>Ga0209006_10001906_pt1 | contig 18905 bp, 17 predicted proteins | sample JacPin_JW_Ref_O2_FD_188567 | JGI IMG/M metagenome (GOLD analysis project Ga0209006, IMG submission 188567) | Forest soil microbial communities from Algoma, Ontario, Canada - Jack Pine, Ontario site 1_JW_Ref_O2 (SPAdes) (version 2) | ecosystem: Environmental > Terrestrial > Soil > Boreal...
GTCGCGGTGTGGCGTTCGATGCCCTCATGCGCCGCATGGGCAACGTACAACCAGGACGACATTTTACGCGCGACGAGATGAATGAGCGTTAGATATTTTCTTGACACTAACATTTTCGTCTATTCACTTGACTCGACCGTTCCGGAGAAATCCCACCGGGCGCTGAAACTGATTCGCGACGGACTGGAGACCGGGAACGGTGTCGTAAGCCATCAGGTGGTACAGGAATTCTTCAACGTGGCCTTCCGGCGATTTGCCGAACCCATGTCTCCGTTTGTGGCCGAAGAATATCTGAACACTATCTTTCGGCCTTTGTTAGCAGTTCATTCCTCCCCGGCACTGTTCTTTTCAGGGCTGCGGCTCTTCCATCAGCACCATTTCTCCTGGTACGACTCCTTGATCGTGGCCGCTGCGCAAGAGGCGGAATGCTCCATTCTCTACAGCGAAGACATGCATCACGACCAGCACATCGATGGCGTGCGAATCAAAAATCCCTTTCGGTAGTTTGTCTTGCCGAGTCTAACTCGAACGCATCGCTATTCTTGTCTCATTGTTCTCGCTGACGGACGCGCATTTGCAGCATGGGCCCGGCGGAATTGGGGCGCCGTGCGGGCAGGTACGGGGATGTCCGAGGAAGGTGCAGATCTTGTCGGTGGCTTCAGGGGAAAGAATGTGCTCGAACTTGCAGGCCTGCTGCTCGATCTCGCTCTCGCTGTCCATGGCGAGGCTGTCGGTGAAGAGGCGTTCGGCGAGGCGATGCCTGCGGATGATGCTGCTCGCCCGCTCGCGTCCGTGAGCGGTGAGTTCCACAATCATGGTTCCGTCGCCGACCGACGCGGAAACGGGTTTCAGCGCGTCATGGCAGGGATTCACGAATGGCTTGTGATCGTGGGGCTGAGGCGGATGCGGCATTGAAACGACCAGCCCCATTTCAATCATCTTTTCAATCGCCAGGCTTACGGGCAGCGCGCCGTGGACTTCCATGCGCTCGACTTCGGCGATCTCCCCGTGCTCAGCAAGTACCCAGAGTTCTTCCAGCACTTCGTCGAGTTGCTCCTCGTCGGCCATAGAGAAGACTTCCTGCGCCGCGATCTTGCCGTGATGCAGTTCGATGCGCCGGTCGGCGAGGCGCGCGACCACCGGGTCGTGCGTTACCATCACAATCGTGCGGCCCTGCTGATGAAATTCGCGTAATAGCCGCAAAACGACTTCTTCGTTCTGCGCGTCAAGATTGCCGGTGGGTTCATCGGCCAAAATAATCTTCGGGTCATTGATGAGCGCCCGCGCAATGCAAACACGCTGCTGCTCGCCGCCGGAAAGCTGCGAAGGAAGATGATGCGCGCGATCGCCCAACCCGACGCGGGTCAGCGCGTCGATGGCTTCCTGCTCATCGGTCATGCTGTGAAAATACTGCGCCAGCATGACGTTCTCGACTGCGGTGAGGAAGGGAATGAGATGAAACTGCTGGAAGATGAAACCGATTTTTTCGGCGCGCACACGGTTCAGATCAGCCGAAGAGATTCCGGCGACGTTCTCGCCATCGAGCCAGATTTCGCCGGACGATGGACGGTCGAGGCAGCCGATGAGGTTGACGAGGGTCGATTTGCCGGAACCCGACGGCCCCATAATCGATACCCATTCGCCCGGCGCGACGTTCAGCGAGATATGATCGAGCGCGTGAATCGAGGCGGCCAAATCCTTGGCGGCTCGCGATTCTTTCGCGGGGTAGAGCTTGGTGGCGTTTTTGATCTCGATCATTTCAATCCCGGCATTTTCAACCCAGCATTTTCACTCGCCCCGTAAAATTACCGCCGGCTGCACACGCCGCAACCGCGAGATGGGGAGGATTGCCGACAAAAGCGTCACTGTAATGCTACCAGCCAGCACGACCGGTAGCACGTCGAATCGAGGCGTTACGGCAGCGTGAAAGTTAACCCGGCCGATCCACGCTGCAATTCCAATACCGATGACGAAGCCGATTAAGGCGCCGACGGCACCGAGGGCGGCGGCCTCCGCAGCGAAAAATCCGTTGAGCAGCCTGGTCGAGGCACCGAGCGCTTTCATCGTGGCAAAATCTCGCCGCCGGTCATAGACCCAGCCCATAAGAGTTGAAAGTACGCAGAGAGCGGCCGTAAGAATGATGAGCACCGAGGCCGCCAGCAACGTTGCCCGCGTCTTGCCCAGCACGCGCGCCTCGCCTTCCATGATCTGGCGGACCGGCCGAACATCGGCTGCGGGAATCGCGCGCGTGAGTTCATTCAGAATTCCAGCCACTTCATTCGGATTGCCATTCGCCGCTACTTCGACGGTCGATGGTTGAACATTCGTCCACGCGACGAAGTCGGCGAGCGAAATGTAAATTCGGCTGTCTTCTGCCGCGCCGGTTTGCACTGTGCCAGCAGGCGAGAGACGTAAGATACGGCCTTGAAATTTCAGATCGAAGGCCTGGTTCGCTGGACCCACAGTCGACTGCGCGCGCAGTCCGATCAGCGCTTGCTGCGGTGCCGATGGCCAGTTGCTCACGGACCACCATTTATCCAATTGCCGGACGCGATTGAAGTCGGTTCCGGCGACGACGATGGGTTGGCCGCTGCTCGTACGAGCGACGATCATGCCAAAGGGCGCGGCGATGCCGCGACCCGCAAGAAGAGAGTCGACGCGCGAAATCGTATCGGAGGGCAGGGAAGCGCCGTCTTTGGCGACGAGAACGATATTTGCGCCGTAATTGCGGAACTCGTGTTGCAACTTGGCCTGCACGTCGACATACAGATTCAGCAAGGCCGTCGTCACCGCCGCCGCGACCACCATGGCCAGCAAAGCCGAAGCGGCGCGACCTCGGCGCAGAATGGCGGCTCGCCATAACATGCGCCAAAACATGGATGTGCGAGGGCGCTGGGACCGTTTCTCGGCCAGTGTTGGATTGGAGGCGGTCAAACTCACAACCCACCTCGCAGGGCAAAGACTGGATCGAGATCGATGGCGCGCCGGATTGCTGCCGCGCTTCCGGCAAAGGTCACGATCACGGCGATGCCGAGAATTACCGGCAACAGAACCGGCTGAATGGAAATCTGCGAATTGAAGATCGATTGCCCGATCTGCCGGGCGAGCAGGGAGCCTGCCGCAAAGCCAGCAATGCCACCGATTAGAGCCAGCAACGTGGCCTCGGCAAAAAACACAGATGCGACGGCAATTTTTCCCGCGCCCAAGGCTTTCATCAGTCCCACTTCGGCGCGGCGCTCGAAGATTGCCGTCGCCATGGCCGCCGAGACCGCGAGCGCCGCCGCTAGCAACGCGGCGATCGTAATCAGGAAAATCAGTCCCTCGATGCGTGTCAGTACAGCGCCTTCGTTCTGCGATACCTGGCGAATCTGCTCGACGTGGGAGTGCGGAATGGCCGCAGCCAGCTGATAGGCAATCGACTGTGGATAGGGCGTGCACGACCAGCGTTCCAGCACCGCTCCCGACATGCTTTTCGGATCGCGGCGCGCGAAGGCATCTTCGGGCTTGGTCAACGCGCTTACGTAGATTCGGCGTACGGCTCCCGGCCTATTGAGAATTTCTTGAGCGACAGAAAGCGGAGCGACGATCTCATCGTCTTCTGCGCCGCCGGTTGAAAGAATGCCGGTTACACGAAATTGCTTTCTCGAAACGGAGATTTCGTCCCCTTGTTTCAGCCCTGCTTTCTGAGCCAGGCGTTGACCCACCAGCACTTCCTGCGAGCTGTCTTTTTCTTCATCCTGCGGCCACGTCCCCGCAACTTTCCACCACAGATGCGTCGAGCGCACGCCGGTCACGAAATCTTCGCCGCTGAGAGGGACGTGCCTGGCGAAATAAGTTCCGAGAAGAGTTACGTCCGGCTGTTTTCCTTCGTGCTGCAGGGTAACTGTGACCGGCAGCATCGGCGAAAATCCGGTGACGTTGTTTCGCCAGAAAATGTCCTTGATTCGCGGCAGGTCGGCTTCATTGAGGAATGCGCCATCGCTCGGCGGCTTGAGGTTGACTCCGCCAATTTCTACATCGAGGGAATCTTCTTGAGGGGTGATGACGAGGTTTGCGCCAATGGTGCGGAGTTCGCGATTGATCTTGTCGCCGATGTCGGTGGCGACGCCGATCATCGCCGTGGCGACGGTTACGCCAAGGGTGATCGCAGCTCCCGCGAGAAATTTGCGGCGCTTCTGCCGCCGGAAGGATTCATAGACCAGCCGCGCGAACACTATTGTTGCCCGAAGATGCGGCTGCCGTCCGCGACGTCGGCCTCTTGAATGATGATCGCGTCCGCCGTCTGCGTAGCTTTGAGCGGCGTGGGGTTGCAACCTCCCGGAGTGCCTACCGATTGAGGGTTAATGGGTGCGGAGCAGTTCTTGCAGACCACGCCGTTGCCATGCTTGTAGAAGCCGACGGCGCCGCAAATCGAGCAGGCGTCAAAAACGGTTGCGACTTTGCCATCCGGCTTCTGATAGAGCCAGAAGCGGACTTCAACTCCGTTCTCTTTTGCCTGGAAGCGGTGCAGGTCACCATCGGCAACTTGCCGCAAGGGAATTGTCACCTGCCGGTTGCTGAACGTGACTTCGGTGGCCGGCGAGAGCGCGCTGACGCTCTTGGAATAAATGAATTCCGCCGTCACCAGCGTGATGAAGATAAACGAAAGCACATACACAGCGCCCATCCATAGGCGCTCGCGGCGCGCGCTCCACAAGGCTTTGCGACGCAGCGCTGGAGAGGCAAGCTCCGGGACAGGCTCGCGGCGCTTCGCGTCAAACAGCACCATCAACGCGGCCAAGGCGAAAATTGTGACGAAGAAAAACCAGTCGTTGCTGACGATGGGTCCAATAATCGCCATCTCGCTCTTCGACGATGGCAACACGCCGCTTTCTGAAAGTTCGTGGAGGCCGGAGACGAGCAATTGCGCCGCAACCAGAAACATGATCGCGGTCGTTACCTTGAAAAACTTTTGCAGGTTGATACGTACGCTGCCTTTGACGAACATCACGCCGAAGGTGATCGCCGCGAGCACGCCCAGCAGCGTGCCCATAAAGCTCATCAGCTCGGTGGAATTCAGCGACACCGCCGACAGAATGAGAACGGTTTCCGCGCCTTCGCGCAGGATCATCAGAAAAATAAAGGCGAACAGACCGAAGCCTGCGTTCTTGCCCGCGAGCAGCCCAATTTTGCCTTCAATCTCGCCTTTCAGCTTGCGACTCGTCCGCATCATGAAGACCACCATGCTGACGACAAAAAACGCCGCGACCAGCATGATCCAGCCTTCGAAAACGTCTTCGTTGAGATGCGTGCGGGAAATTACAACGGCCATGCCGATGCTGCCCACAAACGCGGCTGCCAGCGCGGCATAGACGGTCTTGCGCAGTTCGGGCCGCCCGATTTTGGCCAGGTAGGCCAGCGTGATGCCGACGATCAGGGCGGCCTCGACGCCTTCACGCAGCGTGATGATGAATGCCTGAAGCATCTAGTAAAAAGTCTACTTATACGATGAGTCGGCCGGGAGTTCCGATGCTGGAAACGACTCTCAACGTCAATCTCTAAGCGTATTCCTCTCGTGGCGAAGGCGTCAATGCAAGGGGTTGCAACGATGCATCATCCGGAGCACGCGGTCGAAATAGGGGCTTAAACGGTCACGGGCAGCATGGAGTTGCGGTAGCGGCTCAGCTTGAATTCCTCCTTCAATTGCGTTTTTCTCGGCCAACGAAATCAAAGACTTGAAGCGCGAAGTACGCGAAGAGAGGCCGCGAAGGCCGCGAGCCACTACCGGAATTACTTTCGAGTTGACAAGCGTCTGCCGTCGCCAGATACTGGCTGACCAGCGTGGATGCGATAGCCTCGCTCTGCATGCCGTGCTGTCTCCCTCCCCTATGTAACGAATATCCCGTTTATCCGTAATTTGAAATCACGCCGACTGGCGCTCTCACCACACTCCAGGTCTTCGATGGAAAGGACGGCAGCGAACCGAGAGGGCTGACGAAAGACACCGACGGAAATTTTTATGGGGCGACCACTGGTGGAGGAACGAACAATGAAGGCGTCATCTTTCGCCTGTCGTTGAACCTTACCCCGTTCCATTAGCCTGGTGCGGGATGCAGGCAAGGTAGGGTCGACGGGAGCTATTCTTGGTCAGGGACTCATCGGAACCACGAACGTTTTCTTGAACGGCACCCCGGCAAATTTCCAAGTCGTCTCCGACACTTTTATCAGCGCCGAAGTTCCCCTTGGCGCAACTACTGGATAAGTCACCGTAACGACGCCGACCGGAACACTCACCAGCAACGTGAGTTTCCGAGTGCTTCCACAGTTGAAATCTGGGGTGGGACTAGTTTTGCGGAGCACAAAATACTGCGATCCAGTCAAGCCTGCGAGCCCAACTGTACTTGCAGGCGTTACCTACTTACAGTCGCTTACATCCGCTTCAGAAACGCGTTCGCCTGATCGACCTGCGGAAATAATTTCTCTTCCGCCTGGAACTCCGCCGAGTGGACGCAACGCCGGCTGCCCCGCAGCCTGACGGGATGCTTGAGATGCAGCATCTCGTGGTAGACGATGTATTCCAATACATAGGGCGGTATCGCCGGGTGGTCGAAAATGCGGCTGATGATGATCGCATTGTGGGCCGGATCGTAGTGGCCGAGAATACGCCGCGTCTTTTTCTGGCTCCAGCTCAGGCGCGGCCGCGCCATCAGGCCGTGGAAGAAGCGCAAATTTAAGTCTTCGAAAACCGCGTCAAGATCGTAGAAATGCCCGCGCGGCGAAAGCAGCCGCTTGCGCCCGCGCATCTGCCGCACCAGGTGCGCTTTACGCGTGATGTCGTGGCTGCCGACATACTTGCGATAGCGCGCTGCCAGTCCACGATCGATCGGCCGGCGATACATCTTGGCCAGGAGGATATGCGCAATCGCCCGTAAGACTGGGTCCGGCGCGCCTTCCAGTAGATCGGAAAGCCGCACCAGCAACCTGCCCTCACGCAGCCGGATCGTATTATTGATGTTGGCGAAGGCGAAGAATTCGATCTTCAGCTCGGGCAGAGGAGAGCTTGGCCGCAACTCCTGAAAAGTTTCCTGGAAGATTTCGAAGATGCCGTCACGCACGGTGAGGTTAGGTTAGCATGGCGGCTGCATCCTATTCTGGTCTGCCGCCCTTCGCGCTCGATGCCGAATTCAGCTTTTTATGGCGCGCTGCGTCTTCCTGTTCCGCGAGTAGTTTGCGGTGTTCGTCGACCGAGCTTTCCACAGTATCGAGCGCGTTGGTCAGTACGAACTCGTAGTCGCGATATTCCACCGGCTTCACGTCCGCGGCATCTTTCAAGCCGCGCAGCTTCGCCGAAAACTCGGTGTCGGCGTCGATGATCAGCTTCAGCGGCTTGCGAATATCATCTTTGCGGTCGACATAGGTGTCGATATTCTCGTTCAACTCGTCGTAGAGCAGTTGGAAGTCGTCCAGAAGATCGTGCGTCTGTTTGGGTCGTTCCGTGGTTTTGGGATCGGCGCGCATCTGCTCCAACTTGACCAGGCGCGCCCGGGCAAACTGTACGTACAGCGCAAGGCGCTGCCGGGGCTCCCAACTGGCATCTCGAATCTGGTCGATCTCCGGCTGCGTAAGCGGATCGCGGTGCCGTTGCGCGAGCAAAACCGGTACGGCCAGGGTGCATAGCAGCAAGCTTAGCGCGATCCGCAATGCTTTCATTTCGTACTCCTCACTTTGCCTTGGGAAACATCGCCAGCAACAGATCACCACGCACGCGCTCCAAGCGGCCGATCGCGTCTTTGATAGGCGGTTGCTCGTCGTGCGATAGCGTATGCAGCATGTCGTTGAGCTTGCGGATCATGCCGCGCACGGCAATTTCGGTTTGCTTCTCGTGTTTGTGGGCTTGAATCGCGTAATCGCGGGCCGACTCCGAATAGGTGAGCGCATCGTTCAGCGCCGCTTGTCCTTTTTCGTTTTCCGCTGCGATATAAAGCTTGTCGGCCGTCGTAAGCTGGCGCTCAGCGATCTGCAGGCAGAGGCGCGGTTTGTCGGCGGCGTTGGCGGAAGGAACTTTCGCCTTGAGTTCATCGACGGTCAGTTGGTTGGCGGCGTGCGCCGCAAGCGCAGCCAGCAACATCAACAAAACCAGCGCGCCTTTTCGAGATGCTTCCCCAAGCCGTCTCATAATCCAGATCCGCCACCCTAACGTTCTGGTGTTACCTATTTTTTCGGTTCAATCGCAATCAGCCGGTGCTTCGCCTGCCACTCCTGATCAGGATACTTCCCATTGGCGTTGTCGAGAAATAGATGATAGTTCACGGACGCCTTTTTGAAATCCTTGAGATGGTCGAGCGCCGAAGCCCGCAGGAAATAGGTGATCGGAATTTCCGGCACAAACTTCACCCGGGCATCGAGCGCCTGCAGAGTCAGCGGATAATTCTTATTTTCGCTGGCCGCAAACGCCACGTCGCCGTAGGCCTCACCCCAATCCGGTTTCAACTTCACTGCGATCAGCAACTCCTGCTGGGCTTCAGCAAATTTCTTCTCCCGCAGCAGACACTGTCCCAGGCTACGATGTAGCTCCGCATCGTTCGGGTTGGCCGAACTCAACGCCCGGTAAGCGGCCTCGGCGTCGCCGTTCTTGCCCATGGTGACGTAGAGGTCGGCCAGATCGCGCTGTACGGACACGTCCGCAGGTGCCAGCTTCGCTCCCGTCTGCAACTCGACCAACGCGTCGTCGTTCCTATTTTCAGCAACCAGCACCCGTCCCAGTTCAACGTGGGCGGCGGCATCCTGTGGATTCAGCGCGATCAGCTTGCGCAAATATTCCTCGGCTTCTGGAAAGCGCCGACCATGCATGTAAATGTTGGCGAGCGCTGTCAGAGCATCCGGCGAAGGCTCAATCGCCAGCGCCGCTTTGTATTCGTCGACCGCCTCAGACGTCTTACCAGATTTTTCCAGCAAAATTCCAGCCGAGAGATGCGGATCGGAATCCTTCGGCTGCAATGCCTCCGCTTGCCGATACGCTGCAATGGCTTCGTCCGGCTTCGTCGCTTCGATGACATGCCCGAGCGAGAGCCACGCGCGCGCATGGCCTTCATCCACGTGGCTCGTTGGTTTGAGCTTGGTCGCCGCAGTCAAAAAATGCTCGGCGTCGGGCTGGTGCGTCTTGGCCAGCTGCAGTCCAAGGTTCAGGTTCGACTCGAAGACATTTGGCTTGGCCTCTACCGATTTTCGATACGCGGCAATCGAGTCGTCGACTTTCCCCATGCCGTTTTCGGCGAATCCCAGGTCGAACCATGCCTCATAGTTCGCCGGATCGGCGGCAACAACTTTCTTCAATAACGGCTCTGCCGCCGCATAGTCTTTTTTCTGGATGAACGCTTCTGCCTGCGTCAGCTCCGGCGGGGGGCCAGTCTCTTCGACAACCTGCACGTGATGTGCGCCTTTGTGACGCGGATTGCTGGAGGATGATCCTTGGGATTGCGATTGGTTGGCGGGTGGATTAGGGGATGAGGATGTCGTCTGTGCTCCGGCAAATCCAGAGGCGGCCGCGGCCGCCAGCAATACGGCGGAAAGCTTACTAGTGGCCATTGGAACGCGACGATTCACTCCCGTTCTTCGCATTGCCATTCAGAACCTGCGCCAGGAATTTCCCCGTGTATGACCCGGGCAACTTGGCGATCGCCTCGGGCGGTCCCGCTCCCACAATCTTGCCGCCGCGGCTCCCGCCCTCGGGGCCCAGATCGATGACCCAGTCCGCCGTCTTGATGACTTCCAGATTGTGCTCGATGACGACGATCGATCCCCCTACTTCTATCAGACGGCGAAAGGCGGCCAGGAGTTTGCTGACGTCGTCAAAATGCAGGCCCGTTGTCGGCTCGTCGAAAATATAGAGCAGCCGCCGCTTGGGACGAGGCTCTCCATTGCTTCGTGCCAGATCGCGCGAAGCCGGCTGTAGATGCGCCGCCAGCTTCATGCGCTGGGCCTCGCCTCCGGAAAGCGTCGTGGCCGATTGTCCCAGCCGCAAATATCCCAGGCCAACTTCTTCAAGCGGCCGCAGTTTCTCCGTAATCTTTGGAGCTTCGGCAAAGAACCTCAACGCCTCTTTCACGGTCAGGTTGAGCACTTCGTGAATATTCTTGCCGTGATAGCGCACCTCGAGCACCTGCGCCTTGTAACGCGTGCCCTTGCACTCCTCGCAGATCAATTCCACGTCGGCGAGGAACTGCATCTCTACCGTGACCGTCCCATCGCCCTGGCAAGTTTCGCAGCGTCCGCCGGGAATGTTGAAGGAGAAATGTCCAGCCGTCAGCCCACGTTTTTTCGACTCGGGCAGGGAAGCGAAGAGCTCGCGAATGGCGTCGAAGGCCTTGATATACGTGACCGGATTCGATCGCGGCGTCCGCCCAATCGGCGACTGATCGACCAGGACCACTTCATCGATGAATTGGTCGCCGGTCAGAGTTTCCCAGGATGCCGCAGGGCCACCGGATTCATTCCCCGTCTGATGCTTCGCCTGCGCCAAGGCCCGGAAGAGCACCTGATGCAGCAGCGTTGACTTGCCCGAACCTGATACTCCTGTGATCGCCACCAGCATCCCCAGAGGAATGCTGATCTCGACATTCTTTAAATTATTTGCGCGCACGCCGCGGATGGTGATCTGCTGCGCTCCCGGCTTGCGCCGCACGACCGGCGCCTGAATGCGGAGATCTTCGGAAAGATACCGGCCGGTCAGGGAACTTGGGTTATGCAAAATCTCACCGTAGGTTCCGGCAGCTACCAGTTTCCCGCCATTTTCTCCGGCACCGGGGCCGAGATCGAGAATGCGGTCTGCCGCTCGCATGATCTCGGGATCGTGCTCGACCACAAGAATCGTATTTCCCAAGTCACGCAGGCCATGAAGGATATGGATCAGGCGGTGCGTGTCCCGCGGGTGCAGGCCGATCGAGGGCTCGTCGAGCACATAGAGTGTTCCTACGAGCCGCGATCCGAGCGAAGTTGCCAGCTGAATGCGCTGCGCCTCGCCACCGGAAAGCGTGGAAGACAAGCGGTCGAGCGTGAGATATTCCAAGCCCACATCGTTGAGAAATCGCAGGCGCTCGCGAATCTCCTGCAGCAGCTTGTCGGCGATCTCGGCCTGCTCGGCGCTCAACTCCAGCGCCGAAAAGAACTTGAGCGCGTCTTCCACCGTGAGCGCGCACACCTCGCAGATATTCTTGCCGTTGATCTTTACCTGCCGGGCTTCCAGCCGCAGGCGCGATCCGCCGCAATCGGGGCATAACGAATACCCGCGAAACCGGCTCAGAAATACGCGGACGTGCAGCTTGTATTTCTTGCGCTCCAGATAGGCGAAGAATCCGCGCACGCCCAGAAATTTGCCTTCCCCTGTAAGCACAAGATTTCTTTGCTCTTCTTCGAGATCGGCCCAGGGCACATCCAGAGGAATTCCTGCCTGCTTGGCGAATTTTTTCAGGTCGGTAAATAGCGGCCGATACTTCGGCTTGGTCCAGGGCTCAATCGCGCCCTCGGCCAGCGTTTTCAGCTTGTCGGGGATGACGAGATCGAGATCGAAGTCGATTGTGTTTCCGAATCCCTGGCAGCGCGGGCACGCTCCATACGGATTGTTGAAGGAAAACAGCCGCGGCTCGGGCTCCTCGTATTTTAGATTGCAATGCTTGCACTCGAAGCGCTGGGCGAAGCGCATCTGGCGCGAGGGCTGATCGTCACTGGCTGGAATTTCGAAGATCACTTCGCCCGATTCGCGATAGGCCGTTTCTACTGCATCCACGAGGCGAGATCGCCCGCCGGCAGAGACGGCTAGCCGGTCGACCAGAAGAAAAACCGGTTCCTCGAAATTAACGTCGAGCAACGACTCCGGCGTCGAGAACTCGAAAACCTGGCCGGCCTGATAGAGCCGGTTGAATCCAGCCTTGCGCAGATCAAACAGGCGCGCCTTTAAAGCATCGGTCAGAGCCGCGGGTGTACCGTTCACGCCAGCTTTTGGCTTGGGTGGAGATTTCCTGGTCTTCGCGGAGCGGGTTGTTTTATTTTCAGCTTCCGGTGTTGCGCCCGATCCGCGCTGCAGGGGAAACAACACCTGCAGTCGCGTGCCTTCCTCGAGGGACAGAATCGCGTCCGCGACTTCATCGACCGTGTCTTTCTTCACTTCGCGTCCGCAGTTGGCGCAATACGTCCGCCCGACGCGCGCGAACAGCAGCCGCAGGTAGTCATAAATCTCCGTGGCTGTCGCGACCGTCGACCGTGGATTCCGCGTCGTATTCTTCTGCCGGATCGCCACCGCCGGCGCGATTCCGTCAATTATGTCCGCGTCGGGCTTCTCGATCCTTTCCAGAAACTGCCGCGCATAGGCGGACAGCGATTCCACGTAGCGCCGCTGTCCTTCGGCGTAAATCGTGTCGAATGCGAGCGAGGATTTGCCCGACCCGGAAACCCCGGTCACAACCGTCAGCGTGTTGTGAGGGACCTCAAAATCGATGTTCTTGAGGTTATGAACGCGCGCCCCGCGCACGATAATGCTCTCCGTCGGCGATGCCACCGGAGGCGCAGACGCAGAGAGCATGGGCTCTGGAAGCGTCGAAGAAAGCTGTTTGGGGTCCGCAGACATCAGATTGAGCCGGCAGATGGTCGCTGTTCCCCGGCGCAAGGCGCTCAGACGGGTTCAGCGAGGGCTGCCGAATTCTCTATTATAAGGCACTGGGATGGTGCGAAGGGTATGGCGTGCGATCTGGGCGTGTCATAGTTTGGCTCGCGGTTTGGCTTGCGCGCCCAGCCGGTTGAGTGGGAGATCCTTCACTTCGCCTGAAAAACGGCTCCGTTCAGGATGACGCCGAATGGGGGAATATTAATGAGGAATATTCAGGTTTGAGGATTACTCGACTGAGTCGTCCTTTTCCTGATCGCGATTCTTTCCGTAGCGGAAGGCCGCGCTTACGCCGATCGACATCGCTCCCAGCGGCGGGACCAAAAGAACCAGAATTGCCCGGCTCAGCGCCCGCTGCCCCTCTTTTGGAGCGCCTTTGGCGCTGGCATAGCACATCTGGCAGCCTTGCGCGAGCGCGGGCAGGGAAGACATGGCGAGGATCACGCCAAGTAGGAGCATTGCCGGCCAGATGCTTCGAGAGGATCTGTTATCCAAGCGCGCGGCGTTTTGAACTGTAATCTTCACTTCACTCCCAATTTTAAAACACGGTCCGCGTCGGGGAAGAAAAAGAAATACATGATGATGAAGCACGCCGTCACCGAGATTACCAGCATCCAGCGCATGATCTTCGTCTCAAACTTGAGGTGCATGAAATAGCCGATGATCAGCGCCGACTTGATCACCGACAGGATCAGCAGAAGCTCCAGCATGTGCACGGCGGCCATGATCCCGTTGTTGTAGCCGAGCCATACTTCAATCGCCGTGAGAATCAGCAGCGCGCCCCACACCCAGAAATACTGCCCTTTGCTCGCGTCATGCGCCACGTCGTGCATCCGTCGCTCTCCTGAACAGAGACTAGGAAATCTTCGTCGACATCAAATACACCAGCGGGAAAATGAACATCCAGACCAAATCCACGAAGTGCCAGTACAGCCCCGACACTTCCACGTCATGCGCGTCGTAATCTTTCGGTTTGAGGAACAGGATGATTGCCGCCAGAATGAGCCCAAGCAGCAGGGCGTGAATGCCGTAGTGAAAAACGTTGTCGGAGGGGATCAGAAAGTATCCGGCTACGTAGATCACGCCGAGAATTGCGAGGAACCACTTCCGCAGCGCCACCACGCCCAGATAGATAACTCCGATGGTCACGTGCAGCATGTGCATCGCGGTCAAGCCGAAGAATGTTGCGGCGAACTGTGGTACATCCTTTGAAACCTCGGCGAGCTCTCCCGAGCCCGCGCCGGCTGGCTTGGGAAATCCGGGGATTGTCAGCCCTTCACTGATCAGCTTCGACCATTCCATGCCGTGCAAGACGATAAATGCCGTGCCGAATGCCATGGTGGCCAGCAGCCAGTTCCGTGTCCACGCGCGATCGCCGCGCTGCGCTGCGAAGACGCCGAGAACCATAGTGAGCGAACTCGAGAGCAGGCACGCGGTCATGACCGTGGCGTTGGTGATGCTGGCGACGTGAAACGGCGTCGGCCACGGTACGGTATAGAGCCGGTTGTAGCTGAAGGCGACGAGCAACGCGCCGAAGGTGAGCGAGTCCGAAGCCAGAAACAGCCACATCCCGACTTTCTTGGAATAAGCCCCAAACAGCGGCGCTTCGTATGCTCCGGGTACCCCGTGATGCACAGCCGCGTCAGACATTCCGCAGATTCCCCTTTCTTATCTTGCCAAACCCAATAGCGCAAAAATGTATATCCACAGCACGAGCATGAAGTGCCAGTACCACGCCGAAATATCGACCACGATCCGCCGCGCCTCGGCTGTCTTGTGCCGCAGGAAGGCGGTCGTTGCCCACAACAGCGCAATCAGTCCGCCGGCGAGGTGTACCGCGTGCGTGACTGTCAGCAGAAACGTAAATGAGCTGCTCGGATTCGTATTCACATAGAATCCGCGATTGTGCAGTTCGCCCCATGCCAGCCATTGTCCGGCCAGAAATCCAAAGCCCAACAGAACTGTTATTCCGAGCCACGGGAATGATCGTTCTTTTCCAAGCGAGACGCCCGGAATCGACGACACCGGAGCCAAGGCCGCTTGCCGCGTCGCCTGCCGCCGCGCCAGTTCCATAGTCACGCTGCTGACCAGGAGCACGACCGTATTAATCGCGAGCAACTCCCACGGGAGGCTGACGTTGTTCCAGTCATACCAGTACGCCTGAGTCGCGTCGTCATAGGTCGGCATGCCGCGACGCACGATGTAGGCGCTGGTCAGCGCGATGAACACCATGCACACCGTGGCAATGGCGCAGATCAGTCCTAGACGCGCCCGCCGTAGCCGCGCTCCGTAGTCTGGACCGCTTGCGCCGCGTCCGTCATCTCCGCCGCCCGCTGGCGGAGCCGGCGGCTTGATGCCGCCAATATGATCAATCGGATTGGTTGGAGTGTAAGTTGCCATAACTACTTCGTTGCGATCTTCTACGACCTCAATGTCCCGCGCCCGCCACCGGCGGATCGGTTTGCATCACAAAATCCTTCGACGCGCCCGGAACTCCGTATTCATAGGGTCCGTTATGCACGACCGGTGTTACGCCGCCGAAGTTGTCATGTGGCGGAGGAGTCGCAGTGACCCACTCCAGTGTCGTTGACTCCCACGGATTATCGCTCGCCTTCGGACCTTTGAAGATGCTGTAGAACAGGTTGAACAGGAAGATGAACTGCGCCGCGATGGTGATGATCGCCGCGTAGGTCATGAACGTCTGCAAGGGAATCAGTTTCGCCTGATACGCCACTTCAGTGAACTGTGAATATCGCCGCGTCTGGCCCGCCATGCCCAGATAGTGCATCGGCATGAAGATCGCGTAGGTTCCTGCGAGTGTGATGAAGAAGTGGACTCGTCCCCATGTCTCGTTCATCATCCGGCCAAACATCTTCGGTACCCAGTAATAGGTCGCGGCAAAAATCCCGAAGATCGCGGCCACGCCCATGATCAGGTGAAAGTGCCCGACGACGAAATACGTGTCATGGAGCTGGATATCGAGCACGGGCTGCGCCAGGAACGGTCCGCTCAATCCGCCGGAAACAAAGAGCGAGACGAAGCCGATGGCGTAAAGCATCGGCGTCTGGAAGCGAATATGTCCCTTCCACATCGTTCCCAGCCAATTGAATGTCTTGATGGCCGAGGGCACGCCAATGCACATGGTTAGCACAGAAAAGATAAAAGCGGAATAAGGGCTCATTCCGCTCATGAACATGTGATGGCCCCACACCATGAAGCCGAAAAACCCGATGGCGAGCATGGCGTAGACCATCGCTTTGTAGCCGAAGATCGGCTTGCGCGAGAAGGTCGACAGAATCTGCGATGCGACGCCCATGCCGGGCAGAATCGCGATGTAAACCTCAGGATGTCCGAAGAACCAGAACAGATGCTGCCATAAGAGCACTGAACCGCCCTTGTGCTGCATGACCACGCCGTTTACGACGATCTGCGGCAGATAGAAGCTCGTGCCCATGTTGCGGTCGAGCAGCAACAGAATTCCCGCGGAGAGCAGCACGCCGAATGCGAGTAGCCCGAGGATCGCGGTGATGAACCACGACCACACGGTTAGCGGCATGCGCATCAGGGTCATGCCTTTGGCGCGGAGATCAAGCGTGGTGGTGATGAAATTCAGCGCGCCCATTAGCGATGCAAGGCAGAAAATCGCGATGCTTGTGATCCACAAGTCGGCGCCGAGACCCTCGCCCGGCCCGGCAGCTTGTACCGCACTCAGCGGAGGATATCCGGTCCAGCCATGCAGTGGTGCGCCACCGGTCACGAAGAACGCGGCGATGATCACGACGAAGCCTACAAATGTCGTCCAGAACGACAGCATGTTCAGGACAGGAAATGCCATATCCGCCGCGCCTAATTGGATGGGCAGAATGTAGTTGCCAAATCCACCCTGTGGCGCCGTGGTGAGCACGAAGAACACCATGATCGTGCCGTGCATGGTCAGCAGGCTGAGGTAGGTCTCCGGCTTAATCTCGCCCACCAGCGGCAGCACTGCCTGAGGCCAGATCAAGTGAATGCGCATCAGCAGCGAGAGGAACATCCCCACAAATACCGCTGTGAGCGCCAGGAAGAAATATTGAATGCCGATGACTTTGTGATCGAGGCTGAAGATGTATTTTCGAATGAAACCCTGAGGAGCAGCGTGTGCATGAACCGTAGCCGTGGTCGCCATTTATTGCTTCTCCGCCTCCCGTGCGGCCAGCCACTTATCGAAATCCTCCTGGCTGACAACGTGAACCATGCCGTGCATCTTGTAATGTCCCAGCCCGCACAACTCCGCGCAGGCAATTTCGTAGTCGCCGATCACCGTAGGCTTTAAATGCATGTGGATGTTCAGCCCCGGAACTGCGTCCTGCTTGAAGCGCAGCTGCGGCACAAAGAAGCTGTGAATCACATCGACCGCGCGCAGGCTCAAATCGACTTCGCGATTCACCGGCAGATACATCGTTCCGGTGACCACGTCGTCTTTCGCCGAAGGGTCATTTGTATCGAGTCCTACCGCAGCATCGCCGCCAGCGGACGGATCCATCAGTTTCACGCTCGTCTTGGCAAACGTTCCGTCGGGTCCCGGATAGCGGAAGTACCAGGCAAACTGCATCCCGGTTACTTCTACTTTCACAGCGTCGGCGTCGGCTGGTTCCAGGCGCTCGTGCGCCCATACCGGGCGCCCCATAAGGTTGAGGCCGATGAACAGGATCGCGGTTAGCGCGGTCCAAAGGATCTCCAGCTTCGTATTTCCGTGGGAATAGGCAACTGGCGGCGACGTTGGCGTCTCTTTATATTTCCACACGATGTAGCCAAGCCCGAGTTGCGCTGCGAGAAATACGATCCCCATCAGCACAAACGTGAGCGCGAATTGACCGTCGATAAAGCCGGTTGCGGCAGACGCGCCGACCGGGAGCCACCAGGTTTTGGCGACAAAAAAGTACGTGCTGACCAGAGTGATCAGCCAAATCAAAGCCATTAACGCGAGGCCCATTCCTTACTCCTCCTCAACACTGAGGACGACTTGAAACGATTTCCCCACGGCGGTTGCCGCGTTTTTCATCAAGATGAGACGCGAGCAACAGTCGGCGGCGAGTGTACCACAGCGGTGAGTAAAAAGATCAAGCGGATGGGAACAAAATGTGAACAAAAAATTAGGAGCGGTGCAGTTTGGCTCACGCGAAGGACCGGATAAGCGGGAGATCCCTCACTTCGCCTGAAGAACGGCTCCGTTCGGGATGACGAACCAATATAAGTTTTGAGATTTGGATTCAAAACTGCACCACTACCAGAAAATTGTGAAGAAAAGTATCGCGCGAGAACTCACGCTGCCCGAGTGAGATGTCGAGTGCTATGTTTTGAAAGGGAAACCCAATGAAAATCGTTCTCGCTTCCGAGTCCCCGTTTCGCCGCCGCGCCCTCGATATGCTGGGGTTGGAGTACGAAGTTTCTCCCAGCCGGATCGATGAGAAGGCCCTCCGCGACGAAAATCCCCTCGAGCTGACCCGCAAAATCGCGGAGGCTAAAGCGCGGAAGGTCGCCAGTAACTATTCGGATGCCGTCATCGTCGCAGGCGATGCCGTGGCTGCAAAAGGAAGCAGAATTTTCGAGAAGCCGGTGAATCACGCGGAAGCGGCTGAATTTCTACACGAACTCTCCGGGGGCGAATTTCAATTCATTACGGCGCTGGTTGTACTGCATTCGCGTACAGAGAAGATACTGTCTACCGTCGAGATTCTGAATATCACGTTTCGCAAGCTGCTCGACCGCGAGATTCGGGACTATATCACCAAGTATCCCGTCCTGAACTACGCGGGAGCGTTCGAGAACGACGCCGTCTATCGATTTTCCGAGCGGATCGAAGGCAGCTATAACATCGGAACGGCAATACCCGTGGGTCGCCTAACGCTGTTTCTCAGAGAGATGGGCGTGACCGTTTAGATAACGAATCGATCTGTCCGTGAGAATCCGTGTCGATCCCGTGGCCAAGGAATCTTGAGTCGAACTCTATTTTTCACTCCACTCCGGCACTCTTCCTGGGGTCCACGGCGCACCCGCAGCCTCCATATCTTTCTCCAGTTTAGCCAAGTCAACTTCAACCAGCGCGTGCAGTTTTGCCAGTTGCTCGCTAAACTCTCCTGCCGCGATGTTGTAATCCTGCAGGTGCGACTGCGTCGGCTTCGCCAGCGAGAAGCGCTCGCCTTCCAGAATCGACTCCACGCGCCCGTTGATCGAGGTCTGGATTGGCTCGTTTCTTTTCGCGATCTCCACGTCTCCACGCAGAGCCAGCAGG
>Ga0209006_10001907_pt1 | contig 18896 bp, 17 predicted proteins | sample JacPin_JW_Ref_O2_FD_188567 | JGI IMG/M metagenome (GOLD analysis project Ga0209006, IMG submission 188567) | Forest soil microbial communities from Algoma, Ontario, Canada - Jack Pine, Ontario site 1_JW_Ref_O2 (SPAdes) (version 2) | ecosystem: Environmental > Terrestrial > Soil > Boreal...
TAACACCTACAACGGTTCAGATCGGCGACCATACAATCGCATTGGTCGGCAACGACAACGATCTAATATCGATTGGGTCTTATGACCTCGTCGCAATCGGCAACGGTAACGATTCGATATCGATCGGAAATTATGACATCGTCGCAATCGGCAACGGCAACGATCAGATCTCGATCGGCTCTCACGACGTTGTGGTCATCGGCAACGGCACCGATCTCATTACCAACGGCACCGGCGGCAACATCAGCGACGACATCATTACTATCGGTACTGGCGCTAACCACTTTTTGCATGCCGCCAACAACATCGACAACAGCCTTATCATCTTCGGCAACGGCGCCGATGACCATATGACCGCTGACAACGGTATCAGCAACGATACCATCATCTTCGGTAACGGAGTTGCCGACTCTGTAATTACCGCGGTGCCTCCGGGTGACGGCGGCAGTATTAGTGACAGCACCATCGCTCTCGGCAACGGCGCCGGTGACTTCGTCGGAGCGAACGTGGACCTCAGCGGCGACACCATCACCCTGGGCAAGGGCGCTGGAGACCATGTGGATGCCTTCGCCAGCATAAATAGCAGCACTATCACCTTCGGCGATGTCGCGGGAAACACCGGGGACAATGTACTTGCCCTCGGAAGCATTAGCGGCAGCGAAATCGCCTTCGGCAATGGTGCGGGGGACAACGTGGTTGCCCTGGCCAGCATCAGCGGCGACACCATCACCTTCGGCAACGGCAGTAACGATAGCGTCACCGGCGGCGACGGCGGCAGCGACAAAATTACTCTGGGCAACGGCAGTAGCGATGCAGTCTCATTAACTGGTCCAAGTCCCGGCGGCGATTACGTCGCAACCGGAACCGGCGCCAGCGACATGGTGACCGTCGGCAGTCATACCAATCCCGACACTTTCGTTTTCGCTCTCGGTACCAATGGCACCAATTACACGACCGTAAACGGCGCCGCCGCCGGCGACGCTGTCGAGGTCCTTGGTGGCCAATTGGGCAATACGCTGGTGAAAGAATCGACGACAGACACGACCCTGGCATCCTTTATTAGTTCACTGGGACACCTGACGAAGGGCGATACCTATGTCGGTTCTAACGCGAGCGACACGTTCGTTGTGACGGAGACGGCCAGCGGGCAAACCGGCGCGGTCGAATTGACGGAAGCGTTCCACAACAGCGTGTTGGCGAACCACATACTGCATTTGGCCTGACGAAGGGTCTTCATCCGCAAGACACGCGGTGCACGCTGTTAGTCTCTGGGCGATGACAGCCGCCAACGGCTGGCGACTCGATCAGCGCCAGCCAAGACCGGGCGCTACGTTTTTGAGGATCGCCTCGATGACGTGGGCGTTGTAATCGACGCCGAGCTGATTGGGGACGGTCAGCAACAGCGTGTCGGCCTCGGCGATGGCTTCGTCCACGGCGAGTTGTTTGATGAGCGCATCCGGCTCGGCCGCATAGCTGCGGCCAAAGATGGCACGCTCGTTGCTGCCCAGATAGCCGATGGTATCACTCTCCTCGTCGCCACGACCGAAATAGGCGCGGTCGCGGTCGTCAACCAGCGCGAAGATGCTGCGGCTTACCGAGACGCGAGGCGTGCGAGTGTGGCCTGCGGTTTTCCACGCCTCGCGGAATTTCCGAATCTGCTCCGCCTGTTGCACGTGGAACGGGCGTCCGCTCTCGTCGATTTTGAGCGTCGAACTTTGCAGGTTCATGCCGAGCTTGGCGGCCCACTCGGCGGTGGCATCGGTTGCGGCACCCCACCAGATGCGATCGCGCAAGCCTTCCGAAAATGGTTCGAGCCGCAACAGACCCGGAGGATTGGGAAACATCGGCTGCGGGTTCGGCTTTGCAAAACCGTTGCCGCGCAGCACTTCGAGGAAAACCTCGGTATGATGCCGCGCCATATCGGCGTCGCTCATCCCTTCGGGCGGGACATAACCGAAATAGCGCCAGCCATCGATCACCTGTTCGGGCGACCCACGGCTGATGCCGAGCTGTAGGCGTCCACCGGCGATAACATCGGCAGCGCCGGCGTCCTCCACCATGTAGAGCGGGTTCTCGTAGCGCATGTCGATGACCGCGGTGCCGATCTCAATCCGCTTGGTCTTCGCGCCCACCGCCGCCAGCAGCGGAAACGGCGAACCGAGTTGGCGGGCGAAATGATGGACACGAAAATAGGCTCCGTCCGCGCCGAGCTCTTCGGCGGCGACGGCCAAGTCGATGGATTGCAAAAGGGCGTCGGAGGCCGACCGGGTCTGCGATTGCCGTGAAGGCGTCCAGTGGCCGAATGACAAAAATCCGATCTTTTTCATGGGCATGCGTTTTTGCGAGGTCCGCCGTTTTGCGCCGGTCTGGCGTCTGCGAGAATCGGCATGGCAGTATCACGAGAAGGAAACCGGTGCGAAAGGAAGGTAGTCATGGCGCGAGAAATTGCGAGGCGGCGGGACATGCCGCCGGCCGCTAAACTCCTGGCGCTGGCCATAGGCGCGGCCGCGGTTGGAGCGGTCGCCATCGGCGCGCTTGCGATCGGCCGTATGGCCATCGGAGGGCTGGCAATCCGGCGCGCGCGATTCGGCTCGCTGGAGGTTGACGAACTGACCGTTGGTAAACTTCGAGTCCTTGAGCGCGAGGACCGATGAAGACCGCCGTTACTGCGCGCCTCGCGGCTTGGACAGAAGCATCTGCGTGCATCGAAATAACGCGATGGTCTTGCCGGACGCCTCGCTCTTAACCTCCGCGTCCCAAACTTGGGTCGTCCGTCCGCCATGCAGCAAGCGCGCTTCGCAGCTCACACCGCCGGACAGCGCGGTGCCGAGAAAGTTGGTCTTCAGCTCGATCGTGGTAAAACCAGCGGCCCCCTCCGGCAACGACACCATGCAGCCATACCCGCATGCGGTATCGGCTAGAGCGACGACGGTCGCTGCATGCAAATATCCGTTTGGGGCCAGATGCTGTTTGCCGACGTCAAAGCGGCCACGCGCAAAACCGTGCCGGAGCTCGATCCAATCAAGACCTAGAATGTCGGGCAGAAAGCCGCTCTGCTTGGCGCGAAAAACCGCCGGTGCATCGTCCATGGTGTGCTCCGATATTGCAGTCCGTCATTGCTGCCGGACCAGCAGCATCGGATCCGTGCCTTCCGGAACCCGCTGCCAGGTGTTGGCGTCGTTCTCTTCGAAGCGCCAATTTTGCCCGCGCGACGAAAGCACGATCAGCTCGCCTTGGTCCATGCGCCACGACGTCGGCGCAAAGCGGATCACGCCGGCATCGCAGCCGGGCTTGATCTTGATGGTCATGGAATCGGCGCCGACCGGCGCTTGCGCCAGAGTGAGCGTGCAGATCGGCTTGCCGGTACCGCGCGCAACCGCCCAATCGCCAATCATGTCTTCCGCAGAGCGAACCGGCGCGGCAGCCGCGCTTTGCAGTATATAGCGGCCTTGTATCGGGTCGAAGCCGTCGTAAATGCCGTCCTCCGCCTTGTTGAGTTCAATCGCCGCCTTGCCCGCGCCATCGAGCAGCCGCAAACCGCCGAAATTGTCGACGGTCCAAGCGACAATATCGTGCGTCGCCGGAAAGACCACCGCGCAGTTTTTATCGATATCGAGTTTGTAGCCGTTGGCAACTTGGTCGGCTCGGAAAACGAAGCGGCAGATTTTGTCGTGATCGGCGTTGGAGAATTCCCAGGTGCCAACCATGGCGGCGGCAGCGTCGCTCTGCGGCGCGGCCTCCTCGGCAAAAGCTCCGTGGGGAACGCCGAAGAGAACACTTATTCCGACACAGAGGCTAAATATAGCGCCGTGTCTGATGCTCGGTAGGCATCCGCTCATCGCGCGACGCTAGCACGCCGGTATGGCCTCGTCATGATAGCGCGGCGACGACTGGTCGCGGCACGCCCGCTTGTGAAAGCACTCCAAGCTTACATATTTTAGCCACGAGTGTTAGGCACGACGAGGTTTCTGGTGATCGCAGCATGAGCGAAGATATTGATCGGCCACGGCGACCGGCGGTAGAGCCCGAAATCATTCCGCCAGGACGGGCTCGGTCCTTCGACTGGCAGCACGACCGGGTTTATCCGACACACCGCATTTATGTCAGTCCGCTCGGACCGGGTGGCATCGCGCTCATCCTACTTATGCTGGGCGTGCTGGGGGCCATCCTGCTGCTCGTAGTCGTGGGCGCGGTGCTGATCTGGATACCGCTATTGGCCGGGGCAGTTCTGGCCGGTGCGATCGTGCGGATGTTGCGCCGCTGAAGGCTAAGCGGCGTATACCGAGCGTTAACCCTAGCTCTTTATGAATTTTTAACCATGGCGCGCCGTTTGCGACTGGCAGATCGGCTGCTCGTGCGCCCGGGCAGCTTGGGGCTTTGCCGTCTGAAAAAAGACGCTGTTCGAAACCATCAGCACGGCCGGCACCGGGGCTGACAACGATATCGGCAATGTTTGAAGCGCCGCGCCAATTTCAACCCGCGTACGCCGGCAGGCGAAGCCACTCTTTTGTCCCGGCGCACGCGCCCGGATTCGATCTGCAACAGGCGATGCGCCAAATCTGGCGCGGCAAGACCACCATCCTGATAACGACGGCGGCAGCTCTGCTCCTCGCCGTGCTTTTCATCCTACTGGCGCCGCACAAATACACCGCGGTCACTCAGATCCTCATCGACCCCACCGATTTGCACGGGGTGGGAAGCGACCTCACGCCCGCCAACCCGGCAAATGACGCCGCAGCGCTACAGGTGGAGAGCCAGGTCCGTGTGCTCACATCCGACACCGTGCTGCGCCGTGTGGTCAGTGCCGAAGGCCTCGATCACGATCCGGAATTTATCGGTTCTCCGTCTTGGTTCAGACGCAGCGCTCCTGTCGACAACGCGATCGCTGCCTTGAACACCCTCAAACGGGACGTTCAGGCCAAACGCGCCGAGCGCACCTATGTCGTTGACGTCAGCGTTACCTGCCGCGATGGGGCAAAAGCCGCGCGGCTCGCCAACGCGGTGACGCGCGCCTACCTCGCCGAGCAAACCTATGTGAGGTCGGAAGCGGCACGCCAGGTTTCACAGTCGTTGTCCTCGCATCTCAACGAGCTCAAGGAGCGGGTGCATGAGGCGGAAAATCGTGTCGAGAGCTTCAAGGTCAACAACAATATCTTCAGCGCCGGCGGACAACTGATCAGCGAACAGCAACTCGCCGAACTAAACAATCAGCTGGGAACGGCGCGAGCGCGGACCGCCGCCGCCAAGGCACGCCTCGACCAGGTCGAGCGGCTGCAGGCGTCCGGGATCGAAACCGGCGCCTTTCCCGAGGCCGTACAATCGCAAACCATCGCCATGCTGCGAACCCAATATGCGGAAGTCATGCGACGCCAAGCCGAACAGATGACCACGCTCGGACCGCGGCACCCCGCGGTCATCGAAATCAAGGCCGAGGCCGACCGGCTGCGGCGGAATATAGACGACGAAATCCATCGCATCGCGCTGTCGGCGCGAAGCGACTATGAAGGCGCGCGCGCAAATGAGGAAACGCTCGCCGCCAATCTGGAGCGGCTCAAGCGTAACGCGGTCGCGACCAACGAGGCCATGGTGTCGCTCCGCGAACTCGAGCGCGATGTGCTGGCGAGCCGGGCGGTCTATGAGGCATTTCTCGTCCGCGCCCGGGAGACCGGGGAACAGGAACGGATCGACACCAAGAACATTCGCGTCATTTCGCCCGCTGACGTACCGCTGCGCCGCAGCTTCCCGCCGTCGAATTTCTTGATCGCCATCGGCGCGCTGCTCATCGGCGCAGCTACGGGCGTCGGCATCGTATTGAGGGGACCGGAATCGCAGCCCGCGGAAACGAAGCCGCGCCGGAGCGGCGTATTAAGTTCGTGGTTCGGCACGCTCGCCTCCGCGACCAGCAAACTGCGCCCCGCCGCCCGCGATACAAGCGCATTGCCGATTCTCGCGGTGCTGCCGAATGTGGATGTCAGTTACGGGTTGAGCGCGGCGGAAGATCCGAAATCGCGCTTTGCCTCCGAAATCCAAAAGGTCCACGACGCCGTGCGCGAGGGTCATAAGGGTCGCGGCAATCCAACCGTGCTGGTGATCACTTCCACCGACGAAGACGACACCGTCGCGGTCGCGCTTATGCTCGCCGCCGCGGCGACCGTAAAGCACAACGTTTTGCTGATCGACGCGGACGTGGAGAGGCGGACGCTCTCGGCGCTTGATGCCGACCACACCAATGCCGGCCTGATCGACGTCGCAACCGGACGCCGCAAGCTCGCTGACGTCGTCGTGCGCGATGCCGACACTAACATTAATCTCTTGCCGTTTGTCGCCCCGGGAAGCCGTCGCAATGGTTCGCTCCGCGAGGCGGACGTCAAAAAGGCGTTCGAGCAGACCAAAAGCTTCGACATGGTGATTGTCGCCGCCATTCGGCTGAACGGCGAGCCGTGCACGCGCATGTTTGCGAGCCTGGTCGACCATATCGTCTTGGTCGCCAGAGCTGACGAACAAAACACCGAGGCGATCGAACGCCTGATGGCTGACCTCGGCCGTGATGCGCGCAAAGTGCGCGGCGCGGTGCTGACCGGAGTGGGCACGGCGTGAGTTTGCGCCGCGGCCGCAGCCCGGCGCGCTGGCCGCAGGAGCGAGTACAAGAGAGAGTAACAGTGACCCGGCTCGGGTATTTCCGCACCGAAAATTCGCAGGCTACCGCCGCCGGCGGCAATGACACGTTGCTGCGCGGCATTTTGCTCGCCGCCGTTTTCCTGGTGCTGTGGATTTCACTTCATCCCTTCGTCAGTCTCGGTGATCCCGATGAACTCACCGAGACCGGAAGCTTCGCCAATCAAATCGCCTATTCGCTGCTGCTGGTTTTGCTTGCGGCATGGTGCTTTACGCATGATCCGAGCCGTTTGCTCGTTCTGCTACGGCCGGTTTTTGTCGCCATGCTGCTCTGGTTCGTTCTCAGCGTCGCGACTTCGTGGGAACCCGCCCTCTCCGCGCGCCGTCTGATATTCACGCTCATCAGCATGAGCATCGCGGCCATGGTGTTATTGCTGCCGACGAACCAGCGGCACTTTGCCGGCGTCATGGCTGCGGTGGTGCTGATTGTCCTTGCTGCCTGTTACCTCGGCGTCCTTTTGGCTCCGGCGCTTACCGTTCATCAAACCAGCGATCTCGCCGAGCCGGAACTCGCGGGCGATTGGCGCGGCGTCTTCTCGCACAAGAACGAAGCCAGCGTGGCAATGGTGCTCTTCATCTTTTTCGGAATGTTTGTTGCTCGCGTGCGCAGTTTAGTTCTCGGCGGTCTGATCGTCGTGTCGGCCCTGGTGTTTCTCCTGTTCACCCAGTCGAAAACCGCGATCGCCATGTTGCCGATAACACTGATCGTGACCGCCCTGATCAACCGCATCCGCAGTCCCGCCATCGGCGTTGCGTTCGGTCTGCTTGTGGTCGGCGCCTTCATCGTCCTGTCGATCGGTTCGCTTTTTTCCGAACAGGTGCGCGACCTGCTCGATTTGATTCTGCCGGACGCGTCTTTCACGGGGCGAACCGACATTTGGCAATTCGCGCTCGATCACATCGCGCAGCGTCCGATCACGGGTTACGGCTTTGGGGCATTCTGGGGAACGCACGAAGTCGTCTATGGGATGAGCGGCAATTCGGTCTGGGCCAATGCCGTTGCTCACGCGCACAACGCCTATCTCAATTTGGCACTCACCATCGGGATTCCCGGATCGCTGCTGGTCACCGCTTGGCTTGTTGTGCTTCCCTTGGTCGATTTTTACCGCGGACCGGCCGATCCGGCGGCGTTGCCACTCAAGCTCTTGTTCTTGCGCACCTGCATGTATGCGGCGTGCGCCTCCTGCTTTGAAAGTTTGTTGCTGCAGGAAGGCGGCCTGTTTCTTTTCACCGCCGCCTTCGGCTTGCGTTTTCTTTCGCTGGCGCGGATCAAGCCGTAAGTCGCGCGAACCAAAGCATCGCCAAATTTATGGTTTACGCACGGCGCCGGAACGCGTCGTCCGGAATCGAAACGCGTTGCGCCAATCAGCGGCGCTCTTAAGACTAACGCCCGAATTAACTTTGTTTGTTTGCTCCTTCCGCCTAGAGCTTGGCGAAAGGAGCCGGATGATGACCGGGCAGATCGGCTGTCTTCACTTCGACGGAACGGCCGAACGCCAGTGGTCCGTTCCGGCGCTGCAAATCGGCGGTCTGCCGATCGCGTTAATCAATCGCGCCAACTCCGCGCAGCTTATGCTCGATGCCGCGTTGCGCCGCCGCGACAGCATATTGCCTCCACTGATCTTCAGCTCCGCGAACGGCCAAGTCCTTTCCATGTGCGCGCGGCACTCTTCCATCCGCGAATTGTTTCTCGCCGCCGATCTCATTCATGCCGACGGCATGCCGCTGGTTTTTGTGTCGCGGATGCTTCACAAGCCGCCGCTGCCGGAGCGCGTCTGCACGACCGATCTGTTCCACGACGTGGCGCGGATCGCGCCATCGCGCCGGGCGCGGATGTTTCTCCTCGGCGCCACGCAAAAGGTCATTGACGAAGCCGCGCGCCGCATTCGCCGGCTCTATCCCGAACTCGATGTTGTGGGCCACGCGAGCGGTTACTTGCGGCGCGAGGAGGATGAAGAACGCGCTATTGAGCTCATCAACGCCGCCCGTCCAGACATTCTATGGCTTGGGCTCGGCGTACCGGCCGAGCAGGCCTTCGCGGTACGCAATCGCAGCTGGCTGCGCGTGGGATTGATCAAAACCTCGGGCGGCTTATTCGACTACATCTCCGGCAAAAACGCCCGGGCGCCGGCGTGGATGCGAAGTGCCGGCCTCGAATGGGCCTTCCGCACGTATCTCGAACCGCGCCGTCTCGCCGGACGCTATCTCGCGACCAATCCGCACGCGCTATTCCTCTTGCTCACCCGCACTACGGTCGGCGCGCGAAGCAATATCTCCAGCGAATTGAAATCGGTCCGATGATTGGGAGCGCTGTCCTGCCATGACCGAACGCTTGGTACCTCACGTGTTCGTCTGCGTGCCGACATTTCGTCGTCCCGAGGGCTTGCGCAAATTGCTGACGCATCTCGAGCAATCGATTTATGCGGGAATGATCGAGGTCGTCGTCGTCGACAATGACACCGTGACTCGCAGCGGCGCCGTGGTCGTTGACCAAATGGCTCCCACCTACCGGTTTCCACTGCGCTGCCTCGTTGAGCCGCGCCGCGGGCATACTTACGCGTACAACCGCGCGTTCGTCACTGCCTGCCGCGCGACGCCGGCGCCGGATTACGTCGCGGTGCTCGACGACGACGAATATCCACACCCGAACTGGCTTGGCGAAATGATCAGCGTCGCTAAAAGTACCGAGGCCGATATCGTCGGCGGCCCGGTGTTCCCGGTGTTCGATGCGCCCGAGCATTGGCTGGCACGCAGCGGCCTTTACACACCGACCCGCTACAAAACCGGGCCGGTGGCGATGATCTATGGCGCCGGAAACATGCTGATCCGGCGCGACATGCTCGAAAACTATCTCGACGAGCCGTTCGACCACGCCTTCGCCTTCACCGGCGGCAGCGATTACGATTTCTTCTGGCGATGCCGCAAGGACGGCCATTCTTTTGCTTGGGCCGACGACGCGCATGTGTTCGAAACCACGCCGCGCTCGCGCACCACGGTCGCCTATTTGCTGCGGCGGCGATTCCGCACCGGCACCGAGGCGACGCGCATCGACCGCAAGCTGGCGGGGAGTGTGGACGGCCCGCTGCGCCGCTGGTGCAAGGCACTCGGCCTGATCGGCACCGGAACTTTGTCGCTGCCCTTTACCGCGCTCGGCGGCCGGCCCGGGATGATGCGTAGCCTGATGTGGACTGCCCGCGGCGCCGGACGTATCGCGGCCGAGTTTGGAATTTCATACGAGGAATATCGATAGCATGCTCGCCGAGCCGCTCGAGGACCCAAACACCGCATCGCTGTCGATGCGCGTCAGCGGCATGGCGGCGCGGTTTGTCGCGCGCCAGAGCCGCAGCAAGCTGCTGGATCTGCGCGGGGCGGCGCCGACGGTCACTTTCACCTTCGACGATGTGCCGGTTTCGGCGTGCGAGTTGGGGGCCGGCATCCTCGAGAGCTATGGCGTGCGCGGCACCTTTTACGTCGCCGGCAGAGGCTGCGGCAGGACCAGTCCGGACGGTCCGGCATGCGCTTCAATCGACCAGTTGCGGCCGATCTGGGCGAATGGCCACGAGATTGGATGCCACACTTACTCGCATCCTGCGGTCCGCCACATGCCGCTCGACGAATTGAAGTCCGAGCTCGACCGAAACCAGGCGGCACTCGCCGAAATCAACGGCAACATTGTCTTGCGCAGTTTCGCTTATCCCTACGGCGACCTTTCGGTTCGCACCAAACGTTATCTCGAAGGTCGTTTCGATTCGTGCCGTTCGAGCCACGCCGGCATCAACACCGGCCTTGCGGATCTCGGCGCGCTCGATGCCTGGCCGCTGCAGAACGCCGCGCTTGATCGTGACAAGATTGTGCGGCTGATCGCCGAAACAGTGCACCGGCGCGGGTGGCTGATTTTCTACAGCCACGAGGTCGCCGAGCAACCCGGCAGATTCGGCGTCTCGCCTGACCTACTCGAATGGGCGGTGAGCACGGCGAAACGCGCCGGATGCGTTCTCACCAACGTCGCCGAAACGCTGAAGTTCGTCAGAGCCGCGCCGGATGGACGTCGCGCGCATGCGGTGTGGTGACATGGAAACATCGGCTATCTCGCCCGCAAGCAACCTCTCCGCCAGCGACGCGTCCACGCCCAAAGTAACCGTGGTGATCGCGGCCTATAACGCCGAGCGATTCATTCGACAAACGCTCGATAGCGTCTTTGCGCAGACCTTGCGCGAAGTCGAGTTGATCGTTGTCGATGACGGCTCGACGGACGGCACCCCCGCCATCTTGCGCACGATCGACGATCGGCGTCTTAGCGTGTTGCGCCAAGCTAATGGCGGAGTGAGCGCGGCGCGAAACGCCGGGCTGGCGCTTGCGCGCGCGCCTTACATTTTCTTCCTCGATGCCGATGACGTTCTCCTACCGGACGCGCTGCAGCGCATGGTCGCCGCCCTGGACAACAACCCGGATCGCGTCGCGTGTTTCGCGCATCACGTCAGGATAACGGAAGACGGCGCCGAGCTGACGCGGCGGACCGATTTGTCGCTGAAAATGTTTCCGGCCGACGACACGTTACCCAACCTGGTCACCAAAAACTTCATTGTTTGCGGTGCGATTTGCATCAGGACCGAGGCCGCCCGGCAGGTCCGCGGCTTCAACCCCGAGCTGAAGTGGGGTGAAGATTGGGAATTCTGGTGTCGCCTCGCGGTACTGGCCGACTTCGTCGCCATGCCGAACGACATCGTGCTGATGTATCGGCAACACGGTGGCAGCGCGAATTTTCGCTGGCGTAATTCGCCGACCCGGCCCGATTACAAGGCCATCGAGGCCGTGTACTCGCACACCGCCATTGCGCAACGGTTTCCAGCGGTCGAACTTAAGCACCGGAAGCGGCTCGCCCACATCGACGCCTTCTGGACTGCCGCGCGCAACGCTTACGTCCAGGGGCGAACCATCGAGTTCTTGACCTATTTGTTTGTCGGCGCACTGCGCTATCCCGACAGCATTTTGCGACCCGGCCTGGTTTATCTGTTTCTGCGCGGTCTGCGCCGCGCCAAAGCGCTGCCGGCGACTCCGCTCCGGTCCGGCGGCGCGGTCGGATGACGGCGCGACCGATCACAGTTTTGGGTTCCGGACAATGATCAACCCGTACGCGGTCATCTATCTCGCGGCCTACATGGTGCCGGCGGCGGTCGGCTTCCTTGCGCTGATCCTGTACACGCATCTTCTATCGCCGGCTCAATACGGCATCTATGTCGTCGGCATGAGCATCGCCGGAATCGTCTCGGCGCTGTTCTTTACCTGGATACGGTTGTCGGTCTCGCGGTATCAAGCACGCTCGCCTGATCTCGATCTGCGCGGCGCGGCGGCGGCCGGCTACGGCGGTACCGTCTTGATCATCGCCTGCGTCACGCCGCTGGTCATGGTGATCGTGCGGCCGGATGTCGGCCTTGGGTTTGTGGCGGCAAGCCTGTTTCTGTCGCTCTCGTCCGCGGCCTTCGAGATCAGTCAGGAATTCAAGCGCGCCCGCTTTAATCCGGTGCGCTTCATGACTATCGCGATGATCCGCGCTGTAACTGGATTGACGTTGGGTTACGTCGCTATCAGGCTCGGAACCGGCGGCCTCGGTCTTATTGTCGCGGTGGGCTTGAGCTATCTCACGGTCAATGTCCTTAACCTCCGAAACGGCGCGGCAAAAACGTTGCCGGTCTTTAAGACCGAAAATCTGGTGCAGTTTCTGCGCTATGGCTTGCCGTTCACGCTCGGCGCGTTTGCGTTCTCGCTGCACGCCGCGCTCGACCGTCTAGGTGTTGCTTATTTGCTCGGCGAAAGCGGCGCCGGCCATTATGGTCTAGCCGCCGATTTGACTCGGCAGTTGGTCGCCGTTCTTGCCGCCAGCGTGGCGTCAGCCATGTTTCCGATTGCATTTCGCAGCTTCGCCGAAAAAGGCGCCGGCGCGACGCGCGAACGCTTGAGTGAAGGGTTCGAAATCCTGCTGGCGCTACTCGCGCCGGTCGTCGTCTGGCTCGCGCTCTCCGCGGACGTTGTCGCCGGCGGTCTGCTCGGTCGCGAATTCCGCGATAGCGTAGTTGCCCTTCTGCCGCTGCTGGCCTTCGGCCGCATGTGCGGCGCGATCAATCAATACTATCTGCAAGCCAGTTTTCAGCTCGCGGAGAAGCCGTTGCTGCAAGTCACCCATGACACCCTCATTCTGCTCTTGAATATGGCGCTCCTGTTTCCTCTCACGCTGACGTTCGGATTGCGCGGCACCGCGGCGGCGGTGCTATTGGCCGAGGGGCTCGGTATTGTCATCGGCATTGCGCTGTCGCACCGCGCCTTCCGATTGCCGCTCAATATTCGGGGCATCATCCGCGTATCCGCGGCAACAGGCGTGATGGCGGCGACCACGCTAGCGCTGAAAATGACGCCGGCCGATCACGGATTATTGCAGCTTATCGGCTCTGTGCTGATCAGCGGAATAGCTTATGCCGCCGCGGCGCTGGCATTCGATGTCGCGGGATTTCGCTCCATGCTGGTCGCATTTGTCCGCTCGCAGCCACATGACACCCGGCTTTTGCCGCTGACCCATAACCTCGCGCAACCGCGCGAACAGCCTTAAGCACCGACTTCTGAAGGGCGTAGCGGGCAGGTCTGAGCGGCGGACCGCCTATTCCTTCTGGCAAAAATAATCGACGACCGTCCACAGCGGCTTTCGCTGATAATCCCGGTCGAGCGGTAACGGCCGATTAGGCAGGCCATCCGAGCGTTTGAACCACATCGGCATCCACGTGTAGCGGTCGGTGATCCCCCAAGTGGCGATGACTTCGGGACGCGCACCTGCGAATACCGCCGCAAGGAAGTCGTGAGCGCGCGCCGCGACCATGGCATCGCGCGACGAAACCTCTGGCGGCAAGTCCGCGTCAATCACGTCAAGCTCGGTGACATGGACCGATAGCCCGAGCGATTTCATTTCGGCAACGAAGCCAGTCACACCATCGCTGTCGATTTGATATTTGCCCCGGAGGTGGCCTTGCAGCCCGACCCCGTGCAACGGCACGCCGCGCCCGAGCAGATCGCGCACTAGCGTCGCGAGCGCCTGGCGCCGCGCCGCAAAGTTTTCGCCGACACACTCGATGTCGTAATCGTTGAGGATCAATTCGGCGGACGGATCGGCCTGGTGCGCCAGCCGAAAGGCGGTGTCGATGTAACGATCGCCGAGATAGCGCAGCCAGATCGAGGGCCGCAGGCCCGGAGCCTTTCCCTTTGTTTCCTCGATTGGCTCATTGACTACATGCCACGTCTTGACCTTGCCGCGGTACCTGGAGACGACGCGCTCGATGTGAATCGCGAGCTCCCGCTCGGCCTCGGCGGCGCTGCTGATTTGCTTGGTCCATTCCGGCATCGCCGCATACCAAACCAACGTATGGCCGCGCATCAGCATCTCGTTCGCCTCGGCAAACGCGAGTACTTTGTCGCCGTAATCGAAATTGAATTGGTCGCGGGTCGGACGCAGATAATCCCAGTACAGGCCGTATTCCGGAGTGAGCTGCTGACAATAGCTTTCCAGCGCGGCGCGGTACTCGGCCTCGTCCTGCAGCGGCGCAATGTTGACGCAGGCACCGTACGGCACGCGCCCCTCCACGCGCGAAGCCGAGGCCCTGTTGCCGGAGGCGGTTGCCAGTGCCGCGAGAAAGCCGGCGCTACCCGCCAGCGTCTGTCTGCGTGATAACATCGTGATCCGTTTGCGAATGCCCGCGGACTTTTAATGCCGCGTCGGTTCGCATTATGAGCGGGCCTCCGCTAAGGCGCAGGCCCGTCGCAAAATTCAATCGAATTAACCTTTACGCGCTCAATCGCTTCTTACTGGGTGCTGCATGTGGGACTCTCATGTCGCGGTATCCCCATCCCGCGCAAGAGGTCATTTTTGTGAACGTCCTGGAGCTGGCGCGGCTCGGCGCCCACCACGCACGCAACGCCGTGGCCGAAGAAATTTATCTGCGCACCGGCCGCGACATGACCGTGCCGGTGTCGATCTATGGCGAAGTGATCGAACGGTGCAATTACAAGTGCCGTTATTGCGAGTATTGGCGGTTTGCGCATTACCGCGATGAAATGTCGATCGACGAGTGGAAAAATGCCCTGCGCGATCTCAAACAATTCATCGGGCATTACCACATCGAATTTTCCGGCGGCGAGCCGTACATCAAAAAAGGCTTCCTCGATCTTATTGAGTTTTGCGGCGAGGCCGGAATTAAATGGGGCGTCACCACCAACGGCGGCGCTTTCGGCAACGAAAAGGTGGTCCAGAGGACGGTAGCGGCCGAACCGTTCAACATCAACATTTCCATCGATTCACACGACGCGAAAATCCACAACTACTCGCGCGGTATCGACGACTCGCTCAGTGATATCGTCACCGGCATCGGCAATGTCATTCGTGCGCGAAGCCGGCACGGCGCCAACTTTCCCATCATCGTCAAGCCCGTCGTACACAAGCTGAACTTTCGCCTCCTGCCCGAGATGATCGCGTGGGCGAGCGACATCGGCGCGACCGCGATCAACTTCCAGCCGCTCGAACAACACACCGCCGAAGCCAAGGACGAATTCTGGATCGGTCCAGAGGAACTCGACGACCTTATTGTCGTGAAAGACCGCCTGCTGGCAATGAAACGCGCCGGAGCCCCAATCCTGAATTCGGAGCTATTGCTCAATCTTTGGCCGAACCATTTTCGGCGGGAAAAAGCGCCGCGCGAAGCGATGCCGTGCCGCATCGGCTTGCGAAACTTCTTCATCCGCTCCGACGGTCGCGTCGAGGTCTGCTGGAATTTTCCCGCGATCGGCAATGTGCGCACCCAGACGGCGCGAGAAATCTGGCGGGGCAAGGAGGGCGTGGAGCGTCGCAAGGAAACTGTTGCCTGCGAGACGCTGTGCCTCTTTACGTGCCTCTCGCAGAAGAATCTGAGCGACAAGATTGGCATGGGCATGAAGCTGCTCGCCAAACCGAAAGCCGGCGCCCCGAAGAATATTGCCTCAAGACGTATCGGCTGATCGCGCGCTTCGGGTTGGAAATTCAACCCCAGCGCGTTCAAAATACTCCCACGCCTTTTTCATCGAAGTGTCACACAGGGCGCGCAAGGTGCGCCCTGACTTCGAATGCGAGGGATCTCCATGAGTGACATCGCCCTACCCGGTTCGATCGAACCGGCAGCCCGCAAGGGCCCCGACCTCACCGGCGCCGTCAATCCGCTGACCGGCATAATCTTCGGCGGCATCATCGCGGCTGTTATTTTGTTCGTCGCCTACAGCATCTATTCCGATATCGATGCGGCCGGCGGTAAAGTTACCAGCTATGCGCCCTTCCTTCTGCTGTTTGTCGCGCTTCTGATCGCCCTCGGCTTTGAGTTCGTCAACGGCTTTCACGACACCGCCAACGCGGTCGCGACCGTCATCTATACGCGTTCGCTGCCGGCAAACTTTGCAGTGATCTGGTCGGGCTGTTTCAATCTGCTCGGGGTTCTTGCATCCAGCGGCGCCGTCGCCTTCGGCATCATTTCGCTCCTTCCGGTCGAACTCATATTGCAAGTCGGCAGCAGCGCCGGATTTGCCATGGTCTTCGCGTTGTTGATCGCCGCCATAATCTGGAATCTCGGTACCTGGGCGTTCGGCCTGCCGGCGTCGAGCTCGCATACCCTGGTCGGCTCGATCATCGGCGTTGGCATTACCAATGCTCTGTTGCATGGCCGCAGCGGCACCTCGGGCGTCGATTGGAGTAAGGCCAAGGAAGTTGGCGAAGCCCTATTGCTGTCGCCGCTATTCGGATTTGCCCTCGCCGCCGTCTTGCTGCTGCTGTTGAAATCGGTCGTTCGCATCCCCGCGCTCTACGCCGAGCCGAAAGGCGATCAACCGCCGCCGTGGTGGATTCGCGGCATTCTCATTCTGACTTGCACATTGGTCAGCTTTTTTCACGGCTCGAATGACGGCCAAAAGGGCATGGGCCTGATCATGCTCATTCTGATCGGCACGGTGCCGACCGCTTACGCTCTCAATCGCGCGCTGCCGCCTGATCAATTGCAGGTGTTTGACTCGCGATCGCAGGCGGTAAGCGCCGTCATTACGCAGAAAGCCGCGGGCCATGCCGTGCTCGGCAATCCGCGCCCGGCGGTCACGGCATTTGTTGCCAGCCACGAGCTCAACGAAGGGACCTATCCTTCGCTGGCCGCGCTGGTGAGCGACATCGCCAGCCAAGTGACGAAGTATGGTTCGCTGGCCCGGATGCCGTCGGAGACGATCGGCAATACCCGCAACGACATGTATCTGGCATCCGAGGCAATCCGCTTCCTGATGAAGGATAAGGCCGCCGACCTTTCCGCCAACGATATCAGCACGCTCACCGCCTATAAGTCTTCGCTCGACGGCGCGACTAAATTCATTCCAACTTGGGTCAAGGTTGCGGTCGCCATCGCACTTGGTCTCGGAACCATGATCGGTTGGAAACGGATCGTCATCACCGTCGGCGAGAAGATCGGCAAGACGCATTTGACCTATGCCCAAGGCGCCTGCGCCGAGATCACTGCCGCCTGCACCATCGCCGCCGCCGACATCTACGGATTGCCGGTATCGACGACCCACGTCTTGTCGTCAGGCATCGCCGGCACGATGGCGGCGAACGGCTCGGGGCTACAGCTTTCGACCGTGCGCAACATTGCGCTCGCCTGGATACTTACCCTGCCCGCAGCGATGGCGATTTCGGGGATTCTGTACTGGTTCTTCTCGACGCTATTTGGCTAAGCAACACTGCCTACGTCCAGCGAGAAGGGCGCCGACGTGATCGGCGCCCTTTTTATTTACGTTCGATCAGATTTCGGTGCGCAGGACGCGGTTGAACAGCGCGCTATCGCGAGCCGGCGTCGAAAAGGACCCGTTCGCAAAGCCGCTCCGGATCGCGCTCCCCACGTCGCGCAAGCTCGACAATCCTGACCGCCACAGTTTCGCGTTCGCGGTCCGCGGTGTCCGGAAGCTTGAGTGCATGACACGCTTGATCAAGCGCGGCCGACATCGCGCGCAACGCCTCCGGATCGAATACGGACTGGCCTCTCACAAATGGAAGGATAGTGCCCATTCGGTCCCCGTCACGCGGTGATGAAAGCTGCTGCATTCAAAACATACGCTGGTTCGGCGCTAAATGTCAATTTCTCTTTCGATATAACACTTTGACTTAATTGATGTTTTTTGCAGTTTCCGCACTAAGTATGTTAAGACGGTCAATGGCGGTATTGACTTATAGAACATCGGTAGCTAATTATACTCACATAACTCAAACGAGGGAGACTGGCGTCATGGTCGACCGTTTGCGGGGCGAGCGCCTACAGATCATGCTCTCACCGGAAGAGCTGGCGCTGATCGACGATTTCCGTTTCGCCAAACGCATGCCGTCGCGAGCAGCGACGGTGCGAGAATTGTTTCGCCGCGGATTGGCGGCGGAAGGATTTGTGATCGCGCCTTTGGGGCAGCGCTCCAAGGATTTTGCGGTCGACGCGAAAGCGGCACGGCCGCGGCGTTAGGACCGCCTTTAGTCTCTGTGCGAGACCGGTCCGCGCTTACTGCACCTCGAAACGTTTCATGATCTCGGCGGGGATCGGTAGCGCCTTGATGATCGAAGGATCGGCCTGGTCGCGAGTGAATTAATCGGGGAAGCCGAGACCATCGGACTGACCGCCGGCACCACGACTACTCAGATTGGCCGGTCATTGCGGCATCGCAAAGGTATTTCTGTCATCACTAACGCGCTGAACATCGGGATGGAGCTATGCAATCAGCCGGACATTAAGACGATGATCACTGGCGGAACACTCGCCTGGGCATGGACTTTCGCGCTTGCCGGGCAGGCCGCGCTCAACTTCCTGCGCGATGTCTATATGGATAAGGTTTTCCTCGGCGTGACCGGCGTTGATCTGGAGCGCGGAGTGACGACGCTGGAGTCGGAAGAGGCTGCGGTGTCGTTGGCGATGCTGCGCAACGCAAAGCGGGTGATCGTGGTGGCGGACTCGCAGAAGTTCGGGCACGTGAGCCCCGCGCTGATCTGCCCGATTTCCGCGATTCACACGCTGGTGACTGACACGGATCTGCCGCGCGAAACTCACGATCAACTGCTTGCTCGTGGAATCGAAGTCATCCTCGCTTAGACTACTGCGGGTCGGGCGCGGGGATGCCGGCCTGTTCGGGGGCGGGAAGCTTTCTTG
>Ga0209006_10001908_pt1 | contig 18895 bp, 18 predicted proteins | sample JacPin_JW_Ref_O2_FD_188567 | JGI IMG/M metagenome (GOLD analysis project Ga0209006, IMG submission 188567) | Forest soil microbial communities from Algoma, Ontario, Canada - Jack Pine, Ontario site 1_JW_Ref_O2 (SPAdes) (version 2) | ecosystem: Environmental > Terrestrial > Soil > Boreal...
GGTGGATGAATCTCTCTGGTTCCCCTCTCGCATTTATGGGGTCGCGGTGGAGTGTGATCCTGTTCACGATTCTAGCGCTGGGTGAGTTCGTTGGCGACTTGCTGCCCGCAACTCCGGCCCGCACGGCCGCCTTAGGACTGACAGCGCGGATTGTGATCGGATCCGCAGTGGGGGCAGGCGTCGCAATTGCTGGGGGCATCGTCCTGTGGCTGGGCGCCGTGTGCGGAGTGATCGGGGCAGTGGCCGGAGCCTTCGGTGGGTACAGAGCTCGCGCCAGCTTGGTTCGGGAGCTTCATGTTCCGGACGCAGCGATCGCGATCCCAGAAGATGTTATTGCGATCGGACTCGGCTTATTGCTTGTCACCAGATTTTAGCCGGGTTTTGGATTGAAAAGTGGGGGCGCCCAGTTTTGACGGGCACATTTTCGTACTGTTAGACTAGGGATTCGCCATAATCGTTCGACCCTCCATCGCAGACAATAGAAGGGACCTTCGTGCGCGCAGAGACACGCCATCAACTCAAGCAAGACTCATTCAGCCGGGTTACGATCGGAGCTGCCGAGAAAACCGCTCATTGGAGCGTGGAACACAGGAATACGCTGACGATCGTGGTGGTTGCCATCGTCGTAATCGCCGCCGCAGTTGCCGGTGGCTGGTATTACCTGAGCGCGCAAAATGAGAAGGCGAGCCTGGAAATGACGAAGGCAGTGCGGACGCTGGAGGCTCAGCTTCGTCCGCCCGGAGCGCCTGCGCAGCCTGGAGTTCCGAGTTTTAGCTCCGCGAAAGAACGGGCGGAAGCTGCGAAAAAGCAGTTTCAGACGATCGAAGATAAATACCCGCATACGCACTCGGCCGATATGGCTCGCTATTTTCTTGGAGTAACATCAGCGACCGAGGGGGACAACGCGGCCGCGGAAAGCAATTTCAAGGCGGTGGCTTCGAACGGCAGTAAAGAACTTGCCGCGATTGCCAAGTTGGCGCTGGCCAGTTTGTATGCCAATACCGGCCGGACCAAAGACGCGGCATCGCTTTATCAGGAGCTGATCAGCAAGCCAACGACCGCAGTAAGCAAAGTGACGGCGCAGTTACAGCTGGCCGACCTGTATAAATCCAGCAACCAACCCCTCGATGCGAAACGACTCTACGAGCAAATCAAGAAAGACAATCCCAGCACAGAAGCGGGACAACTGGCGACGCAGAAGTTGGCGGAGCTGAAATAGCTTTCTTTCGAAGATTGCGAAGAGAGCTTCCTTGCTGGGCGCTTGTTTTTGTAATTAAGTACGAGCCTCGAGATCGGCCGTGAGCCGGCCTATATTTCTTTCCCGGATTTGCGAAACCTGCTATTTCCCCCGCCGCAAAGATTGCTGCAGGCTGAGGCTTCGGCAAGTGGCGTGGATGATGTCGTGGGCGGCATGCGATTCCACGAATTGGAATCCATAGCGAAAAGCATTTCGCTGGCGCACTGTGGCATAAACGGTCACTGGGCCGTAAGGCAGCTCGAATTGCAGTTCTACGAACTCCCCGAGGGGAACTTCAAGTTTCAGCAAGGCTGAGATACCAGACTCACTGATGTCTTCCGTGTAGCCGTAGAGCAGACCGCACGCTTTCGAATCGATTTGAAGCTTGACGGCCAGCTTGAATCGAGGTTGCCGGCGCGCGTCGGGGATCGCCCCGGACCTCACCGCGGCAACCCGAGTTTGAGCTTCCAATTTCCCTCCAAGACGACCGAATAGAGCGCCCGATGGACGGTTCGGCCAACATTGTTCCGTCAGGTCTATTCAACTATTTGTTGTTCGAAGCAAACGCGCACGTTTGCTTCATCGGCTTGACCTGGCAAAGCTTGAGGAACAAGCTGCCATCCAGGCCATTTTCCCTTTTCCCGCAGGTTGGGTAGGATGATGGTCGAGTAACGTTTTGCCTGGACACTTTATGGCCGACATCACATTGCGGGTAAACGGAACAGAAAAGAAAGTAAGCGTTCCAGCAGAGACCCCCCTGCTCTGGGTTCTGCGGGATACGTTGGACCTCCCCGGGACAAAGTTCGGTTGCGGAGCGGGGTTATGCGGGGCTTGCACGGTACATGTGGATGGTTCAGCGACTCGCTCCTGTTCCACGCCTGTCTCGCAGGTGCAGGGAAAGTCGATCACCACCATCGAAGGGTTGGGAGCGAACGGCTTGCATGTCCTGCAACAAGCCTGGATCGCCGAAGAGGTGCCGCAATGCGGCTACTGCCAGACGGGGCAGATTATGACTGCGGCGGCGCTGCTCGCGAGCACTCCGAACCCCAGCGACCAACAAATTACTCAGGCGATGAACGGCAACCTGTGCCGCTGTGGAACCTATGAACGCATTCGGAAGGCGATACGCCGGGCGGCCAGCGGCAGCATGGCAGCGGGAGGGACGCGATGAGCACCATCAGCGTCGCGAAAAAAACTCCGTCCTGGAGCCGGCGAGAGTTTATTGCCGCCGGAGCGGCTGCGGGAACTGGCCTGGTCATTGGCTTTTTTCTGCCGCACGGAGAAAAAACGGACAAGAAGGTGTTTTCGCCGAACGCCTACCTGCGGATCACGCCGGACAACAAAATTACGGTTGTGGTAGCGCGCTCGGAGATGGGCCAGGGGATCCGTACGGCGCTGCCTATGATTCTGGCCGAGGAATTGGAAGCGGACTGGAAGCACATCGAGATTGAGCAAGCCGGGGCGAGCACCCTCTATGGCGATCAGACCACCGGTGGAAGTGCGAGCGTCCGGACGACCTGGGATCCCATGCGCAAGGCGGGCGCTACCGCACGCGAGATGTTGATTTCGGCGGCAGCGCTCACGTGGGGAGTATCGCGATCGGGTTGCACGGCGCAGGGCGGAAATATCCTGCATGCCGCTTCCAAGCGGCAACTCAGTTATGGAGACCTGGCTGTCAAGGCGGCCACTCTGCCGATTCCTACCGATGTTCCCCTGAAGCAAAGCAAGGATTACAAAATCGTTGGACAGCGTCTGCCCCGCGTGGATACGCCTTCAAAAGTGAAAGGGGAAGCGGTCTTCGGCATCGACTTTCGCATGCCCGGCATGAAATTTGCCGTTTTGTCGCGTTGCCCGACCATCGGTGGAAAGATGTTGAGCTTCGACGATAAAGAATCGAAGAAAGTTTCGGGCGTGAGTTTCGTGGGCAAGATCAGCGATTCTGCCGTCGCGGTGGTTGCGGAAAGCGTTTGGGGTGCGATGGAAGGCCGTCGTCTGCTCAATGTGAACTGGGATGACGGTCCGAATAAAGATCTGAACACCGCCGCTGTAATGCAATCGCTCAAGCAGGGAGCGGCCAAAAAGGGTGTGAGCCTGTTTGCCCTGGGAGATGTCTCGAAAGTTGCGGGGCGCAAGGTTTCGGGGGAATATCAATTGCCGTTCATGGCGCACGCCCCGATGGAGCCGGGAAATTGCACGGCGCACTTCCAGGGAACGAGCTGTGAATTGTGGGCTCCGACGCAGGTGCCGCAGGATTGCCGCGATTCCGTGGCGCAAGCTCTCGGCCTCGATCCCGACCAGGTGAAGGTCAACGTCACATTGATGGGCGGAGGATTCGGACGGCGACTGGAGCACGACTATGCCGTCGAAGCGGCACAGGTGTCAAAAGCGGCCCAGGTTCCGGTGAAGGTGTTATGGACGCGCGAGGATGATATGCGGTCTTCCACATATCGCCCCGCAAGTTTGCATCAGTTGAGCGCTGTCGTAGACGGGGCTGGATATCCGGTGGCGTTTACGCATCGGTTGATCGCGCCATCAATCAGTGGGCAGAGGGGACAGCCCGGGCCAAACGGGCTTGATCCTGATCTTACAGACGAGGCCGCATTTGTTTATGGCGTGCCCAATGTATCGCTCGAGTACGTGCTGACTGAGACGGTAGTGCCGCTGGGATGGATGCGGTCGGTTTACGCTCTGCAGGCCGCGTTTGCCAGCGAAACCTTCATTGATGAACTGGCGGTGGCAGCCGGAAAAGATCCGTTGGAGTACCGGCTGCACATGCTGGCGCAGAACAAAGATCAGGACATCCCATTCTTTACCACGACGTGGCATCCGGCACGAATGCGGGGAGTACTGCAGTTGGCAGCTGACAAAGCGGGGTGGACCAAACCTCTGCCTGCAGGGCGCTTTCGCGGGATCGCCTGCTTTGCCTGTTTTTCCTCGTACGTCGCTGAGGTGGTTGAGATCACCATGGAAAATAATGCACCACAGGTGCACCGGGTGGTAGCGGCAGTCGATTGTGGACAGGTAGTGAATCCCAGCATTTTGGAACAGCAGATTCCCGGCGGAGTGATTTATGCGTTGGGGAATGCTCTGCGTGCGCAAATCACGATTGAAAAGGGCCGGGTGGTGCAGGGAAATTTTGACGACTACGCGCCCGTGCGGATGGGAGAGTCTCCAGTAGTGGAAGTGTATGCCGTGCCCAGTGCCGAGCCGCCAACCGGTATTGGAGAACCGTCCGTCCCGCCGCTGGCGCCGGCTTTGTGCAACGCAATCTATGCCGCAACGAAGAAAAGAATTCGGGCACTCCCGATTGGCACCTAGTCATGTATGCGAAAGCGATCGATTGCGTTACTGATTTCCATCGTTGTCCTTAGCGCAAATTGCCTGGCAGGACAGGGTCCCACGAATACTGCGACACAATTGTCTGCTGTGCCACCCTCTCGGCTGGCCCGGTTGCGGCACGGCATCAATGCCAGTGGATGGTTCGCGCAGGTTTACGACCAGCGCGGATACACCAAGGAACACTTTCAGAACTGGACCACAGCGGAAGACGTCGCGCTGATCAAATCGATGGGATTCGATCACGTGCGACTAAGCGTCAATCCCCAGCCGATGATGGTCGACCACAGACCCGACGAAATCCCAGCGGAATACCTTGGCTATCTCGATGCCGCGGTGAAAATGATCCTGGATCAGCAGATGGCCGTGGTGATCGATCTCCATCCCGAGAGCGACTTCAAAGGGCGTCTCGCGAAGGACGACAGCTTTGTTCAGGAATTCGCCGATTTCTGGCGAGCGCTGGCGCGGCATTATTCCACGTGGGATCCGGAGCGCGTCTTTTTTGAAATTTTGAATGAGCCCGAGTTTAGCGACCGTTACCGCTGGTATGGCGTGCAGGCAAAGCTGGCTGCCTCGATTCGCCAAGGCGCACCGCGGAACTCAATCATCGCCGCCGGAGCGCGTTGGTCAGATGATGACGAACTGGTTTTTCTCGAACCGTTGCGCGACGCGAATGTGATTTATGCCTTTCATTTCTACGCACCGCATATCTTTACGCATCAAGGCGCAACCTGGGGATCGTATTTCTGGCATTGGGTAAAGGGATTGAAATACCCTTCCTCGCCGGAAACGGCTGCCAAGGTGGCGGAGACCGTGCCAGATGCGATGGACCGTATGGCTGTTGTCCGCTATGGACAAGATCATTGGGACGCGGCGCGAATTGAGGCAGAAATCACGCAAGTCGATCGATGGGCCCGGCAGCGCGGTGTGCCTGTGGTTTGTAATGAGTTCGGAGTCTACCGCGAATACGTGAATCCGCAGGATCGCGAGGCGTGGATCCACGACGTGCGCACTTCCCTCGAACAGCACGGCATCGGTTGGACGATGTGGGACTATTCGGGAAATTTCGGCGTGGTTACGAAAAAGGACGGCCGGTCCGTGCCCGATGCGCTCACTCTGCGGGCGCTGGGGCTGAATCAAGCCGCAGGAAAGTGAAACCCGCTTGCCCAGCGAATGCAGGGATGGGCTGGCCGACGGTCAATCGAAATAGTCTTATGTTATTTCCGAAAGACTTGACCTCCAGGTTGTGAAACTCGGCGAAGCGGTTTTGTAGTTCCTGCGCAAGGTCGACACGCCATCCTGCCTGAACGACCCAAATGTTGTCTCCGGCCTGCAGATGGTAGGTTCGCACCAGTCCATTCCACGAACTGGCGAAGTTTTCAGCGCCGAAGAGCGTGGCAGCCTTGTAGCTGGCGGAGACAACGCGAACGCCTCCGCAGGAGAACACTTCGAAGTTTGGAACCGATTCCTCGAACCTGAGAGGTTTCTGTTCGCACAAATAGTGGCCGAGGATCAGGTCGCTCTCGTAGTCGGTGAAAATCGGCGCAGAACTGTTGGAGCTCTGGCGAAGGAAATGTATCGCCTCGCTCATGTGAGTTCGGTTTTGATCGGCGCGCTGCATGTAAGGCTGATGTTCTTTTCCGAAAACCACGCAGAGGAAAATGATAATCACTGCGAGAGGAACAGCGCGATCTAGACGCCCGCGTGAGAGCTGACCGAGCGCGATGCTTACTCCGGCGACGGCGGGGATGGCTAAGAGCGCCGAGTGGCGCGTGCCGCCGTAGGGATAGAAATGGGCGAGACTGGCGCCGCACACAAATGTGAAGGTGAGGGCGAGAAGGAGAGCGAGCTGGCGAGACCCAGTCACCGAAGAGCTGTCATTGCGACGCGCCGTCCCGCGAACCAGAAACACGATAGCCGCGAGGAAGAGTAATCCTGCCAGGTCGCCGACGGCAAGTTGTCCGAAGACAAACTGGAAGACACCGAAGCTGCGGCCTATTACAAATACGAGCGGGTTATCGCGGCTGCCGTCGAAATAAGAACGGCGAAGGAAGAACTCGCTCATCCAGCCCTGCAGCACCGTGCGCGATTCACCCGCGCCCAGTTTGGCAAGATGAGTTTTGTAAAGGAAACCAGCCAGAACCAGCGCGCCGAATTGCCCGGCGGCCCAGAGGGTCACCAAGGGGGCGGGCACGGCTTCGGCGAAAATCCTGACCAGAGCATAAATCCCCAGCGCTGCGGCGAACAAAAACGCTGAGTAGTGAGACAGCATCGCCAGATAGAGGCATACGGAGAATGCCGCCATTTTGATGACTGACTTTTCCTTGAATGCCGCATCCAGGAAGTACAGCGCGCTGGCCAGGAACGCCAGAAACAAGGCGTACTGCCGGATCTCCGCGGAGAGCAAGACGATGGGCGGAAGAAACGCGACGAAGAGTAACCCGATGAAGCCGGTCAACTTACCGGCTACACCGCTCAGCCATCTGTAGAACATCCAGCAAAAGACAGTTCCGGCGATCGCGGACGGCATGCGCAGCGATAACTCTGACGTACCGAAGTTTCGCCAGTAGTAGAGAACGATCGTCAGCAAGGGCGGATGCGAAGCTGTCAGGCTCTCCTTGTAGGCGAGTGCCAGCGACGATTGATTGGCTAGCCGGAAATGCAGCGCCTCGTCCGGATTGAGAAACGTTCCGTGCGCGGCCCAAACGCGCGCCAGGAAGCCAAGGATAGTCACGACGACTGAAACCCAGTCCCCTCGCCTTTCGAGCCAGAGATTCTTGCCGTCGCTCAACGATCCCAGCCCTCAAGGACGACGCGAGCGCACTGGAAACGGTCCGCGATGGTTGTCTGGCCCTTCAACAGTGCTACCTCCGCAGGTAGTCTACCCTGCCTTGACACCTGTTTCGGTGGCCTTTATTCTTAAGTCTTGCTCCTTGCGGTACTTACGTCTTCCTGACGTGCTTCCGCGGGCTTGGGGCGTGGCGCACAGCGCGCGGAGTCTTCCGATGTTTTTCGAAGTCAAAGATTTGGAACTTCATCCGATCGAATTTGCGGAGAAGTTTGAGCCGGGCACACTCGATCTCGGATCGGATTACCGGCAGATTGCTCCGGTGGATAGCAGTGGCCGCGCCGATCTCGTCGAGGAGCATCACGGCAAGCATAAGGTAATCCAGGATATCCGGATCCGCGGCCGGTTGGCGACGACGCTGGAATCCGAATGTGCCCGCTGCCTGGAACCGCTAACGCAGGATGTGAAGCGCGATTTTGACCTGCTATACCGTCCACTCGGCGCCGACGCGGGGCGCGACGAAATATCCGTGACGGATGCAGAGGCGGAGATCAGCTATTATGAAGGCGAAGGGATTCTGCTGGACGATGTAATTCGCGAGCAGATCCTCCTGGCGGTGCCGTTGAAGGTTACTTGTCGCGAAGACTGCAAGGGACTGTGTCCGCACTGTGGCAAGAATCTGAATGAGGAACAATGTTCGTGCGCGGTCGTCCAGGAAGAACCCCGATGGGCGGCGCTTAAGGAAATCCGCGACAAGCTGGCGCACTGAAGTTGGATTTTTGGAATTTCAAAAAGATAGAACAATGCGGGGCCGAGCGCCCGGCGAGAGGAATTTAGACCCATGCCTAATCCGAAACGACGACATTCCCAGAAGCGCACCTCCACACGGCGTGCGCATGACGCTTTGAAGAGCCACTCGCTCTCCGAGTGTCCGAACTGCCACGAGAAGAAGATGCCGCATCGCGCCTGCGTGAAGTGCGGCTACTACAAAGGCCGCGACGTACTGCAAGTCGAAGAAGCCAGCTAACTCCTGCCACCATGCCTAGCGTGATCGCGCTGGATGCGATGGGTTCGGACCGGGCGCCCAAGCCTGAAATTGAAGGGGCAATTCTTGCTGCCCGCAATTATGAGGTGCGGGTGCTCCTGGTTGGTCCGGAAGACACCGTAAAAGCGGAGCTTGATCGACATCCTGCTGCGTATCGCCTGCCCATTGAAATCGTCCACGCCAGCGAAGTGATCACCATGGAAGATAAGGCGGTGCAGGCGGTGCGCTCCAAGCGTGATTCGTCGATTCGCGTAGGCTTGCGACTGGTGCGCGAAGGGCGGGCTGCCGGATTCGTGACCGCCGGCAACACGGGCGCTGCCATGGCTTCGGCCAAGATGGTGCTGGGCGCGCTGCCCGGCGTGGATCGGCCGGCGCTGGCCGCTGTCTTCCCTACTGCTCCCGGTACTGCCGCAATCCTGTTGGATGTTGGCGCCAACGTCGATTGCAAGGCTCACAATCTGGAACAATTCGCGGTGATGGGCGAGATCTATTTCCGTTCCATGTTCGGGGGCGCACGCTTCGGCGACACCAAGGCTGCACGGTCGGCTGTGGGCACCGCAAAATCTCCGCGTGTGGGATTGCTCTCCATCGGGGAAGAAGAAACCAAAGGGAACGAATTGACCCGGGAAGCGTTTCAATTGCTGAAGAAACTCCCCTTGAATTTTGTGGGAAATGTGGAAGGACGCGACTTGTTCAACGGCCATGTCGATGTGATCGTGGCCGACGGTTTCGTCGGCAACGTCGCTCTGAAGATCTCGGAAGGTGTCGCCAACCTGGTGCGCACCGTTTTGAAAGAGTCGTTGCGATCCACCATTACGCGGCAGGTTGGCTATATGCTTTCGCGCAGCGCCTTTGCCGATTTCAAAAAACGAATCGACCATACGGAATACGGCGGGGCCCCTCTGTTGGGACTGAAGGGTGTTTGCATTATCACGCATGGATCGTCGAATGCGAATGCAATCAAGAATGCTGTCCGCGTGGCCGCGGAGTTTTCCGAGCGGCGTATCAACCACTCGATTGAGGTAGGATTAGCTGCGCTTCGTCCCGTAATTGCCGAAGCTGAACCGGCTGCAGCGCACTGAATTCGCCGCTTCCTTACTTGCGACATGATCGAATCCAATAACAATAATAAACTCGCCTTTATCTTCCCCGGCCAAGGTTCACAGAGCGTTGGCATGGGCAAGGAGCTTTACGACAGGTATCCCGTCGCACGGCAAACCTTTGAAGAAGCCGACGCAGCCCTGGGCTACAAACTCTCGCAAGTGTGCTTCGAGGGCCCGGAAGAGAAGTTGCGTCTGACTGAGATCACCCAGCCGGCAATCCTGACGGTGTCGGTTGCGGCGCAGCGCGTGCTTCAAGGGCGCGTATCCAAGCCGGGCTTTGTGGCCGGCCACAGCCTGGGCGAGTATTCCGCACACGTGGCTTCTGGAACCATGAACTTCGTCGACGCAGTGCGAACCGTGCGCAATCGCGGAAAGTACATGCAGGAAGCCGTCCCCGTTGGCGTGGGTACGATGGCGGCGATTTTGGGTATGGATTTGGAAAAGGTTACCGCAGTCTGCCACGATGCGGCCCAGGGCCAGGTGTGTTCTCCTGCCAACATAAATTCTCCGGAGCAAATTGTTATCTCAGGGAACACGGACGCTGTGGAGCGCGGAACAAGACTCGCCGACGAGCGCGGAGCGAAGCGTGCGAAAGTGCTGCCTGTAAGCGCTCCTTTCCATTGCTCTCTGATGAAACCCGCACAAGATCGATTGCGGGAAGACCTGAATCGTCTGAAGATGCACAGGCCGGTTTATCCGGTGGTTTGCAATTTCGACGCGTCCTGCGTCACCGATGAGTTGAGATCGCGAGATACTTTGGTCGCGCAAGTAACAGGCGCGGTAAAGTGGGATCAGAGTATGCGTTTTCTCATCGAAAAAGGTGTCGAAACCTTCGTGGAAATTGGACCGGGAAAAGTTCTTTGTGGGTTGATGCGGCAGATCGACCGCTCGAAGATTGCTCTGAATGTTGGGGACGAGGGGTCGCTAAATAAGACGGCAGAACGACTCGCAAGTTCTTAGACAGCTCTAATACCGCATGAACGAGCAACTCCCCCAGTCCGATATCGAGCCTGTTATTACGTCTCTTCTCTAGCGAAATTCCAGATCGCACGGCGGCGTGCTGATCGTTTTATCGGATTTGTCCACGTACAGCTGCGCGTGCTGCGCCCGCTCGTTCACGATCGCATCGATGACCACGCCAGTTCCACCGCCGGGGCAGTTACTCTCTCCATAAATCTGGTAGCTTTTGACCACGCCCCACTGGCCACCGGCTCCCCAGTCCTGTTTGAATTCATTGATGGGATACTGCGAGTGATTCTGCGGGTGGTTTTTCCAGTCAGGATCGTGGTAGTAGATGCCGTAGGCGGAATCGTAGTCCTGCTTTTGCAGAGCGGAAAAAAATTTATCCGCGACGTGTTTTTCAGGCCAGAAGCGATTCCACCAGCCAACGAAGGCCAACACCAGCACAACCACAATTGCGGAAATAATTCTGACTCGCTTTTTCCGCTCTTTTTCGGGATGGTAATCTTTCGCGTCCAGTAGCGTCATACGCTCTTAGCATAACGGACACGGGCGGGAAGTCAAAAGTTGCCGAAATAAATATACCGCCGAGTACCCTGAGGCCGCCGAGAAATACCATGCAAGAAACGAAGGTTTGCTCCTGATTTTCTCGGCGACTTCAGCGATCTCGGCGGTAATTCGAACTAGAGTGTCCGCTTGAACAGTGGAATCGCGATTCCCAGCGTAACCGCTGCGAAGATACTCAAGTACAACATGTCTCCCCAGACGGCCGACAAGGTGGTTTCTTTCAGCAGCAGGCATTTGAAGCCGTCCACCGCGTAGGTAAAAGGATCGACCCTGGCGATCGCCTTCAGCCATGGGGGAAACGCCGCGATCGGATAAATGGCGCCGCTGGGAAAAAATAGCAGCGTATTCAGAATTCCGAACATTGCCCGCGGCACCAGCGGATCGTCGATGCGTACCATGAGCAAAAACATCATGGTATTGAAGGCCAACGAGGTCAGAACGATCATCACCAGCAGCCCCGCCATCGTGACGGGGTTGAAAATGGTGCTCACGCCGGAGATGAGCGCTCCGATCACGCAAATGATAACCCCGGTCATCACCGCTTTAATTGCACCCGCCAGGTTCAGCCCCAGTACGAGCTCCAGTTTCGTAATCGGCGTCACCAAATACCCTTCATGCACGCCACGCGCCTTGTCGTCGATGTACAACATCCCCCCGCCGATCATCACTGAGACAAACATTGCCAGCGTCAGCGAACCTGGCAGCAGATACTTCATGTACTCGATGTAAGGATAGAGTTCGACGATCTCGAGCGCCGTTTGCTGCAGGATGCGCGGCTCAACCGTGGGCTGGTTCAGCGACGCGACCAGATCGGTTAGCTCGGCTTCCACCGCCGAGCTCATAAAGTTATCGCTGTTATCCACCACCAGCGCAACCTGGGGATGATTTTCCTCGTACACGCGCCGCGAGAACTGTGGCGGAATAATCAGGGCGCCGTCGAGCTTCCCGTTGCGCACGTCCTCCATCGCATGTTTTTCGTTGTCGTAATAAACCGGTACAAAGGTGCGGATGTTGGCGCGCACCGAGTCAAACGCCTCGCGAATGCGCAGCGCCTGTGTGCCGCCGTCCTGGTCGACAATGGCAACCTTGGCGTCTCGAATTTTGCCGCCAAATGCGCTTCCCAGAATAATGAGCTGCACCAGCGGCATGATCATCGACGCCATCATCAGCGCGGGCGAGCGAAAAAACTTGCGCATCTCACGCTCGACAATCGCCATCATTCGATTCATATCGCCGACCCCTGCTTCATGGCCGCAACCCCGGGCTCTGAGGCATTACGAACGCGTATGCCTTCTGCAATTCGTCACGCAGCTGCCGCCCGGTGTAATGCACGAATACGTCGTCCAACGTAGTGTTCTGCACCGAAAGCGACTTGACCGCAACTCCCGCTCCTACGGCCATCTCCACTAACTCAGTCGTAGTTCGCGAGCCGTTGCCGGTAAGGACTCGAAACATGCCCGCGCCCTCGCGTTGCACCGATGTGACTTCATCCAGGGTGTGCAGTCTCTGCTCCCAATCCTCCGGCGGGTTTTCAAACTGTGCCTCGATCACATTCGATCCCGGCACACTCGTTTTCAAAGCCATGGGAGTGTCGAGGGCGACAAGCTTGCCATGATCCACAATCGCGATCCGGTCGCACAGCCGGTCCGCCTCGTCCATGTAATGCGTGGTGATCAGAATCGTCAGTTGGCGCTGGCTCTTGATGTTGCCGAGCATCTCCCACACGGCGACACGTGAAACAGGGTCCAGGCCGGTGGTGGGTTCATCGAGGAAGAAAATTTTCGGATGATGCACCAGACCGCGCGCGATTTCCAAGCGTCTACGCATGCCTCCAGAGAGAGTTTTCGTCTGTGCGTCGCGCCACTTGGTCAAATCAACCAGACCGAGCAACTCGTCAATCGAGCGCTTGCGCTCCTTGGCGGGCACGTCGTAGAGCTTGGCGTAGATGTTCAGATTTTCTTCCACGGTCAGATCGAGGTCGCTGGTGAGCGCTTGCGGAATCACACCAATCATCCGCCGGGCCGCATTGGGATCCTTCGCGACATCCTTGCCGGCGATGCAAGCCGTGCCCGATGTGATCGGAATGAGAGTGGTCATCATGCGAATCAGAGTTGATTTACCCGCTCCGTTCGGTCCCAGCAACCCGAAGATCTCACCTTCTTTCACGTTGAACGAAACATCGTCAACCGCGGTGAAGTCGCCGTATTTCTTCACGATGTGCTGCACTTCGATGGCGAATGGCGAGTCACTCGTGGCCGGGGATGCGGTGCCGGGAGCCAATTGTGCATCCGCCATCACTGCTGCCCCGCTGCCTGCGCGCTTTGCGGGTTGTTCTCGCCCTTCATCTGCGATGGGGAGACCAGCACTTCAGCCGTCATTCCGGGAACGAACGCCCCCTTGGGATTATCGAGCCGCACTTTGAGCACAATCGTTCTGATATCGCGCTTGCGGCGGCTCACGTCGCGTTGGGTAGCGAAATCGCCTTCCACGCCTTTGAAAAACACCTTGCCATTGGTAATCGTGCCGCCGGGCAACCGCACGCGCATCACGTCGCCGTAACCAATGTGGTCGGCATAAGTTTCGGGGATCGCAGCCCGCACCCAGGTGTCGGTGAGATCGACGATCGTCACGATCGGCGCGCCGATGTTCACCACTTCTCCCTGCCGCGCCGCACGCACCGAAACAGTTCCCGTGACGGGCGCGTAAACATTCGTGTATCCCAACCGAACTGCGGCCTGATTTTTCTGCGCGATGGCGTTTTCGAGATCTGACTGAGTTGACTGCACCGTACTTTTCGCTGCATTCGCCTGTTGGGTTCGCGCAATGGCAGAGGCAAGATCCGCCTGCGCGGCATTCACCAGTTCCTGCTGTGCCTGCACCGTTGCCTGTGCCGCCTGCAAGTTGGTTTCCGCTTGCACGCGATCCTGTTCGGACTGCACGCCCGCTTTGGCTAATTCAATCATGCGGCGGCTATCGCTCTCCGTGCGATCCAGCGTAGCCTTCGCCTGCAGGAGTTGCGCCTTGGCGGAGGCCAGCTTGGCCTTTGCATTGGCCACATCGCTGGACGTCGAGCCCGAAGTCGATTGTTCGGTGTGCTGCATTTCCGACACCTTGTGCTGCAGGCTGGAGATCGTTGCATCGGCGGCGGCCTTCTGGGTTTGCAACTCGGATGGATCGAGAACGGCGATTAAATCCCCAGCTTTTACCGGGGTGCCTTCATCCACCATCAGCTTCTGGATGCGTCCTTCCACCTGCGCGCTGACGATGATCTGATTCGAATCGACTGTGCCGATAAGGACAAGATCTTTGGAATGATCGGCAGAGAAAACATAATAGACCACCGAAATCAGAAAAATGATTCCGATGAGAATGAAGAAGCGGTTACGAGCACTCATTGCGTACTCCTGGCCCCCGCGCGCCGTGGCCTGCTCGGCGATTTGTCCGTCTCACTCTTGTAGACGTACGCGCGACGGAAATATTTTGCTGCATCGTTGCCGGTACGAGTGGCGAACAGCGCAGCCGAAATGAAATCCAGAACCGCCGCCCGCCGCTCGGCAATGCGCTCGGGTGACAAAGGGTTGAAGTGCATGATCCTTTGCATGACCGGGGCGCTGCTGAAATAGAAAACGATTATTGCCACCATGGAAGGAACGAAATGCGCGGGATCGACAGGGCGGAATTCACCTTCGGCGATTCCTTTGTACAACAAGTCGCCAACACGCCGGTAAATTGGCTGAAAATAGGTCTTCACCAGCCGGTCGATATGCAGCGAATTCCCTTCGCGAGCCCGCATCATCTCGCGCTGCATCAGCTTGGGGTAGATCTGATTCGAAGCGACGAAGTCGAAATACGCTCCCGCGTAGGCCATGATCTTGTCGCGCGGCGGCAAGTCGCTGTCGAGTACCCGGAAGACGTTCGCCTTCATGCCGGCAAAAGCATTGTCGAGCACCGCGCCGTATAGCGTCTCTTTATCGGAAAAGTAGTAATAGAGCAGAGCCTTGTTCACTTTGGCTTCGCGGGCGATGGCGTCGGTACGAGCGCCCGCGATGCCGTGCTCGGCAAACTCCCGCGCCGCCGCGTGCAGAATAGCGGCGCGGCTCTCTTCCGGCTGGCCCCGGGTGCCCAGGCGCGCGGCGCGGCGATGACGCAATACTTGAGCCATAGTGATTAATTAACCAGTTAGTTAGATTATACACGTACAAAGGGATGATTTGGCGTGCCAATCGCACCGAGGTAATGTACTGATGCTTCTTACGGGGCCAGGTTCTGGCTTGAGACTTGTCTCCCGAACGCGGCTTTTTATCTCGCGCCGCCCGCGATCGACGGGACCAGCAGCACTTCATCTCCGTCGTGAAACGCGTACGCCGGGCCCCCGAGGAATCGAATGTCTTCCTCGTTCACGTAAATGTTGAGGAAGCGCCGGATCTGCCCGGCATCGTCGCGAATGTGCGGCTTCAATTCCGGAAACTTTTCGTCAAGGACAGAGAATAACTCTCCTAGGTTGGCGGCGGCGCACGCGACGGAGCTTACGCCCGCCGTGTGCCGCCGCAGCGCGGTCGGAATCTGTACGGTAATCGGCATATATCTTCTCCTCTTAGCCACTCGTCTTCTTATGCACTCGTCTTATGCGCTCGCGGCCGCGGGCAATCCCTTTTCCGGCTCGACCCCGATGCTATCCAGAGTTTGGTGCAGATATTTTTCAAACTCCGCCAGCCGGGGAGCGATCGGCCGCTCGAGTTCATAGACGCCGGCGAGTACATCGGTGGTCTTCAGGCCGTTGCCTGTGATGCACAATACGGTCGTCTCCTCCGGCAGGATGCGATCCTGGCGATAGAGCTTGCCCGCGGTTCCTACGGTCACGCCTCCCGCGGTCTCGGTGAAGATCCCTTCCGTCTCCGCCAGCAGCCGGATCGAGTCGATCACTTCCGGATCACTTACATCCTCGCTCCATCCGCCGCTCTGCCGGATGGCCTTGATGGCGTAGTGGCCGTCTGCAGGATTTCCAATCGCTAGCGATCGTGCAATCGTCGAGGGCTTCTGCGGTTCGATCTCCGAATTGCCGGTCTTCACAGCGGTCGAAATCGGTGAGCATCCGGTGGCTTGCGCTCCAAAGAATTTCACTGGCTTCTCCTCAACCAATCCCAGCTGGATCAGTTCACCGAATGCTTTCTTCACTTTCGTGATCAGCGACCCGCCCGCCATGGGGATGACCACGTTGTCGGGCAGGCGCCATCCCAGTTGTTCGGCGATTTCGAAACCGACCGTCTTCGATCCCTCCGAGTAATAGGGCCGCAGGTTCACGTTCACGAAGCCCCAGTGTCGCTCTTCTGCAATCTGCGAGCACAGGCGGTTGACCTGATCGTAGTTGCCGGCGATGGGCACCACATTCGCTCCGAACACCTGCGTTCCGAGAATTTTTGCCGGCTCAAGATCGGACGGAACAAAGATCCAGGCTTTCAACCCCAGGCGCGCCGCGTGCGCCGCGACGGCATTCGCTAGATTGCCGGTGGAAGAACACGCCACGGTGTCATAGCCAAACGCAACCGCTTGCGCCAGCGCCACGGCCACGACGCGATCCTTGAAGCTCAGTGTGGGCAGGCACACGGCGTCATTCTTGATGTAGAGATTCTGCGCAGCGGTCTTCGCGTCATTCTTGGCGCCGGCAAGCCTTGCCGCCAGACGGGGAGTTTGAAACAGCGGCGTGAATCCGACCGGCAAGCGAGGCTCAAAACCCCCGGGCAGCGGCAGCAGTTCGGCGTATCGCCACATGTTTTGTGGCCGCTGCGAAAAGCGCTCGCGGCTGGCCTTTTGCTGGTCAAGGCGACCTTGGCCAAGCAGGTACCGGATCCAGTCGTAGTCGTAAACAATCTCGAGAGGAGAGAAGCACTCGTCGCAGATGGAGCGGGGCTGGTTTCCCCAGCGGCGGCCGCATTCCCGGCATCGCAGTTCGTAGTGAGCGTGGGCGTTATCGTTACTGTTCGACATCGGCTACTCGCTTTCCCGCCGTTCTTATGAACGGCAGCGAATAGCTGTGGACGAGCCGGGAAAAAGATGCCCTAAAAAGCAAAGGCCTCTTTTCCCCGGAAATAGGAAAAAGAGGGTATCGAATGCAATAGAAATTAAGCTCGCATCCGAATCTCATGTTCCCCGTTTCCGGGCGGGAGTTGGCACCTGGCGGTCGGGATATATGATCTCGATCCGGTTGCCGTGGCGTCACAGGGCTCGTCCCTCAGCCACTCTGCATGAAATTCTGTTTGCCCCGAAAGGCAAACTCGTAGTCGTAATGCTACAACGGGGGATGAGGTTCGTCAAGATCAAGAATGACGGATCAAGAATAACGACGAGTATAAGCGGCGGTACTGGTGTGAAAGTCTAATTATCCTCTCGCGCCTGACCTTCACTAAACCTTCAGATAGAGGCTGATAGTGTGGCCTAACCGCCGTTGGGTTCAAAGGAGCAATGATCATGCGAAGTGCGGGCAAGCTTTTTTTCGCAGTATTGCTGAGTCTACTTCTCACGAACGGGCTAGCCGGCCAACAGGCCGATTCCGAACCGCCATTGACCTTGACGGGATCGGTCCCTCTGCCAGATGTACAAGGCCGCATTGATCATTTCGGATTTGATCCGAAGGGCAGGCTGTTCATTTCTGCTCTTGGCAACAATACCGAGGAAGTCGTCGATCTGGTTGCACAACGGCGAATACATGTCATCGCCGAAATACCCAGCCCGCAAGGAGTGGTGTACTCGCCGGAGACGAACAGGATTTTTGTCGGCAGCGAAAAAGGGAAGCTCTCAATTTATGACGGAACGACATTTGCCCTGGTCGCCAGCATCGACTTTCACGGCGACGTGGACAACCTGCGTTACGATGCCCCCAACAAGCGTGTCTACGTGGGTTACGGCGATGACGAGGCCGCAGCCATCGGAATTGTCGATGCCACTACCAATAAAAGATTGCGGGAGGAATTTAAGCTGGGTGCGCATCCGGAGTCCTTCCAACTGGAAGCATTGGGGCCGAGAATCTTCGTGAATCTGCCGGACTTAAAACAGATCGCTGTGGTCAATCGTGAGACCGGCGCGATCGCGAAATGGCCAGTATCTTTAGAGAAAAATTTTCCGATGGCGCTGGATGAATCGGATCACCGCCTGTTCGTGGTCACACGCTACCCCCCGCGCTTGCTTGCGTTTGATACGGAGTCGGGCCACACCGTGGCAACTTTGCCCGTGGTCCAGGACGCTGACGACGTGTACTACGACGCCGAGCGCAAGCGCATTTATGTTCCCGGAGGAGAAGGCTACATTAGTGTCTTCCAGCAACGCGATGCGGACCACTACGAGTTGCTGGCGAAGATTCCCACTGCCGTTGGCGCACGCACGGCGGGCTACTTCGGAAAGCTAGGGAAGAAGGGATTTGATCGTTTCTACCTGGCCGTTCCCGCGAGCGCAAGCCGCCCGGCCGAAGTCCAGATTTACACGGTTCAAGAATGAAGATGCCCTCTGTTCACGCATCATCCGGCCCTACCCAACGGTTGTCGTATTCGCTCTTGCCCAGTACACTTTTCATTCCCGAGGTGAGGATGAATAGGAAAAGCTATTTCGCGGATCGCACGCTCAGGCTCACAGTTGCATTTTGCTCTCTCTTTTTCATGCGGCCTTGTTCCGCTCAGACTCCCGCGGATCTGCCAAGCGAGACTCCCTCCACGCTTACGCCGGTCACGTCGAGCTTTGATTATGTCAAACGCGACGTGATGATTCCCATGCGTGACGGCGTGAAACTTCACACCGTTATCGTTCTTCCGAAGGGAGCGAAGAACGCGCCAATGTTGCTGACTCGCACGCCCTATAGCGCCAAATCCCAG
>Ga0209006_10001909_pt1 | contig 18894 bp, 18 predicted proteins | sample JacPin_JW_Ref_O2_FD_188567 | JGI IMG/M metagenome (GOLD analysis project Ga0209006, IMG submission 188567) | Forest soil microbial communities from Algoma, Ontario, Canada - Jack Pine, Ontario site 1_JW_Ref_O2 (SPAdes) (version 2) | ecosystem: Environmental > Terrestrial > Soil > Boreal...
CATGGGGCCCGCCGCGGAACGGTTGCGTGAACGGTTGGCCGGCGTGCCCATCGCCGCCGCCGTTGGGATCGCGGTGTACGGCGTCGATGTGAGGACGCACGCTCAACCGGACGAGATTCGTGCGAGCCTGGTCAAGCAGCTGCACACGCCCGTGTATTGGGCAGCCACCGTGCGCACTCTGATCGGCGCCGGCGCAACCCGGATCCTGGAATGCGGGCCGGGCAAGATCTTGACCGGTTTGAATCGGCGGATCGACAAGAATCGCGATCTAAAAATGCTGGCGCTCGAGGATCCCCGATCCTTCGACGACGCGCTCGGGGACGGGATGAGGACGACGACATGCTGAACGACGCAGTGGCTTTGGTGACGGGTGCATCGCGCGGCATCGGCGCTGCGATCGCCGATCGGCTGGCGAACGACGGCGCCCGCGTCATCGGCACGGCGACGACCGCCGATGGGGCGGCGCGCATCACCGAGAGTTTGAGCGGTCGCGGCGGCCGCGGCATTGTGCTCGATGTGACCAGCCAGGAATCCATCGATGGCGTCATTACCGACATCGATGCGAAGGAAGGAGCGGTCGGAATCCTCTGCAACAACGCGGGAATCACCCGCGACATGCTGCTGCTGCGCATGAAGCAAGATGATTGGGACGCGGTGCTGCAGACGAATCTGGCCTCCGTGTTCCGCCTGTCGAAAGCGGTGCTTCGCGGCATGATGAAGGTGCGCAAAGGCCGCATCATCAGCATTGCATCCGTGGTCGGGCTCACCGGCAATCCCGGCCAGGCGAACTACGCGGCGGCGAAGGCGGGAATGATCGGATTCACCAAGTCCCTCGCCCGCGAGGTCGGATCCCGCGGTATTACCGCGAACGTCGTCGCGCCCGGCTTCATCGACACCGACATGACCCGGGCGCTCAACGAGACGCAACGGGAGACGTTGAACGGGCAGATTCCCCTGGCCCGGCTCGGACTGCCGTCGGATATCGCGGCGGCGGTGTCGTTCCTCGCATCCGCCGACGCCTCGTACATCACGGGCGAGACCCTGCACGTCAACGGCGGGATGTACATGGCATGACCACCCTGTGCGGGCCACCCTAAATCCATGATTTTGTCAAGTAGCATGCGGTTGGCGTTCAATCTTGTGTCACTGGTAGCCGCCGAGGTCGGGTTCACATAAAATACGCGCCCTGCCGATAGCGGAGGCTGGCCGCAAGCCCTTGTCGAGCGGTGAATTTTAAATAGCTATCCCGAAAGGACCATAACGATGAGTACTGTTGAGCAGCAAGTTAAGAAGATCGTGGCCGAGCAGTTGGGTGTAAAAGAAGAAGAAGTCACCAATGACGCCTCGTTCGTTGACGATCTGGGCGCAGACTCACTCGACACGGTTGAGCTGGTGATGGCGCTCGAAGAGGAGTTCGAGACGGAAATTCCGGACGAGGATGCAGAAAAAATAACGACCGTTCAGCAGGCGATCGATTACATCAATTCGCACAAGTCCAAAGCCTGAAGATCGTTCCTCTCAGGAGTCGCTGTTGAGCAAACGACGCGTCGTGGTTACGGGTCTCGGAATCGTCTCGCCCGTGGGGAATGAGGTGGCGGCCGCATGGTCGGCCATCCTGGCGGGCCGCAGCGGCATAGGTCCCGTGACGCGGATCGACACCACGACTTTTTCGACGCACTTCGGCGGCGAGATTCGTGATTTGAATATCGAGCCCTATTTGAGCGTCAAAGATGCGCGTCGCATGGATGCGTTCATGCAATACGGCGTGATCGCCGGCATGCAGGCCATGCGCGATTCGGGACTCGAGGTGACCGAGGCGAATTCGGATCGCATCGGGATACTGATGGGTTCCGGTATGGGCGGCCTCGAGTCCATCGAGGAAACCTACGACAAGTACCTGGAGACTCATTCGCCGAAGAAGGTGTCGCCGTTCTTCATTCCCGGCAGCATCATCAATCTGGTGAGCGGTCATCTGTCGATCGCGTTCAACATCACGGGCCCGAATCTCGCGGTCGCGACCGCGTGCACCACGTCGACCCATGCCTTGGGAATGGCGATGCGGATGATTCAGCACGGCGAAGTCGACGCGATGATCGCCGGGGGATCGGAAATGGCCACCTGCGTGACCGGGATGAGCGGTTTCGCCCAGGCCAGGGCGCTGTCCCAGCGCAACTCCGATCCACAGGGCGCCAGCCGCCCGTGGGACAAGGATCGCGACGGCTTCGTCATGGGCGATGGGGCCGGCGCGATGATGCTGGAAGACTACGAGTCGGCGAAGGCCCGGGGCGCCAAGATCTACGCTGAAATTTGCGGGTTTGGAATGAGCGGCGACGCCTTCCATGTCACGTCCCCGCCCGAAAACGGCGAAGGTGCGCGCAAGGCGATGGTCAAGGCGCTCGCCGACGCGGGACTGAACCCCGACCAGGTGCAATACGTCAATGCACACGCCACCTCCACCGAGGTGGGTGATCGGGCCGAGACGACGGCCATCCGCCGCGCATTCGGCGCGGCCGCGGACCAGCTGGCGGTGAGTTCCACCAAATCCATGACCGGACATCTGCTCGGCGCGGCCGGTGCGGTCGAGGCGATTTTCTGTGTGCTCGCACTGCGCGACCAGGTAGCGCCACCGACCATCAACCTGGATCATCCGGGTGAGGGCTGCGATCTCGACTACATTCCCAAGCACGCCCGTCCGATGCCTTTGGAATACGTGTTGTCCAACTCGTTTGGATTCGGTGGCACCAACGGTTCGCTCATTTTCCGCCGACATTGAGCCTCTGCGGCTCATCGCGCGGTTTCCGGACATCTATCCGGGGCTGCTCGAGAGCAGCGCTCCGCTAGGCGCCCGGGCGCATCCGGGGGGCCGCTTCGATGTTCTCCCCATGAGTTCCGGCGAGTGCCTGCGGCTCGATTCACAGCGTCGGTTGTCGGGGCCCCATGCCGCGGGCGCGGAAGGCTTCTTGAGCGCTCTGGAGGCGTGGTGGAGGGCGCTGCGCCAACCCTCCGTTGCCGCGCCGCTGCCGTTCACGGGCGGCTGGCTCTTGTACCTGGGCTACGAGCTCGCGTCTGAAATCGAAACGCGCCTCAAGTTGCCGCCGAGTCCCGACTCCGTGATCGCACTCGCGATCCGCGCACCCGCAGCGTGGATCCGCGATCGGGCGACCATGCAGGCCTGGTTGGTGGCCGAGCCGGGCGCGGAAGCGCTCCTCGATGCGTTCGAGAATCATGTCCGTGAATCGGCAGCATCACGGCCGGCAGCGCCGTCTCGCGGCGCACACTTGCAGGTTCCCGCACACTTGGAGGTTCAGGAAGAGGATCCTGCCCGATTCCTCGAGTCCGTGTCGCGCGCACTCGACTACATCGCCGCGGGAGACGTCTATCAGACCAATCTTTCGCGGCAGTGGCAGGTGAGATCCGACCGCTCGCCCGATCCGGTTTCGATCTACGAGCGCTTGCGATCCACCAATCCCAGTCCGTTCGCCGCCATGATGCGATACGGCGATTTTGCCTTGATGAGTTCGTCGCCCGAACGGCTGCTGTCGATTCGCGGGGGCATCGTCTCGACACGACCCATCGCCGGTACGCGCCCGCGCGGCACCTCGCCCGAGACGGACGCTGCTCTGGTGGAATCCTTGCTGAGCAATGAAAAAGAGCGCGCCGAGCACGTGATGCTGATCGACCTCGAGCGCAACGACCTTGGCCGCGTCTGCGTGGGTGGGACCGTTCGCGTCGACGAGTACATGGTTCTGGAAACCTATGCCCACGTGCATCACATCGTCTCGAATGTCAGCGGCCGGCTCCGCGAGGACGCGTCCCCCGTTCGAGTCATACGCGCCTTGTTTCCCGGCGGCACGATTACCGGCTGCCCCAAGGTGCGTTGCATGGAAATCATCGCGGAACTGGAAGGCACGGGACGCGGCGCCTACACCGGTTCCATCGGATATTTGAATCGCGACGGCAGCTGCGATCTCAATATTCTCATCCGCACGCTGACCAGCCATGCCGCCAGTTTGGCGCCGATCACTTTCCGCGCCGGCGCCGGCATCGTGGCCGACTCGATCCCATCGCAGGAGCTTGCCGAGACGCGCGCCAAGGCCCTCGGGATGCTGCGCGCGCTGGACAGCTCTTGCTGACTTGGGTCAACGGTCGCGCGGGAAATACGATCCCCGTCGCGGACCGCGGCCTCCACTACGGCGACGGCGCGTTCGAAACCATGCGGGTTCGGCGCGGGGCGGTGCGCTTCCTGGAATATCACCTGGAGCGCCTCGCGGAAGCCTGCCGGCGTCTCGAGATCAAGTCGCCCCAGCGCGCTCGCCTGCGCGACGAGATCGTGCGTGTCGCGGCCCTGCGGTCCGAGGGGATCCTGAAGCTGATCGTCACCAGGGGCAGCGGGGCACGCGGCTACCGGCCGAGCGGGCGGGAGCGCTGCACCCGGGTGATTTCGCTGCATCCCCTGACTGGAGCGGCGCGGGCTGCAGCCCTGCCTAAGCGGGTGCGGCTTTGCACGATGCGTCTCGGCATCAACGAGACTCTCGCGGGCCTCAAGACGCTCAACCGGCTGGAGTCGGTGCTCGCGCGTGCGGAATGGACCGACCGCCGCATCTGGGAAGGATTGATGCGGGACACCGATGGCAACTTCGTCTGCGGCACGATGTCGAACCTCTTCGTGAGGCGTGGATCGAGGTTGATTACGCCCAAAGTGGATCGGTGCGGGGTCGCCGGCGTGATGCGCCGCTGGGTGTTGGAGCAGGCGCGCGGCTTGGAGTTGGCCGTCACCGAGGACCGGCTGCGATGGGAAGACCTGACGGCGGCCGATGAAGCGTTCATGACCAACGCGGTCGTGGGCATCGTATCCGTCGCCGTGATCCAGCATGGCCGCGCGGCGCTTCGTCTCGCGCAGCGGTGCACTGCGAACGAGCTCCGCGGTTTCCTGGAGAAACAGTGAGCCGCACGCTGCGCATCCTGTTGGGCCTCCTCGTGTTGTCGCTGGCGGCCGCCGCGGGCGCCGAGATTTGGCTGAATCTGCGTAGTCTCGACGAGCCGTTGCGGATCGCCAGTCCGCTGACGTTCAAGATTCCTGCAGGCTCGCGCCTTTCGCGGGTGGCGGCGGACCTCGCCGCGCGGGGTGTCCTCGCGCGGCCGCGCGCGCTGGTGCTGTATGCACGATGGAAGGGGAACGCCTCCGCCATCAAGGCGGGAGAGTATGAAATAGAACCCGGCGCGACGCCGCGCAATCTGCTCGACAAACTCGTGACCGGGCAGGTGTTGCTGCATTCATTGACCATCGTCGACGGTTGGCGGGTGCTGGATCTATTGACCGCGATGCGCCGCAATCCGGATGTGCTGGCCACGCTTCCCGCAACATCGGCGGATGTCATGGAGAAATTGGGCATGCCGGGGGTGAACGCCGAAGGGCAATTTCTTCCCGAAACCTATCGCTTTCCTTCGGGTACCACGGACGTCGAGATCCTGCGCCAGGCGCATGCTGCATTGGCGCGGACCTTGAATGCGGCCTGGGTGAATCGCGACCCGTCCATACCGCTGCACAGCATCGACGAGTTGCTCATCATGGCATCCATCATCGAGAAAGAGAGCGGGCTGCCGCAGGAGCTGCCGAAAATCGCCGGTCTGTATCTGCATCGATTCAAAATCGGCATGCGGCTGCAGGCGGATCCCACCGTCATCTACGGGCTGGGAGATTCGTATGACGGCGATTTGCACACGGTCGACCTGCGCACGGATGGTCCCTATAACACGTACACGCGGACGGGGTTGCCGCCTACGGCCATTGCACTGCCCGGCGCCGCCGCCATCGAAGCCACGGCGCATCCCGAAAATACCGACGCGCTATACTTCGTGGCATCCGGGCGCGGCGACGGCAGCCACGTGTTCTCCGCGACCCTCGAGCAGCACAATGCCGCGGTGGCGCAATATCTTGCCCGGCAACGTCAACGGGCAGCATCGGAGTCGGCGCGATGACGGAAACCACGGGACGCTTTTTGACCATCGAGGGCATCGAGGGCGTCGGGAAAACCACGCAAGTTGCGCGCCTTTCACACTATCTCGCGGAACGCGGCATCGACCACGTGGTGACCCGTGAGCCGGGCGGCACGCCTCTAGCGGAAAAGATCCGCGACCTGGTCCTGCGGCCGCGCGAGGAGGCATTGCCGCCGGCGGCCGAATTGCTGCTGATGTTCGCGGCTCGCGCGGTGCATCTCGCCAATCACATCGAGCCTGTCCTCCACACCGGCCGCTGGGTGATTTGCGATCGATTCACCGACGCCACCTACGCCTATCAAGGAGCCGGACGGGGCATGAGCCAGACGGACATTCGCTTGTTGGAGACTTTGGTACAGGGCGCCCGGCGGCCGGATCTGACCTTGCTTCTCGACGTACCGGTCGACGTCGGATTGGAGCGGTCACGGCAGCGAGACGCGGGCGGGACCCGCGATCGCTTCGACAGCGAGCGGGCGGAATTCTTCGAGCGCGTGCGCGAAGGCTATCTATCTAGGGCCCGCGCGGAGCCGGGGCGCATGGCGATCATCGATGCCGTCGCCTCGAAAGAGGAAGTCACGAAACGCATGACAAAAGTGCTGGAGTCCAGATCGTGGATTTCCTGAGCGCCGATTCGCTGCCCTGGCTCCATCAAGCCCAGCAGCGCCTGCGCGATTCGATGCTGGCGGGACGCTTGCCGCATTCATCGCTGCTGCTGAGTTCGCCCGGGTTGGGCGCCGAACAGCTTGCGAACTGGATGGCTGCTCTGGCTCTATGCGAATCGCCGGCCGCGCGCCCCTGCGGGGTATGCGCGTCGTGCTCGCTGCTCCGCTCGGATAGTCACCCGGATTATCACGTGGTGCGGCTGGAAGACGATGCGAAACAGATCAAAGTGGATCAGGTCCGGGAACTGATCGGATCGCTCGTATTGAAAAGCTACCGCGGCGGCTACAAGGTGGGCATCATCGAAGGCGCCGAGGCTCTCAATGCCAACGGTGCCAACGCCTTTTTGAAGACCCTGGAGGAGCCGTCCGCCGATACCATGCTGGTGATGATTGCGCGGCCCACGCATCGCCTGCCGGCGACCATTGCCAGCCGCTGCCTGCGTCTCGCGCTCCGGCCGCCGCCCAAGAAGGAGGCCGTGGCGTGGCTCGAAAATCATGGAAGTCCCGGCCAGAATTGGGATGCAGCGCTGGCGCTTGCCGGGGGGGCGCCGCTGCTGGCCATGGAACTCGATACTGCCGGCATTGCGGCGCTGGAAAGGGAGATGCGGGAAGATGTTGAGGCCATCGCGGCGGGCGCGGTCGACATCACCCTGGTGGCCGATGTCTGGGTCAAGGCGAATCTGGGCCTGCGCCTCCTGTGGCTTGAGAACTGGATCACACGGCGAGTACGTGCTGCCTCGAGCGAGGATATTTCACAGCAAACTGCGGAACGCGTCCGCTTGCCTGCCGCTTTACTTAAGCCCAAGATAAGGGCGTTATTCGAGCTGCTGGACGCTGCGCGGGACCTTCGGCGTCTCGCGTCGACCAACATCAATCAACAATTGGCACTCGAGGCCCTGCTGCTCGGCGGTCGAACCGCGCTGGCGAAATGAGGTCTTGTTGGGAAATCAAGTCTTGCGAAGTCCAAGTAACAAACCGGGGCTGCTGACGCTCACGATCAAGGATAAGAGCGCGCTCTATCTTGCGTATATGCCGTTCGTCAAGAACGGCGGCCTGTTCATCCCCACGAACAGCAACTACCGTTTGGGCGACGAAGTGTTCATGCTGCTCAATCTCATGGGCGAAGAGGAGAAGCTGCCGGTCGCGGGGCGCGTCATTTGGATGACCCCAAAGGGCGCACAAGGCAAGCGTACGGCCGGCATCGGCGTGCAATTCAGCGATCAGGACCGCGGCAATACCCAAAAGAAGATCGAGAATTATCTAGCCGGGGCTCTCGGGGGCGATAAGCCCACCCATACGATGTGACCAAGGGGCGGTCATAGGCCTAGCCGCGGCCCGAGCGGGCTGCTTCGGTTGCGGCGAGACCGCCTTTCAGCACATAGGCTTCGAAGCCCCGCTCGCTCAAGATGTAGGCGGCGGCCGAACTGCGACGACCCGTGTCGCAGCAAACGACATACTGCACATTCTTGTCCAGCGCGTTCAGCTTCAGACGGATGAAATACAAGGGAATATTGACCGCCTCGTCGATGCGGAAATTCTGAAATTCGCTGGGCAACCGGACGTCGAGCCACTTACCGCCCTTGGCGATGATGGCGCGCGCCGCATCGTAATCCACCCATTGCAACAGCGGCTCGTTCAACAGCGTTTGAAAGTCGGCCTTACCGAGCCGCATCAGGGTCCCGTCCGTCGCCATGGTGACGGTGGCGTTGCGTTTGGCCTCCGCGATCAAGGCTTCCTCGCCGAAGCTGTCGCCCGGCCCGAGTTCGGCGAGCTTTATTCCCTCTTTATTCAAGGGAGTTTCTCTCGTCACGATGCACTTGCCGGAGACCACCACATAGAAGTAGTCGCCTTCGGTGCCCTGTTTGATGACGATGTCGCGCGAGCGGTAGTTGATGCGCTGCATGCGCATGAAAATGGCTTGAATGTTCGCCGGCGGGATGCGGTGGAACGCCTTCGTTTGCAACAGGGTGGTCATCCAGTCGCCGGTCACGTCCAGCCCGTCGCCGCGCAGTTCCGCGACCTCGTACTGGCCGGTCTGGTCCCAGGTCAGCAGCACGTCGAGCAGGTCGCTGTCGATGACGATGTACTCGAGATCGATCGCGGCTCGGGCCGTGAACTTTCGCGGTAACCCGGGGGCCAGCGCCGCCCGGGCCTCGGGGCTGCCGGCGCGAATCGTGCCGACGAGCTTATCATCGGCGCGCAGTTCAACCTTGCCGGCTACCAGGTAGAACGTCCGCTTGTCGGTGTCGCCCTGTTTGAACAACACCCGGCCGGCCCCCAGTTCAAGGACCTGAGTCTTGCGAGCAAGCGCATGCAGGTTCTCAGCCTTCAGCCCGTCGAGAGGAGAGAACGTTTTCAGTATCGAGAGATCGAGAGGTCTGTCTTCCATCGAGAAATTGCCGACGCCTGCGGTTACAACCCTATGATTTTGGCTGCGAATCGTATCACACGTCGACCGGGTACTTACCCTGTAATCTGTCACATTGGCAGCAGTCTCTCAGGCGGCGGCCTTCGCGTGCTCGTGGATCGTAAAATCGCAAATCAGCGGCAAATGGTCGGAAAATTGTACGTCCGGAATTTCGAACCGATTCACCTCGATTCGGGAACTGTGCAAAATGAAGTCGAGTTCCTTGCGGGGGCTCGCGCTGGGATAAGAGGGTAGGCCGCGCGCATTGGCATTGCTCAATCCGGCCGCCTGCATGAACAGATAGAGTTCGTGATCGCCCCAATAGGTGTTGAAATCGCCTGCGACGATCACCGGTTTGGCCGTCTTCCGGACCAGGTCGTAAAGATACCGGAGCTGGTATTGGCGGTGCCTGAACTTCAATGACAGGTGGACCAGGAAAATGGCGATATCGTCCAACTCCAGTTCGATGATGAGCCGTTTGATCCCGGTATCGAAATAATGGAAACGCTCGCCCCGCACGCGCGGAGCGGCCAGAAAGGCGTTGGCCTGTTTGCGTACGATGGGTACCAGCTGGTTCACCGATGACACGCCGTATTTGCATTCGAACGTGGAGTAGTGACCGAGGGACCGCGCGATGAAATCGGCCTGATTCACCATGCCGGTTCGGATCGATCCCGTGTCCACCTCGATGAGACCCACGACATCCGGGTCCTGGCGTTTGATGAAATCGGTGATCTGGGACAGAACCTGCCGGCTGGAACGAAGATAGCCGGCGCCCGGAACCGGAAGGTGGAACGCGGGGCCCGTTCCGGTGGCATAACGAATGTTGTAGATCAGAAGGCGCACCGCGCGGATTGTATCGACGCGCGGCCCTTCGCGCATGACCATCGTCACGCTACACTAGGAGCATGTCGAGTCCCGCCAACCCGATACGCCTGTTCGTTACCCATGCCTGGGTCGAGAACGACGACTACACCCGTGTATTCGAATATCTAGAGGCATCGGGGACCTTCTATTACAAGAATACCAGTCAGCCGCAGGCGAAACGTCCCATCGACAAGGAAAGCCAGCGCGAAGATCTACGCCGCCAGATCGCCCCCTGCGAAGTGGTGGTGGTGGTTCCGGGGGTTTATTTCGCGTCTCCGGAATTGGTCTTGTTCCAGATGAATTTCGCCAAGTCGGCGGACCGGCCCATCGTGGCCCTGGAAAATTTCGGGTCCGTCGAGCCTCTGCCCAAGGCCATTTTGGATTTGGCGGACGAAGTGAGCGGTTGGAATGAACGAAATTTGATCGATGCCTTGCGCCGTCAGGCGAGGCATCAGGAAACCACGCGTTGGGATACCATCGAGTTCAAGCTCGATTGAAGGTCAGTTACTGGCGATCAAAGCCGGCACTTCAAAATCGGCCGTGCCGCGCTCCGGCGAATGTTCACGGTCGGTGCTGTGAAGCTGAACCACCTCGGCGCTGACTCGCGCGGCAGTCAGCAACTCCCGACAGGTGATTCCGAAAATCTCGACGATTTGCGCCGCGCAGTCGTCCGCATCCTGGATGGACATTTTGCGCACCGAAGCGGCGACGGCGTCTTCACCCTTCTGCGGCCGCACACCGTGCAGGGACTTCATGACTTGACCGAACACGTCCCGGACTTCGTTCGGGAGCTGGTCCTCGGGGAGCGTCTGCAGATGCTTGCGGTAAGCGTTGACCAAACGCTGCTTGATCGGTGTCGATCGCACGAGTTCCAGCGTCGCGAAGTGCAGACTTTCCCAAGCGCTTGTCATTCGGGCCCCATGAGCAAGAAGAAATTCTTAATGTAGTTTCGAGGCTGGTGCTATGCGTGTGAGCCTTGCAAATCAAGACTCTGCACCGGGAATATACAAGACAATCGACAAAACGCAACGCGGAATTATTTGGCGCGAGTAAACGCATGCCGTTGTCAGTTCAGCAGGCCGGTTGCGGCATTTTTCTCGAATTTAAATCAAAAATATGACGTAACAAATTGACTGATATCCAATATTCCTCACAGATCACCGGGCCGTCAGCGGCGGTGCCGAAAGCCGCTGGGAGGCGTCTCCTTGGGAATGGGTTGCACCCAAAAGCATGTATACGCCCGGAACCACGAAGAGCGTGAACACCGTACCAATTGCAAGACCCGTCGAGATGACGAGGCCGATGGCGAAGCGCGAGGCGGCGCCGGCACCGCTGGCGAATACCAGGGGCACCACGCCCAAGACCATGGCCGCGGTAGTCATCAAAATCGGCCGCAGCCGCATACCGGCAGCCGCCACGATTGCCGCATGTTTGCTCTTTCCGGTTTGCTGTTCGGTATTCGCCACTTCGACGATGAGAATACCGTGCTTGCTGATGAGGCCCATCAACGTCACCAGTCCCACTTCGGTGTAAATATTGAGGCTCGCGCCCCCCACGCCGAGCGAGATGAAAATCAACGCACCCGCAATCGAGAGCGGCACCGAAATCAAGATGACCAGCGGATCGCGAAAGCTTTCGAACAATGCCGCCAGCGACAGGAATACGATGATGATGGCAAATGCAAAGGTCGCCATGATGCCGCCGGATTCCACGACGAACTGTCGTCCTTGACCGCCGTAGTCGACGCTGTAGCCCTGGGGCAATGTGCGAGCCGCGAGGGTCTGCAGGTATTTCAGCGCGTCGGCCAGAGGCACGCCGGGAGCCATGACGCCGGCAAGCGTGGCCGAATTCAGCTGTTGAAAGTGATTCAGGGTCTCCGGGACCGTGACCGGGCGAATGGTGGCGATGCTCGAGAGGGGAATCGGCACTCCTCCGATGGTGGCCACGGGATAGTCGAGCAACTGAGCCGCATTCAACCGCGACAATCGTTCCACCTGTGGGATGACCTTGTACGATCGGGTGTCCATGCTGAAGTAATTGACGTAATTGCCGCCGAGCAGCGATCCCAAGGCGGTGCCCACCTGAGTCATGGTCAAGCCGAGTTGCGCCGTCTTGTCGCGATCGATTTCGATGATCGACTGCGGCAAATCGAACCTGAGGTCGGTGTCGATGAACATGAACATGCCGCTCTTGAGGGCCGCCGCGAGGAATTCCTGGGACACCTCGTTGAGGCGCGCGGCCGGTTCGGTGGTGGTGATGGCGAACTGAATCGGCAGGCCGAACGCACCCGGCAGGGACGGCGGCTGGAAAACCGCAATCTTCTGTCCGGCAAGGCCGGCGAGAGCGTGCGACAGCTGCTGCTGAATTTCGTTTGCACCCAACTTGCGCTTGTTTCGCGGCGGCAAGTTCATCCCCATTATGCCTTGCCCGGGGGTGTCGATCTGGAACACGTGGTCGGGGTGGGCGACCGCGGTCGTTTCGTCGAACGCCGCCCTATCGTAGATGGTTTTTCCCTGTAGCGTCGCGTCCGGAGCCGAAGTGGACTGCGCGACCAAGAAACCTTGATCTTCTTGCGGCGCCAATTCGCTCTTGGCGCTCGAATACATGAACCAGATGCTGCCGAGCACCAGGACCACCAGCACGGCGGTCACCGGCGTGTAGCGCAGGCTTCGCTCAAGCCGACTTTGATACCAGCGCAGAAATTTCTCGAAGCGCGCATCGATGTACTTGACCAGCCGCGTTTCCCAATCGTGTGCATCGGGGCGATGGGGTTTGAGCAGGCGCGAACACATCATCGGCGACAGGGTCAGGGCGATCACCGCCGACACCGTCACCGCTGCCGCGAGCGTGAACGCGAATTCCACAAACAGCGCGCCGGTCAAGCCGCCCTGAAACCCGATGGGGACGAACACGGCCAGCAACACGACGGTCATTGCAACGATGGGCCCGGCAAGCGCGTGAGCGGCGCGACTCGCCGCCGCGGACGCCGGCATGCCGCCTTCGAGGTACCGGTTCACGTTCTCGACCACGATGATGGCATCGTCCACGACGAGTCCGATCGCCAGCACGAGGGCGAGCAGAGTCAGCAGGTTGATGGAGAATCCGAGCGCCAGCATGATGGCCAGCGTGCCGACGAGCGAGAGAGGGATGGCCACGATGGGAATGATGACCGAGCGCGGTGACCCCAAGAACGCAAATATCACGACCATGACGATGACCAATGCCTCCGCGAGGGTCGTCGCTACCTCGTGAATCGATTGGTTCACGAAGTCGGTCGAATCGAACACGATGAGGCCGGTCATGCCCTGCGGCAGCTGCGCCCGGACTGTCGGAAATACCGCCTTGATGCCGTTGATGACCGTCAACAGGTTGGCGCTGGGCGCGACCTGGATGCCGATGAATACGCCGGGTTTGCCGTCGACGGCCACCCTCGCTTCATAGGAGTCGGCTCCCAGAGTCACCGTGCCGACATCGCTCAGGCGAATATTCGCCCCGTTCACCTGTTTCACGACCAGGTTGCGGAACTCGCTCAAGGAATGAAGGCTGGTCGTGGAGGTCAGCGTCACCTGCACCATCTGGCCCTTGGTGCTGCCGACGGCGGAAATGAAATCGTTGCCGGCGAGGGCGGTCGAGACGTCGGCCGCGGTGATGCCGTAGGCGGACAGCTTTTTCGGGTCGAGCCAGGCACGCAGGGAGAAATACTGGCCGCCCAGGATTTCCGCGGTTTGCACGCCGGGCACCGCCTGAAGCTTGGGCTGCACCACCCGTTGCAGGTAGTCAGTGACCTCGTTGCGGTCGAGCGAGGGACTCGAAAAGCCCATGTACATGGCATCGCTGGTCTGGCCCACCTGGACGGTGATGGCAGGCTGCTGCGAACCCGCCGGCAACTGGTTCAACACCGAGTTGACCCTGATGTTGATCTCGGCGGCGGCTTTCGACGTATCGTAGTTCTGGCGCAGTTTGACCGTGATGGTACTCGTACTGCTTTGGCTGACCGACGTCATGTAGTCGATGCCGTTCGCCTGTGCGACTGCCGCTTCGATGGGGGTCGTGATGAAGCCCGCGATCGAGTCGGGATCGGCGCCTGGAAACGCCGTCGTGATCGTGACGATGCCGTCTTCGGTCTTCGGGTAGGCACGCACCTGAAGCGAACTGAACGAGCGCAGACCGACCACCAGGATCACGAGGCTCACGACGCTCGCGAGGACCGGGCGGCGGATGAAAATATCGGTGAAATTCACGGGGCGTCTCGCTTATTCGTTGGGAGGCGTCGGATTCGAATCGTTGCTCGGGACGATTTTGTTGTTGATGACCACGGCAGATCCGTTTCGCAGCTTCATTTGCCCGGCCGTGACCACCTCGTCCCCGACCGCGATGCCGCTCTTCACGGCGATCTGGTCGCCGCGCGTATCGCCCAGCTTCACGAAGCGTTGGACCACGGTCAATTTGGGCTTGCCCTTGTCGTCCGTGCCGCTTTTCTGCACCAGGTAGACGGTATCGCCGTAGGGATTATGGGTGATCGCCGATTGCGGCAGCGTCACCAGCGTGGACGGGTCGCCGTCGTCGATGGCCACGGTGGCATACATGCCCGGCACCAGCCGTCGATCGGCATTGGCGAAAGAGGCACGCACCTGGACGTTGCGGCTGGCCGCGTCCACTTTGGAATTGACGGAGACGATGTTTCCGGAGAAGGGCGCGTCCGGATAGGCATCCACCGTCGCGCTCACGGCCTGTTTGACCTTCAAACGGGCGAGAGCCTGTTGAGGCACGTAGAAGTCGATGAAGATGGGATCGAGCGCCTGCAGCGTGACCACCGTGGTTCCCGCGGCCAGGTATTGTCCCTCATCGACCAGGCGAATCCCGAGTCTGCCGGCGAACGGCGCGCGCACCACCTTTTCTTCGATGAGAGCCTGCTGTGCCGCCACCTGGGCGCGCGCCGCCTTGAGATTCGACACGTCGGTGTCCACCGTGGCCTGGCTGACGGCCTGCGCTTCCAGTTGCTCCTGATCTCGCTTGAGGGTGATCGACGCGAGTTCGGCCTGCGCCTGCAATTGGGCGAGCTTCGCCGGGTCGTCATTGGGTTTCAATGCCAACAACACGGTGCCTGCGGCAACTTCGGTCCCCGATTCGATATGGATCTTATCGACCACGCCCGACGCTTGCGCCGCGAGATCCGCGCCTCGGACCGCTCGCAACGTCCCGAGAGCCTGAGATCGGGGTTGCCAACTCGAGGCGACAGCGATGGTGGTCGACACCGTCTGCGCCGCACTGGCCATCCCCTTCATCATGGGCTCGATGAACTTTTTGGCGACGAACACGTGCCAGCCGTAAATTCCACCCGTGAGCACCGCCACCGCGAGGAACAAGATCACCAGCGGTTTGATCATCGCGCGCGCGGGGGCCCGCATCATGCCGTCTCCGGCAACTTGATTTTCAGCAGTGCTCACGGAGTTCCCTTGCAACAGTCGGATGAATTTGCGGCGACGTCGGTGCGATTCCACCAACCCCCGCCCAGTGATTGAAACAATGCGGCGGTATCGGCATAGCGTTGCGCTCGCGCCTTGACGAGCGCAATGGCCGAGGTTTGATAGCTCTGTTCGGCGGTCAAAACCTGCAGATAGCTTGCGCCGCCGCTTTTGAATTGCGCTTGTACCAGCTTCAGGCTCTCTTTGGCCGAGCTTTCGGCGGCGGTTTCGGCCGCCAGCGCATCCGCGTCGGCTTGCAGCGCATACAGTGAATTCGACACATTCTGAAAGGCCGTGATCACCGTACTCTTGTAGTTGGCGGCCGCCTCCTGCGCAGCGGCAATGGCCGCGCGCCGCTGATGCACGAGCTGGCCGCCCTTGAAAATCGGCTGGCTCACCCCGGCAATTGCGCTCCAGACGCCCGAAGCCGGTGAAAACAGATTCGAAAACTGCGTCGAAACGCCGCCGAAGCTGCCGCTCAACGTGAGCTGGGGCAGCATGTTCGCCGTCGCGACGCCGATTTGTGCGGTGGTCTGATGCAGCAACGCAGAATATTCGCGGATATCCGGGCGCTGTTCGACCAGCTTCGACGGCAGGCTCACCGGCAGGTCGGCCGGCAGCGTCAGGGAATCGAGCGTGAATTCCGCAGCGCCGTAGTCGGCAGGCAGGGCGCCCACGTAAGTTGCGAGCAGATTGCGTTCCTGCGCGAGCTGACTGCGCAGCAGGGGAAGGTTTGCCAGGGTGCTCTGCAGGGTGGACTGTTGCTGCAAGACGTCGGCCCGCGAGGCACCGCCGGCGCTGACCCGGCGTTGCGTGATCTCGAGCTGCGCTTGTTGTGACCGGGCGATGTCCTCCGTGGCCGCGAGCTGTGCCCGCAATGACGCTTCGGTGACGGCGGCGGTCACGATATTGGCCGTGAGGCTAAGATAGCTCGCCTCCAAGGCGAATCGTTCGTAGTCGGCCTGCGCTTGCAGGGCTTCGACCTGCCGCCGCACCCCGCCGAAGGCGTCCAACGTATACGATACGTTCACGCTGGCGCTGTTCAGCGTGTACAGAAATGACCCGGCTCCCGGGAGGCCGAACTGCGCGCCGGAGGCTTTCTCGCGTTCAGCTTGATATGACCCCGAGACGCTGGGAAAAAAACTGCTGCGCTGCGCCGCCACGTTCTCGTTCGCTTGGCGCAGCGCCGCCTGCGCCGCTTCGAGCGTCGGACTATTGGCCAGTCCCCGTTCGATGAGCGCGTTGAGCTCCGCGGACTGGAACAAGGACCACCATTGGCCGGGGATGTCGAGGCCGTCGACGAAGCGCTGCGGGGCGCCGCCCGCAACCGGCGCCGACGCCGTCGCAGCAGGCAGGGAGCCGGCCGGAACGAAGCCCGAGGTCTGCGGAGCGGGCGGCTGTTTGTAATTCGGCCCGACCGCGCACGCGGACAGCGGCACGGCCGCCACGAGAAAGACGAGCTTTTTTGCAGTCAGCATGGAATCGAGGGGACCGTAAGTGCAGGGGTCGTGGGGCCGCCACCCTCACGTGGGACGGTGCCGTTCAAAAAGATATCAACGACTTGTTTCAAGTGGGCGTCGGAGTCGAAATTGGCTATCTCCTCCACCGAGCCGAACAACAGGCGTTCATGAAGCTCTGCGCAGACCATCTGCAGGAACAGGCCGGCGGCGCGATCAGGGTCTCCAAGACTGAGGGTGCCCCGAAGGGTCTGTCTTCGAAGGTAGTTGGCGATCGCATCGTTGACGCGCGCCTTCGCGCTGTCGCGCATCCGGGCGGCGAGTTCGGGAAAGCGGTACGCCTCCGTCGCGCAGATGCGGAAGAGGGCGGCTGAGTCGGGGTTGCAGGCACGTCCCGTTATCAGTTCCCCGATCATCATCAGCGCCTGCCGCGGTTCCAAGCGATCGAGTTCGTCGGTTGAGAGGACCGTCTCCATGTCGCGCTCCACCAGTCGGTTGATGACCGCGCCCAGCAAATCGCCCTTATTCTTGAAGCGCTCGTAGATGGTGCGGGTGGAGACGCCGGCTTCGCCGGCTACTTTGTCGATGCTCGAGCTCCCGTACCCGTCGCGCAGAAACACTCTCGTGGCTGCGGCGATTAAGAGGTCGGTTCGCGCCGATTCGGTACCGCGCCGCGGACGGCCTACGCGCGACTTCGCTATCGCAAGCCGGGGGTCGAGGTTTAGGCCGAGGTTTGGGTCGTTATCCACCGATGTAAAATGACAGGTGTCGTTTTCCAAATCAAGAACTATTTACGCAATAGATATTCATTTGCTAAAATATCATATATAGAATTGTTAGATATCAAATGAATACCACCTCATTTCAGTATGCGAAACTCGACGCAAATCTCGAGCGGTTGCAGGCACGCATGCCGGATCTGCCCAAGTCCAGCGTCCTGTTGAGCCGGCTGCTTCAACACATCGGCCGCGGCATGGCGAGCATGCTCGAGATTCAAATCCGTCCCTTCGGGCTGACCGAGGCGGAGTTTCGCGTATTGACCACCCTGTTTTCCCAGCCGGAGGGGTGCGCCCACCCCAGCGACCTGTGCGCAAAAACGTCGCAGAGTCCGGCGAACATGTCGCGCATCAGCGATGCCTTGGTCGGCCGCGATCTCATTACGCGGCTCTCGAGCCTGCACGACCGTCGCAAAATGGTATTGCGGATCACCGAGCAGGGCGAGGAGTTGGTCCGCCGGTTGCTCCCCACGATGTACGGGCCGCTGCGGGAAATGTTCCGGGATTTTTCGGAAGACCAACAGCTGCAATTGATAGAGCAGTTGAAACTCCTGAGCACCAGATTGGATCAGGCGTTGTCGCAACACGGAACGGACCGAGTGGAATGAGACCGCGTCTGGGCACCGGTTTTGTGATCGTGGCGCTGACTTACGCGGCCGGCTGCGCGGGGCTGCCGCCGACGCCTCCGCCCGTTAAATTACCGGTGGACGCGCCCCTGAGTTTGAGCGGACTTACGGGCGAGCGGGGCGATTGGCCGGCGCAAAAATGGTGGACGCAGTACGGAGATCCGGTCCTCGATCAGTTGATCGACATGGCGTTGGCGACCTCGCCGACGCTGGCAACGGCGCGCGCGCGCTTCGATACCGCTCAGCAGTCGGTGCGCATCACCGCCGCAGCCGCCGGCGCGCATGTGGACGCGTCGGGCGACACGTCGCGGCAGCGCCTCAGCGACAATGGCTTGTTTCCGCCGCAGCTGCTGGGCTTTCATTGGTACAACTTGAATGACCTCGGCCTGCAGGCGAGCTACACCTTCGACTGGTGGGGAAAACAGCGGGATGCGGTCGAAGCGGCGGTGGACCAGGCACATGCAGCCCAGGCGGACCGGGCCGCGGCCGCGCTCATGCTGGCGAGTTCGGTCGCGGATACCTACTTCGGATGGCAATCCGATCAAAGCCGGTTGAGCCTCGCGCAAGAGCGTGAGGCGACGGTGGCCCGCGAGGGCGGCATTATGGCGGCCCGCATTCGCGCCGAGCTGGAATCCGG
>Ga0209006_10001911_pt1 | contig 18885 bp, 19 predicted proteins | sample JacPin_JW_Ref_O2_FD_188567 | JGI IMG/M metagenome (GOLD analysis project Ga0209006, IMG submission 188567) | Forest soil microbial communities from Algoma, Ontario, Canada - Jack Pine, Ontario site 1_JW_Ref_O2 (SPAdes) (version 2) | ecosystem: Environmental > Terrestrial > Soil > Boreal...
TTTCTCCCAATCAACGCAGGAACAAGAAGCACCCTGAGATTGGGCAAATTCGAAGGCTGGCGGTATCACCTTTGGAAGTTTGGCCTCCGTGCTAGTGCATGCTTCTGTTTTTCCAGATGAGACGTGATTCGGTAGCAAAAAGGTGGGAAAGGATCCTTTGAAATAGAACACTTGGGCACTTGTTCCAAAACAGTACTTGCGTGGTCAAGCGGCCCACCCAAGACTCAAGACTATGAGCCTTCCCTCTCGGACTTGCGATGATCGCAAGCTTAATGCTTGTCCCGTGTCCACCCAACGCTTCTTTCGATCTTCCCCGAGCCAATTTCTTTCTTCAGCTCTCAGCAAGCGCCACTGCGAAGTATGTATCAAATTTAAATAACTTCCAAGTTAACTATAAGCATAGACAACATCCCCCACAGGCATCTTGCACTCCCACTCCAGTGGCAAAGCCACACATCCCCCTTTAATGACAAGTTATCTGTTAGCCAAGTAAAGAATTGACGTAAATGGTGCCCACCCACCGACACGTAGATCCACATCCCATCGGACTTCACCATTCTTCCGTAAGGTCACTTTGGCTATACCCCAACCAGCAGCCGCTGAACACAACTTGTTAGACAGGAAGGAAATCGAATCAACGGTGGACGTACAAGGAGCAGCAGGGTCCTGTTTTGTGACCATAGACGACCCCTCAGAATGAGCATTATCGTGTGTATCTTCCAATTTCGGAGAACCCGCCCCTTTCGCACCCCTTGAAGATGGCTCGACGGCTTTTGGCAATTTCTCCTTCGGTTTCCCGTCGACTCCTACTCCATCCTCCACAACGTCGTTCTCATTCACCAACCCCTTTGGGACCAAAATCTCAACTTTAAGCCTTTCATCTTCCGGAACAGGAACCTGATCGAGCACAATAACTGAAACATCCGTAGCTTTGGTATTCGTCAGCCGCATCATGCGCTTGTATACCCCTACTTCTTCCTTTCCAAAAACTATCATGCCACGAGTGCGATGCTTCACCATAGGACGCTCGTATTCGACTTTGAGACGTTGATCGACCCCGAGTTCCAGTACCACCGTCTCTCCAGGAGATGCACGAGGGAACGACAAGTTGCCAAGGAACGATCCGTCAAGGGTCAAACCAGCTAAACCAGGTAGTAACGGTATATCGCTGGTGTTAGTAAGCTTCACTTTCAAAAAGGCAGCGGGCTTAAGCTTCGGGATGAGAATGTAAGTAAAGAGTAAGGACGGCAACGAAATTTCGGCGATGACGTGGCGCCGAACGAGTGGAGATGATGGAATAGTCCTCTGAGTCGGAAGGTCATAGGTCGTTGTAAAGCCATAAGTGTCCAGGCCTGCGGTAGAGTGGGTGACGAGGTTGCTGGCAGGGGCAATACTCTCGCCATCCGTCTCGAGTGCGTCTTCAATTGCATCGGAACCGGAGGCTCCACCATGACTGGACCACAGGTTCGGAATGGGAAGTGTGAAACCGTGGGGACGAAGAGATCCAACCCAGCCCTTGTGTTTCCTGAAATGATGTGCCGCGGATGCAAGTTCGGAACTCTTCTCGACTAACGACTCTACCTTCTCTCCACGATCCGCGACACGTTCGATATTTTGTTGCAATATACGCTCCAGTTCCTTTTTCTGCTGTTCTTGGCCGGTCTGCTGCTCTTGTTTGGTCTGCTGCTCTTGATTAACCTGCTGCTCCGCGAGACTGAACAAACCATTTTGGCCATTTTGATTGACGCTGTGATGGTATATGGACTTCCTCACAAGGCCCACACGCCAGGACTCCATTTTCGGGATTTTCTCGTTAAGGCCTTCAAAAGAGGCTTCGGACGTAGACAGCGTGATGTGTGCGTTAGACCAGGTTTCGAAAGTACGATTTGTAAAATGACTGCGATACGTCAGAGTAGAGAGGGATGGATTGGCGGTGTCCAGTCTGATATCGTAACGCGGTGTCCAAGAAGCAGATGAAGTGTTATATGTTAATTGAAGACTAGCCTCTTGGAAATCGCTAGGGGTTGCGTCATCAGCGTCGCCTGCCTCTGGAAGATCAATGGTAATGCAGACGCGATGAACATTAGTTGATGTTTCAGGCTTGCTAGCCTTCTTCTCCCTCAATTTTTCTTCTTTCTCGATCCTCTTCCTCTCCCTCGCTTCGACCTTCGCCCGATTGGTGTGCTCGAAGTCCTTGAGTTCCTTCGCTAACTCCTTCGACGCTTTATCTGAATTTTTCGACAACTGATCAAGTTGTTCTTTGCACTTGGCAATGTTCTGAAAGTGAGCCTGTCGTTGCGTGGCATACAACTGCAGTGCAGACTGGATAGTAGTTATATCAGACTTTTCAGATGTCGACATGGTGTTTGCGTATTGCTGGAAGTAATACAGCTCCTGGTCGGCTGATGCCTTGCGTTCCTCCACGTTCTTGCGTTGGAGAGCAATGTGCTCACACATTGCCCGGGCAGCCATGAGAGAAGGAGGGTCCTCGTCCAGTTCTTCATCTTCAAACTCAGGTTCCAAGTCGAGGTGTGTGGAGAGGTGGGCGTATTTGTTTTGGATAAGATCAATCGTCAAGTCATTTATGCGAGCTGGGTTGCCACCTATTGTACCGGAGACACGGATGGATTCTACATCAGCCAAAGATGTCAAGTCCGAAATGGTGACTTCATTCAGGCCAGACTGAGAAATGGAAGTTATCAGGTCAGAAACGGAGGCACGGTCAGGGGGAGATGTACCTTCAATTTAATGCCTTGAATTTGCCTAAAAATTGTAGCCCGCGTTGGATACAAAACCACTTTGCCAGTTGGCCATTGGGCGATGTCGAATCTCTGCTTGTAAATGTTCTCCTCTGACATGCTGGTCGTACGACTCGTAGTCAACAGTAAGATGCGCAGCCGCGAGTATTTCAAGTTCAATTTGTGGTTGTTTAACAAATGACGAATGATCGGAATTGTAATATTTGGTCTCATCGATTTGTTATCCGACAAAATACGCGATCCTTCCTCGCAATGATAAGAAGTGATCAACTCTGAGTCAAACTTCGAACAAATTCAATCGCCAGTTTTGGACTGTAATGGATAGGATCTGCATCAGTGTTCACAGGTTTTTCCATTGAGAGGAGATAAGATGACCTATCAACAGGCTTGACGGGTATTTTCTTCTCCACCAGCTTGCCACCTTTCTCAAAAATAAAATGGCTCCTTTTTGTCTTGCCCCCGCTTTCGGCCCCAAGAGCATTGATCAACAAGCGCTTCCGATCAGATAGGAGAGGATATGGGAGACTGGTCTGAAATGGCGCAAGTCATTAACGCTTTAGCATCAATGCACTCGATCGCAACTACATACCTTGGTTTGCCACTTGGTTTGGCTTTCAGGGGTGTCAGCACTGAGGCAGTAAACATCGAAATTTAGCGATGTAAAATCTGGATAAATGTCTCGGAACCCGCATGCTTGGTTGGTACATCCCGCTGGATTATTCAAGAGGTTAGATCTAGACTGTTGGGTGATTCTAAACTTACGTGTATCAGCCTTGGGCACCAAGAACAAAACCACACCTTTCTCAGATGCAAGACTCGCAATATCTACATCCTCATCTTTCTCATTTTTCAACATGAGAGAGGGCAGCGAGTCGCCGATGTCGACTTTATGCTGTACTCTGCCTTCTGCTGATTCTGGTTCGCCCACTGCGGATTTCATCTGAAGATAGGAATCATGTTATTATCAAACTGTAAGTGTAAGGAGAGGCACCTTCTTGGATGGACTATCATCCTTCGTCGTGGACTCATCGTCTATTTTCCTTTTTTTCCATTCAATTTTGTTCCCTTTTACCTTGCCCTCAGAGAACTGCTGAGCTATTGGAGGCTGAGCTGAGATTCGCGCTGAACGCCTGGGAGTTCCTGCACCTGTGGTAGCAGAGCGTTCGGTCATAGTGGATCTCGCCCCCAATCATTATCACGTGACGTTGCGCCTTTCATTACCAGAAAAGGAAACGCTGTTATTGATTTAAATAATGTACATTCGTGAATCAGTTATACACATACACTAACATCCCCTCCCAAAAATCAACCAAGCTCATCGATCATAAATATCCTACAACACAGACACTCCCAACAGCAAATACAGCTGCCCAAACACTCCCAAGCTTGGAACAGATGGCTGATGATTTGGGCGCGACCCCAGTAGGTATGTTATCCGCCTGGCTTGTCGCAGCGGTTTGCCCACCACCAGCAGTTGGAGCGGTAGCAACTGGAATGCTCGTCATATTGGCCGACCCACTAGCAGTAGAATTTGAACCTTGGCATACTCCCTCCGTGCAAGTTTCGGTAGGGCCACAACCTTGGTACATAAGTGATGCATCACGTATCGAACATACAAAGTGTTGAAGATGCTCACAAGTGGAGCCGCCGCAGCACGTTCCACCAGACACACAGCAACCGGTTGGAGAGCCGGCACAGCACACGGCACTGCGAAGTTCAGTAGGAAATAATGCCTAAAATGACGAGAAGTCGATATACCCTTGTTGGCAGCATGTTGTTCCACCCTGTAGCATTCTATGTGTCAGGGTAATGGGATCATATCTGAGTAGTTGAAAACTGACGCAAGTCTGTGCAGTCCATGGACAGCAACCCCTGAAGAAGAGGGATGAATATCGTCAATTCGATACGATACGAGTACTTACATCGCAGTTCCAGTTCCTGATGGTATAAAACACTGGGCATGCAAAGCTGTTGAAACTGACAATAGGGTCACAAAAGTGCGCTCACCATGGTGGTAGTATCGTTACAACAACCGATCGGAGGGGTTCCACACTAGTCAATGTTATATAAAAACCAACCGCATTCGCGTTTACTACTACACGCACGCATGAAGATCCATGGGGACAACAATTCGTCATGTCTGTACACAGCACTGCCAAAATAAGGTGAGAAAATAGAGGAGGAAGGAAGGATATATTGTGACAAGCACCTCCAGTAGGTGGACATGTGACCTCCGACTGTCGCAAGGCCAAACCGAACGGTGACTGTATGGAAGACTCCAATGGGAAAAAGGGAATATCGACCCATTTTCCAACGTAGTCGGTGAATGCCAGGCAGGGAACGAGATAGTATACGAGACTAAGGATAAGCATCAGAAGGGAAGGAGGAAGGATCAAATGACAGAAATTAGGCACACAGACGGCTTTTATACTGGGAACTGGCGCCTATACTGACAGTGGCTTCGGCTTTGTCCATATCTTTAGCACCTTTGACGAGGATGCACTAATTGCTTGGCGTGCGAGTTTCACGGAATCGATCGATCAGTACTAGCCCCTGAATCCTACGGCCTGAGAATCATATAACGCACTGGCGTTTCCTCGCTCAAACTAACTTGATGATCAATTTCGTTTCCTTGGGCCTTCAACGCTTCAGCTTGCAGATCTTCCGAGTCCGGTCCGCCCGTGGCAATCGGTTCTGTAAGGTTATGGGAAAGAATTTCAGAATTTGGCTTGGTTTGGGCCCCAACAAGCACATCTCGCTTCAACTTCAAGCTTCCATACAGATTTACATATCACAGGTGAGTCTTTCTGAATTTCCTGGGATTCTGTCCAATCGATGGATGTCCAAAAAAACATAAATCACTGGTGTTGAACGTTCATGTTTTGGACATGACGTCTCATTCTCCTAATATTGTTTTGTTGCTGGTACATAGCCCAATTGTATCCTGACACCACTTGGCAAGGCTTTGGGATGGAGTCATTTAAGTAGCCGCCTGGTCCAGAACATTGGAAGATGGTGGTAACGTCGCTCTTCCATTTCAGCCAGTTATTTCCAGGGTGCTGGAGAGTCCCTACGCAGGAGTCCAGAGTGGAGGGTGGTTTCTGTTGGAAGTTGACGGAGTTACAGGAATAGGGACGATGACAATGAAGGGAGAGTCGAACGTTATCGGCAATGTTATTGCTGTTACCTGACTTTGAGGTAGACCAAACAACTGTCGATATTTTATGTTAGGCCTTTTCCACCATGGATTACATTCCACAGAAATGCTGAGTTCTCCAATGAAGCAATGGGTCTCGAACATCAAAATATCGTATGAGAAAGAGGTGAGTTGGTGCTGTGCATGTAATAATAAATCATATTCGTACCACAGGGCATGGCTTGGCTTGGCACAAAAAGAAAGCGGCCACATCGCAATTGCGATCTGGATCCTCACAATTCAGCATGTGAGCTTACTGACGGTGACACTGTGTCATGTGACATGTGACATGACATGTCTGATATGATTTTGACGAAGATTCGCCTTGATATCGATTCCTCTGCTACTAACCCGCCACTACTTTGTGGGGATTCCATTCTGTTTACTCTATAGATAATTTGTCTCAATACAAGTTTTTGGTGATAGGTAAGTACTCAAATACTCTTAGGCGGCCAGATAAAAATTTCAGTTTCAAGGACCGGTGAATGACAGTAGTGTGGATGTTCATGGTAACGGATAACATGATACTGTCAATACGTCGGCCCTGAAACACTGCTGCAGCGCCAACTTAATATTATGATAATTGGAGTTCACATGCTGGAAGGTACAATGGCTGATACAATCGAACCCTAATGCCCCATTGTCCATTATAGGCTTGACAGTAACGCCACCAACAGTTCTGAACTGATCATTCCATGCACAGGAAACCTGAGTGCAGAACAACGTCGTTATCGACCCAACTGTAAAGATGACTCCGAAACAGGTACTGGTATCCAACCCGACTCTGTTGGCAATGAAGTTATTGTATTAGCAGAAGCGCCAGTTCCCAGTATAAAAAAGGTGAGTGTCCTAGCTTCTGTCATTTACCCATTTTTCTTCCCTTCTAATGCTTATCCTTAGTCTCGCATACTATCTTGCTCCCTGTCTGGCGTCCACTAACCTCACGAGCCACATCGGAAATTATGTCGGTTTCCCTATGGTCTCTTCAGGGTCTTCGCTCCAGTCGTCGCTCGGGTTGGCGTTACGACAGGACGAGTGTGTCGTGCCTGGCCAACGTAAGTATCATGATATATCCTTCCCTCCTCCACTCTTCTCTCATCTTCTTATTCTGCCAGTGGAGTGTCCCGAGGACCCTACGGCTTGCTGTCAGGCAGGATACAACTGCGTGAGTATTATAAGCACGAATGCACTCGGTTTTATACAACATTCACCAGTGTGGAGACCCTGTACTCGGCTGTTGTCCCCCTACCAGTAGCGTGAGTGCAATTTTGTGAATCCTATTATAGAACGTCCACGGTCTGACAATGATGTATTCCCAGTGTTTCATAACATTAAACGGAACTTTGTAAGTCTTGGTATTGCATTGAAGTGTGTGTGATATTCATTACTTTTTATTCAGAGACTGCTGCGCGTCAGATTCACAGACTTGCGTGAGTTTTCAACCGCTCCTATAAGTATGGTACTATCCTCCTGACACACAGACTACTACTACTACAGGGCGGAACGGCTTGCTGCCCACCTGACGCGATATGCTGCCAATCTGCGGCGCCTTGTTGCCTGGCAGGGGAAACCTGCTGTGGTGATGGCTGTGAGTTATCCTTGCATGCACAATTCTTCAGCGCGTAACGGTGTCTCTCTATAAAAGGTTGTTCATCTGGAGAAATTTGCGTGTCGGGAGTGTGTCATGGTGGTGGGTCTACGACGCACTCTACAGCCGGGGAGACACACCCGATCACATCAGGGAGCGTTTTTCTGGTTCTGTTGGCCGTTGGGAGCATCTGGGTTGCAAGTTATGTTTGATCGATGGGTTTGGTTCGAATGTTTTTTCTTTCTTTTTCTTTCTCCTTGGGAAATGCTAATTGTATTTATTGTTCTGCTATCCCGATATGATATCTATTCGAGTCCTAAACACGCGGTCGAAATTGTGTCCCAACGCCAAATCCTGTCGCACAGAAGCTAATGTACACAAGTATATATTGGATGATTTACGAATACCCGACATTCCAATTACTGTACATACATACAATGACGCAAGTAGTTCCCTTTCCCAAAAAAAGATTCAACATAAGCCATCGATCAAATATAACCTACAACCCAGACACTCCCAAAAGCAACTACAACCGCCCAAATACTCGCAAGCTTCGAAGAGATGGCGCCTGATTTTGGGGTCGTAGTAGGCGCGTTATCCGCCAGGCTCGTCACACCACCAGGGTTGGTAGTGGTCAACCCACCACTTGAAGGACTAGTAGTGGGAGAGGGGCTTTGGCATACTCCTGACACGCAAATTTGTGAACCGTCGCAACCTTTAATATGTAAAGAATGCCGTTATGCGTTGAAAATGACACACACAAGGATCGAATATACTACTCACAATTATCACCACAGCATGTACTCCCCAGCGAGCAACAAGGCATTGTAGTAGATTGGCAGCACACCGAGTCAGGTGGACAGCAACCGACTGGAGAGGTGGAGCAGCAAACGCCACTACGATGGTAATGAATTTTTAGGGGGATGTAATAACTGACTGACGAGAAGTCGACGTACCCTGGTTTGCAGCAAGTCGTTCCATCCTGTAGTAGTCTGTGTGTCAGGAGGATAGTACCATACTTATAGGAGCGGTCGAAAACTCACGCAAGTCTGTGCGTCTGTTGGGCAGCATGCTCTGAATACAAAGTAATGAATATCGCACACACTTCAATGCAATGCCAAGACTTACAAAGTTCCGTTTTGTAGTGGGAAACACTATACACAGCGTAGAACCGTTTATGTTACTACAATAGGACTCGCAAAAGTGCACTCACGTTACTGGCGGTCGGACAACAGCCGGTCGTAGGGTCTCCACACTAGCGAATGTTGTATACAACAGACTGGATTACTGTTGAATAATACTCACGCATTGGTATCCTGACGCACAGCAAGTCGTAGGGTCCTCGGGACACGCCACTGCCAGAATGAAAAGATGAGAAAAAAAGAATGAAGTTATCTATCATGACACATACGTCCACCAGGTATGGTACATTCGCCCTGTCGTATCCCCAACCTGAACGGCGACAGCAGGGGAAACCCCAAGGAGGCCGAAGGAACATCATAAATCCAGTCACCAATGCGTTCTGGAAACGCGAGACAGGGAGCGAGATAGTATACAAGACTGAGGATAAGCATCAGATGAAGGAACGGTCAAATTCCAAGGGGGCTAGTCACTCTTTTATACTGGCACTGGCGCTTGTTCTGCCAGAACAAGCGCCTCGTCCAAGGCGCTAAGATATGATCCAATGGCTTGGCGCCACAACTTGCGATCGTAAAATTCTTGAACTCGAAATTCTCCAGCTCTCGATCGTAGGGCATGCTGGAATCGCTGCCAGTGTGCCATTCCCTCCCAGAAGTTCGTCCTCTTGGATTTCCTCTTTTTTTCCCGCCGGGATACCACCGAGGTGTGAATACTTGATCTATGATCTTGTGGCTGGGTCTCTAGTCGGTTCCCGTAAAGGAACGTTCCACTTTTGGACTAGTTGTGCCTGTGGGACCGGGCAAGTTGAAGACTCAAAAGGCTGTGGTACCATTTGAAATTGGCCTGAAGGTTCCTGACCCCCAATGGCCCACCAAGTGAGCATTTCGGATTCATAAACCGAATCTGGTCACGTACAATGTCAACCTAGTGAATAGGGTAGAGTCTCAGTCCGTTCAGTACGATAGAATAGTTCCGCAAATATATACAGAGCATTTCCAAAGGGGAAAGCCTCCTAAACCAACCAAAACCTGCCGCTTAAACATAACTTCTAAACCAGATGGTACTCCCAACAGCCAACACAGCCGACCAAATGCTCCCAAGCTTGGAATGGATAGCACCTGATTTGAATGGGTTTGGCACCCCTGTAGGCGAGGTATCCGCCAGGGTAGTGGCCCCACCACTATGGGCAGTATTAGTGGGCGTGGCACCTGATCCTACGGCTTGGCATACTCCAGCCGAGCAAGTCTCTTCAGCGGTACAACCTTTTATAGAGAGACACCGTTACGCGTTGAAAAATGGTACATGCAAGGATAACTCACAGACATCACCACAGCATGTAGTCCCCACCCCGCAACAAGGTTTTATCGTGGACTCGCAGCACACCCCGTCAGGTGCACAGCAACCGGTTGGAGAGCTGGAACAGCAAACGCCACTACGATGGTAATGAATTTTTAGGGAGATGTAATGACTGAATGATGAGAAGTCGACGTACTTTGTTTGGCAGCAAATCGTTCCACCCTGCAGCGGTGTGTGTGTCAGGAGGATAGTGCCATACTTATAGGAGCGGTTGGAAACTCACGCAAGTCTGTGCATCTGCTGGGCAGCATTCTCTGAAGGAAAAGTAATGAACATTGTACACACTTCAATGCAATACCAAGACTTACAAAGTTCCGTTTTGTGCTGTGAAACACTATACACGGCGTTAAACCGTTTATGTTACTACAATAGGATTCGCAAAAGTGCACTCACGTTAGTGGTGATCGAACAACAGCCAAGCGGGGGGTCTCCGCACTAGTTGAACATTATATAGAAAATCAAATGCGTCATGTTTATAGTACCCACGCATTGGGCGTCTGCCGCGCAACAATCCGCAGCGTCATCAGGACACGCCACTGCCAGAATGAAAAGATGAGAAAGAATGAATGAAGATATTTATCATGGCACATACGTCCACCAGGTATGGAACATCCGCCCTGTCGCACCGCCAACCCGAACGGCGACTGCAGGGAAGACCCCAAGGAGGCCGAAGGATGACCGGCCCAATTTCCAACGTGCTCCGTGAGGTTGGTGAATGCCAGACAGGGGACGATGCAGTATGCTAGACTAAGGATATGCATTGGAAGGGTAAAAACGGAGGGTAAAAATGACAGGAGTTACGCACACACGTTTTTGTTGAGCGCCAGTGCTTGCTTATGTAACTTTCGGCTTTATCCGTAAAGTTAGCGCCTTTGAGCTATATCACATCCTCCTCGTCATCGTGCCTCATCGCACCCCCTGGTTCAGCAACAGCGTACTTTGTTATGGATGAACATCGAAGAGAGCATATACTGTGACACAAATTAAACATAATCCAACACACGATAGGATCCGTGTTTTGGATTATCTTTAATTTGTGAATGCCAGTTGCATCCTCTCGGAATACAGAACGGGTTCGATACGTTCAGAACATTTATCACCAGCTCAAGGAGAAAGCCGTACCTCATGTGGACACCCTTATTCATGTGGTAGACTCATCAATATATATCGAGCCGAAAGGGATTGCCGTACGCCCAAGCAATGAGAAGGAATTACTTGAGGCCCTTGTCTGCGTCCTGAGTGCACTAGTGGTATGTTCTGTATATTTTGAAGTTGTGGCCTGCATATTCACATCACATTACAGGTTCTCCACCGACCACCAATGCTATTACATAGAGACATCCGATGGCCCAATGTTCTTCGGCGTGCTGATGATCCCTCTCTGTGGTTTCTCACTGATTGGGACGATGCTGCCGGTTCCAATAATGTCGCAGCAATTCGTTTGGATAAGACAAATCACTCACCCTGCGTTTATGGATAATCATGGAGGTGAAGTGGATATATGGGGTGTCGGAATGCTTATTGTAGAGTCAGTTCGGTTTGCCTTCAATGTCTCACCCAAGTTGGTGGATCTTGGCAAGGTTATGATGCAGGAAGGGCACTGCTGGAGATGCCTTGGATGCTGTTCAGGCATGCGCTTCTCAGTAGGACCTCTTGTGTTTGATCGTGTAAGTAAGTCTATGAATATGGTCCATCTGCGATGTCGACATGTGTTACATAAATAAATGGGGGGGGCACAATAATGCAGGTTGATGTTGGGGCATCTCATTTGACATCGTATCCCGACTCGGATCCAACTTGATACGCCCACGTCAGGTCGTCATCATGCAGGTCGTACATTCTCTTGTATTTCCGTCGTTCTTTCCTCTTCATTCGCTCCAACTGATATCGAATAAAGGTTATCGGCTTCGGGAACCAATAACCTCTTTCAACACCCATTTCATCTTTCCGCCATTTCCACCATGCCCTAACAGTAAACAAGCAACAAAAGAAAGAGGCTCAGCAAGAGTGAAAGTGAAGCAAAATAAAAAAACACGACGTACAAGCCAAAGCCGGACATAAACATAAACATGAACAACCCAATAAAACCTCCCATCAACTTGTACCTCGAGTAGTCGAGAAAGTCTTCCAGCTGATCCAATCCCACCGGATCAGGATCTACAAACTGCAAGTGTCGGTTTGGGAGCTCAGCACTGCTTGGGGGGTTTTGCGGATCGTAACAGTATTGAAGGAAGCATTGCGAACAGAACGATGATCGAGGCGGGCTTGGTGTGATCTTGTATCTCGACCGATCGATAGCCGCACATTGGAGGCAACCTCCCCAGTTCGGGTCAGGAGTATTAGCGTATGGTGTGAACCCATTTATAGTCGTGTTGTGAGCCTGGTCAAAGAATATTCGCGAATGCAATGGCGTGTATTGTAGCTGGAAAGTGGGGGTGCTGAAAGAGGGCACAATGAGAAGAAGGACTCTCCGAATAGGATCACGAAACCAGACTCACTTCGTTACTGGATCACTGCCGTCGATCGGGGGTGCATTCGGTAGATTTATCACCAGCGGGAACTCGGGAGGATTCTGCGTTGGATCACAGCCAAAGAATGCCGGCCGCATCCCTAGACCTGCTTCGACGAAAAGTTCTGTCGAAGCCGGAATCGGTGGGAAGGCTTGGTGAGAAGCTTCTAGTAGAGTGCTGACCCGTTCAGTCGTCAACGTGAACGCTGATCCGCTAGAGGATCTTTCGATCAGAAACGCTTTATAAAGTTTGGTAGAGGAGAAACACCTACTTTACCCATAAGTATGGGTCGTCCGCGCTTGCGTCGATAGCAACGATGACGTCTACTTCGCGGGCGTTAACGAGCAGTGGAGTGAGCGGTAAATTTTCTTGATTAGTAGATCCGTCCACGAGTTCCAGCCAGGTTGAGTTGGAGTCTTGAAACGTTGTACTTTTTATACCATTGAACGGCTAACGAAGAGCCATTATTTTTGAAGGTGAGCAGAAATGAAATGAGAAGTCTCACGTTGGGCCAATTCGCAACATCGTTAGCACGGGTGCGAACTTCTCTTAACTGCCAAGTCAGAGAGTATATAATAGCGTTCCTGTCTCCAGACGACAACCCTTCCAATGTGTCAGTTGCACTATCGATGATTTGCTACACTTCACTCAGTCTCCGTGAAGGTAGTGGATATGAGTATAATATCACGTACATTAAAAAGGCTGGCGCTCGTGCCCATAAGGAATCCAACTTCATCGAATCCTGTCACGCACCCAGTGTTGTTCGGCGGTTGTCCGTTCGTGAGATGCGTGCCGACATAAGTCATGTTCGTCATTGCAGATAGGTCTGGATCCCATGAACCAAACTCGAGTGGCGATAGCTTGATATGCATATGTCAGTAACCATAGATAGGGGTAGTGCAACTAAAAGGCTTTACTTCATAAACGGTAGAGTTAAGACTAAGGAAACCCGTATCGTCCGATCCGACTGGCCGTGAATTGGCGTGTATAATGGGGAATGGCACTTGAAATTGTTGGTACATTGCTGTCTGTGTGAGTTGCGACCATAGTTGCCCAGCCCCATGTGCGGTGTCGTTATTAAAAAAGTTTGCGAGCGTAGTTTCGTTCAAAAAGTGGTATGATATGGCCCGACCCCATAGGTCAGTTATGCTGGTGTCACTGGAAGGTTTGTTGTTTGAACAAAGATTTGAGATATAACAGGATGAGGGTACATACATTGACTTGTTTGCCTTGGCTTCGATACTCCATATGAGACTCCCATAAAATGCTTGATTACTCGCGTCGAAAACGTCGACGCCACCGGGGGCAGCCAGATCGAGATCGAGAAACCAGCCCGACAGGTCGTCGTCGTTCCCGAAGACTAAATCATGTAACGTGGGCCAACCATTCATGTACAGAGAGCCGGTTAACCAAGAGCCGCCTTTTACAATGGAAGCATGAATAATTTAAATGATATAGCAACGGAGTGCGAAAACATACCAGAGAGTCCGGCGATATAAGACGAAACCTGCAGCAGACCGCCCGTTCCGGCTGCAGTCGCAGACTCGTTCCGAGCATCAAGACCTGAGAGTGCACCAGCACCATATTGTGCAGCCCGTAGACCTCCACCGCAAAGTGCCATCCCGATTCTTGGATAATTTCCGGCGAAAGCACTAAGGTTATACCCGATGGCAGAGCCATCACCAAGCCAAGCTTCCCAAGCAGCAGATATAACTGTTGATTCGCGTGCATTAATGTAGGCACTTTCGAGGGGGTTAAGTGACTGATTCTGGGGTGTGAAAACACGCAAAAGGTCCTCGGTTGGGCATTGAATATTTGGATAGGGGGCATAGTCTGTAACATGACCTTGAGCAAGGACCAGCGGAGAGCTGGAAAGTAAGGAAAGCCAAAGGAAAATCCAGCACATGGTGGAGCGCAAGAAACGCTGGAAATAAATTATTTCAAAATAATATACGGGGCAGGAAAAATATGCAGAAGATGGCCAATATCACCTGGTGAATTAGGACGCGCCCCTTTTATGATGTGCCCCTACCCCCTCCCCTCACCGAATTTCAAAGTTGAGCGACTATGAAACATGAAACCTGAACAACTATGAGCAACTATGACAAAGCGCCATCACTGCCACGCAAATGTTCCACCGCACCTTCTGTGCCCGAAGGAAATAAAAATGATAGCTTATTTACATATTTCACCCTATTTCACTGTCAAGCGAAATTCGAGCGAAATATCAGCAAAATCTCTCCGATCACGGCCGAGCGCTGACCACCATACCTCCAGAATTCCAAATATGTAGCTGCGCAAAACATCGCAGTGGTTATCCTGTGACCAAAAACCAGTGCAAGCCATTTCCAATAAGTACTTGCCACTCACCATTCACTTTGAAATTCACGATTTTTTCGTGTCGCCATCATTCTAGTAATCCTTAAACGTTACATAACCTTACTAGTAGGATCCAACGCTTGAGCCTCGAGGCCATTCACGAATATCGTGTACGGCTGCCCACTACTGCTCAGAGGGTTATGCCAAGGCGGTCCGCATTGGCACCTCGTGGCCATATGGCCACGCACTGCGCTCACAGGTTTGAAATTTGAAATTTGACGAGTTTTGCCGAGTGGAATGTCCATATATGTCGATGTATGTTACATAATAAAATGCCAGGTTAAATAAATAATTAGTGTCCAGATAACTCATATGAAACGCCACCCGATCCAGCCTGATACCCCGTCCACGTCAGGTCATCTTCATGCATGTCGTACACTCTCTTGTATTCCCGTCTTTCTTTTCTCTTCTTTCGCGCCAAATGATATCGAATGGAGGTTATCAGCCTCGGGAACCGATAACTCCCCTCAATACCCATTTTATCTCTCCTTCGCCTCCACCAAATCCTAACAGCAAAAATCAAACAAGCGACAACAAAAACACTCAGCACTGGTTAAAGTAAACCAAAGAAAACGAAATGACTCACAAGCCAGCGACAACCAGAATCATCAGTATGGTCAACCCAATCAAACCTCCCATCAACTTGTACCTCGAATAGTCGAAAAAGTCTTCCAGCTGATCCAATCCCACTGGATCAGGATCTACAAATTGTAAGTGTCGGTTCGGAATCTCAGCACTACTTGGGGGGTTCTGCGGATCGTAACAGTATTGAAGGAAACATTGCGAACAGAACGATGATCGAGGCGGGTTTGGTGTGATCTTGTATCTCGACCGATCGATAGCCGCACATTGGAGGCAACCTCCCCAGTTCGAGTCAGGAGTATTAGCGTATGGTGTGAACCCATTTATAGTCGTGTTGTGAGCCTGGTCAACAAATAATCGCGTATGCAATGATGTGTATTGCAGCTTGAAAGTCGGGGTGCTGAAAAGAGTCCACGATGAGAAGAAGATCTTCGAAGAGGATCATGAAACCGGACTCACTTCGTTACTGGGTCACCGCCATCGATCGGCGGGGAATTCGGTAGACTTATTACCAGTGGAAACTCGGGAGGATTCTGCGTTGGATCGCAGCCAAAGAACGTCGGCCGCATCCTGACACCCGTTTCGATGAAAAAGTCGATCGAATTTGGAATTGGTGGGAAGGCTTGATGAGAAGCTTCTAGCAGGGTGCTAATCCGTTCAGAAGTAAACGTAAATGATGTACCGCTAGTGAATCTTTTGATCAGAAATGCCTGTCGAAACTTGATAGAGGAGGAACACGTACTTTACCCATAGGTTTTGGTCGTCGGAGCTCGCGTCGACAGCAACGATAACGTCTACTTCCCGCGCCTTAACGAACAGTGGAGTGAGCGGCATATTCTCCTGGTTAGCCGATCCGTCTACGAGTTCCAGCCAGGTTGAGTTGGAGTCTTGAAACGTTGTACTCTTTATACCATTGAATGGCTAACGAAGAGCCGTTATTTTGGAAGGTGAGCCGAAATGAAATGAGAAGTCTCACGTTGGGCCAATTCGCGACATCGTTGGCACGGGTGCGAACTTCTCTCAACTGCCAAGCCAGAGCGTATGCCATAGCGGCGCTGTCTGCAGACGTCCACCCTTCCAATGAGTTGGTGGCACTGTCGAGAATTTCCTATACCTCACTCAGTCTCCGTGAAGGTAGTGGATGTAAGTATAATATCACGTACATTAAAAAGGCTGGCGCTCGTGCCAATAATGAATCCAACTTCATCGAATCCTGTCACGCACCCGGTGTCATTCGGCGGTTGTCCGTTCGTGAGATGCGTGCCGACATAAGTCATGTTGGTCATTGCAGATAGGTCCGGATCCCATGAACCAAACTCGAGTGGTGATAACTTGATATGCATATGTCAGTAAACGATGAACAGGGGTAATTCAACTAAAAATGTTTTACTTCATAAACGGTAGAGTTGAGAGGAAGGAAATCCGTATCGTCCGATCCTACTTGCCGTGAATTGGCGTGTATAATGGGGAATGGCACTTGAAATTGTTGATACATTGCCGTCTGTGTGAGTTGTGACCATAGTTGCCCAGCACCGTGTGCGGTATCGTTATTGAAAAAGTTTGCGAGTGTAGTTTCGTTCAAAAAGTGGTAGGATACCGCCCGACCCCATAGGTCAGTTACGCTGGTGTCACTGGAAGGTTTGTTGTTTGAACAAAGACTTTGGATATAACAGGATGAGGGTACATACATTGACTTGTTTGCCTTGGCTTCAATACTCCATATGATACTCCCATAGAAGGCTTGATTACTCGCGTCGAAAACGTCGATACCATTTGGGGTAATCACGTCGAGATCGAGGAACCAGCCCGACAGGTTGTTGGCGTTCCCGAAGACCAAATCCTGTAACGTGGGCCAACCATTCATGTACAGGGAGCTGCCCAACCAAGAGCCGCCTTTTAAAGTGACAATTTATGAATTTCAAGGGTATGGCAACGGAGTACGAAGACATACCAGAGAGTGCGGCGATATAAGACGAAACTTGCAAGAGGCCGCCAGTACCGGCCGCCATTGCAGAATCGTTCCGAGCATCAAGACCTGAAAGTACACCAGCACCATATTGTGCAGCCCGGAGCCCACCACCGCTGAGCGCGATTCCAATTCTTGAATAGTTACCAGCGAAAGCACTAAGGTTATAACCGATGGCAGATCCATCACCAAGCCAAGCTTCCCAAGCGGCAGGTATAACAGTCGATTCGCGTGCATTAATGTAGGCACTTTCTAGAGGGTTAAGTGACTGATTTTGGGGAGTGAAAACCCGCAAAAGGTTCTCAGTAGGGCATTGAACGTTTGGAGAAGGAGCATAGTCGGTAACATGACCTTGAGAAAGGACCAGTATAGAGCTTGAAAGCAAGGATAGCCAAAGGGAAACCCAGCCCATGTGAGGAGAAAAGAAGCAACACGGAAGCAAAAGGTAACCGCTATTTTGATGCTCGCTTCGGTGCCTACACATGTGGCTGCGCCATCATGGCATGCAACGCCTTGAGCCTGTGACTGAAATTTTGATGCTTCCCAGCGCGCATATTCATTCTTACATGCTTGGTTACCATCTTACCATTCATTCCGATACACATATTCACGATTCAAATTCACGATTTTTCATTAGAGCTCTAGCCGGTGTGTTTGGTTATGTTACTTGTATGACCCCGTGTACTCCCCATGGGAAATTACTGATTGGTGTCGTTCTCGTTCACCTCATTCAAGAAGTAAAGCTAATGACATTGGTGCTAGGGAATCCATTCGTGAAGATCGTCATTGATGATCGAAGTAGCCACTTGGCAATTATGCGGGGTCGAATTGCATATTTCTTTGCCGACTTGACTCCGGCTAACCCAAACATGGTCTAGTCGCTCCAACTCGGTTAGTGCTGTTTCCTACCTGAAGTTGAACGTTCTAAATAGATGCCTAGGAACCAAGTGCAAAAGATCGTACTTACATAATTCAGATACCCACCATCTTCCCCTCCCGAATGTTTACCGTGAGTAGACTTCTATTCTCTGACCTTTGTTCCTTGAACACAGGTCATAGACCTCGAAAGGATCTTCTCAGTTGACATCCAGCTGGGCGACATCGAAGTTAGTTATCTTTCCACTTTAGTCATTCCAAGAAAAGAACTCTGACCACTCTTTCCAAAGCCATGTATTTACTGTCCCATTTGCAAGGTTGGGTATGTAAATGATGGATTGTGATTGTCTGATCCGGGTTTATAGAAATGTTCATCTATAAACTTGGATCAGGCAATCATTATCCAACTCTTTGCAGTTTGGATGGACAGCTCCTCCATCTGTCAACAACGACCATGCACCATTGCCGATGTACCATCCTAGACAGTACCCTGTGAATCAAAATATATATTCTGGATGCTGGTTGTGTAGTTT
>Ga0209006_10001912_pt1 | contig 18878 bp, 19 predicted proteins | sample JacPin_JW_Ref_O2_FD_188567 | JGI IMG/M metagenome (GOLD analysis project Ga0209006, IMG submission 188567) | Forest soil microbial communities from Algoma, Ontario, Canada - Jack Pine, Ontario site 1_JW_Ref_O2 (SPAdes) (version 2) | ecosystem: Environmental > Terrestrial > Soil > Boreal...
TTGACGGGAGCGGCCCTCTTTTTCGCAGCCTTCTTCGCCGCCTTTTTCGGAGCCGCCTTCTTGGCAGCTTTCTTGACAGCCTTCTTGGCCGACTTCTTCACGGCCTTCTTGGCTTTCTTCGCGGACTTCTTCGCGGATTTTTTGACCGCCTTCTTGGCGGACTTTTTCTTCGCGGCGAGAAGCTTTTTAGCCTTCTTCGCCTTCTTGCCTTTCTTCTTCTTCGCTTTAGCCATGTCGTCCTCCTGTTGCGCTGAGCCGTGTCTATCGGGCGTTCAGGCCGTCGTTGCGCACTAGCCTGTCGAGTCCGCTCGATACCGGCTGCGGGCCGCCCGTCGCCCAATCGAGAAGCTCAATCGTGTGCATCACAGGAACTGACGTACCGCTGGCAATCTGCACCATGCACCCAATATTGCCCGCAGCAATCATGTCCGGCTTGATCATCGCAATATTGGCGACCTTTCGATCGCGCAACTTGTTCGCAATGTCAGGCTGGAGAATGTTGTAGGTCCCAGCCGAACCGCAACACAAATGGCTCTCGGGTACATCTTTCACCACGAATCCGTTCTTGGAAAGCAATTCTTTCGGAAGCCGCGTGATTTTCTGTCCGTGCTGCAGCGAACAGGCCGAGTGATAGGCGATCACGAGTTCGCCGGACTGCTGCGCCGGCAGCAAGGGGATGTCGGCGACATACTCGGTGATATCCTTTGCCAGCGCCGATATCTTCGCCGCCGCCGCGGCGAAGTCGCGGTCTTCGCGCAGCATGAATCCGTAGTCCTTGATCACCGTCCCGCAACCCGATGTCGTCACCAGGATGGCGTCGAGGCCGCCCTCGCTGGCCTCCTTGAGCCAGACCGCGATGTTGGCGCGCGCGCGCGCCAGCGCGTCGTCATCGCGTCCGAGGTGATGGGTCAATGCGCCGCAGCACCCTTCGTCCCTGACCAGCACGACCTCGATGCCGTGACGCGTCAGAAGGTTGATGGCGGCCTGATTGATGCGCGGCGCCAGCACCTGCTGGGCGCAGCCCTGCAGCAGCGCGACCCGCCCACGTCTTTCCCCACGAGCGGCAAAAACGCTCCCGCCAGCGGGGCCAGCCGCCGGCAAGCGGCTCGGCGCAAGAGCCAGCATCGCCTTGATTCGACTTAATAAAGTCGGTGTCGCAGATCCCGCTTTGGGGGTTGGCAGCAGCGCCGCCAGCGGCCGGCCGAACCGCGCCAGGATCATGCTGGCGCGAAACAGTCCGGGCCGCGGCAGCAGGAAGGCGAGCGCCGCCCGCAGCAGCCGTTCGGTGAGCGGCCTTCGATAGTCTCTTTCGATCCTGGCCCGGCCCTGATCGACCAGATGCATGTAGTTCACGCCCGACGGACAGGTCGTCATGCAGGCGAGGCAGGAAAGACAACGGTCGATGTGCTTGACCACTTCCGCGGTGGGGGGCCGGTCCTTTTCCAGCATCTCCTTGATGAGATAGATCCGGCCGCGCGGGCTATCGAGTTCATCGCCGAGCAGCACATAGGTCGGACAGGTCGCGGTGCAGAACCCGCAATGCACGCAGGCGCGCAGGATCTTGTCGGCTTCCGCGATATCGGGATCGGCGAGCTGTGCGAGGCTGAATTCGGTTTTCATGCCGCGGTTCCCCGTATCAGCCGGCCGCGATTGAGGATGTTCTTTGGATCGAAGCCTTGGCGGACGCGTTCGCTCAAATTCGCAAGGCCGGCGGCTTGCGGATGAAACACATCGACGTTGCGGCGCACCTCGTCGGAGGCGCGCAGCAGCGTGGCGTGGCCGCCGACGGCATTGACGCGCTGGCGGACCAGGGCGGCCTGGGCGTCGGGTTTGGGCGGCAGCGCCGCCCAGATCAGCCCGCCGCCCCAGTCGTAGATCACATCGCCCCCGGTGTCGCGCGCGAGCCGCTCGCCGAGCGCGCCGCCCGAGGCCGGCGGGCAAACGATCCGCCACACCGGCCACGCCCCCAGCGCGCCGCCGGCCGAGAACGGCTCGACGTCGCGAATGCAGTTCCAGAGCGCCGCGGAAGCCGCGTCCTGCAGAATTTCCGCCGGCCCAAACGGCGCGAGAGCCTTGCCGAGACCAGCGGCGCGATGGGCGGCCGAAGCCGGAATGCCCTCCAGCCGCAGCAAGGTGAGCGCCTCGCGCTGAACTCCGAGATCGCCAAGCCCGCTTCCCCCGGTTCGAAACGCCGAGTTCGGCACATGCGCCGCGCCTGATACATCGAACGGCGAGCCCAGCGCGGCCGTCATCGCCCGGTTTGCGGCTGCAGTGTCGAGCCCGCGCAGCACCAGGGTGCGTTCGCTCTCGGGCTTCGGCATGACCTTCAACGTCACCTCGGTCATGACCGCGAGCGTGCCCCAGGATCCCGCCAGCAATTTGCAGAGATCGTAGCCGGTGACGTTCTTCACCACCCGGCCACCGGCCTTGAAGCTGTCGCCGAAGCCGGACACCCCGTGCGCCCCCAGAAGATGATCGCGGGCGCCGCCGGCCTTGATGCGGCGCGGACCGGCAAGGCCGGCGCCGATCATGCCGCCGATGGTGCCGCGGTTTGGCGCCCCCAGCAGCGTGGAAGTGTTGATCGGCTCGAAGGCGAATTGCTGATTCCTGGAATCGATCAGCGACTGCACGTCGGCGAGCGGCGCGCCGGCCTCTACCGTGATGATCAACTCGTTCGGCTCATAGGCCGTCACCGCATTGAGATCAGACAGGTCGAGCAGCGCATTGGTGGCCATCGGCTGGCCGATCCGCCGCTTGGAGCCATGGCCGATGATCTCCAGCGGCTGCTCGCCGGCGATCGCCGCGCGCACCGCCGCTTCGACATCCCTGGCGTCTCGTACTTTCAGGGTATCCACGTCTGTCGCCTTGCCCGGTCTCGTCACCAACGCGGCCGCCCTGCCGGCAGCCCATCATCGCCATCCCTTCTAAAGGGCTGGATGCCGGACACAAGGGCGGCATTTGCCGCAGGCGGCAGCCGATCAGATCGCGGCTGCGCTTAACCGGTTTCGGCAAAAACCCTTCGCACCAAGTCCCCAGCACGCTTCGAGCTGGATCGAAGCGTTTACGACATCATTCGATCGCTATCGAATTATATCCGACCCGATCCGATCTATTTTGAGGGCGCTTCTCGAGCAAAACCCGAAGGAGTGATGACCATGGTTCAATATGCAATGGACAAGAAAACCGTCAGCGAAGCGGTCAATGGCGGCGGCCTGTTGATTGTCGCGCAATGGGAAGCCAGGGAAGGACAGGCCGACAGGGTCGCCGGCATCCTGGATCGCTTCCTCCCCGAGGCGCAGCGCGAACCTGGCGCTAAATTGTTCCTGATCTCCAGGGCCAAGGAAAACCCCGCGCAGTTCCTGTTCTACGAACTGTTCCGCGACGAAGCCGCCTTCAAGGCGCATCAGGAGAGCGCGCATTTCAAGACCTACATCGCCGGCGAAGCGCTGCCGCTGCTCGCCAAACGCGAACGAACGCAATACGCTCTGCTGTGAGGACGCGAAGGGGCCCGCGATGCGGGGCCCTTTCGAATGGCCGCTTTGTGCCCTTTTTGCAACAACCGACCGCAAATGACCGCTGCCCAAAAACGGATGCAAGCCGGCGCAGAACGACGGGCTATGATGCCGTGTAACCCTCTCCGGGATCGCGGACAGCGCATGCGAAATTTCAATCTGATCGCTTTCGCCGCTGTCGCCGGCATCGTGATGGTCGGCCCCTGTGCGGCGTCCGCTGCGGATTTGCCGGCGCCGACCTACAGCAAGGCTCCGGCGCCGGCGGTGATGGCCGCGGTCTACGACTGGAATGGTTTTTATGTCGGCGCGAATGTCGGATACGGCTGGGCCACCGATGCGACCGCTCTCGGCTCGACCCTTCCACTTGTCGCACCGGGATTCATAACGCTGTTGAATTCCGCCAATGCGGCTACGACAAAACCCGCAGGCGTGATCGGCGGAGGCGAGGTCGGCTACAACTGGCAACGCGGCCAGCTGCTGGCGGGGCTCGAAGCCGACATTTCCGGCAGTGACATTCACGCCGGCAACGATTTCTCGGGGCCGGTGGGAGTCACGCGATTTGTCCATAGCGACGAACGACTGGGCTGGCTGGCGACGCTTCGCGGCCGTCTCGGATTCCTTCCGGTCCAGCAACTGCTGCTCTATGCGACCGGCGGCCTTGCCGTTGGCCAGGTCAAGACCAACTCCAGTCTGACCACGACGGTTCCGAACAACGTTCCCGCCTGCGTAGCCGCGAACGTCGGACTTTGCATGGGCAGTTCTGACACCTCCACCAAAACCGGCTGGACCGTCGGAGCCGGTGCCGAATACGCGCTGACGGCAAACTGGACCGTCAAGGCCGAATACCTGTTCGTCAATCTTGGAAACTCGGCTTCGACCGGATTTGATACGCGGTTTGCGCCCCCGCTCCCGCTATTCGCGAACACGCGAGACGATTTTCACATCGCCCGCGTGGGCGTGAACTATCGCTTTGGCGGCCCGGTCGTAGCGAAATACTGAGGTCTATCCGAAAGCCTTGCTAGGACGAGCCCGGCCATGACGAAAATCTCGGCCTGTCTCAAAACCGCGGCAGATCCGGAAACGCCAGCTTGCCGCCGTGGACGTGCGTGCGCCCGAGTTCGGTGCAGCGATGCAGGGTAGGAAACACTTTTCCCGGATTGAGCAGGCCCTGCGCGTCACGTGCCGCGCCGTTTAGCCGTAAGCGATGCCCGGCTTGCTTTGCCCGACTTCTATAATATAATATAGCCATCGGGATCGCGAATGTAGCAGCGCGTCTCGCCGTATTTGTCCTTTGGCTCTGTGATAAACTCGGCTCCCCGGCCTCGCCATAATTCATAGCAGGCTCGAATGTCAGCAACGCGGATATTCATGAAGCTGTTGACTGAATCGGGGTTGGCGGGGACGCTGAGCGTTACCGACGGTTTGTCGGGCGTCGGACCGCCCCCGACGTTGACAATGAGCCACGTGTTCGCGATCTGGATATAACCCGGTGCGCCCTTGCTATCGCCTCTGCTCAGAATGCGACTACCGAAGACCGTCTCGTAAAATCGAAGCGATCGGTCGATGTCGGCGACGGTGAGAAAGTGTGCGACGGTAATGCCGTCCTTCGGCGGCATCTGATAGCTTTTCTGCTCGACTTGTACTTGGTTCATAGACGACTCCTATCTTGGTCGGCCCACCCGGGCGGTGCAGAGGTCGTGGCGCGGCTCACTTCAGGCGGGCCGCCGCGCGGCCGGCACGGCGGCTTCGTTTTCGTTTCGCAGTAGAAGCCAGAACATGAGTCCGTGCGTGATCACAAAGAGCGGCACGATGAACGTCGGGAGAAAGTAGGCAGCGCCCAATTGACCGGCCTCGACGCCCAAACGAATGCCTTCGTAATTGGCATGAATGATATCGGCGAGGCCCCACAGGTTGAATACCCAGGCCGCGACGATGCCAGGCCCGCCGGGCAACAAGGCCAGCGTCAACAGAGCGAGCGCCGCGGCGACGATATCGCCATAGGCGGCGCTCTCGGCGAACACCGCCGGCAGATCAGGGGACACGACGCCGGGGACCAGGAACGCCAGGCCGACGAAGCGCAACGAATGAAACATCAGCAGCGGCCGCAAGGCTTCGTCGCGGCCTCGGCGGCGCAGTTCCGGCCAGATCACGCTGCCGGCGACTAAGCCCCAGCCAACGAAACTGAAGAGGATACTGACAAAAAAGCAGATTTGCGCCCGCATGACCGATGCTCCGATGACCGTTCAAGCGCTATTGACCTTTCAATGCTGGTTCTGTCGCGGTCTTGCTATTTTAAAGAAGAGATCGCTCGGGACAGCTCGGGCACCAGCCCTTCCCGACGCGCCAAGCAAGGGCAAGCTGCTCTTTGACTGCGGTAAAACGTGTAAAAACGGTCACGCCGCAAGTTCAGTCCGGCAATCCAAGCTTCCGCAAATTCTCAACCATGCGGTCTAAAGCGGCGCTGGAGAACACCATTGCCTGTCTGAATTTCGTGGCCGTGATATCCGGGTAGCTGAGCAGCATCTCGGCAAAGGCTTGCCTGGCCTCTTCCGTCCGTCCGGCGCCCGACAAGGTCGCCGCCAGACTTCGATAGATCCACCGGGCATTGGGCCGCTCCTCCAACGCGCGTCGCATGAATGCAGCGGCTTTGTCGTAGTCCTCCATCAGCTCATGCGCGGAGCCGAGGCCGGCAAAATTGTTGAAGTTCATCGGATCGATCGGGCTGAGACGGAGCGCGCGTTCAAACTTCTCGATTGCTTCCTTGGGCCGGTCGGAATAGGCGTCGATCCACCCGAGTCTGCTCCAGGTCCATGCGCTGTTGGGATCAAGCGCAAGAGCACGCTCAAGAAGTACGCGCGCCGTTCCGTGGTTGCGGACAAAGGTGTGGACCGCACCGAGCACGGTCAGGATGAGGGGGTCGTCGCCGCTCAAATGCGCGGCTTGCTCTGCGAGCGTCTGCGCCATTGCCTGACTTTCCGCGATGCTATCCGTCCAGTTGTAAACGGCGCGCTGGGCATGGCACCAGCCGGCCAGCGCAATGGCCAGTGGGTATTCCGGATCAATCCGCAAAGCTTGTTCGAGCAATACCAGGGCCCTAAAGCTTTCGTCCTTCTCCAACGCCCAGACGTGGGGCATGGCCCTCATGGTGTAGTCGTAGCTGCCGAGGTCCTGCGGCCGCCTGCGTCTTGACCGTTCAATTTCGGCGATGCGGATCGACGGCTGCAAGGCGCCGGCCACTTGCTCGGTTATTCGATCCTGAAGATCGAAAAAATCGTCGATCGCCCCGTCAAAACGCGAACTCCAGACGTGCGCTCCTGCCTCGGTCTCGATCAGCTGCACGATAATTCGCAGGCGGTTACCCGCTTTCTGCACGCTGCCCTCCAGCAAATAGGCAACCCCCAGATCCTTGCCTATCTCACGCGCGTCGGTTGCGCGGCCTTTATAGGTAAATGCCGAACTGCGCGCGATCACGAAAAAGGAACGGATGCATGACAGAGCCGCGGTAATCGCCTCGACGATTCCGTCAGCCAGATATTCCTGGCCAGCTTCCGAGGACATATTGTCGAATGGCAGCACAACGATCGAGGGCTTGTCGGGCAATGTCAGCGCTTGAGGCCGCTGCGGAATGACGGGGGAGGCGCGGCCGGTGATCCGTGTCCGCCACACGCGCATCGGTTCGGCGATATTCTTCAGCGTCTGCTCGCCTCCATCATCGAACGTAATCTCGACCTTGCCGCGAATTTGCCGATACGCATCGTCGGAAATGCAGACGCCGCACGGTTCGGCGATGCCTTCAAGACGCGCCGCGATGTTGACTCCATCACCGAAAATATCGTTGTCGTCGATGATGATATCGCCGACGTGAATGCCGATCCGAAATTCGATCCTGAGATCCTGCGGGATGTCGGCATTTTGCCCGGCCATGCTGCATTGAACCTCGACCGCGCATCGTGCGGCGTCGACGGCGCTGGCGAACTCCACCAGCATGCCGTCGCCAGTGGTCTTGACGATACGGCCGCGATGAGCGGCGATGGAAGGATCGAAAAGCGTCTTTCGCAACGACTTCAGATGAGCGAGCGTACGCTCTTCGTCGCGGCCCATCAGACGGCTGTAGCCGGCGACATCCGCCGCCAGCACAGCCGCCAGTCGCCGTTCCACGCGCTCGTCGGCCAAAAAGCCTCCTGGACGAGTAAATTTATCCGGTCTATCGCAGCATAGGCGCTGGCCCCGCGAGGTACAATGTCCGAGAATGGGTCAGTCGCCGCCCGATACGATCCGTGGCGATTGGACGAACGATATTCTCGTAGCAAACAACGCAATGCTGGAGGCCAGGATGGCACGGAAATACCAAAGTATCCTCGAAACGATCGGCAATACGCCGGTAGTACGGATCAACCGTTTGGCGCCTCCGGCCGTGAACCTTTTCGTAAAAATTGAAGCCTTCAACCCCCTTGGTTCGGTGAAAGACCGATTGGCTCTTGGGGTAATCGAGGCGGCCGAAAAGTCGGGAGAACTCAAGCCTGGCCAAACGGTCGTAGAGGCGACAAGTGGAAATACCGGAATTGGTCTTGCCATGGTTTGCGCAGCAAAGGGCTACCCGCTCGTCATCACCATGGCAGAGCCGTTTAGCGTCGAGCGGCGCAAGCTCATGCGGTTCCTTGGAGCGAAGGTTATTGTAACTCCCGCCGCCGAGCGCGCTGTTGGCATGATCAACAAAACCATCGAGCTTGCCAAGGCGCATGGCTGGTTCATGACCCGGCAATTCGAGAATGAAGCCAATCCCGATATTCACTCACGCACGACGGCGCGTGAGATTCTCGACGATTTCTCCGGAGAACGGCTGGATTACTGGGTGACGGGCTATGGAACCGGCGGAACGTTAAAAGGCGTCGCGCGGGTGCTCGCCAAGGAGCGCCCCGAAACCAGGATTATCGTTTGCGAACCAACGGATGCACAGCTGTTGAACAGTGGTATCGCGCAGTCGCGGAACGCGGACGGTACTCCGGCGGCGGCGCATCCGACGTTCAAGCCGCATCCGATGCAGGGCTGGACGCCTGATTTCATTCCCAAGCTCACCGATGATGCCGTTGCAATGAAGGTCATCGATCGTATCTTGCCGATCTCCGGCCCCGACGCCATTCGCTGCAGCAAGGACCTCGCTACCCAGGAAGGTATCTTTGTCGGCATTACTTCGGGCGCGACTTTTGCCGGCGCGCTCAAGATTGCAGCCGAGGCGGAGAAAGGAGCAAACATTCTATGTATGCTTCCTGACACAGGCGAGCGCTATTTAAGCACGCCTCTGTTCGCCGACGTATCGGCAGACATGAATGAGGAGGAACTCAAGATTTCTCGCTCTACGCCGGGTGCACAGCTCAATCATTGAGCGTTATCACTGAACAACCAAGCAACGCATGTCGGTTATTTTCGGCTCCTCCAGACGCTTTGGCGGGTCTTGAGGTCAATTGCCGGCGGGTACTTTGTCCGTGCCCGCGGAGGCGGATTGGCAGATTTCTCGCCTTTGAAGATCTGTCGCATCGAGGCGTTGTTGCAGGACAAGACTTCGATGATCACCACATCGACGGCTACCATTCGTCGTCGTAGATCCACTCCCTTGGGATTCGATGCCGTGCTCTCGCGTACGGGGACTGAAGCGTCCGCTCGGGCTTACGCAAGGTCGGAGTCGGCGGCGTCGGAGGCGGTGAGGTCTTGGGCGGGTTCTGCTCGGAAACCCTCGCGAGCACGCGTTTTATCTCTTCCTGGCTTGCCTTGAGCTCCTCAATGGCTTTTGAATTGTCGCTGGCTATTTGCTGCTGATTGGCCTTGAGCTGTTCGATGTTTCGCTCCAAGTTCGCGAGTTCGCGCGCCATCGTTTGCAGCAACTGTGTGTGATCGGGAAGCGCTGCGGCAGCTGTCGGCGCGGCGTCTTGCGGTGCGGTTTGAGCCAAGGGCGTTGCTTGCGGTGGTGCTGCCTCCGCCGCAGCCACTTGAACGATAGATGGAGCGGGCGGCTCGGGAAGCGGCACATTTTCCGGCGGCAATGATGCAGTTGAAACGAGTTGCGGTGCCCAACGGGCGACAACCAGCTTGGCCCAGCCGCCATAGGACGGCTGCAAAACCAGGGCAGCGACGACGATGCACGCCGCCAGCGGCAAGCCGACGAGCCTCCCGAGCGCGGGTTTTCCGGTCGGTGATTGCGGGCCAGGTCCGGCGGAAGTTGGGCGCGCGGCATCGCGCTCCATTTTTGCAAGTTGTTCGCTCAAACGCGCAAGGTCTTCACCCGCGCGCGTGATCTGTTCGTGCGCGTGCGCGAGTTGTTCATCGGCGCGCGCGATTGGGGCATTGTGGGGTTCTATTGCTTTTGGAGTGGGTGTGGAGCTCATTGGCGTCTCCCTTTTCCGTCCAAATGTCATCCGATGGTGATGGTCGGCTATCCGTCGGGTCGACCAGCCGCCAACGCTCGGTGCAGTCTTGTCCAAAGAATGGCCGTATGATGGAGAGAATGGCCGTATGGTGGAAGAATATAGGATCACACCGCGATCGAGTACTGGAATCCGGCGAGCCACTGCGGTGCAGCCGAACGGAGCGGGCCTAGGTCAGGTCGCGTAAGGGCGCGTTGCGAAGAAGTTGGGCTAATTCAACTGTGGCCCGGAGAGCCGACATTCAAGCGGAAGACCGACAGGTCCGACCTGGGTCAAAAGGCGAAATACCCGCTCTTTCCCGCCCGTTATCGGATGGCAGCGCGGACGGCTGCTCTTATCGCAGGTTGATCGTGCAAATCCGGTAACCCGTGCTGCCAGACGTATTTATAAATCTACCAGTCAGCTTTGTCTTATTCTCGCCTGCCCATTTGCCAGAAAATTCCATGACCCACTGATCAGACTTGTTACCACCCTCTCCAACAAGCATGATTTGACCAGATTGACCTTTGACACCCGACCAAGCTTGGGTTTCATCACCCGATGTTAGTACGCGTTCAAAGGTTACCTTGTTTCCTTCAATCTTATAGATTGCGGGTGTCTCCCATCCGGGCAAATCCTTCAGCCCGGCGAAGCGACCGCATTTCACAGTGGCGTTTGGGGAAGGCTTGGTTTCCGCACGCGCCGCGACGTTCCAGAGCAACAGGGTGCAAGTCAATACCGATAAAAGCAAAGGTCGGATCATCAAGGTCACGCCATCTTTTTGAAAGAGCATTCACTGCTAGCTGCGATGGTATAACCTCTGAACGTCGTTCGGCAAGACACAGCAGCCTTGTAGTCAATTTAATCGGCGTGCGAAAATCGCGCCTAAGAGCAGATGTCTGTCGGCCTGATCTCCAAGCGTCGGCCGAAGGTTTCACATCAACCGGCTCTCGATCAAAACCGGAAATGCTCGCAGCGAGCAGATGTTTTTCGCTCCCCACCCGATGGCGGACATCCATGGGTTTATGCCCACCCACTAAAATCGCGGCAGATCGGGAAACGCCAGCTTGCCGCCATGGACGTGCATGCGACCGAGTTCGGCGCAGCGATGCAGGGTCGGAAACACTTTTTTCGGATTGAGCAGGCCCTGCGCGTCGAAGGCGCATTTCAAGACCTATATCGCCGGCGAAGCGCTGCCGCTGCTCGCCAGACGTGAGCGAACGCAATACGCTCTGCTGTGATCAATATGCCGACGCCTGCAAGCTACTGGCTTGCAGGCGCCTCGGCCGGCTCAACATCCGCGCTGGCCGACGGATTGAAGTCGCGCATTCGTTTGTTCCGCTTTTTCCTGCGCGCGATGACATCAACCGCAATCTCGTAGTATTTCTCGGCCACGACCGGATGGTCCGCATCGATCTTTTGCTTTTCGGTCAGCAGCTTTAGGAACTCCTCCTCCAGCGCCTTGACGTTATCGCTGGAGGCGCACCGGAAGGAGATAAAGAACCGCAACTTGTCGCGCAATGCAAAATAGTTGTTGGAGAACTTATGATAGGTGCTCGCCTTCTCCGAAGGCGCGAGAAAGGTCAAGATCGAGCCGATGACTGCCGAAAGCAGCGCGAGGGCCGAAGTCGCGATCGCAGCGTCCGCTAATTGCGCGACGGATGCCGCCGCTCCCGCCAGCAGCGCCGCAGACACCCCCAATCGGAGATTCCATTTATCCCAAGTGGCGGAAACCAGCGAATCCCGTACTGACGCCCGGTCACAGTCCGATTCGATTTTCGTGGCCTGTTCGCAAATCAATTCCTGTAGGCTTTCCCCCATTTCGTCCCCTCCTTCAGAACCTTGGAATGTCCGGAAACGCCAGCTTGCCGGCATGGACGTGCATGCGGCCGAGTTCGGCGCAGCGATGCAGGGTCGGAAACACTTTTCCCGGATTGAGCAGGCCGTGCGCGTCGAAGGCGCATTTCAGCCGCTGCTGCTGGTTGAGGTCGATCTCATTGAACATCTCGCCCATCAGGTCGCGCTTCTCGATGCCGACGCCATGCTCGCCGGTCAGGACGCCGCCGAGTTCGACGCAGCAGCGCAGGATATCGGCGCCGAAGGCTTCGGCCCGCTCCATCTCGCCCGGCTTGTTGGCATCGTACAGGATCAGCGGATGCAGATTGCCGTCGCCGGCGTGAAACACATTGGCGACGCGCAGATCGTATTTTCCGGAGAGATCGCGAATTCGCGCCAGCGCCTCCGGCAACTTGCCGCGCGGAATGGTGCCATCCATGCAGAGATAATCCGGCGAGATTCGACCGACCGCTGGAAACGCCGCCTTGCGGCCGGCCCAGAACAGGTTGCGCTCGCTTTCCGAATTGGAAATCTGCAAGGTGGTCGAACCGCAGCCTTGCGCGATCGCCTCGACGCGGCCGATCAATTCGTCGACCTCGACGCCGGGACCGTCGAGTTCGATGATCAGCAGCGCCTCGACGTCGAGCGGATAGCCGGCATGCACAAAAGCTTCGGCGGCGTGGATCGCGGGCTTGTCCATCATTTCCATGCCGCCCGGAATGATGCCGGCGCCGATGATCTCGGCGACGCACTGACCGGCCGCCTCGACCTCGGCAAAACCGACCATCAGCGCACGCGCCGTCTCCGGCTTCTGCAGGATCCGCACCGTGACCTCGGTGATGACGCCGAGCAGGCCTTCGGACCCGGTGATGATGCCCATCAGGTCGTAGCCTGAAGTTTCGGCGGACTTGCCGCCGACCTTGATGATTTCGCCCGACATCAGCACGATCTCGCAGCCGAGCACGTTGTTGGTGGTCATGCCGTATTTCAGGCAGTGTACGCCGCCGGAATTCTCCGCGACATTGCCGCCGATCGAGCAGGCGATCTGCGACGACGGGTCGGGCGCATAATAATAGCCGGCGTGCGCGACCGCCTCGCTGATGGCGAGGTTGGTCACTCCCGGCTCGGTCACGACCACGCGGTTATCGAAATCGATGTCGCGGATGCGCTTGAATTTACCGAGCCCCAGCAGCACGGCGTCGGCAAGCGGCAGCGCGCCGCCGGACAGCGAGGTGCCGGAGCCGCGCGGCACCACCTTGATGCCCTGCTCGAAGCAATATTTCAGTACCTGCGAGACCTGCTCGGTGGTGTCGGGCAGCACCACGACCATCGGCGGCTGGCGATAGGCCAGAAGGCCATCGGATTCGTAAGGGACCATCTCGGCCGCGCTGTCGATCACGCCCTCGCCCGGCACGATCGCCCGCAACGCCGCCACGATGGCCTCGCGGCGATCCAGAACCGCCTGATCCGACGCCGGCATCATGATGGCCATGCGGAGTTCTCCCGGGAATGCGCTTCGCGCGCTCGTGCTCGCTGATTTCTCGTGGCAAATCAAGCACGTCTTGAGCGCTTTGGGTAGCTCGCCCGGACGCTGGGCGGGGGAATGGCAGCTATCCGAAAGGCGCAGCGAGAGCGGATGAAACCCAAAACCATTTCGCGGCTTGTCCACCGCGAGCGCCCTATGCAACAACGGCGGCGGAACCGTCGTCCCCTCCTTCCCGAAACCACGAAGAGCACCGCCATGAAAAAACTGATCCTGAGCGCGCTGGTCGTCATCGCCTCGTCCGCCGCCACCTCGGCGCTGGCGCAGGACGCCGCGGCCGGCAAGACCTCGTTCAACAAATGCCTGCCGTGCCACGCGATCGGCGAGGGCGCCAAGAACAAGGTCGGCCCGGAGCTCAACGGGCTCGACGGCCGCAAGTCCGGCACCGCCGAAGGATATTCCTACTCGGACGCCAACAAGAATTCCGGCATCACCTGGAACGAGGCCCAGTTCAAGGAATACATCAGGGATCCCAAGGCCAAGATCCCCGGCACCAAGATGACTTTCGCCGGCATCAAGAACGACAAGGAAGTCAACGACCTCTGGGCGTTCATTTCGCAATACGACAAGGACGGCAAGACCAAGTAGCCAGCGCGGCCGCCGGCTTTTGCATTTCGCATCGCGCGCGCCGCCTTCGCGGGCGCGGCTGGTTCTGCCGAAACCCATTTGCAACCAAAATCAGCTGGCCTATTCTGCCGGTTCACGGCGTCATGCCGCGGGGGACAACGCGTGCTGCATTGGGATCATCGGCTTCCGATTTTGGCGGCTGCCGTCGCCTTGGTGGTAACTTCTCGTTGCGAGCCAGCGCGCGCACAGGACGATCCCGCGATCCGACAGGGGACGCGCGTTGCCCAGGCCGGCAGCACCGGCGGAAGCGTTGGCAAGAAGGACAAGTCGATCACCGGCGAGGAGGAAAGGTCGCCTGACGCCGGACGCGGCCGCTCCACCCATGCCAGCCGAGAGGAAGGCTTCCCGAAGTCCATCCAGTTGAACGAGCACTGGCACGGCCTGAATTACACGGTCTCCCTGCAGAATGTCGGCGGCGGCAATTATCGGGGAACCTGGAGCCACGGCTATGTCACGAAATTCGTCGTGACCGCCTTCACCGGCAATTCCATGAAGATGGAGCGCACCGACGATCCGGCCTTTGGCGCGGCGAGCGGAAGTTACACGGGATCGCGCACCGGCAATCACGCCTCAGGCGAAGCGTCCATTTCAAACGGGGCCAGTTCCAAATGGGACGCTTCCTGGTGAGTTCGCGGTTCGCCGCGCGCGCGTGGGAATCCGGCCGGCTGCTGCCGGTGGCGGCGCTGGCCCTTTGCTTTTCGTCGATGCTCGCTCCGCCCGCCGCCGCCGAGAAGCGGTTCGCGCTGGTAATCGGCAATTCGGCCTACCAGAGCGTCACGCCGCTCGACAATCCGAAAAACGATGCCGCGCTGATGGCCAAGACGCTCGCCGGTCTCGACTTCACGCTGATCGGCGGCGGCGCGCAGTTCGATCTCGACAAGGCCGCGCTCGACAAGGCCGTGCAAAATTTTGGGCAGCAGATCCAGGGCGCCGACGTCGCTTTGTTCTATTATGCCGGCCATGGCGTGCAGGTGAGCGGCGCCAATTATCTGGTGCCGGTCAATGCCAATCCGACGCGCGAGACCGATGTCGATTTCCAGATGCTGGACATCAATCTGGTGCTGCGCCAGATGCAGGGTGCGGGCACCCGGCTCAACCTGGTGATCCTCGATGCCTGCCGCAACAATCCGTTCGGCGGGCGGGCGCTGCGCGCCTCCGGCGGGGGACTGGCGCAAATGCGCGCGCCGGAAGGCACGCTGATTTCATATGCGACGCAACCCGGCAACGTCGCGCAGGACGGCAGCGGCGGCGACAGCCCCTATACCCTGGCGCTGGCGGCCACGATCGTTCGCGCCGGGCTCGACATCTTCCAGACCTTCAACGAGGTCGGGCTCTCGGTGAAGCGCGCGACCGGCGGCGCGCAGCAGCCGTGGGTGTCGTCCTCGCCGATCGACGGCAACTTCTATTTCAAGCCGCCGCTGGCCACGGCCCCGTCCGCGGGGCGCACCGATCAGGACAATGTCGAGGTCACCTTCTGGAACTCGATCAAGGACAGCAAGAATCCGCAGCTGTTCGACGCCTATCTCAAGCGCTACCCGAATGGCGCGTTCGCGGACATCGCCAGGATCGACCTCGAACAGTTCAAGGTGGCGGTTGCGAGGCCGATCGCGTCGGCGCCCGACGAGAAGGTCGCGATCGACGATCCCGGCTCGCTGCGGGAAGTCAGGGACCGGCTTTACGAGCTGAATTTCGATCCGGCCTCGGCCGGCGCCAATGACATCAGGGCGGCGATCCGGGAGTTCGAGGCGCAAAGCAAGCTGCCGCAAACCGGCGAGATCACGCAGGGCCTGCTCACGAGGCTACGCGAGATCGGCGGCCTGAAACCCTGGGGCGCCATCGTCTACGACAAGAGCGCGGGCCAATGGGGCATGGCGTGGGGCCAGGCGTCGCGCAAGGAAGCCGTGGCCAGCGCGCGGGCGCAATGCAAGCCCGCGCAATGCGGCGCCGAGATCAGCTTTTTCGGCACCTCCTGCGGCGCCTTTGCGATGTCTCCGGCGAGCTGGTCGATCGTGTCGCGCGACGACATCCAGAAGGCGCGGCAGACCGCGCTCGAGGAATGCGGCAAGCGCGGCAAAGCCTGCCACATCGTCGGCGCCTCCTGCGCCGACGGCACCGCGCGGGCCGCCTCGAGCAATTGACGGCCGGCGGCCATGATTTCTGCACTCACGCGCTATGAGACTGGATTGCATCACATAGGCATCGAAAGTGTGCGCCCTCTCCCATCGGGAGGGCGACTATCCGGGACCTGACTTAAATAGAATCGCATTTCATTTCAAGATAATGCCCTTTGCCCAATGGGGCGGTTGAGTTGTTGTGATCAGCGTGAACGGTCCATCCTCTGATGTGACACGCGCGGACCATGGCGTGCGCTTGTCGTATTCACTCTCAAACGAAAGTTGGGCTGATTTAGCTTGCTCGACTATATCTTGGCCGCCGATGCTAACGATCCCGCGCAAGGGGCAGAAATATACACCAGACGATGTTGCGCTTGATCCTACTGGAGCGAGCGACCCTGGTAGCCCAGCTGCCTCTACATCAACATCGTCAATCGACGCACCCCCAAAGGGGCCGATAAACGCGGCGCTGTGTATCACGCATTTGATCTTGATATTTCTGAGCCAGAAAAATGCGCTCTTGTTCTCGACCGTGAAAGGAATGCCGAATGCATCGCCGAAAGAAGGTGGACCCGGTGAAAAAACTGGCTCCGTAGGCCAAGGCGCCCCCATAATCTGAATTAAATTGGCGGTCTGAGATGAAAACCAAACGGCAAATGCGAAAAGAATTGCGATTATCGCTAGTACGCGAATCTTTAGACTCGGTCGCAGTATACGGCGAATTTGCTTCGGCGTAGGTTCTTGGGAGTCTATTGGGGATTTTGGCGGCATGGACCGTATTCGCTAGTATCATCAATTCCGCGACGTACAACGGCAGATATTTCGGCTGACCTTGTCCCCGCAGGGGAGAGATAAACTAAGGCCGCGGATAGGTCGATCGAACCGAACGCCATCCTGGCCTAGTCTCCTCCCCGGCGCGTTCCCGTGAACTTGATGCCTCCGCCCCAAGGGCTGTCGACGAAAATGCTGCCGTCGGGCAAGAGGGTGATGCGGTCGGTGCGGCTTGTTCCTCCGGTGCCCCACACCACACTGACGGTGTCGCCGGTGCAGGTCCATTTGCCGGGGGTCCCGCTGGCGGGATGCAGCGCACTGCCATCCCTGTGGAACACCGAATCGCTGACGCCGAGATACCACGACCATCGACCGACGATCCGGTTGCAGGAATGACCCGAAGCGCTCTCGTGCGGCTTTGCGGCCTCTGGCTTCGGATGCGGCGCCGCGCGCGGCCTGTCCGCCTCCTCGCTCCCCGATATCGTCTTGTCCTGCTTGCCGACGGTGCCGCCGATGCTGCCGGCCTGGGCGAATGCCGCAGACAAATTCGCCGATCCCGCATGCGACAGGGCCAGCAAGACCACTCCGATCAATACGCGCCGCCCCATGCCAGCCCCCAAGATTCTTCGGGCACTGTAGCGGTCAAGCAAGGACGTCGGAAGGTCTCATCGTCGGCGCCTTCCGGTCGCGCCGCGATTGGGATAGCCTTGTCGCCTTCGAGGGGGCATCGCCATCGGACTTTCCCGCCGCCAACTCCTGCATCTCACAGCTGCTGCGCTGCCGGTCGCGCCACGCTTTGCGAGAGCGCAGGCCTGGCCGGCGCGGCCGGTGCGCTGGATCGTCGGCTTCGGCGCCGGCACCTCCGCCGACATTTTCGCGCGGCTAATCGCTCAATATCTCGCGGAGCGGCTCGGCCAGGCCTTCGTGATCGAGAACCGGCCCGGCGCCGCCGGCAACATCGCAACCGAGTCGGTCGTGCGCGCGACGCCGGACGGCTATACGCTACTGCTGATGACGTCGGCCAATATCTGGAACGCGGCGCTCTACGACAACCTCAACTTCAACTTCATCCGCGACATCGTGCCGGTCGCCAGCATCGTCCGCGGGCTCGGCGTGCTCGAAGTGAGCCCGTCATTCCCGGCCAGAACCGTTCCCGAATTCATCGCCTACGCCCGGGCCAATCCCGGCAAGATCAATATGGGGTCGGCCGGCGTCGGCACCCCGCAGCATCTCTACGGCACGCTGTTCATGATGATGACCGGCGTCAACATGGTCCACGTGCCGTATCGCGGCTCGCCGCAGGCGCTGACGGCGATGTTCGCAGGCGAGATCCAGGTGATCTTCGACACGCTGTCGACATCGATCGAACATATCAGGGCGGACAAGCTGCGCGCGCTGGCAGTGACGTCGGCCACGCGCTCCAGCCTGTTGCCGGAGGTTCCGACCGTTGGCGAATTCGTGCCCGGCTATGAGGCCACCAGCTGGCTCGGGCTGGGCGCGCCGAAAGGCATCTCCGTCGAGATCGTCGACAGGCTCAACAGGGAAATCAACGCCGGCCTCGCCGATCCCGCCTTGAAAGCGCGGATCGACGCGCTCGGCTATTCGGCGCTGATAAACTCGCCCACCGAGATCGCGCGCTTCGTCGCCGAGGATACCGAGAAGTGGAGCAAGGTGATCCGAACCGCCGGCATCAAGGCGAATTAGGGCCGGCGCCGAAGCCGGAAAGGCTTGAAACAGCTTAGCCGAACACGACGCCTATTCTGTGCGCTTTGCGCCATACGCTGCGGCAGACCAGATGCAGCCCATCGCTCGGCACGATCAGCATGAACCTCGCGGGTATCCCGGTTTCATTGGATACTTCCAGCGCCGCTCCGGTCATGGACAGGTTGCGGACCAGGCAATCAACGGCGTTGCCGCCGAACTTGATCGTTCCGGCCTTCAAAACGAAATGGCGAGGCGCTCTGCGACTTTCGGCCATCGCAACAAAATACGCGAAAGACGTAAGCGATTGATAAAACTGCTGCCGATTTCCGCGGGCCGTTAATGCTCCGTTAACCCGCCCTGGTTCACGGCAGCC
>Ga0209006_10001913_pt1 | contig 18871 bp, 17 predicted proteins | sample JacPin_JW_Ref_O2_FD_188567 | JGI IMG/M metagenome (GOLD analysis project Ga0209006, IMG submission 188567) | Forest soil microbial communities from Algoma, Ontario, Canada - Jack Pine, Ontario site 1_JW_Ref_O2 (SPAdes) (version 2) | ecosystem: Environmental > Terrestrial > Soil > Boreal...
ACCTGAAATTCTGTGCTTGGGAGTTTCCGCTAAGTCTTTGATTTCGCTTGGCTCCCCGGGCCGGATTCGAACCAGCGACCAACCGGTTAACAGCCGGTTGCTCTACCACTGAGCTACCGGGGAATTGCCGAGCTCATAGCGCAGGCGCCGTTGCTATAACAAAGCGAGCGCCGGTTTGAAAGTGGGACGAGGCCGCTACGATTCTGCGTCGTCATGGCGAAGCGCGCGATGATGTAGCCAAGGTATCTGGGCGAGGACCCGGTCAGGCCGCCTTGGCGCGCGGCTTTTTCGCTGCGGTCCGTTCCACCTCCTTGGCGAGACGGCCGCGCAAGAGCGCGAGCACGGCTGCTTCTTCCGGCTTGAGGTTCTGGACGTCGCCGCGTAATTCGCTTTCCGCTTTCGACTTAAGCTCAAGCACGAGATTGCCGTCCATATAACAGTTCAGCACTTCGGGGTGGACGTAACACTTGCGGCAGATCGTGGGCGTGTTGCCTAAGCGCGCCGCTACTTTTTCAATTGCCGCGCGAAGATTGCGCTTCGCCTGCGCCGCGCTGTCAAAGCTTTCAACTTCATTCAGCGCCATCGCCGCGAGAACTGTTCCGGCCCACGTCCGAAAATCCTTGGCGGTAACGTCCTTGCCGGTGATTTCCTTCAGATAAGCATTCACGTCGCTCGACGTGACGTCCTGGCAGTCGCCCGCTTCATCGACATACTGAAGCAGCTCCTGCCCGGGCAGGTCCTGGCAAGCTTTTATGATCTTGGCGACGCGGCGATCGCGCACGCGCAATGACCATTGCTTGCCGCTCTTGCCCGTAAAACGGAAGCGTACTTCGTTGCCGTCGACGGCGACGTGCCGGTTCTTCAGAGTGGTCAGCCCATAGCTATTGTTCTGCTTCGCGTAGTCCTCGTTGCCGACGCGGATCAGCGTCGTCTCAAGAAGATGAATGACGGTTGCCAATACTTTTTCGCGCGGCAGTCCGCGCCGTCCCATGTGCTCGTGCACTTTTTTGCGAATCGTGGGCAATTCGTCCGCGAAGGCGACGACATGCTCATATTTGGTGCTTTCTCGCACTTCGCGAAAAAGCGCGTGATAGCGATATTGTTTGCGTCCCTTCGCGTCGCGTCCCGTCGCTTGAAGATGACCGTCGGCGAAGGGACTTATCCAAACGTCCACCCATGCCGGGGGAATGACCAGGGCCTTGATGCGCTTGAGCACATCTGCGTCAGAGAGTTTCGAGCCGTCCGCGCGGGCATAGCTGAATCCCGTGCCAGTCTTCCTGCGGCGTATGCCCGGCCGTGCGTCAGAAACGTATCTGAGGCCCACGGATTGCGCGGCATCCTTCGGATCGACGATGCTCTGAACGTTTTCGGATGAATCCAGCAACAATCCGGCCGCCCTTTCGTATTGCTTCAAACGAACGGCCCAAAAGGAAACCGGTTCCACAATCAGTCCGCGCGGCCCTGGCGCGCCGTAGCTGGAGCCTCTCAACGGACGCCTAATTCTGCGCTTTCGCGGATGGTTTCGGCGCTGGCGACCGGTTTCGGCAGCGTTGTGTATTTGTTCACCAGAATGTCAGACAGCTCGCCCGCGTTCGGCGATTGGGTCGTTCGCTCCGGCTTAAGACTTGGAGGCCACGCCCGGAATTGAACCGGGGTAAACGGTTTTGCAGACCGCTGCGTAACCACTCCGCCACGTGGCCATCGGTCGTTTCGGCGGGACAGCCGCCAACGCCCGAGCGGCAGTCTATAGAGGAAGCCTGCGTATCCGACAACGGCATGCACAGTTAGGCAATTCATATAAGGGTCACGAGCGAGGTTCCGGACGCCGGCCAGGCCGGAAACCATCCCTTGCCTTTTTCGGCTCGCTCTCGCACAACGCGGAGCGCCTTTATTGGAAACTGACGGATGTTCGACGCGACGACCGCTCGTCGATTAATGGTCGACGGACAAATCCGAACCGCCGACGTGACCGACGCCGCATTGCTGGACGCCATGCTGACGGTGCCGCGGGAGCAATTCCTGCCGCCCACGCTCGCCCCGCTTGCTTACGTCGATGCAGACATTCCCGTTGGCAAAGGCCGCGCCTTGCTCAGGCCGATGGTGCTCGCGAAGCTCATTCAGGCGGCGCCCCTTAGCGCTGGCGAGCGCATCCTCGATGTCGGATGCGCCACCGGATATTCGGCGGCGATATTGGCGCGCCTTGGCGCCTCGGTAGTTGCCCTCGAAGAAGACGGTGATTTGGCCGCAGCCGCGAAGACGGCGCTCGGGGCAGTCGGGACCACAAACGTCGAGGTCGTGGTTGGGCCGCTCGCGGCGGGGTGGCGTGCCGGCGCGCCGTATGACGGAATCTTGCTCAACGGCGCCGCGGAAGTCATCCCGGAGGTCTTCGGCGATCAGCTAAAGCCCGACGGATGGCTTATAGGCGTCGGCGGTCGTCCCCCGGCCTGTAAAGGCATGGTTTATCGGGTTAGCGAAGGCTGCCTGGTCGGACGTCCTATTTTCGACGCCGCGGCAACCCTACTGCCGGGATTTCGAGCGCCGCCGAGCTTCGTTTTCTGACCTGCGGAAGCTTCCGGCATGGGCGGCGCCAACCTGTGGCGCATATGTGCCAGCCCCTAGAATTTTGCGAATAAAGGCGGCTCCAGGGGTTTCGCCTGTGGCGCTGGCCGAATAATGTTCCAAAGGTGGCGGCGTCGGCCGAATCGGGCCTGCGCAGGTAGCGTCGTTCGCGACGACGGGGGAAGGGCAGCGCACGTCTCATGAGTGGAAGAGGGGTGCGGGCGTATCTGTGGGTTGTCGCCGGGCTTTGCTTGGCGGGCGGAGCCATGGGCGCGCTTTGCTCGCACGCGGAAGCAGACACGCTCGAATGGGCGTTGGTTCAAGCTTATCAGAACAATCCCTCTCTCAATTCACAGCGTGCGGCGTTGCGCGTTATCGACGAGAACGTGCCGCAGGCTTTGTCGGGATATCGGCCCAAGATCAGCGTCACTGCGCTGGGCGGCTACAATTACGAGAACGCCACGCAACAACTTCCCATAGCCGGCGTGCTCACCACGACGACTTACGCCAGTCAGTTTCTCTCGCGCACCGTGGGCTTGACCGGCACACAGACCCTTTTCAATGGCTTCCAGACGGCCAACCGCACCCGGCAAGCGGAAAGCCAGGTCGATGCCGCCCGCGAGACGTTGCGCGTTACTGAGCAACAGGTACTGCTGGACGCGGCCACCGCGTATATGAACCTGCTGCGCGATGGCGCGATCCTCGAGCTCAATCAAAGTAACGTTCAAGTCCTCACCGAGCAGCTCAAGCAAACTCGCGATCGGTTCAATGTTGGCGAGGTAACCCGCACCGACGTCGCCCAGGCCGAATCGCGGCTCGCCGCCGGTCGATCGGCGCTGTTGGGTGCGCAATCGAACTTCGTCACCTCACAAGCAAATTACCGTCGGGTAATAGGAGTCAATCCAGGAAAGCTCGCGGCCGGGACGCCGGTCGATCGGCTTTCGCCCAACACGCTGCCGAGGGCGATCACACAAGGCCAAACGCTAAGTCCCTCGGTACTGGCGGCGATGTACGGCGTCGACGTTGCCCAGCTTGGAGTGAAGATAAGCGAGGGCGCGCTTTACCCGAATCTTTCGGTCACGGCCGCTGGCTCGTACGGGGTCGATCCTGCCTTCGAACAAACGCGCGCGACCCAAGCCTCCGTTATTGGCCAGTTGACCGTACCGATCTACCAGGGGGGAGGCGAATACTCCACCATCCGGCAAAGCAAGGAAACGCTGGGGCAACAGCGGCTGTCGCTCGACATCAACCGCGACCAGGCGCGGGCCACCGTCGTGCAAAGCTGGGGTCAACTCGATGCCGCCAAGGCGCAGATCGAGTCGACTACCGCCCAAGTCAACGCTGCCGAAATCGCGCTAAATGGCGTGCGTGAGGAAGCGCGGGTCGGGCAGCGCACAACTCTCGACGTCCTCAATGCGCAGCAGGAGCTGGTCAACGCTCGCGTGGCACTCGTCACGGCCCAGCATGATCGCGTTGTGGCGTCCTACACTCTTTTGGCGGCGGTCGGCGCGTTGTCGATGCAGCGGCTGGGCCTCAACGTCGTGATTTATGATCCGATGGTGCACTACCAGCAGATTCGCGATGCTTGGGCGGGCGTGCGGAATCCGGACGGTCGTTAGGCCAGTTGCCTTCGATTTTCCTGTGACGTATCCAATGTCACCATTGCATAATTTGCTTTATGTGATTCGTACCGACGGTTCCGCGGGTGTTTCGACAGTGTGGGAGCCTGCGGGAATGTCGACAATCTGGGCAAGGATGCGCGCATGACGCAACCGGCGAAGTCGCAAGAACCCTCGATGGAGGAAATTCTCGCCTCCATTCGCCGGATTATTGCGGATGACGACGCCAGCAAGTCGCCGCCCAAGCCGGCCGAAGCGCCGCGGTCGTCGTCGCGCTCCGCTGCGGCCCAGCATGTTTCGGCGCCGGTGCACGAGCCCGAGCTAGATTCGTCCGCAATTGAAGCAGAAGGCGAAGATTCGGCGGTCGCCAGTCTTCAGGATCCTGATATTCTCGATCTTACGGAGTCGATGGCGGCCCCGGAATTCACCGAGCCAGAGCCCATGCCCCAGCGAGCCTTATTGGATAAGACCCAAAGCCATCCGCGTTCGGACGATGTCGAATCCGAGCCGCTTGCGCACGACGTTTTGGAATTGGATGAGGAGCCGGACTTCGCAGCCGCGCCCGTTGCTTCTCCTGAGTCGGAAGCGATCGACAAACAGCAGCGTCTCGGTGTTCCCGGGGTCAGCGAACGCGGGCAACTTCTTTCCGGCGCCACCACCGCGGCCGTCGATTCCGCATTCAATGCGCTGGCGCAAACAGTGTTGGTGCAGAACGCGCGCACGTTGGAGGATCTCGTTCGCGAGATGCTGCGGCCGATGCTGAAAACTTGGCTGGACGATAATCTCCCCGGCCTCGTTGAACGGCTGGTGCGGGCTGAAATCGAACGCGTCGCGCGCGGCCGCTGAGGCGCTTTCCTGCCGTTTGACGAAACCGGAGCTCGACTTCGCGATTGAAGCGATTGCGTGAAATCGATTCACGCTCCCTTAAGCGCGGCGGCAAGTTTCAGCGCCTGATCCGAAAGTATCGCCGAATCTTCCTTGAACGACGCCGGTGGTTTGAGCGCAACCCCGATCTTCCGCGGAATGACGTGGACGTGCAGATGGAACACCACTTGACCGCCGGCCGGCTCGTTGAATTGCTGGATGGTGATCCCGTCGGCGGCAAATGCTTTCATCGCGGCGCGCGCGATGGTCTGCGTCGCCTTGATGAGTTCGGCGAGCTCGTCGGTGGCGATGTCGAGGATGTTGCGCGCCGGCGCTTTAGGAATGACCAGCGCGTGACCAGGAGCGCGCGGCATGATGTCGAGGAAAGCAAACGCTTTGTCGTTCTCATAAACTTTGTGGGCGGGTAGTTCCCCGCGCAAAATCTTGGCAAAGATATTGTTCGGATCGTAATCAGGCGTTGCCATCTTCTGCCCTTCGTCACTCCGCTTCGATAGCGGCATCTTGCCGGTAGGGTCCGGCGGCGGCAAGCTCTTCACCCGCGGCAGCGACATAAGCTCGTTCGCGGTTGAGATAATCGGCGATGCCGCGGCGCAACGCCGGATCGGCGATGTAGTGGGCGGAGAAGGTGGTCTTCGGCATGTAGCCGCGGGCGATCTTATGCTCGCCCTGCGCGCCGGCCTCGACGCGAGGCATTTTGTTGACGATCGCGTATTCGATCGCTTGATAGTAGCAAAGCTCGAAATGCAGGAACGGATGATGCTCGACGGCGCCCCAATTGCGGCCGAAAAGAGTATGCGAGCCGATGAAATTGAGCGCGCCTGCGATCCAGCGTCCGGCGCGCTTCGCCATGACCAATAGGATACGGTCGCGCATGGCTTCCGTGATCAAAGAAAAGAACGGTCGGGTGAGATAAGGGCGACCCCATTTGCGCGATCCCGTCTCCATGTAGAAGGCAAAAAAATGATCCCAGGCGTCCTCGGTCAGATCTCGCCCGGTCAGGCAGTGCACGCTTATGCCGTTCTGCAGGGCGTCTTGTCGCTCGCGTCGAATAGTCTTGCGTTTGCGCGCCGCGAGCGCGGCAAGGAAATCGTCGAAACTGTTGTAGCCGGGATTATCCCAATGGAATTGTTGATCCGTACGCTGCAGAAATCCTAACCCGCCAAGAAAGCGATATTCGTCTTCAGCGGCAAAAGTGACGTGAACACCGGACGCCTCGTCGATGCGACAAAGTTCGACGAGCCCTCCTGCGAGCGCGCGGCGAATTTCATCCTGTTTGGCGCACGGGCGTACCAATAGCCGCCGTCCGGTAGCCGGAGTGAAGGGCACCGCAACTTGCAGCTTGGGATAATAGCTGCCACCGGCGCGCTCATACGCTTCCGCCCAGCCGTAGTCGAAAACGTACTCGCCGCGGGAGTGGCTTTTCAGGTAGCACGGCGCGACAGCGGCGACGGCGTTTTCTGAATCTCTCAACACAAGATGCTGGGGGAGCCAGCCGGAGTGCCCGCCGACCGATTTCGATGTCTCAAGGGCGGCGAGAAAGGCGTGGGAAATAAAGGGGTTAAACTTCTCATCCTCACAAGTTGATTGAGTAAGGGACGAGTGACCTCCGCTGCCAGATGCCGCGTGCGGATTTGCACAAGCATCCCATTCCGCCGCGCTGATCTCGGCGATCGCCCTTACGGCAATACCGCTTAATTCGCCCGCCTTGGCGCCGGAGCGTTCTGGCCGTGTCTCACTCTCGTCTTTGCCGCGGCTCATGGGCGACTCATTGGGCGAAAGCCTTCGAAGATGATCTGATCGGCGTAGCGCGTGGCCCGTTGCCGCTCCGCTTCCGTCCGCACCACCCACGCTATGAGCGGCAAGCACAAAATATGCCGGGCGAGCAAGGGCGCCAGCGCCGGCAGATTATCGTTCATATAAGCGACAAATTGCGGGCGCGCCGGGGCGGACGGCAGCAATGATCCCATCCCGTGACGCAGCCGCGGCGGCATTTGATCCCAATAGGGATGCGGCTTGTATTGGGCCGCAACAATGCCTCGTAGAAGTTTTGGGGCCTTTTGCCGCAGGATTTGCAATTGTAACGGATCGAACGACATCGGCGCGACCGGGCCCTGATATCCCGACAGCAATGCGGCAACGCGCGCGGCAAGCCGGTCATCGCCGTCAAAGCGGCTTTTCAGTTCGGGTAACAAAACGGCGCGGCCGCCGATCAAATCGCATAAATCCGCGAGCGTCAGCATGCGCTCTGCGCTCCCCCGGAATTTGACGCGCTTAAGCTCGGCGCTCGTCAATCGATCGAGCCGGCCGTCGCCTTCAGTGAGCCGGCCAAGCACGGCGTCGTGGTGCACCATGGCCTCGCCGTCGGCGCTGATCTGCAAATCGACCTCGATGCCGTAACCGGCGGCGAGCGCCGCTTGCACGGCGCCCGCGGTGTTTTCGATAATACCGACGCCCGCATCGTGCAGGCCGCGATGGGCGATTGGTTTCGCGGTCAACCAATCGTAAGCGTGCCGCACTTTCAGGATACTTCGAACACGCCTTCAACCTCGACCGCCGCATTTTGCGGCAGCGCCGCGACGCCGACGGTCGTGCGGGAATGCCTGCCCTTTTCGCCGAATGCATCGACCATAAGGTCCGATGCGCCATTCATCACCTTGGGACCCTCGAGAAAACCCACGGCGGAATTGATGAAACCACCAAGGCGCACCACGCGCACCACGTTGTCGAGATCGCCGACGGCGACCTTTACCTGAGCGAGCAGGTTGACCGCGCAGGCCCGCGCCGCCTTTTGGCCGTCTTCAATTGAAATACCGCCGCCTAATTGACCCTTGGCGACGAGTTTGCCGGAATCGTAGCAAATCTGTCCGGACACCATGAGGAGATTACCGGTCCGCACGAATGGAACATAGTTGGCCGACGGAACGGTTGGATGGGCCAGCTCAATGCCTATTTCACGCAACTTCTTTTCCACCGCGCCCGCCATTTTCATTCCTCCGTATGGGTTTCCGATACTGGTTTTCGCACCTCGAGCAGATGACGCGCAAGCCGGGAGGCGCAGTTGCGAGCTCGAAAGAAGCTCCTTATGTTCCCGCAACGCCGCAACACGAAATCCGGAGAATTCGCGGGAGCGGGCAGGGGGCGAAGGGCTTAGTCGGCAACGGAGTACGACGACGTTATGGCTATGGCTTACCCTCTCGCGCCACGCAGTGCCACGTTGATTTGCGCGATGATGCTTGCGGCGGCACTCCACGCCGAGGCGCGCGCGCAAGACAAAGCACCCCCGTTGGTGCCGCACCGCGCGGTCTACGACCTTACGCTCGGCGAGTCTCGCGGCAACTCTCAGGTGGTCGGCGTTCGCGGACGTATCCTTTACGATTTTGCCGGCAATGCCTGCGACGGTTATAGCCTTCAATTCCGTCAGGTATCGGAGCTGGATTCGGGGGAAGGCAAAACCACCACAAGCGACTTGCGGTCGACGACCTGGGAGGGCGGCGACGCAAAGAACTTCAAATTTGCGTCGCAGAATTTTCTCGATCAGAACCTGATCGATTCAGTGGATGGCCATGCCAAGCACGGCGCGGCGGCCACCGCCGTGGATCTGGTCAAGCCGGAGCAGAAGGTCGTCGATCTTGACGCGAGCGCCGTGTTCCCGACCCAACATATGCTGCGCGTCATCGAGGCGGCGCGCGCCGGAAAAACCATCCTCGACTTTCCAGTTTTCGATGGATCGGATACCGGCGAAAAGGTCTACAACACGTTGACCGTCATCGGCCGCAAACTAACAGCCGACGAGCGCAAGCACGAAGACGCGGCAGCGAATGAACCGAAGCTTGTCAGCGTACCGCGCTGGCCGGTGACGATCAGCTATTTCGATAAAAGCAAGACTGAGGCCAACGGCGAACAGACGCCGGTCTATTCGATAGGTTTCGAGCTCTATGAGAACGGCCTATCGCGGGCGTTGTCGCTCGACTACAACGACTTCACCGTTATCGGCAAGCTGACGACGTTGGAATTCAAAGACGCAAAGCCCTGCCAGTAGCCTTGTCGATTCAGGCTTTTCGCTCCTGCTCGAAGGCCAAACCCCGCCGCACTGCGTCATCGCCGAATCGCGCGCGGACGCGGTCGACCGCGTGCTCCGCCTCCGCCGCGCGCATGTCGACAAAATCCGCCGGGTCGGCCTGATCGGCGTCTGCGAGTGCGCTGACGCCGACGCCGAGGAGACGGAATTTCGTTCCGTCGGATTCTCGCAGCAGCAGCGCCCGCGCCGCGGCAAAAATCTTAAGTGCCAGCTGCGTCGGCGCGTCGAACGAGAGAGCTCGGGTGCGAATCTTAAAATCCGCCGTCTTGAGTTTAAGCGTAACCGTCGCGCCGGCGAGCGCCTTCTGCTTCAATCGCGCCGAAACAGTTTCGCTTTCGGCCCAGAGAATCCGCTCCAGCCTCTGGAATTCGGAGATATCCTCCTCGAAAGTCGTTTCCGACGAGACGCTTTTGGTTTCGCGTCCGGGGTCGACTTGGCGCGGATCGATGCCGCGGGCGAGCCGGGCAAGGCGGCGGCCTTCCTCTCCGTAACGGCGCGCCAATTCAATCTCGCTGGTTTTTTGCAAATCGGCGATTTGGCGAAAGCCGTCGCGTGCAAGCCGCGCAGCGCTGACATTGCCGACACCAAAGATGAAACTCACCGGCTTGGAAGCAAGAAAAGTTTGCGCCTCGCTTGATCCCAGCACGGCGAATCCACGCGGCTTGTCGAGATCGGAAGCGATCTTTGCCAGGAATTTGTTGCACGAAAGTCCGATCGACACGGTGATCGCCAGATTCCTTTCCACATCGAGCGCAAACCGCGCCAGTGCTTTGGCAGGCGCCAACCCGTGAAGGCGCTCGGTGCCGGACAGATCGACAAAGGCTTCATCAATCGACAGCGGTTCGACCAAGGGGGTGAGCGCCAGCATCATGCCGCGCACCTCACGCCCCACGCGCGAATATTTCTCGATGTTCGGCCGCACAACGCGGGCATGCGGGCACAGGTCAAGCGCCTCGAACATCGGCATGGCCGACTTAACCCCGTAGGTCCTGGCCACATAGCAGGCCGCCGCCACTACGCCGCGCCGGCCACCGCCGACAATGACGGGCTCTGCGGCAAGCGATGGATCGTCGCGCTTTTCGATGGTCGCGTAAAACGCATCGCAATCTATATGCGCGATGGCAAGCTCGCCGAGCTCATCGTGACGCAACACGCGCGGCGATCCGCAAGCCGCGCAGCGCTTCGCCGGCGAGACGACGTCGGAGAGGCAATCGCGGCAAAACGCGCTCACGGCAATCGGCGTTCTCCGTTGCTGGCGAGTGCGGCGCGGGCCTGCCCGATCGCGGCTGGATCGACGCCAACACTCGTGGCGAACGCAAGTAAGAGGGACTCATCCGCAAGCATATGCTCCAGCACCCCGACAAGAAAGCGGGGCTCCTGCGCGGCGTCGCGGATTTGCTCTACCGCCAATCCGCTCGAGTGAAGGAAACCGGCCAGACGTTCCGGCTCTTCGCCGATAAAGCCAAGCGCCTGAATCGCCAGCATTTCCGCCGCTTCTTTGGCCAATCGTGGTGCCGATTTCATGCGGTCCCATTTGCCTTTCCGTAATATATCGACGTTAGTTTCAATCGTTGCAGCGGTTGCATCTGGCCGGGTCAGGTAAGGCGTTCCGGCCGGGGCTTCCGGGCAAGGGGACGGGATGGCCAAGACAGTCCTGATTGTGGAGGACAACGAGCTCAACATGAAGCTCTTCCACGATCTATTGGAGGCTCATGGCTACAACACCGTGGCGACGCGCAACGGCATCGAAGCGCTCGATCTTGCCCGCAAACATCGGCCTGATCTCATTCTGATGGATATCCAGCTTCCCGAGGTCTCGGGCCTCGAGGTCACAAAATGGCTCAAGGATGATGAGGACCTTAAAGCCATTCCGGTGGTCGCAGTAACCGCCTTTGCGATGAAGGGCGATGAGGAGCGTATCCGCGAGGGTGGCTGCGAGGCCTACCTCTCGAAGCCGATTTCAGTCGGAAAATTCATCGAGACCATCCGCCACTTCCTCGACAATCCCAAGGACCACGAATGACCGCTCGTGTGCTCGTCGTCGATGACATCGCCGCGAACGTCAAGCTCCTGGAGGCGAGGCTGTCGGCCGAGTATTTCGACGTGATCACGGCGATGAGCGGCAGTGAAGCCTTGACCATCTGCGAGCGCGCCGAATGCGACCTCGTTCTGCTCGACGCGATGATGCCGGGCATTGATGGCTTCGAAGTTTGCCGCCGGCTGAAGACCAATCCTGCCACCCATTACATTCCGGTCGTGATCGTCACCTCGCTCGATCAACCCTCCGATCGCGTGCGCGGGCTTGAAGCCGGCGCTGACGATTTTCTCACTAAGCCCATCGCCGAACCGGTGCTGATCGCGCGCGTGCGTTCGCTCTCGCGGCTGAAGATGGTGACCGACGAGTTGCGCATGCGCGCCGCTACCACGCGCGACATCGGGATTCAGTCGCCGGAACGCGAAGCGGTGGCCGATGACGGCCGCGGCGGTCGCGTGCTGGTCGTCGACGATCGGCGTTCGTCGTTTGAACGCATCGCCAGCGTGCTCGGCGCCGAGCAGACCGTCGAGGTCGAGGCCGATCCGCGGGAAGCCCTGTTCCGCGCCGCTGACGGAAATTACGACCTGGTAATCGTTTCGCTCGGGTTGGAAGGCTTCGATGCGTTGCGGTTGTGCAGCCAGGTTCGTTCCCTCGATCGCACCCGCAATGTGCCGATACTTGCGATTACCGAGCCCGAGGACAGCGCGCGTATGCTGCGCGGCTTGGAAATCGGCGTGAACGATTATCTGATGCGACCGATAGACAAGAATGAATTGCTGGCGCGTGCGCGCAGCCAGGTGCGCAGGCGGCGTTACACCGAACGCTTGCGCGATAACGTACAAGTCTCGATCGAGATGGCGATCACCGACGCGCTGACCGGCCTGTTCAATCGCCGCTACATGGAAAATCATCTTTCCGCCCTGATCGAACAGGCGACCGGGCGAGGAAAGCCGTTGGCGCTGATGGCGCTCGACATCGACCATTTCAAGTCGATCAACGATACCTACGGCCATGACGCCGGCGACGACGTGCTGCGCGAGTTCGCGCTTCGCATCAGGCGCTCTATTCGTGGCATTGATCTCGCTTGCCGTAGCGGCGGCGAGGAGTTCGTAATTGTGATGCCGGAAACCGATCTCACCGTCGCCGCCATGGTCGCCGAGCGGTTGCGCCGGCGCATTGCCGCCGAGCCTTTCTCGATCAACCAGGGAGAGCGCAGCATTCCGGTGACGCTCTCGATCGGACTGGCGGCTTTGCGCGGCGCCGATGACGGCGCAGCGAGCTTGCTTAAGCGCGCGGACCAAGCCCTCTATCGCGCCAAGCGTGAGGGCCGAAATCGCGTTGTGCCGGAAGCCGCCTGAACGGCCGTTTGCCCTCCGTCAGCTTCATTTGACGATTGCATTCGCCAACCGTTGCGCTAGGTTTGCCTGCGGTAATCAAAAACAATTGGCGATCACCTTCCGGCTGCTGAAAGCCGTCGCAGGAAGGTGCAGCGCATCGGATAGCCCTACGGAGTGCTCAGGTCCGCCGCATCTCCTGGGTCCGTGGGGTTCGGCCGGCCTGGGGGGCGGTGCGAGTGGCCTCCTCATGACGCTACTCCGGGCCGGCCACCAGCTCACGCCGTGTGCGGCTCAGCTCTATTTCGCTTTTAGAAACAAAAGCCCGCTAAGAAGCAAAAAGCCCGGCGTTCGGCCGGGCCCCTGCGATTCCATTTCGGCAGTAGTTATTTGATCTGTAATTATTTGATCTTGGCCTCGCGAAACTCGACGTGCTTCTTGGCGACCGGATCGTATTTCTTCTTGACCAGTTTGTCGGTCATGGTGCGCGAATTCTTCCGCGTCACGTAATAAAAGCCGGTATCGGCGCTGGATACGAGCTTAACCTTGATTGTCGTCGCTTTGGCCATAATCGGACCTCGATATCCTTCCTGGTTGACGGTGAAACTAGTGGCGAAGCCGGCAAAGTCAAGAAAGGCCTCACACGCCGGGCGACGAGGCTCACAGCACCTCGCGAATAAAGCGCCTATGCACCATGTGGTAGAGCGGCACTGGGTGATCACGGCTCATGCCGGCGGCGATACGTTCCTGCAATTCTTCGAGCGCCACCGCGGTAATGGTGGGAATATCGAGCTTGCGGGCCTCGTCGATCGGTATCCACACGAGTTCGACGAGTTCCGCCTGCGGCCCGACAAATCCCTCGGCGCGATGAACCACCGCCGATATGTCAGCGGCGAAGAAACGGCTGTCAAAGCGCCGCGGCCGCCGTGGTGGCGTGATCGCCCGAAAGACAAAATGGATCGGGCTTAGATCCGGCAGCACGCCGAAATCGGCGAAGGCCTGCCACGCGGCCGCCGGCGTCGAGATTTTTCCCTCGGTCTTGAGCCCGAGCATCAATCCGGTTTCCTCATAGGTCTCGCGCACGGCGGCGAGCGCAAGGGCCGCGGCCTTGCCCGGGCTTGACCGCCCGGACCGGCGCATCAGTAGCTCGGTAGCGCGTTCATTGAGCGGTGCGGCGACCGGCATCAAGCGGTCGGTGGGTTCGACCCGCCCGCCCGGGAAGACGAACTTACCGGGCAAGAACCGATGGCTGTCGTGCCGTCGTCCCAGCAGAACTTTCGGCACGGCTTGATTGCGATCGATCAGGATCAGCGTGGCCGAATCCCGCGGCCTCACATTGGCAAAGGATCGATCGCGGGCCGCTTCGGTGAGGCGGCTGGTCCTGTCGGCCGTTGCGTCGCTCGGTGGTGTCGATGGCTCGTCGCTCATCTGGCCCTGCCACGCTTTCCTTGCCGCTTCGCCCGCTGCTGGCCTTTTGGCGGCGGCGACGGCTTATGTCTTTCCCGTCGATGCGACGAGGCGCCAGCGTTTCCCACGAGCTTAAATCGCAGCGCGCCGGCAACCGGCGCCGCCTCGACCAATTCCACCGTCACCGGATCGCCGAGCCGGTAGGTCGCGGAACGGCCGACAAAGGCGTGGCTAGTTTCATTGAAACGGAAATACTCATCCCCGATATGGCGCGCCGGAACTAAACCATCGGCGCCGGTTTCGTCGAGCTCGACGAACAGTCCTGCGCGGGTCACGCCGGAAATATGCGCGTCAAAAATCGCGCCGACGCGGTCGGCCAAGAAATGCGCGATCAAACGGTCGGCAGTTTCACGCTCGGCTTTCATGGCGCGGCGCTCGGTCGCCGAGATATTTGCCGCCACTTCGGCGAGCGATCGCACGTCGATATCGGACGCAAGGCCGTCGGAACCAAGCTTCAGCGCCCGGATGATCGACCGATGCACAATCAAATCGGCGTAGCGGCGTATCGGCGAAGTGAAATGGGCATAGCGCCGTAGGTTGAGGCCAAAATGGCCGAAATTCTCCGGCGAGTATTCCGCCTGCGCCTGACTGCGCAACACCACTTCGTTGACGACCCGCTCGGTATCGCGGCCCTTCACCATTTGCAGGATGCGATTGAAGGCATCCGGGCGGAGCGCACCGCCTTTGGCGATGGAAATGTCCAGCGTCGCCAGAAACTCCCGCAGCGCCGCGATCTTCTCCGGCGACGGCTCGTCGTGGACGCGATAGATCAGAGGAACGTGGCCGCGCTCGCAGGTTTCCGCCGCGGCGACGTTGGCCTGGATCATGAACTCTTCTATCAGCCGATGCGATTCAAGCCGGGCCGGCATGACGATACGATCGACCGTGCCGTCGGATTTGAGCAGGATCTTGCGTTCCGGCAGGTCGAGATCGAGCGGGCCGCGTTCGTCGCGCGCCCGGCTCACGGCACGGTAAGCGGCATAAAGCGGCTCAAGAATGGGTTGAACCAGGGGTCCCGTCACTTCATCGGAGCGACCGGTGACGGCAAGCTGCGCTTGTTCATAATGAAGGCGCGCCGCGGAGCGCATCAACACGCGGTGGAAGGTGTGTGAACGCTTGCGGCCATCGGCGCCGATCACCATCCGCACCGCAAGCGCGGGACGGTCTTCATGCTCGCGCAGCGAGCACAATTCGTTGGAAATGCGCTCCGGCAGCATCGGTACGACCCGATCGGGAAAATAGACTGAATTACCCCGTTCGGCGGCGGTGCGGTCGAGCGCAGAGCCCGGGCGCACGTAACAGGCGACATCGGCAATGGGGACGCTAACGATAAAGCCGCCTCGGTTGCCCGGGTCCGGATCGGCCGACGCGTGGACCGCGTCATCGTGGTCTTTGGCATCCGGCGGATCGATGGTGACGAATGGAATCTTCCGCCAATCCTCGCGCCCGTCGAGGCTCGCCACAGCGCATGCGTCTGCTTCCGCGAGCGTCGCGGGCGAAAATATATGTGGAATGCCATGCGCGTGAATGGCGATCAGGCTGACGGCCCGCTCGCTCTTTAGCGATCCGAGCCGTTCAACGACCTTGGCGGATGGCAAACCGAACCGGCCATGCTGTGCGACGTCGACGGCGACGAGGTCGCCGTCGGTGGCGCCCGCAGTGTCGCTCGGCGCGATTGTGAGTTCACGGCCGAGTTGCTTTTTCTCGATCGGCACCAGGCGTCCGCCGCCGCCGGGCATTCCCCGAAAGATTCCGAGCGCCCGGTGCTTGGCGCGATCGATGAGCTTGAGGACGCGTGCCGTTGTCTCTTCGTCGCCGCTCCGTTGGATGCTGAGGAGCGCCCGGTCGCCAACACCTGGCGCGGCGTGGCCTCCGCGCCGCGAAATCGCAACGTGGATGACCGGCGCAGCGCCATGCGCGGCCTCGTCCCATTCGATCGGTCGGGCCAAAAGTTCGCCGTCGCTGTCGCGGCTGACGATGTCGGCGACCACGACCGGCGGCAACGTGCCGCTTTGATGCACTCGCTTGCGCTGCCGTTCGATATGACCGCCGTCGGCGAGTTCTCGCAGCATGCGTTTCAGCGTCGCCCGGTCCGCGTTTTTGGCGCCGAACGCGCGCGCGATCTCGCGGGTGCCGACCTTGCCGGTATGCTCGCGGATGAAGGTGAGGAGTTCCTCCCGCGAGGGGAGGGAGGAGGTGCGTTTCATAGGCGGCTCATTGGCCGTATCCGCGGCCACAGCCGTCATTACTCGGCAGCGGGCGGGGACTTTCGTGCAGGTTTGGTATTGGTAGATCTTTTCTTGGCGGTTGCCGCGCCGCGCCGTTTCGGGGAGGCCTTTATGTGCCGGGCCGTTCCGGGCGACGGCCGTGGCGTCTTGCGCCGGCGAGCGTTTGGCGTCGGCCCGCGTCCGGACCTGGCGTCGAGGAGCACGACCGCTTCGGCGAGCGTGACGGTCTCGGGCGTCTTGTCCTGCGGCAACGTGGCATTTACGCCGTCGTGGCTGACATAGGGTCCGTAGCGGCCGTTCTTTGCCACCACCGGGCCGCCCTTGTCCGGATGGTCGCCGAGAGGGCGACCGGGGTCGGCGCCGAAGCGGCGAAAACGCGACGGTTTGGCCCGCTTTTCGGCGAGCAACGTCACGGCGCGATTGAGACCAATGTGAAAGACGTCATCGCCCTCTTCGAGACTGGCGTAGGTTTTCACGTGTTGCACGTAAGGTCCGAAGCGGCCAATGCCGGCGCGGATCATTTCGCCATCTTCGGGGTGGCCGCCGACGTTGCGCGGTAACGAGAGAAGCGCGAGCGCGCGCTCCAGGTTGACCTCTTCAATCACGGTGCCCTTCGGCAGACCGGCACGCTTGGGCTTTTCACCCTCGCTTGCTTCGCCGAGTTGAACGTAAGGGCCGAAACGTCCGCTGCGCAGCGTGACTTCCAGACCGCTATCGGGATCCACACCGAGCTTCTTGGTGCCGATGTCGGCGGCGCCGTCGGCGGACGATAGCGAACGGATATAGCGGCATTCCGGATAGTTGGAACAGCCGATAAAGGCGCCGAAGCGCGAGAGCTTGAGCGTCAGCCGGCCGTTTTCGCAATTTGGACATTTGCGCGGATCGGTGCCGTCGGCGCGCGGCGGGAAAAGATGCGGGCCTAGCAATTCATCAAGCGCGTCGATCACGGCCGAGATTTTCAGATCCTTGATTTCATCGACGGCGCCGATGAAGCCGCGCCAGAAATCGCGCAGGACGTCGCGCCATGCCACCTCGTTGTTGGAAATCAGATCGAGTTGTTCCTCGAGGCCCGCGGTGAAATCGTATTCGACGTATTTGGCGAAGAAGCTTTCAAGGAACGCGACGACAATGCGGCCGCGATCCTCGGGATAGAGCCGTCGCTTGTCGAGCCGCACGTATTTGCGGTCCTTCAAAACCTGCAAAATCGACGCGTAGGTCGAAGGGCGGCCAATGCCGAGTTCTTCCAGCCGTTTGACCAGTGAAGCTTCGGAATAGCGCGGCGGCGGCTCGGTGAAGTGCTGGGTGGCGGCAATCTCGCGCTTGGTCAGCTTCTCTCCGGCGCTCATTGCCGGCAGGCGGCGCGCGCCTTCCTCGTCCGAATCTTCGTCCTGGCCTTCCTGATAGAGGGCAAGGAAGCCGTCGAACTTCACCACGCTGCCGGTCGCCCGCAACTCCAGCAGACGCGCCGCAACTTTTGCGGTGATGTCTACTGTCGTGCGCTCGAGCTCGGCCGATTCCATCTGGCTCGCGACGGTGCGCAGCCAGATCAGCTCATAGAGCCTGGCTTGATCGGCATCGAGGAAGCTTTTGGCTTCCGCGGGCCGGCGGCTAGGATCTGTCGGCCGGATGGCTTCGTGCGCTTCTTGCGCATTCTTGGCCTTGGTTTGGTATTGCCGCGGCGCGTTCGGCACATAGCGCGCGCCGAGATCAGCCTCGATGACGCGGCGCACGGCGGAAATAGCTTCGCCGGCGATCTGCACGCCGTCGGTTCGCATATAGGTGATCAGGCCGATGGTCTCGCCGCCGATGTCGACGCCTTCGTAGAGCCGCTGCGCGACCCGCATGGTGTGGGCCGGCGCAAAACCGAGCTTGCGGCTTGCCTCCTGCTGCAGCGTCGAGGTGGTGAACGGCGGTTGCGGGTTGCGCCGGACCGGTTTTGCTTCGACCGCGTCAACGGTGAATGACGCGTCATCGAGCGCCCGCTTGAACGCTTCCGCTTCCGCACCCGAGCCGATATCGAGGCGCTGGAGTTTTTTGCCATCGGCGCCGACGAGACGCGCTTCAAAGGTTTCCTGGCGCGGCGTCGCCAATGTCGCGAGCAAAGACCAATATTCGCGGCGAACGAATTTTTCGATTTCAAGTTCGCGGTCGCAAACCAGACGCAACGCCACGGACTGAACCCGCCCCGCCGAACGCGCGCCTGGAAGTTTTCGCCACAAGACCGGTGAGAGCGTGAACCCGACCAGATAGTCGAGCGCGCGGCGGGCGAGATAGGCATCGACCAGGGCTTGATCGATACGCCGGGGATGCGCCATCGCCTCTTGCACAGCCTGCTTGGTGACGGCGTTGAAGACCACCCGGTCGATCGGCTGTCCGCTCAGCGCTTTCTTCTGCTTGAGGACTTCGAGCACGTGCCAGGAAATCGCTTCGCCTTCGCGATCGGGGTCGGTCGCGAGAATAAGCCGATCCGCGTTCTTGGCCGCGCGGGCGATATCGTTGAGCCGCTTTTGCGCCTTGGCATCGATCTCCCAGATCATGCGGAAATCGGCGTCGGGATCGACCGAGCCATTCTTGGGCGGCAGGTCGCGAACATGCCCGAATGAGGCCAGGACCTCGTAGCCTGGACCCAGATACTTGTTGATCGTTTTCGCCTTGGCAGGCGATTC
>Ga0209006_10001914_pt1 | contig 18870 bp, 18 predicted proteins | sample JacPin_JW_Ref_O2_FD_188567 | JGI IMG/M metagenome (GOLD analysis project Ga0209006, IMG submission 188567) | Forest soil microbial communities from Algoma, Ontario, Canada - Jack Pine, Ontario site 1_JW_Ref_O2 (SPAdes) (version 2) | ecosystem: Environmental > Terrestrial > Soil > Boreal...
CCGCCCAGCGGTCGATCATCGGCCAGGTGAACGCGCCCAGCTTCTCCGGCCGGTCGATGCGGATCAGCCCGACGGCCCCGAGTACCTCGTAGGACAGCCCGTGGTCGGCGTCTATCCCGTGATCTGCTGCCATAGTGATGACCTGTCCTCCCGAGCGAGATCCGAACCCAGCTGGTCGCTCCAGACGCGGCTATTGCCGTACTCTTCGCGCCAGGCCCAGAGCCGGGTGGTCAGGTGATGCAGCGGGTGCTCGTCGGTGAAGCCGATGGCGCCAAGGACCTGGTGGCCCGCGGCGGCGACGGTCCCGGCTGCCTCGGCGACCCTGATCCGGGCGGCGTCCAGGGTCCACGACCTGGCCGGGTCACGGTCAACGGCGGCGGCGGCCGCCTCCACCGCGACCGTCATCGCGCTCGCCTCCGCCGCGAGCTCGGCCAGCAGCTGCTGCACGGCCTGCATGGCCGACAGGGGCCGGCCGAACTGGTGTCGCTCGCCCGCGTACCGGGCGGCGTAGGCGTAGACGCCCTGCGCGGCGCCGGCCATCAGCGCGGCGCGGCCGAACGCGCCTCTTCGCAGCAGGTCGACCGCGGGTTCGGGATCTTCCAGGCGGTGCACAGCGGCGGCTGGAACGGCCGCCGAGCGCAGCACGACATCGTCACGTGGCTCGCCCGCGACGTTCGTGCCATGGTCAAGCCGCGCCAGGGAAAGCGGTACCACCACCGCGTACGAGGCGGATTCGAACCGGCTCAAGACGACCGCGCGGTCGGCGTGGCGCGCCCACGGCACGCGCGGCAGCGTGCCGGAGACCAGCCAGTGCCCTTCGCCAGGATGGAGTTCGAGTGCGCCGCCGACGGCAGCGGTGATGATTCCTTCCGGCAGGCGGGCGCCTGCCCGCTCCATGAGCCATCCGGCCATCAGCCCGGTCTCGGTGACCGGGACCGACACGCCGAGTGACCCGAGCGCGGTCAGCACGACGACGGCGGCGGACAGGTCCGCCCCTCCGCCGCCAGCCGCCTCGGCGACGGAAAGCGAGGTAACGCCCATCTGGTCGAGCGCCTTCCACGCCTTAAGATTCCAGCCCGGGCTATCCGGGCCGGCGCACGCGTCGGCTACCGCGGCGCGCAGGGCCTGCCTTTCCTCGGCGATCACTGGCCGACCACCGCCTTCGCGATGATGCCGCGGAGAATCTCGCTGGTTCCGCCGCGGAGGGTGAACCCCGGGGCCTGGAGCAGGGCGCCGGCGAGGAGGCCGGCCAGCGTGCCGCCCGCCGCGGGATCTGGTTCGACGGTCAGCGCCCCCGCGATAGCGTGCACGAGGTCTCGCTCGAACCGGGTGCCGAGGTCCTTGACCGTCGCTGCTTCCACGTTAGGCGCGCGGCCTGCCTGCAATTCGGCTGCCACCGCGATGGACATGGCTCGCAGCGTCCACAGCTCGGCGGTGAGCCGGGCGACGAGGCGCCGGCCCTCGGGCGTCGCCGCCAGCGCGCCGCGCGCCGCCTCGAGCAAAGGGAGGGTACTCAGGATGCGCTCGGGTCCCGAACGCTCGTAGGCAAGCTCGTGGGTGACCTGCGCCCAGCCCTCCCCCACCGTCCCGAGGACCTGCTCGTCGGTGACGAACACGCCGTCAAGCACCACCTCGTTAAAGTGATGCGCGCCGCTGATGAGCCGGATCGGATTGCACGTCACCCCCGGGCTGGCCAGGTCGACGATGAACTGGCTGAGCCCGGCGTGGCGACGAGCGGCGTCCGGCGGGCTAGTCCGCACCAGGGTCAGCATGTGGTGCGCGAGATGCGCGTGGCTGGTCCAGACTTTGGTCCCGTTCACCAGCCATCCGCCGTCGACCCGGTCGGCGCGGGTGCGGACCGCCGCCAGATCGGAGCCCGCGTCCGGCTCGCTCATGCCGATGGCGAAGAACAGTTCGCCTGCGGCGATGCCGGGCAGGTACCGCTCCCGTTGCTCCTCGGTGCCGAACCGGAGAATCGACGGCCCCGACTGCCGGTCGGCGATCCAGTGCGCCGCGACCGGCGCCCCAGCGGCGAGCATCTCCTCGGCGATGACGAAGCGGGTGAACGGGTCGGCCCCGGCGCCGCCGTACCGCTGAGGGAAGGTGGTGCCGATCCACCCGCGCTCGCCTACCCGGCGGCTGAACTGCGGGTCGAACCCGGCCAGCCAGCTGTCGCAGCGTGGCCCGTACGATCCGGCCGCCGCCTCCGCCGCGAGGAAGTCGCGGACCTGGCGGCGGAGGTCGGCGTGTCCGGCGGGCAGCTCGCCCGCGTGCAGCAGGGGGAGCTTCATCGTCACCATGCGTCCCAGTGCGTGAGCTCGGAACCGGGGATGCGCTTGGCCTTCTTGAAGTCCGTGCCGATCGAGTAGGCCACCGGGAACAGGCCGCACTGGGTCACCTCGGGGTAAGGGATACCGAGGATCTTGGCAACCTCCTCCTCCCGCTTCAGGTGCTCGGTGGTCCAGGCGCAGCCAAGGCCTCGGGCCCGGGCCGCCAGCATGAAGCTCCACATCGCGGGCAGGACCGATCCCCAGAACCGGGACTGCTCTGGTACCGTCGGCGAATCGAGCACTCGCCCGGTGCCGGCCGCGATGACAAGCCACGGCGCCCGCGCCATGTTGTCCGCCAGGTACTCGGAGGACTCGAGGACCCTGGCCAGCCGCTCGGTGCGCGGGTCGGTGCTGCCGTAGGCCAGGTTTGCGCGCCGCGCGTCGGCGCTGGCGTGATAGGAGTCGCGGTAGACCGACGCGACCGCCTCCTTCACCCGCTCATCGCCGATGACGATCCAGTGCCAGTTCTGCTTCAGCGAGCCGGTCGGGGCCTGCAGCGCGATCTCGATGCAGTCCTCGATGAGGTCCCGGGGCACCGGGCGCTCGAAATCCAGCCGCTTGCGCACGGTCCGGGTGGTCGTCAGGAGTTCATCGGGAGTGAGGGGAAGAGTCACGATCGGCCTGCCTATTCATCGAGGACTTGAACACGGTGCGGCGGGCGCCTTCTCATTGCCAGAACCGAACGTAGCGCGAGGCGCCGCCGTCGATCACGAGGGTCTGCCCGGTCAGGTAGGACGCGCCGTCGCAGCTCAGGAAGACGATCACCGAGGCGATCTCCGACTGGTCAGCGAACCGTCCAAGCGGGATTGCCTGCAACAGCTCACGGTCGGCGTCACCGTCACGGGTATTGCGATCGGTCCGCACAACGCCCGGTGCTACCGCGTTCACCCGGATCCGCTGCGGCCCGAGTTCGACCGCCAGGCTGGCCGTGTACGAGTTCAGCGCCGCCTTGGCCGCCCCGTAGGCCGCCTGCCGGGGGAACGGCACCAGGCCCGCCAGCGAGGAGACCATGGTGATCACCCCGGGCCGGCTGTCGGCGATCGCGGCCTGCGCGAAGGCCGAGCAGAACTCCACGTGATGCAGGAAATTGGTCTCGAGGACGGCGCGCTGGACCTCGGCCGACAGATCGACCGTCGGGCCGGCGTTGCCCCGGCCGACGATGTTGACCAGGATGTCGAGCCGGCCGAGCTGAGTCACGGCGTCGCTGACGGCAGCCCGGGCCGCGCCCGCCGCCCGCACGTCGGCGCACAGGCCGAGGGCGGACAGTTCATCGCTGGCCGCCTTCACCCGCTCTGCGTCCATGTCCACCAGAGCCAGCCGGACGCCCTGGCCGGCCAGCATCCGTGCCGTCGAGAGTCCGATGCCGAGGCCGCCGCCGACGACGAGGGCGGTCTTGCCCCTCAGTCCGGGCAGCGGGCCGAGTTCCTCCATGGTGAGCGCCGATCTGTGTAGGGGTGGGTGAGCGGAAGGGGCGAAGACGGGCTAACAGGCCACGGCGGTGATCCGCGCGCGGAGCGCCCGCCCGCCAAGTCGCACAGAAAACGGTCCCCCGCGGGTGCACCGGAGAGCAAGGCCTGAGGCCGCGTCCACGTACAGGCAGCCGGCGACCATGTCGTCGTCCGGCCGCCGGGGGCGCACCTCGTCGCAGGGCACCGGCCGTCCGACCACCATCGGGCCGTGACAGGTCGGGTTCTCACCGGGGAGAGCCGGCTGGGCGTGAACCACAACGCTTATCCCGCAGCGAGGGCAGATGAGAGTCGCGCCGGTTGCCACCAGGGCGTCCGGCGCCAGCGGCGCCTCGACCTTGCGGTGACCCCGGCCTGCCGCCCGGTTGCCTTGTGTCATGCCCAGCCCCTCCTCCGCTTTCCTGGCTCCAACGCTACGGCGACCGCGGAGTTAAATCAACACTGATGTTGACTTACTCGGTGCAGCCTGACCACGCCCGCGTCTGACCGGGGTCACACCGATCCGGCTATCTCGGGTTCCGCCGGCTGCAGGGCCTCGTAGTCCGCCAGGCCGGATTCCTCGGCCCGGGACCAGAACTCGACGTTGCGGAACGGAGAGACGAATACCAGCCGGCCGTGGGCGTTCCTGAAGAAGGTGTTGGTGCCGGGATGCGTCCAGACGGTGGCCTCGCTGGTCCGGTCCACAAGCTCGTTGTAGTCGTCGAAGACCGGCTGCCGAACATCGATCGCGGGCAGGTCGGCCGCGAGCATGTCGCCGATGAGGCGGGCGATGTACCGCATCTGCACTTCCATGAAGTACATGAAGCTGCCGCTGCCCGGATAGGAGTTCGGCCCGCCCAGCAGGAACAGGTTGGGGAAACCGGGCACGCTGACGCCCAGGTAGGCCCGGGCATCGTCGTCGTGCCATGCCTCTCGCAAGGTGATTCCGCCGCGGCCCGCTATCTCCAGCGATGAGACGAACCGGGACGCCTCGAACCCCGTAGCCCACACCAGGATGTCGGCTTCGTAGCGGGCGCCAGTGCGGGACACCACCCCGGTGGGCGTCACCGCGTCGACCGCCTCGTCCACCAGCGTCACGCTTGGCCGGCGGAGGGCGCGGTACCAGCCGTTGTCGAGCAGGATGCGCTTGCCGTAGGGCGGGTAGGTCGGCAGCACCTTGTCGAAGAGGTCGGTCCGGTCGCCCAGTTCGTCCCTGATGTACTGGGTAAAGAACTCACGATGGCCGTCGTTGCGAGCGTTGACCGCCCGCTCCGGGTACGGCCAGGCTGGATCTTTCCGCAAGGCGTCGAGCACCTTGTCACCGAACTGCCAGTAGAGCTTGAGAAAGTACCAGGCCCGGTACAGCGGGAAGGTGCGCAGCAGGTATCGGGCCCCCTCCTCGATGGGCTGCTGGAACTTCTCGAAGGGCGCCACCCACGGCGGGGTGCGCTGGAAGATGGTCAGCTGCTGCGCCTGGTCCACGATGGCGGGCACGATCTGCATGGCGCTGGCGCCGCTGCCGATGATCGCGACCCGCTTTCCCTCGACGTCGAGACCGGCCGGCCAGTCAGACGAGTGGAACGAGGGACCGATGAAGCTCTCCCGGCCCGGGACCGGCGGCAGCTTCGGGCGGTTCAAGATTCCCACGGCGGTGATGACCACTTTGAAATCAAGGAGTTCGGGCTCGCCGTCCGGGCCGCGGATCTCAACCTTCCATCCGGCCCGCCCCTCGTCGTACTCGGCCCGCACCACCTCGGTGCCGAACCGGGTATGCGGCCCGGCGCCGACCAGGTCGTGCGCGCGGGCGAAATACTGCTGAAGTTCGGGACGCAGCTCGAAGTGCCTGCCCCAGTCGTTCGGTGCGAAGGAGAACGAGTACAGATGACTGGGCGTGTCAACGCCTGCCCCCGGGTAGGGGTTGTCGAGCCAGTTGCCGCCCGGCCGGTCATGCTTGTCGACGATGAGGTACGGGACGCCCATCAGCTCAAGGCGCTGAGCGGCGATGATTCCGGAGACCCCGGCCCCGATGATGAGCGCCCGGAAGCCGGGCGGCACGACCGCCTCGCCGGGACCGCTGCGCTCGGGCACGCCGACGCGGCGCCGGAACTCCTGGGCGAACATCAGCCCGTAGCTCTCGTCGACCTCCTCGCCGACGCACACGCCGAGCATCGCCGCCGTCTGCTCGGGGCTCGGCACGGCGATCGCGGGCGCCTTGCCCTCCTGCAGGTCGAAGAACGCCTGCGCGGCCCCGCGCCTGATCTCTTCCTGGACGCTCTCGGGGAGCCCGCCAGTGTCGTGATCGCTGAGGCCCCTGCTTCGGGTCGGCGTGAACGGCGGCTGGAGCCAGCGCGGGTCCCCGGTCAGTTGGTAGATAACCATCAGCAGCGTAGGAACGTTCGCTGACCTGGTGATCTCTTCCAGCTCGCGCACGTTCACGCGCTCGCGGTCTTCCGCGTGTGTCACGTTCACTCTCCCATAGGCGGTCAGAGCCTGTCGGCTTCCTCGACGGCCGGCGCCGGGGCGCGGTGATCGAGACGGAAATGGGAACCGGACGCGATCTCGTTCCGCGCCGCGCCCTGGCACCAAGCTCGCGGGTCCACGGACCGCGACGACACGCCTAAGCGTAGGCACTGTCCAAATTTTTGTCAACGCCTGTGTTGAAGATCTATCCAACGGTCGGCCGCGTTCGCTAACGCGCGCAACCGCCGCTTGATCTCGCCGAGGGGGTCCACGTCGATATCCCTCGCCGCGGTGATGACGGCCTGCGCCCGCTCATCGGCGGTGCCAGGGTCGCAGAGCATGACGCCGACGCGGTCCAGTTGCATCTGCTCGGCCGTGCAGGGCTCGCCGATCAGGCACAGGCGGCGAATCCACGCCTCGGGCAGGAACCGCCGCAGGGGCTGGACGTCGCTGGCGATGCCCAGGGTGACTTCGGGCATGCGCAGCAGGGCGCTCTTCGAGAGCACCAGGATGTCGGCCGAGGTGGCGATGAGCAGCCCGAGCCCGACGACGGCGCCCTCGACGGCCGCGACCGTCAGCCCCGGATGCTCTTGCACCGCGCTGATGCACTTCCTGGCCAGCCAGTCGGCGGTCAGCGAATCGGATGCGGGCTGCTTGATGTCGAAGCCGGCCGAGAAAACATCAGGCGCCCCGCTGATCAGCAGCGGGCGCGCGCCGGCGGCCGGATCGGTGATCGCGGCCGCGAAGTAACCGAGCATCTCGACCGTGAACGCGTTCACCGGGGGCCGGTCGAGGCGGATGCGGGTGGCGTCGGGGCCGTAGCTGACGTCTACGCCGTCCCCGCGCCCGGCACACCGCGGGCCGGATGGCGTCATCCGCATCCGGCCCGCAGTGTCGTCGCCGTCAATCGGCCGAGGACTCGCCCCGGATGACGGCGAGCGAGGGCAGCAGCCACTCAGAGTTGTTCCGGAAGAAGTCCTGGATGACCTCGTCGCCCATCGAGTCCAGCATCGTCAGGAACTTGTTCTTGATGTCCTTGCCACCCTCGATATGCGGGTAGTCCGTTGACCAGCAGTAGCTGCTCCGCAGGTGCGGATACTGCCTGAGATACTTGTCGACCGGCTCGAAATTGTTGAATGGCGTGACCCGGACGTTGGCCGCGAGGTACTCAGAGGGCAGCTTGGAGATGAAGGGCGCCATGCGTACCTTGTAGACGTCCCTCGCCCACATGTCGAGGTTGTCGGCCAGCGGCCCGAACCAGCCGGCGCCGATCTCGATGGCGCCGAACCGCAGGTTCGGGTGCCGCTCGAAGACTCCGCCGAGCGTCATCGCGGTCAGGAAGTTGCTGATCGCGAACGAGACCGTGGCGAACGAGAAAGGCTCCGAGCCGAGCTCGTGGCTTTCGACCTTGCCCGGCTTGAAGGCCGGGGCCCGGCTCCACTCCGGTGACTTCACGAACCCGGTCTCGCCGCCGACGTGGACCAGGACGGCGATGTTCCGGTCCTCGAGCATCTGCCAGTAGGGGTCAAGGTCCGGGCTGGCCGGCGAGCGCCCGCCCGGAGGGTCGCCGGCAGGCAGGTTGACGGCGAGCACGCCGCGGTCGATCAGGTTCCTGGTCTGCTCGAAGAGCTCCTCCGGCGAGTGCCCGGGATGCACGTAGGCGACCGGGCGGATCCGCTCCGGATCCCGCTGCGATTCGCGGACCACCCAGTCGTTGTACTCGTTGATCCCGGCGGCGCCGAGCTTGCGGATCTCGTCCTCCGGCATGGTGAGGCCGTACCGGTCTCGGTGAGTCGCCTCGTTGCCCGCGTACAGGTGGTTGGCGAACAAGGCGAAGCTCGGGAAGATGAACTGGCGCTGAATGCCCATGACGTCCATCACCGCGAGGCGCCGCGACATGTCGAACGCGCCAGGAGCGCGGGTGCCGCGGATGTTCCAGGCGTTGTCGTCGTTGATCTTCGTGACATCCCCGGAGACGTCCGGGTTGTAGAAGTCGTTCGCGCCGGTCTTCTTGAGCACCGGCTCGGCGAGTTCCGCAATACGACCTGCGGCCGGGCCGAAGACCTCGCCCCATAGATGCGAGGGAGTCATTTCATGTGCGTCGACGTCAAGCGTCTCGTCGAGCAGTTGACTGGTCTCCACCGAAAGACTCTTCACGCAGCCTCCTAGATGCGCTCGGGCTGATCCCATCGGCATCGCCGCCGCGGCGCGGTGCCTGCGCCAGGCCGGTTCAGCTGGCAGACGGAGAGGAAGCGGGCCGTGCGGTTCGCGGGAACTTCTCCATGCTATTCTGGGCAGCCATTTTAGTCAACACTGGCGTTGAGAATCTCGCTGGCGCGCAACCCAGGCTGCATGAACCCGCCGCAGCGCGTCGATGTGCTCGTTGACGTCCGTCTTGCGGACAAGGCGCCCGTCGGACCACTGGATGGGGTAGGTGGCGGTCCGCAGGTTCAGGTGGGTGGCGCCCAGGCTGTCCCACACGGCAATCTCGTCAAGCATCGCCTCGGGTTCCCTGGGCCCCTGGTAGACGGTGCCCACCAGCGACATTTCGGTGCGCCGGCCGAGCTCATCAACCCGCTTCCAGAATCGCTGGGCGCGGTCGACGCACTCGGCGGCGGTATGCGTAAGGAACCAGCCGTCGCCGAGGCGAGCCGCCCGTTCCATGGCGGCGTCCGAGTCGCCGCCGACGATGATCGGGATGGGCCGCTGCACGGGAAGCGGAGCCAGTCCGGCCGCGTCGAGCCGGTCGAACCGTCCCTGGTAGGTGACGGACTCTTCGGTCCACAGACGCCGCAGCACCACGATCTGATCGTCGAGGCGACGCCCGCGGACCTTGAAGTCGGCGCCCATCGCGTCGAATTCGGCGTCGTTCCAGCCGACGCCGACGCCAAGGCGGATCCGGCCCCGGCTGAGCACATCGGCCACCGCCGCCTGCTTGGCCATGAGCGCGGTCTGCCGCTGCGGCGCGATCATCACGCCGCTGGTGAGCCGGATGCGGCTGGTCACCGCGGCGAGGAACCCCATGGCCACGAACGGCTCGTAGAAGGGGTTGGTGTGATCGTAGATCGGCTTACCGCGTTCGAGCGTGTTCGGGTTCAGCGGCGTCCAGCCGGGGCGCTGGCCCGCGTTGATCCCGACGACGTGCTCGGGGATGAACAGTTCGTCGAAGCCGCATTCCTCGAGCCCTTGCGCCCAGCGACGCAGCGTGTCGGGGTCGGTTCCCACGTCGAGCGTCGGGTAAGTCGCTCCGAATTTAATCGCCATGTCAGGGCGCGACCGCATTCCGGCCGGAAATGTCAGGGGCGAATTCTATGGTCGGGAACGCGATGCAGAGCGCCTCGGCGCCCGGGTTGCCGATCACCTCGACGTTCTCGCTGTAATCAGACCAGACGACGGTGTGCCGACCGTAGGTCTGCCCGAGCACCTCGATGTCGCCGACGTTCGTGAACAGGCAGTACGTGCGGTCGCCCGGCATCGAGTAGCTTGCGCGTTCGTCCCACCGAATCTTGGTGATGATGAAATCCCGCTCGGTGAACCGGCCAAGCACCTTGGTCGACAGCCCGTCGTCGTGCGAGACGTACTCGAACGCGTCGGGGTTCATGAGGATTGGCTGCGGGTATCGAGGGGCGGGGAACGAGGACTCGCGCTGGAACACGTGCTCCCAGATCGCATTCAGCGCGTCCTTCGTGCGCGACGTGCCCTCCTCGTCGACCCAGTTGTACTTGCCGCCGGCGAACTCCCCCGTCTGCGACATTTCCGCGTACGCCTGGGCGTGACTGGCCTTGGAGACCCAGTAATCGCTCCACTGAATCTGGAAGATCGACGCGCCGCTGATGCTCTCGGGCCCGTAGTAGGCGCCCGCCGGGAAGTAGGCGATCCAGCCCTCTTCGGTGATCTGGCCCTGGCCGAAATCCTGGACGCCGGTCATCGAGATGCGGATCTGCTCGAAGTCGTGGTGGTGCCGCGGGGCGGTGAAGAAATTCTCGCTGGCGACGTAGTTATAGCAGTCGGATGCGTACCCTACACCGGGCAGGATTTCGCCCTCCCGCACGTACTTGCTCTGCACGTCGCCGCCCCTGGCGTTGGCCAGCACCGTCTTCCACGGGATCTGCTCGGTGGGAATGATTTCCATCGCCTTGCCGCCTCCTTCTGGCGTTGTGCCCTTTGCTCCGGTTAAAGCCCGTCCGGTTGCGAGGGACTCGGCCGTCCCTCGCGGAGCGCCTGCAATTGGGTCCGCGCCGATTCGGTGATCCACTGAGCGTCGCTGCCCAACGTGACCAGCGTGTAGCCTTCGGCGACGCGGTCTCGCGCAGCCGCGGCGTCCGCGCACGGGATCCCGACGGCGACGCCGGCACGCTTGCCCGCGGACCGGATCTGCGCCAGTGCGTCCGCGTGGACGCCGGGGACGGGCGTCATCGACGGCGGCAGACCGTAGCTGATCGCCAGGTCGGCCGGGCCGACGAAAACTCCGTCGACGCCGGGCACGGCCGCGATCTCGTCGATGTGGTCGACGCCGCGCGCCGTTTCGACCATGACGAGGCACACCACCCCGCCCGCCAGCGCCCCGGGATCGCGCCCGAGGCGGAGCGACGCGCGCAGCGGGCCGAAGCTGCGGACCCCGTCCGGGTGGTAGCGGCAGGCCCCGACGGCGCGCTCGGCGTCGGCGGCAGTCTCGATCATCGGTACGACGACGCCGTGCGCGCCGGCATCGAGAACCTGCCCGATCTCGACCGGGTCGCCTGACGCCACGCGCACCAGCGGCGCCGGGCCCTTGCTCTCGACCGCGACCAGGCAGTGAAGCAGAGCATCGGGCGAGTACAGCCCGTGCTGGGTGTCGAGCAGGACGAAGTCGAACCCCTGGCGGGCGATGAGCTCGGCCACGAACGGCTGACCGGTCGCGCACCAGCCGCCGATGGCGACCCCGCCCGCCCGCCACCTGGCCGTCACCGCGTTCTCGGTCACGCCGAATCCTCAGCGCGGGTCTGACCGGCCGCGGCCTTGGACGACCCGAAGCGGGCGATGGCCTCGGCCGAGGCGGGGTAGCTGGAGAGGTGACGGGTGTAGTCCTGCTCGGTCTGGTAGGCCGCCTCAAGCGGCAACGTGTCGGCCCTGACGACCGACGCCTTGGCGACCCGGACAGCGATCGGGCTCTTCTGCGCGATGGTCGCCGCCAGCGCGCGGGCCTCCTTCATAAGCTCGGTGCCGGGCACCACCGAGTCGATGCCGCCAAGGCGGTGCATCTCGGCCGCCGGAACCCGCTCACCGGTGTAGAACATCCGGCGGGCCTTGCCCGGCCCGACCATCCACTGCGCGAATGACGCCGCGCCGAGGACGCCGACGTCGATCTCGGTCAGGGCGAACGTCGCCGTGTCGGCGGCGAGGACGATGTCGCTCACCGCGGCGAGCGCGACTCCGGCGCCGACCGCCGCGCCGTTGACGGCGCAGATGACCGGCACCGCGCAGTGCCTGACGGCCCAGAACGCCTCCCGGGTCAGGCGGTACGGATCCCCGACATCAGCCGTCGGCGGCTCTGACCGCTCCGCCTTCAGATCATGGATGTCGCGGCCGCCGCAGAACACGCGGCTCCCGGCGCCGGTCAAGATAACCGCAGAAATGCCCTCCCGGTCGCGGAAGCTGTCGAATACCTGCCTGATCTCCCGGTACGTCGCTCTCGCGAGCGCGTTGGCCGGCGGGCGCTCGAGCAGTACCTCGGCGACACGGCCATGCTCGGTTACGCTCAGTCCCACTATCGCTCCCTCTGTCCACCGGACGCCTGCCCGCACCCCGCTCGCGCGGGCCGGAGGCGGTCTTGTCGACCCCGTGCCGCGCTGTCAACCTAGTTCGGCCCTTCACCAATGTCAACGAGTACGTTGATAGCTTGCACCCTGCGTCCGCGTTGGGCGGTCAGGTGATGAGGAACTGGCCGCGGAAGAAGGGCAGCGGCGGACGACCGCGATCGACGCCGAGCCGGTGGACGCGGCCGATGCAGATCTCGTGATCCCCCGCTTCGTGCACCGTCTCGATCGCGCAGTCAATCCAGGCCAGGACGCGGTCAAGCCGGGGCGCCCCGCCGCCCGTCGTCGTCCAGCCCACCCCCCGGAACTTGTCCGCGCCCTTGGCGGTCGCGAACTGCCGGCATATCGCCTCCTGGTCGGCGGCGAGCACGTTGACGCAGAAGTGCCCGACCTCTTTGATGCCAGGCCAGGACGTTGACGTCTTGGCCGCGCAGAACCCGACCAGCGGCGGATCGAGCGATACCGAGAAGAACGAGCCGACCGCCAGGCCGACCGGCTCTTCCCGGCACATCGCCGACACCACGGTGACGCCGGTCAGGAAGTGACCGAGTACCCGGCGGAAGTGATCGGGAGCGATGGGGGCGGAACCGACGTCGGTATCGTCCGCCACATCCGGCCTGTGTGTCATAGCTACACGCTAGTTCGCGCTCGCATCGATTTCAACAGTCATGTTGACCGACGGAGCTTCACTCCCATCGGCAGGGGCTTCAGCCGATAGCCACCGGCCGCGGCCACCAGGTCCCGGTGAGCACGCGACCGACTGTCCTGCCCGCAGGGCTGTCCGATCCGTCGCCTTACCCCGCGGCCAAGGGGCGGCGCGGCCAATCTCACCGACGACCGGCCAGGCGACGATCGCGACGCGCAGGGAACGCACTCGTAAAGGCGCGCCCTTCAGCCGGGCTTCCGCTGCATAATCAGCCGGGCCGCCGCCCCATAACGCTATGTCGCGCGCGGCCCCGGGCACGAAGACCCCGTTGAGAATGGCATCCGCCATGCCATCGGCAACCTCATCAGCTCCCAGAATGCCGTCCGGGACAAACCAGCGCGACGTCCAGTTAAGCATGCCGGTGACGGTCTTGGCGAAGACCTTGGGCGGCAGCGAGGTACGGAAAACGCCTTGTTTGATGCCTTCGCGCACCGTATCCCCGACGAGATCCTCGTAACGCCTCCCAGAATCAACGATCTCTTTATTCAGGTCGTTGTCGATGATGGACGATGAGTCCTCGGTGAAGAAGATATACAGCTGCGGATAGTGTCGCTCGAACGCTCGCATAACGACCCGCATCGAATTGCGGAGCCGCACGTCGGGACTGTCCCCGCTGGCAGCTACCTCTTCCAGTGCCGCCACCATCTCGGTGAGACCACCGTGGATGGCCTCGCGGAAGATAGCGCCCTTGTCGGCGAAGTAGTAGTAGATCGTCGCCCGGTCGACGCCGGCCTCCCGCGCGATCGCCTCGATCGTCGTTCCGTTGAGGCCGTACTGCTTCAGTACCGGGCCGGATGCCTTAACGATCTTGTCGCGTTTGGCACTATACGATGCACGGTCTTTTCCCTGGGCGGCGCGTCGCTTCATCGCCAGTCCGGTCCTGGGCTTATCTTTGCCCTCCATGCATCATCCCATCCACACTCATGTCAACCTTAGGACGATTCTGTCATACCGCAATCGCCCGGCCTACCGCAATCGCCGAACGGCCGGGAGGCGTCCGCCCCGGCTCACGAGCGCCTGTCTCGCCTGCGCCTCGGTCCTGGTGACGAGATCAGGGCAAACCCGCTCAGGGCCGCCTACCGTCCGGATTTTACTCCAAGCAAGGCAAGCGAGCCCGCATGCCAGGACCGCTCTTACGGTATTCAACGCTAATGTTGACATTCTATACGACTTGATCTACGCTCGCTCCGACGCCGCCGATACAGGAGGTTCGCATGCCGGAAGCTGTCGTCGTTTCCGCGGTCAGGTCACCTATCGGTCGCGCGTTCAAAGGCTCGCTTCAATCCCTGCGCCCCGATGACCTGGCCGCGCAGATCATTACCGCAGCCCTGGCCCAGCTGCCGCAGGTGAGCCCGAACGACATCGACGACTTGCTGCTCGGCTGCGGAAGGCCCGGCGGTGAGCAGGGGTTCAACCTCGGCCGGGTCGTGTCGGTGCTACTGGGCACGGACTTCTTGCCCGGTACCACGGTGACGCGATACTGCGCCTCCTCGCTGCAGACCACCCGCATGGCGTTTCACGCGATCCGCGCAGGGGAGGGCCACGCCTTCATCTCGGCCGGAGTCGAATGCGTCTCGCGGTCACGGCTGGGCAGCAGCGACAACCCGCCCATAGGTGCCAGCGAAAATCCCCTCGACCGGAGCGCCAACCCGTGGACGAATCGAGTATTCGCAGACGCCCAGGCTCGGTCCCGGCGGCAGGCGAGCGGCGACGAGCAGTGGCGCGATCCGCGGAACTTCGGTCAGCTGCCCGACATTTACCTGGCTATGGGCCAGACGGCCGAGAACGTCGCGCAATTGTGCGGCATCTCCCGTCACGACCAGGACGAGTTCGCCGTCCGTTCGCAGAATCGCGCGGAGGGGGCGGGCGTGGCCGGCTTCTGGAAGCGGGAGATCACCCCGGTCAGGCTGCCCGACGGCTCGGTCGTCGACACCGACGACAGCCCGCGCTCAGGGGTTACGTACGAGGCGGTCTCCGCTCTGAAGCCCGTCTTCCGGCCTAACGGCACCGTGACCGCGGGCAACTGCTGCGCGCTCAACGACGGCGCGGCGGCGCTTGTCGTCATGAGCGACAGACGGGCAGCCGAGCTTGGCCTTACTCCGCTCGCACGAATCGTCTCCACCTCGGTCTCGTCGCTGTCGCCGGAGTTGATGGGCCTCGGACCGGTGGAGGCCACCCAGCGCGCGCTCGACCTGGCGGGCCTCACCATCGCCGACATCGACCTGTACGAACTTAACGAGGCGTTCGCCGCTCAGGTGCTGGCCAGCCAGCGGGAGCTGGGGATCGACATCGAGCGCGTTAATGTCAACGGCGGCGCCATCGCCCTCGGTCACCCGTTCGGCATGACCGGGGCGCGCATCACGACCACGCTGATCAACTCGCTGCAGAGCCACGACAAGCAGTTCGGTCTCGAGACTATGTGCGTGGGCGGCGGCCAAGGGATGGCCATGGTGCTCGAGCGGCTGAGCTAACGCGGGAGCTCGCCGCATCCCGACAGCGAGGATCTACTCGGCGAAAATCAACATCATGATCATCCCGAACGGACCGTTGACTCTGCCGGACGGCCCTGTCTCCTCTGAAGGGTGAGTGCAGGGGACGGGTTGAGCTGGGCAAATAACATTTTCGTGGCGTCAGTTCCGGTATCGTCCGCGCGGTTGCGGGTATGGCCGGTTTCAGCTGTGACGGAGGTAGATGGTGGTGGGGATGATGAGGAAGAGCGATCATGAGGAAGCCAATCGCCGGGGCCGCTGCTGCCGTGGCCATCGCGGCGGCGGCCCTTACCGCGTGCGGGACGTCGACTACGACAGTGGTCCGCGCGCCAGAACCTAAGCCGACTGCCTCTCACACCGCGACGGCAAAGCCCGTTCCGGCCGCGGTCAAGACCGTGCAGCCCAGGCCGACCGTGACCAAGACCGTCACGCAGGCGCCGACGCCAGCGGCCAGCACGCCGGCGGCCAGCACGCCGGCGCCCGCGCCGACGGCGTCCGCACCATCGTCCGCCCCGGCGGCGGGCTACCTGGGCGATATCTTCGGCGGCGGAACCGGCAACCCGTGCAACTTCGCCAGCGGCTACCAGCTCGGCGTCTGCAACCCCACCGGCGAGACCGAGCAGCAGTACATCGACAACCCGGGCGGTCCCGCGCCCGGCACGTCGACGAATACCCAGGGCTGCTACTACGTGAGGATGGGCGAGGGCTACTGCCCGTCCACCGGGCAGTACGTTCCCATGCAGGACCCGAACGGCTGAGGAACGGCCGCCATGAACAAGCCCATCGCAGGCACGGCCACCGCCGCCGTCATCACAGTTATCGCCGCTGGCGGGTGCAGCGGCGGCACGGTCACGGTCAGGGAGGTCCCAGCCGCGGCGGCAGCGCCCGCCTCGCACGCGGCCACGCCAGCTCCGGCTAAGACCGTGTCGGGCCAGCCAGCGCCGACCGTCACCCAGGCCGGGCCCGCCCAGGCCGCCCCGGCCGCCCCGGCCGCCGGCGCTTCGCAGTACTGCGGCTCCCCGGCCGACCAAGGCGGAATCTCCGTCAACTCGGTCACCAGCTGCCCGTTCGCGGAGAACGTGGAGTCGGCGTGGGAATCCTCGAGCGACGCCAGCTCCGTCACCGCCTCCAGCCCGGCCACCGGACTGACCTACACGATGTCCTGCACCGCGACCGGGACCGGCTACGAGGTGTGCACCGGGGGCAACAACGCCTGGGTGGAATTCCCCGTCACCTCCGCGCCCGCGCCGTCGTCGGGGCAATTCGACAACCTGTGCACGCAGTGCGCCGTCAGCACGCTGTCCCAGTCGATCGCGAGCGAGCAGCAGTCAGCGCTGGAGGCGGCGCCGTCCTACGACTACGATTCGCCGGACAACGCCTCGGTCAACGTCGCCCTCACCCCGCTGGGCGACAACACCTACTCCGCCACCACGACCGACTCCGACGGCGACACCGGCTCCGGCGACACGATCACCGTGAGCCCCGACGGCAACTCCTGGTCCGACACGGGCATGAACTGGAGCGGTCCCGACATCTACGTCGACGGCGGCTCCACCGACTACTGGACCACGACGGCCGTCAGCAACTACAGCTAGGCGTCGGCCCAGCGACCAGGTGAAACCAGGGACCGTTCTATATAAGGATCTTGATCTCCCCCGCCACCCGAGAGCCTGTAACCTCAGGTGTGTATATATTTTTGAATTTTCTCGTTTACGCTGCATTCCAGCGTATGCGTCCGGGATAAACCCTGTCCAGCTCGCGCCATCCGATGACTCTTTGTCGCTCGATGAGGCGCTGGGGCTGGTCGTGCCGTTTGCCGTCCTGCTCCCGGCGGGCGGGTACTTCCTCCCCCATGGGCGATTCCGCGAAGGCGGCCAGGGCGCCGCCCGAGTCACTGGTCCGGGGTTGGCCTTCGCGGGGGGTCTGCTCGTGGCCGTGGCGGGGCGTTGGGGCCGGGGTCGGCGGTGGTGACGCTCTCGAGCAGCCGCAGGCGTTCTTCGGAGTCGCTGCCGGGCTGGGCGTGGTAGGTGACCAGGGCCTGCCTGCCGCTGCCGGGGATGAGCAGCTGTTCGTAGTTGAGCTCCAGCGGCCCGACTTGCGGGTGGTTGAACAGGCTGGTGCCGGTGCTCTTGTGCTTGACGTCCTGCCTGGCCCAGAGCGTGCGGAAGCGCTCGCTGCGCAGGGACAGGTCGCCGACGAGTTCGGCCAGGCGCGGGTCGCCGGTGTCGGCGCCGGCGATCGAGCGCAGGTGCGGGACGGCCCGGGCGGTCATCGCGTCCCAGTCCGGGCGCAGCTCGCGCATCTCCGGCTCGGTGAAGGCGTCGAGGATGGCGTTGCGGCCGGGGGTGATGAACGGGCAGAGCGCGGTGGCGAGGGCGTTGGCGGCGAGGATGTCCATGTACGTGTCGTGGACGTAGGCGGGGGTGAGCGGCCAGTTGCTGATGAGGGTGCGGATAGCGTCGCTGACCTTCTCCGGCCGGCGGCTGCGCTTGCTGCGGGGGGCGGGCGGCTTGGCGAGCTGCAGCAGGTAGGCGGTGGCATCCTCGTCGAGTTGCAGCGCCCGCGCGATGGCCAGCAGCACCTGGTCGGAGGGATGCCGGTCGCGGCCCTGCTCGAGGCGGACGTAGTAGTCGGAGCTGACCCCGGCGAGGAACGCGACCTCCTCGCGGCGCAGCCCCGGGACCCGGCGGTTGCCCTGGCCGGGCACCCCGGCGGCATCGGGGCGCGCGAGCGCCCGGCGGACGCGCAGGTACCTGCCCAGGGCGTTGGCATCCGCGGTGGCTGGCATCCATCCAGCCTAAGCACTGCCGGCCGGCCGGGTGGCCCTGGCACTCCTAGGGTTGACCGGTCCTGGTCCGTGTCCGGCTGAAGCCGCACAGTAGCAGTACGCGGCCAACCGGACGCGCGCTAGCGGACCCGAGGAGGATTCATGTCCCAGCTTTTCCAGACCCCGTTCAGCCGCCACTCCACCGCGAGCGAGGTGATCGACGGGGTCGACCTGTCCGGCAAGACCGCGATCGTGACCGGGGCGGGCTCCGGTATCGGCACCGAAACCGCGCGCGCCCTGGCCTCGGCGGGCGCGGAGGTCGTGCTGGCCGTGCGGCGCCCGCAGGCAGCCGGGCAGATCGCGGCCGGCATCATCGGCTCCGCCGGCAACGCCAAGGTCTCGGTGCGGGCCCTGGACCTGGCCGACCAGGGATCCGTGCGCGCCTTCGCCGCGGCCTGGGACCAGCCGCTGCACATCCTGGTCAACAACGCCGGCATCATGGCGCTGCCGGAACTGGAGCGGACCGGCGAGGGATGGGAGATGCAGTTCGCCACGAACTTCCTGGGCCACTTCGCGCTCACCATCGGGCTGCACGACGCGCTCGCCGCCGCTAGCGGCGCGCGGATCGTGTCCGTCAGCTCCAGCGGCCACCTGTTCTCCCCGGTCGTCTTCGACGACCTGCACTTCGACTTCCGCGCCTACGATCCCTTCGCCGCCTACGGCCAGTCCAAGACCGCCGCCGCGCTGCTGGCCGTCGAGGCCACCCGGCGCTGGTCCGGCGAGGGCATCTACGCCAACGCCCTCAACCCCGGCGCCATCGCCACCGGCCTGCAGAAGCACACCGGCGGCCTGAAGACCCCGAAGGACCGGCAGAAGAC
>Ga0209006_10001915_pt1 | contig 18867 bp, 15 predicted proteins | sample JacPin_JW_Ref_O2_FD_188567 | JGI IMG/M metagenome (GOLD analysis project Ga0209006, IMG submission 188567) | Forest soil microbial communities from Algoma, Ontario, Canada - Jack Pine, Ontario site 1_JW_Ref_O2 (SPAdes) (version 2) | ecosystem: Environmental > Terrestrial > Soil > Boreal...
TTCCAGCGCTATGGCTGCGATGAGGGTGTCAATTGTGCTGGACGTGACACCTTTTCCTCGTCCAGCGCGGCAAATCGCGGCTGCGCTCCGGTAAGTGTCAAATCCCCTGGGTTCCAGCATGTCCCACTGTGCCAGGAAACGCTCAATTACGCCGGCATCCCGCGTCAAACCCTGCAAAACCTCGGCGACGACGACCCCGGCCAGGGCGAACGGCTCACTCTCCTCAATCATTCGCCGCAGTTCAGCCCCTCCACGTCCCGGTGACGGACGAAAGAAATCGACCCAAACCGAGCTGTCGACCAGGATCACACGCGATTTCTCCGCGTGGTCTTCAGATCGCCCTGCCAGATGCCGCTTCCGTAATACTTCAGGATGCCCTTGCGGCTTTCGGAACGCACCAGCAGATCGAGCGCTCGATCGACGATCTGCCGTTTGGTCTGGAGGTGGGTCAATTTACGTGCCTTCCGAATCAAGCTCTCATCGATCACAATGTTGGTTCTGCCCATGCTTATAATATACACCACTTTGTCATTATTCTGTGTATAAGCGGTCCAGTCCAGCCGCAAAAGGCCAGCGGCAAAGAAAAACGGGACAACACTCGTTGTCCCGCTTTTCGAAAACAAAATTACAACTACGCTACGATTTCCGGCTTAGCCGGCGGCGCCCATCCCGCCGGCTTGATCACAAGGTTGATCAGATACACCACCACGCCTCCACCGACCACCAGCAACCCGAACACTAGCGAGCTCATGCCAAGCACCACTTCATGCTCGCTGCGGACAATGGCAAACCCCAGCAGCAGCAGCGGTGGAATCCCAACCGCAATGGCTCCAAACAGGCCGCCCGGCACGCGAAAAGGACGCTTCAGTTCGGGCTCCCGAATTCGCAGCACGACCAGCGCCACAAATTCGAGCGACAAACTGGCGCCATAAATCATGATGTCGAGCGTAACCAGCCGTTCGAAACCGAGATTCAAAGCCAGTCCCCAGCCAACCGCCAGCGCCAGAATCGCCACCCACGGTGCGCGCGATTTCGGATGCAGTTTGCCAAAAACTTTCGGCAACATGCCGTCCTGTGCCATAGCCAAAGGCAGGCGCGAGTAACTCATAACGAGTGCGTTGAACATGCCAAACCCACTCATCATCCCACCTGCAACCAGTGCCACTCGCAGTATCGGTCCGCCCATCAGCCCGGCTATTTCTGCCCACGCGCCGGTTTCCCACGCACTAGAGGGAAGGCCAGTGATCCACATCGCGGCAAATGGGAGCACATAGCTCAGCGCCACAATCACCACCGCCCACAGCATAGCCCGCGGATATGTTTTCTGCGGTTTCTCCACTTCTGTCGCAATCGTCGAGGCATTGTCCCATCCCATGTAGTTCCACATGCAGATCAGCAACCCGCCGAGAATATCGACGTTCGAAGTAGTTGGCTTGGTCACGGCGTGAGCGAGCGCGCCGATCTTGAATGGCGCCAGTACGAAGATAGCGGCGAACGGCGCCGAGAGGGCAAAGAACAGCCAAAGCGAAGTCGTCGACACGACTTTTACACCCAAAATATTAAGGATCGCGCAAGCAATCACCACGCCCAGCGCAACTGCGATGCCGCGATGGTTTTCCTGAAAGTAGGGAAATATACGCGTGAGATAGGCCACGAACAGCGTGGGGTAAATCGCCATATCGAAAATGGACGCTACCAGTGAAAGCCAGGCTTCCTGAAATCCCCAGAAATTTCCCATGGCGCGGCGCACCCAGGCGTAGTAGCCGCCTTCAAAAGGCAGCGCGCTTGAAAGCTCACCGATCATGAACGCGGTCGGCAGACTCCAGAGAAGCGGGGTGAGCAGCAGGATGAGAATCGCTTTACCGTATCCGGCGCCGTGCACGATGTCTTCGGTGCCGTAGGTTCCGCCCGACACCATAAAGAAGGTGGCGGCCACCAAGGGCCACAAGGTGAGGCGGATAGACTTTTTCTTCGTCTTGTTGGTCTTATTCGTAACCTGGGGTACGGCGGGACCAAAACTAGACTGCGATATGTTGGCGGGTGCGGTAGCTGTTGCCAATTTCTATGGCTTCCTCCTCGGGCGACTCACTCTCACCACCGCGTCTCCGGAGTTTCCGAAAAACAATCTTCTCGCGGCTCCCGGGTGACTAGCGATTTCCCGGACATCTCGGTAAAGTTAGTTCGCATTTGTGAGATTACGGGAAATCCACCGAGATGCAAGATTTTTTTTATGATTTTTGGAAAACTTTTGTCAACGAGGGCACCGACGAAGGTAACGCCAGAGACCTCCGCATTCAATCAACAATCGGTGGGACCGAAAATGGCCGTGTCGAGCAATTTGGTGTATAAACCTCGACGGGGCTTTGGCCGTAAATCCAAACTTGGAGAATCAAAAATGAAAAAAATCGTGCTTGGCCTTTTGTGTATTCATGCGGTTGCTTTGCTCGCGCAATCGGGAGCGCAACAAAATGTATTTACACCCGATCAGATCAAGTGGGGACCTCCGCCGCCTTTTGTCGCGCCAGGAGCACAACTCGCCGTGCTGGAGGGCAATCCGATGGCGAAGTCCGGCGACTACACCATCCGCCTTAAAATGCCTGCCGGATACAAAATCGCGCCGCATTGGCACCCGCTCCGCGAAAATGTGACGGTGGTTTCCGGCAGCTTCAAGGTAGGGATGGGAGACAAGTTCGACGAATCGAAGATGGGAACGCTCCCGGCTGGGAGCTTCGCGTACCTCGATCCGGAGATGCACCACTATGCCATGGCCGTTGGGGGAGAAACCATCGTCCAAATCCACGGCATGTCGCCGGTGCAATTCAATTACGTGAATCCGGCCGACGATCCTAGCAAGAAATAAAGTTGCCAGCTCTCGGGGGAATAAGTCGATTTTCCCGAGAGCTGATGACTACACCTTCGCCCACAGCTCTTCCCGCGGATCCTCAGGATTCAACTTCGCCAACTCCCGCAGGAGTTCTTTCGTCTTCTCGTCGCGTGGCATAGGAACCGTAATTTTTACTTCGACAATCTCATCTCCGCGGATTCCGTCTTGCGTTGCTGAAGGCACTCCCTTTTCGCGCAGCCGCAGCTTTTGTCCCGACTGCGTGCCGGGAGGAATTTTCAATACGCTGCGCCCATCAATCGTCGGCACTTCGATCTTCGACCCCAGCGCGGCTTCGACTGCGGTGACAGGCACGATGATGTAGATGTCGTCGCCTTCGCGCTGAAATAGCGGGTGCGAGTCGATCCGGATAATGACATAAAGATCGCCAACCCCTCCGCCGCGCAGGCCCGCGTTGCCTTTGCCCGCGATGCGTATACGCTGCCCGTCGCGAGTTCCAGCCTTGATTCGGATGTCCAGGGGATCGGTGCGTTCGATGCTGCCCTCCCCACGGCACACCGGGCATGTGGATATATTTTTGCCCGTCCCGTGGCATCGCGGACACGTCACGTTGAACTTCATGCGGCCGCCCGTCTGTTCAATCGTTCCCTTACCTTTACATTGTGGGCATTCTCCGGGAGCATCGATGAAGCCGTTGCCGTGGCAATTTCCGCAGACATCGCGCCGCGCGATATTTAGTTTCATGACGCCGCCGCGAATTGCCGTCCAGAAGGGCACATTGACTTGATATTCAAGATCGCTGCCCGGCTCGGGACCAACATCGACGGATTCGCCTCGTCCACCACCCGTGAATATGTTGGAGAAAATGTCACGGAAGCCGCCCGTTCCGCTCCCCCCGCCGCCGGACGCCTTGCGTCCGCCGCCACCGGCTCGGGCGCCTTCGAAGAGGTCCGAAAAATCAAAGCCGCCAAAATCAACATTGCTGGGGCCGCCGGGCTGCCGACCTCCGCCCGGGAATCCGCCGGAAAAATCGCTGGCACCAGGCTGGCCACCGCCGCGAGCATAGGCGTCAGCCGTCGCCGGGTCGATGTTGTCAGAGTAAAACCCAAGCTGGTCGTAAATCTTCCGCTTCTTGGGTTCGCTTAAAACGTCATTCGCCTCGGAGAGCGTCTTGAATTTCTCTTCGGCAGATTTGTCGCCGGGATTTACGTCTGGATGATATTTTCGCGCGAGTTTGCGAAAAGCTTTACGGATGTCGTCGGTGGAAGCCGACTTCTTGACGCCTAAAACGCCGTAATAATCTTTGTCTTTGGTTTGAGCGGCCATCTTCTAATCGTTACTTCTAATCTTTACTTCCGGTAACGCGTACTTCTAGAGAATCTTGTCATCTGAGCGGAGTCTTTGTACTTTTCGAAAGCGGCGACAGGCAGGAACACCGCATACCTCTTGATACTATCAGCGGCCTGAGAGGCGTTCACTGACGCAGTCGCTTGCCCCAACACTCCGCTCAGAATGACAAATTTAGTTGACTACCTCTTTCGCCTGTTCGTCCTGTTCCACGGTGAACGCCTCAAATGGCGACGCATCGATAGACACAGGGATTTTCTGCATGCCGGTGGCGGTCGGGGCGTAGCAAAACCATCGCCCCTCCGCTGGCACGAAGGTTACAAAAAACATCTGACCATTCACTTCAAATCTCAATTTATTTGCCCCTTTCCTGGGACCGTATAAAAGTTATAAGTTCTGATGCAAATGGGGGCGCATATCGCGCCCCCCCCAAAGTGCCAGCTCACAAAGGAGCAGGCAGAAATCCCCGACCTTCGCCCAGGGACGATCGCTCAAGCGATTACTTCTTGTCGTCGACGTCCACGTACTCGGCGTCGATCACGCCTTCGTCCTTTTTCTGGTTGTGGCCCGCACCGTTGCCCGAAGCGCCGTCCGGACCATCCACTGGACCAGGACCCGCTCCAGGAGCGGCAGCTTGCGTCGCTTTGTACATCTGCTCCGCCAGTTTGTGCGAGGCTGCCGTCAGTTTTTCGCGCGTTGAATCCATCTGGGCCTTGTCGCCGCCTTCGATAGCTTTCTTCGCGTCCGCCAGCGCGTTCTCTACATCGCCGCGTTCGGAGCCCGAGATCTTGTCGCCATGTTCCTTCAGCATTTTCTCGACGTTGTAAACCATCGAGTCAAGCTGATTCTTGGCTTCGATCTCCTCGCGCCGCGTCTTATCTTCGGCGGAGTGAGCATCGGCTTCTTTCGCCATCCGCTCCACTTCTTCCTTGGACAATCCGGAAGACGAGGTAATCGTGATCTTCTGATCCTTGCCCGTGGCCATATCTTTCGCGGTCACGTTCAAGATGCCGTTCGCGTCGATGTCGAACGTCACTTCGATCTGCGGAACGCCACGAGGCGCCGGTGGCAATCCAGTCAAATGGAACTTGCCCAGCGTCCGGTTCTGCGCGGCCAAAGGACGTTCGCCCTGCAGCACGTGCACTTCAACCGAAGTCTGACTGTCAGCCGCGGTCGAGAAGGTTTCCGTCTTCTTAGTCGGAATCGTCGTGTTGCGCGGAATCATCGGAGTCGCCACTCCGCCCAACGTTTCAATCGACAGCGTCAACGGAGTCACGTCGAGCAAGAGCAGATCTTTCACTTCGCCCTTAAGCACGCCACCCTGAATCGCCGCGCCGATAGCTACCACTTCATCCGGATTTACTCCCTTGTGGCCTTCACGTCCAAACAGTTCCTTTACGATCTGCTGAATGCGTGGCATGCGGGTCTGTCCGCCGACGAGTACGACTTCGTTGATCTTGCTGGCATCCACGCCGGCATCTTTCATGCACTGCCTCGACGGTCCAACGGAACGCTGCAAGATGTCCTCAACCATCGATTCCAGCTTGGCTCGCGTCAGCTTAATGACCAGGTGCTTGGGACCGGAAGCGTCCGCCGTAATAAACGGCAGATTGATTTCGGTTTCCATGGTCGTGGAAAGCTCGATCTTAGCGCGCTCGGCCGCGTCGCGAAGACGCTGCAACGCCATTTCGTTGCCCTTGCCGCGGAGGTCGAGTCCCTCATTCTTCTTGAACTCGTCGATCAACCAATCCACCAGACGCTGATCGATGTTGTCGCCGCCCAAGTGCGTGTCGCCATTAGTGGCCTTCACTTCAATCACGCCTTCGCCGACTTCCAGAATCGAAATATCGAATGTGCCGCCGCCAAAGTCATAAACGGCGATCGTTTCGTCCTTGCCTTTATCGAGTCCATAGGCCAACGCAGCTGCCGTAGGTTCATTGATGATGCGCTTCACTTCGAGTCCGGCGATCTTGCCCGCATCTTTGGTTGCCTGCCGTTGCGCGTCATTGAAGTACGCAGGAACGGTGATGACAGCTTCGGTGACTTTCTCGCCCAGGTAGTCCTCAGCCGCCTTTTTCAACTTCTGCAAAATCATCGCGGAAACTTCAGGCGGAGTATATTTCTTGCCCTGCGCCATGACCGCTACGCCGTCGCCGTCTTTCTCGACCTTATAAGGGACCATCTTCAGTTCTTCGCTAACCTCGTCATAGCGCCGTCCCATAAAGCGCTTGATCGAGTAAACGGTGTTCTCGGGATTGGTGATCGCCTGCCGCTTCGCGACTTGGCCAACCAGTCGTTCTCCGTTCTTGGTAAAGCCAACGACTGAAGGGGTGGTTCTGCCACCTTCTTCGTTGGGAATAACCTTCGGCTCTCCACCTTCCATAACCGCTACGCAGGAATTGGTGGTGCCCAAGTCGATGCCAATAATCTTAGACATAGTGCTCCTCCAGCTTACCTTCAAAGAGATAAGTGCTTTATAATCAATCCCGTAATGACTACGACTCCGGCCATGCTATAACCTGAGCGAATCGTTGTCAAGGTTTAGATGCTATTTGGAGGCTGCGGGATGCGCCTTTTCCGGCTCCAACCCTCTTGCTCTCCAAGCGGTACCCGCGCCAAACTACCGCGAGGAAAATAGCAATCCCCTTGCGACCCGTCCCGTGATGTTCACATCCATAGCAGTCATGGGCAACGATGCCATCATTCGAAAGCCACTCCTGAATATCGCTCTGGGAACAAGAACGGTAACTTCCATAGACGTGCGTGAAATCAGCTTTGCGCCCGGTCAGAAGACTGGCAGGCACAAGCATCCCTGCCCGGTCGTAGGTTTTGTTGCCGAGGGAACCGCTATCCTCGAAATAGAGGGTGAGGAGCCGCGGCAACTGTCCGCAGGGTCCAGTTTTTATGAACCGGCGGAAAGAGTCATTCTTCGTTTTGATAATTCTTCGGCAAGCGCCCCCATGAAATTCATCGCGCACTACTTGCTGAACGGAACACAAGAGTTGATTGAGATGCTTCCGGAAACGCCCGCTTAAGCTCCAAAGGCTTTGATCCCGCGAACGGTGAAACAGAGCCGACGATGTTACGCTCGAATATCCGCATGGTGACGGTTCAGTGATCCGCCGGGTTTTTAAAGCATTCCAATACCGTGATTTTCGGTTGATGTGGATTGGCGCCTGTACCTCAAGCATTGGTACATGGATGCAAATCGTGGCCCAAGGCTGGTTGATTTATCGGCTGAGTCATTCCGCATTTCTTCTGGCGCTCGATCAGTTCCTGGGAGGCATTCCTATTTTTCTTTTCTCGCTGATTGGCGGAGTCATCGCCGATCGCGTGGAGCGCCGACGAATTCTGTTGGCTTCGCAATATCTGCAGATGGCGAGTGCCGCTGTACTTACGGTTCTCGTGGCGACTGGAATTGTCCACGTGTGGCATATTCTTTGCCTTTCATTTGTTTCAGGATTCGCCCAAGCCTTTGGCGGACCTGCTTATCAAGCGCTGATCCCGACGCTAGTCGAAAAAGAAGACATGCCCAACGCCATCGCCTTGAATTCGATTCAGTTCAATGTGGCGGTCATGGTTGGTCCAGCATTGGCGGGCCAGGCGCTGGCTAAGTTCGGCGAAAAGTGGTGTTTTGGTTTGAACGCGGTCTCGTTTCTTGCGCCCATCATCGCGCTCACCATGATTACTTCCCGCTTTCTCCCTATAAAGACCGGCGAATCGATCTACAACAGCCTGAAGCAAGGAATTCAGTTCGCCCGCAAACAGAGCTCGATGGAAGCTTTGATAGTGCTCGCATTCTGCATGACCTTGCTGGCGATGCCGATGCGTACCTACATTCCGGTGTTTGTGAAAGATATCTTTCATCGCGGTCCCGAAACGTATGGCAATCTGCTTGCGCTCATGGGTCTGGGATCAATCTTTGGTTCCCTTGGCATCGCATCCCTGGGAAATGTCAAAAGAAAAGGGCTCATTGCATTGGGAGCACTCGCCTGTCTCGGTGCCACCATTTCGGGGTTCGCCCTGTCGAAGTCGCTTCCGTTGAGTGGGGCGCTGCTGGTGATCACGGGAGCTTCGATGATGACCGTGTTTGCCACGGTGAACTCATTGGTGCAGTTGATCACGACCAACGAAATGCGGGGACGAGTCATGAGCGCCTACAACTTTGCTTTTCGTGGCGGCATGCCATTGGGAAATCTGTTATCGGGCTGGCTGGTTCCGATCTTCACCGCGCCGATTGTGCTCGGTGTAAATGGCTTACTGTTGGTTCTGGTGGCAATGTATTTTCTCTTCGTCCAGCGGCGCGTGGCCGCCTTATAAGAGGTCAGCTGCGTCGGATCGGGTGTTGCCGAGCCCGCATTTTTGAACCGCCGACAGAATGTCGAGCGGCTCTGGACGATCCATATAGTCCTCGTTCGCAGAAGCGAACACAACCGTGCCCTCGCCGTCGAGGACGAACGTCGCAGGAATCGGTAACTCCCAACTAGCATCACCGTTGGTGAAAGGCAGATTGACGAAAGTTCGGCTGTAGAGCGCCTGCTGCTCCTCGGGGACGCGATAAAGTAATCCAAATTGGCGAGCGAGATTGTTGTGAGCGTCCACTAGTAACGGAAAAGCGAGCCGATGCTGGTTGTGCATGAAGAAAGCCTGCCTGTCGTTTTGTGGGGATACGGCGACCAGCGCCGCTCCAGCCGCTTCGATCTGAGCCGCGATCAGCGACATGGCCTCCATCTGTGCCACGCAGAACGGGCACCAGCGCCCGCGAATGAACATGAGCACCACACATTTAGATAGAAGGTTCGCCGAGGAAACCGGCTTACCGTGGTGGTCCGGAAGATCAAATTCAGGGCATTTGGTCCCGATTTTCAGAACCTGATTCGCCAGTCCCTGAGCTTTGAGTGCGGCCACGGTACCCAGGTGGATCGCTTGTACGTCGGGTGGAACGAACCTGGCGATGTTGTCTTTGCGCTCGGCGAAAATATCGCGAAGCGAACGGGGGTCGTTGAGGGCTCCGGATTCCTGGAGAGATCGCCACTTCATGGGAAGATACGCGACTAGCGGTTGTCGCTTTGTGCTACAGCACCCTGTCGAATTAACTGCCTATCACAACTTACATTCCGGGGAACTTCATGCCCGCCATTCGCCGCGCGAAGCTGGGTTTTCCCATTTGCTTGAACATTTTTTTCATCTGCGCATACTGCCGGAGCAGATTGTTGACTTCCTGTACGCTGGTGCCGGAGCCGCGCGCGATTCGTTTGCGACGACTGCCGTTAATCGATTCGTGATGATTGCGTTCGTATCCAGTCATCGAGTTGATGATGGCCTCAACGCGATTGATCTGTTTTTCGTCAACCTTGTCGGCGGCTTTCTGCAGGCCAGAAAAAGCACCCACACTGGGCAACATCCCCATGAGGCTTTGTAGCGATCCCATTTTGCGCACCTGCCGTAACTGGTCGCGAAAGTCTTCCAGCGAAAATCCATCTCCGCTTAGCGCCTTGGTCGCAAGTTCGCTCGCCTTCTTTTTATCGATCTGCGACTCGGCCTTTTCGATCAGCGACAGAATGTCGCCCATACCAAGAATGCGCGAGACGATGCGGTCGGGATGGAATGGTTCCAGCGCATCGTATTTCTCACCAACGCCAATGAACTTGATTGGCTGCCCAGTCACTTGCCGGATCGAAAGCGCTGCGCCTCCGCGCGCATCGCCGTCCATCTTGGTGAGTACAACTCCGGTGAGAGACAGCTTCTTGTGGAATTCGTCCGCTGACTTTACAGCGTCCTGCCCGGTCATGGAATCCGCGACGAACAGAATTTCCTGTGGATTGAGCAGACGCTTCAGCGACTGCATCTCTTCCATAAGCTGGTCATCGATGTGCAGTCGTCCAGCGGTGTCGACGATAAGGACATCGCAACCAGAGTTGATGGCCTCGCGGCGAGCTTCTTTGGCTAGACGCTCGACGGTCGCGGTATTCGCCTCACCAACTTCGCCCTCGTAAATGTTGGCCTTGATTGCTGCGGCAACAACTTTCAGTTGCTCGCGAGCGGCTGGACGGTAGACGTCCACCGAGACCAGCAGCGGACGATGGCCTCCATTTTTCAACCAATTGGCCAACTTGCCCGAGGTCGTGGTTTTACCCGAGCCCTGCAGTCCGGCCATGAGCACCACGGTTGGAGGCTGCGACGCAAATTTTAATTTGGCTGTGTCTCTGCCGAGGGTGTCGACCAGTTCATCGCGAACGATCTTGATGACTTGCTCACCGGGCGAAAGAGCGGTCAGCACTTCCTGTCCGACGGCCTTGGCCTGGATGCGGTCGATGAGGTCTTTGACAACTTTGAAGTTGACGTCGGCCTCGAGCAGCGCCAGACGAATTTGTTTCAGCGCCTCAGAAATATTTTCTTCGGTGAGGACGGCTTGTCCGCGAAGAGACTTGAAGGCGCGCTGTAGTTTTTCCTGGAGATTTTCAAACATGGCTTCGGGTAATATTTTAGCAGTCGCTGAGGTTGGGACGTCGTCCGTCCATGCCCCTCAGCCTTCCTGGTGCATCATCCGGACACACAGGCATTAACTTTCCACAAACTCTCTCGAATTCTTGCCGCGGTGTTTTAACTCTCACAAATGTCGATACCGCACAGTTTCTCGACTGAGGTCGCGTCAAAAATGCGCCGTTTTGCCTCGCGCGATTCTATTCGACTTTCGGGCGCACCATTTCAAAGCGCTCGGTAGTTCGTGTGTACTGCATGCCACCCATGCGCCCGATTAGATCCAGAGAGTTCCGATCCAAACGACCTTCCTTTAAATACTGTTCCTCAATGTGAATGCACACAACCTTGCCAATCACCAGACTGGAGCCCTCAGGGCTGGGATTAAAGTCGAGAATCTGATGTAGCTTGCATTCAAAACTTACGGGAGATTGGGCTACTCGTCTTGGACGAACAAGCTTCGACGGTCTCCATTCGAGGTTCGCGATCTCGAATTCATCGACGCTCGGGTCGTATTCTCCGCTAGTCAGGTTCATCGCCTCCGCAAGTTCAAAGGTTACGATATTGACCACAAACTCTTGCGTCTCGCGAACATTTCGCAGGGTGTCCTTCGGCTCAGCGGGCGATGGCTCGTTTGCCGCGGCCCGTTGCTTTGGCGCTCGCCTTCCGGGTGAAAAGCCCAGCATCGGTGGATTCGCGGAGACAACATTAAAAAACGAAAACGGCGCCAGGTTCAGTTCTCCGGCAACGCTCATGCTCGACACCCATGCGATCGGGCGTGGCGCAACCGTATTGAGAAGAAGGTTGTAGACCTCGCGGTGTGGAATTTCGGAGGGTATGAGATCCATATGTCTTCGAGTATAACTTTCCAACAGTCGGCCAAAATCATCATCGTTACTTTGAAAACACATCTTTCGCCGCAGCCACGGTATTGCAGTGAATCGTGACAGTATCTCCGACATTCCGCGCGTAGCCTCCGGCGTATGTGACCATGACCGGAAGGCTTCGCGCGCGAGCTACATGGAAGACAAGTTCGTCGCGTCTTCTTAATCCGTCGATGGTGAGCGACAGGCCGCCAAGTTGGTCTTCGCGGTAGGGATCTGCTCCCGCAATGTAGCAGAGGAGATCGGGATGAAATTGGCGCAGGCCCGAGCTGAGGGCATTGTCCAGCCACGCGAGATAGTCATCATCGCCGATGCCGTCGGGAAGATTGACGTCGATCGATGAAGGCGGCTTTCGCGCGGGATAGTTATTCTCCTGGTGAAGAGAGATGGTGAAAACGTTGGAGGTGTGAGTTCCGTGCATCCTCGGTTCGGTCTCGCTGTGAAACGGCAAATTGGGCACCGATGGGAGCGTATCGTGGATCGTCTGGGTACCTGCAAAGATCGCGGCCGTGCCGTTGCCTTGGTGCACGTCACAGTCGATGGTCATTGCGGTCTGGATTTTGCCGTCGTGCTGCATGCGCCGAATGGCGACGGCCACGTCATGAATCATGCAGAAACCTTCTCCATGATCGGGGAAGGCGTGATGAAATCCTCCACCAATGTTCAGGGCGACTTGGTCGCGCAACGCCAATTCTGCTGCGAGAATCGATCCGCCTGCAGCAAGCCAAAAAGCATCGACTAGCTCTTTGGAAAACGGGACTTCAAGTTCCATCCGCTCGCGCGCGCTCAGGGTACCGGTCTTTAACTTATGGACATATTCGCTGGTATGAACAAGCAGCACATCCTGATCAGTCGCGGCGTTTGGTGTGACGAAATCTTCGCTGGCGGCCACCGACTGTTCGATTAGCCGGTCGTGAATCAATCGATATTTGGCCGCTGGAAATACGTGCGCGCCTATGGGCAGGTAGTACGCGTCGCTGTAGACGAGCTTGAAAGGCAGCATACGAGGGCGATTGTCGGCATTCAGGGTTCAATTTCTCGCTTCCGCAACGCGGAAATGTTTAATGATACGCGATCGGCGCGTGATCCTTTGTGTTGGCGCGGTTCGGCGGCTGTGATTAAGAATTCAGCAACTGTTAAACTGACGTGGTTGCCTGCCAGGAAAAAATCGTTGCCCACTTCTGACACGGGTGTTCCGCACACCCTTTCGGCACCCGCTCGCGCTTCCGACCTTTCAGTTGAGGGCGAGACGATAGGGAAAATTTTCCTGATCGACACGATGTCGTTTATTTTTCGTGCCTACCACGCGATGGCGCGACAGCGGCCGATGTCGACCAAAACGGGATTGCCAACGGCAGCGACTTATGTTTTCGTCAACATGCTTCGCAAGCTGCGGGATGACTTTTCGCCGGGATATCTGGCTGCGGTATTCGATGTGGGTGCGCCGACATTCCGCAACCAGCAAGCGGAAGCGATCACGACCATCCGCAAGTTCGATATCAAGACCCAAACATTTAAAGAGTCGCAATATGGTGGGTACAAGGCGAACCGGTCCGAGATGCCGGGCGATCTGGTGCAGCAAATTCCCTACATTCGGCGCGCACTGGAAGCGTATCGGATCCCGATTTTGCAGCTCGAAGGTTACGAAGCGGACGATGTAATTGGAACGCTGGCACGTAAAGCGGCTGCGGAATCGTACTCTGTGTACGTAGTTTCCAGTGACAAAGACATGCTGCAACTGGTGAACGATCGAGTGTGCGTGCTAAATCCTCCGAAGGATAATTTGATTTGCGACCCGGCCAAAGTGGAAGAGATTCTTGGCGTGCCTCCGTCGAGGGTTGTGGATGTGATGGCGCTGCGCGGCGATTCTGTGGACAACATACCGGGAGCCCCGGGCATTGGGGACAAGGGATCGGTGGAATTGATTCGGCGTTTTGGCAGCGTGGAGCAGGCGCTGGAACGGGCCGCTGAAGTGGAGAAAAAAACCTATCGGGAATCGCTGCAGAACAATCGCGACAACATTCTTTACAGCAAGCAACTGGTGACGATCGACACGGATGTGGCGATCGAACTGAATGTGGCGGCTATGAAGATGGGCGAACCGGATGTCGAAGGGCTGCGCGCTCTATTTGCCGAGCTAGAATTTACCTCGCTGCTGAAGGAATTGCTGCCTGAAGTCGAAGTGAAAGAAGGCGACTATCGGGAAATTAAATCGAAAGCGGAATTTGAGGAGTACCTGAAGAACTCGACCGCGGACCTGCCGCTCGCGGTGGCCCTGACGGCCGAGCCTGCAGTGTCAAGTGAGGAGGAAGATGATCCGCAACCAGCGCAGAGCGGTTTTCTAGCGTTGCAGCCGGCGGATTCAGAGCGAACAGATACAGTCTTAAAGCCAATTGCGATTTCAAACGCGCCGGGAGTCGGTGCCATGGTTGTGCTGGATGATACAACGCTGGCCGATCGAGTGAAGGGTGCGCTCGAAGACCGAACATTGCCGAAGACAATTCATGATCTGAAGTCAGCGCTTCATTATTTCGGAGCACAAAGCATTGCCCTGGCTGGAGTGCGGCATGATCCCATGCTCTATTCGTATTTGCTGGATCCGACCCACTCCTCGCATTCCTTGCCGGAAGTAGCACTGCGCCGGTTGAACTTGAAGGTGAGTGGCAATCTCGCGGAAGCCGCGGATGTAACGGGGAGGTTGGCGAATGCGCTGCGCCAGGAAGTTGATGAGCAGCGCTTGCTGTCGGTGTACGACGAGATCGATTTGCCCCTGGTACCCGTATTGGCGCGAATGGAAGATGCCGGCGTCAAGATCGATCCTTTGGCGTTGGGTGAAATGTCGGTCAAGCTGCAGCGCGAGGCCGGCGCCAAGGCGCGAGACATTTACGAACGTTGCGGCGTGGAATTCAACATTAGCTCGCCGAAGCAACTGGGCGATGTGCTTTTCAATAAACTTGCATTGCCCATCCCCGTGAAATACGGAAAAGGAAAGAAGATTTCAACGGCCGTCGATGTGCTTGAAGGTTTAGCTGCAGAGCACGAAGTCCCGCGCCTGGTGCTCGAATACAGGCAGCTGACAAAACTCAAATCAACTTATGTTGATGCATTGCCGGCGCTCATTCGCAGCCAGAGTGGGCGTGTGCACACAACGTTTGGCCAGACGGGGACGGCGACTGGAAGGCTATCGTCGACGAATCCGAATCTGCAGAATATTCCGATCCGCACCGAACTTGGTCGAGAGATTCGAGCGGCTTTTATTGCCGAGCCGGGACACGTTTTGATCGCGGCGGATTATTCGCAGATCGAATTGCGCCTGCTCGCACATTACTCCAAAGACAAATTGCTGGTCGAGGCGTTTCGTCGGGGCGATGACATCCATACGCTAACCGCATCCCAGGTATTTGGTGTACCGCCATTGATGGTGACTCCCGACCATCGACGACAGGCGAAAGTAGTGAACTTTGGAATTGTTTACGGACTCTCGGCGTTTGGGCTTTCACAGAATTTGGGGATTGAGCCGAGCGAAGCACGAAAGTTCATCGACGCGTATTTCGAAAAATATGCCGGTGTACGAGCCTTCATCGATGAGACACTTGCGCGAACACGGCGTGATCAAAAAGTGGAGACGCTTTTTGGCCGGGTTCGCCCGATTCCCGATATCAACAGCAAAAATGCAACGCAGCGAGGATTCGCAGAACGCACGGCGGTGAATACTCCTCTGCAAGGAACGGCAGCGGATCTGATCAAGCTCGCGATGATCCGAATCGATGGCGAGATCAGGGAGCGCAGACTGAAATCGCGTATGACTTTGCAGGTCCATGACGAACTGGTATTCGAAGTGCCGGAGGATGAAGTCGATACCATGAAGGCGTTAGCGCGCGAGCATATGGAGCAAGCGCATTCGCTCGAGGTTCCACTGCTGATAGAAGTCGGAGTTGGGCCAAACTGGCGAGACATGGAATAGCCGGACATCTGTTTGTGGGAATATGCGGCTACAGAGAAATTATTCCGTCATTTCGACCGAACCCTTCCGCTATACTCGGAGCAATAATTCCAAAGCGCGCCGCTTTCATTGTTGAGCTATTGATTCCAGCCGCATGACATCTAATTCAATCTTGCGGAGGCAGTCTGATGAGTGCAGCTCCATCGCTGGCGTTTGAAGATGCGCCCCGACGCGCGTTTCCCCGACATCCCATTAATGTAGCCCTCGATGTAATCGCATTGCGGTCCGGAGTTCCAGAAAATTTACCCGGACGATGCACCGACATCAGCGAGGCAGGCGTGGGCGCGGTGGTGGCCGGAGAATTATCCTCGGGCCAGCAAGTAGCGGTCGAACTGCGGTTGCCAAATGTTGGGGTGCCGGTTCGGGCGCGCGCACTGGTTCGTTATCAATCCCGCTTACGTTGCGGCCTTGAGTTTTTGGGACTGTCGGCAGATCAGCGCGAGATGATCCGCTACTGGGTTTATCGCTCTTCGATGGATACCCTCGCGACGCCGACCGCGGCAGCGCTCGACAAAGAACGGAAATCTGAATCTCCCACCACGTCCGAGCCGGTAACCGCAGCGTCAGTCACCGCGAAGCGCAGCCGCCGAATTCATATCGGACGACGCGGTCTGTATTTGCTTCTCGCCGGCATACTCGCCTTGGGAGCGATCGGATGGTGGCAGTGGCAGAGATTCTGGGACGAATTGGAACGACGCGCACCGATTGGAGAGTCAGGATTGCTCGTCTCTCCCGCCGCCATGGACAAGCGAATTGTGTCGAAGGTGGACCCGTTGTATCCGGACGCGGCGCGGAAGGCTGGGACCGAGGGATTGGTGGTGTTGGACGCGGTGATCGCGCCCGATGGCACCGTGAAACATTTGCGAACGGTCTCTGGACCTGATTTGCTGGCCAGGTCGGCGACGCAGGCGGTTCAGTTCTGGAAATATGAGCCGTTTGTATCAAGCGGGCAGGCAGTGGAAGTCGAAACTACGATTGCGGTTGAGTTCAGGCTGAACTAACGGCGCTTGTCGAACTTTTCAGCCTTGGCGAAAGATGTTCCACGTTTATCTTTCGCGGAAACGTTCGGGATAACATTTGGCTGGCCGTCGAGTTGCCAGTTGATATTCAATTCCGAATCATTCCAGGCCAGGGTGCGTTCGTGCTTAGGCTCGTAAAAGTCCGTGGTCTTGTAAAGAACATGCGCGTTGTCCGACATGACCCGGAAGCCGTGAGCAAATCCTGGCGGAATCCATAGCATTTTTTTGTTTTCACCAGACAATCTGAAAGCTTCCCATTTTCCGAACGTCGGAGAACCGCCGCGAAGGTCGACCACAACATCGAGAATTTCGCCGGTGACGGCGCGAACGAGTTTTCCTTGCGGCTGCAGAATCTGGTAATGCAGACCGCGGATGACGTTCTTTTCTGAACACGAATGATTGTCCTGCACGAACGGCTCCGGAATGCCCAACTCTATAAACGCGCGCTGGTTGTAGCTCTCCAGGAAGAAGCCGCGGTCATCATCGAAGACGCGTGGTTCGAGTAAAAGGACTCCTGAGAGGGTGGTTTCGATTTTCTTCATCGAAAAGCTTTCATGAAATTGAAATTGCTTGCCAGCTCTACAGCGGTTGTGCCACCCAGCCGCATGGCGAGTTTCGAATTCGTCGGCAACGGATGGCTTAAAAAACTCTTTCCCGAAGTAGTTGCAAAAGGTACGCGCCGTATCCATTGTTGCGCATGGGCTGAGCCATGGCTTCTAGTTGAGCAGCAGTTATATAGCCGGAGCGATATGCGATCTCCTCGGGACAAGCCACCATCAGGCCCTGGCGTTTTTCCAGCGTCTGAATGAATAAAGACGCTTCCATCAGGGCTTCGTGTGTACCTGTGTCGAGCCATGCCATGCCTCGTCCCATCACGCAGACATTGAGTTGTTTGCGTTCGAGATACACGCGATTGACATCGGTTATTTCCAGTTCGCAGCGTTTGGACGGTTTGAGGCCCTCGGCAATTTCGACAACCTGCTTGTCGTAAAAATAAAGGCCCGTAACGGCATAGCGGGATTTCGGCTGCTTCGGCTTTTCCTCAATGCTGAGCGCTTTGCCGCTCGCGTCGAACTCGACCACTCCGTAGCGCTCAGGGTCGTTGACAGGATAAGCAAAAACACGGGCACCCTTCGGATGGAGAGTGGCTTCTCTTAACTCTTTCACCAGGTCATGTCCGTAGAAAATGTTGTCACCGAGAACAAGCGCACAACCCCTGTCGCCAATAAATTCTTTTCCGATTAGAAAGGCTTGAGCAATTCCTTCGGGTCTGGGTTGGGAGGCGTATTCAAAATCGACTCCGTAGCGGGAGCCGTCACCGAGCAGAAGTTGAAAACGAGGCAGGTCTTCCGGTGTGGAGATTATAAGAATGTCGCGGATGCCCGCCAGCATCAGTGTGGAGAGCGGGTAATAGATCATCGGCTTGTCGTACACCGGAAGGAGACTCTTGGGCAGCACGTGAGTGACGGGATAAAGTCGAGTGCCTGATCCCCCGGCAAGAATGATGCCTTTGTATTTTGATTGGGTTTGCTTAGTCATGCCGATAGGGTCATATCGATTCTGTGCCAGGCGCGTGTCGCGCAGAAAAACAAGTCAGACGGTCGTCCGCGTCACCTTTCGGTCGCATACTGTTTCGCCATCCATTGACGGTACGCGCCGCTTGTAACATTGCGCACCCATTCTCCATGTTCAAGATACCAGCGGACGGTCTTGCGAATACCACTCTCGAATGTTTCCTGGGGCGACCACTTGAGCTCACGTTCGATCTTCCGCGTGTCCATCGCGTAACGGCGATCGTGGCCAGGGCGATCCTGCACGAACGTGACGAGCTTGTTGTGAGGAACGTCCGGATCATTTGGGCGGAGGTCGTCAAGCAACTCGCAAATGGCATTGATAATTTCGAGATTATTTTTTTCCATGCGTCCGCCGATGTTATACGTTTCTCCGACGCGCCCCTGGGTAAGCACACCGCGAATTGCGCGGCAGTGATCTTCGACGTAAAGCCAGTCGCGGACATTTTTACCGTCACCATATACCGGAAGCGGCTTCCCGGCGCAGGCATTCAGGATTACTAGTGGAATCAGCTTTTCAGGAAACTGGTAGGGGCCGTAATTGTTGGAGCAGTTGGTGGTGAGAACGGGCAGGCCGTAAGTGTGGTGGTAGGCGCGGACAAAGTGATCCGAAGCGGCCTTCGATGCTGAGTAAGGGCTGTTCGGCGAGTGCGGCGTCGTCTCCGTAAACGGCGGATCTTTGGGACCCAGTGATCCGTAAACTTCGTCGGTGGAAACATGG
>Ga0209006_10001916_pt1 | contig 18866 bp, 20 predicted proteins | sample JacPin_JW_Ref_O2_FD_188567 | JGI IMG/M metagenome (GOLD analysis project Ga0209006, IMG submission 188567) | Forest soil microbial communities from Algoma, Ontario, Canada - Jack Pine, Ontario site 1_JW_Ref_O2 (SPAdes) (version 2) | ecosystem: Environmental > Terrestrial > Soil > Boreal...
CCACCACCGGCATGGTTCCGCCGGCATGGCAGAAGATAAATCGAATATCCGGAAACCGGGAAAACGTTCCATTCACCAGAAGGCTGGTGATTGCACGTGTGGTATCAAACAGGAATTCGATGGTGGATGCAGGAATGCCAGGCATGAGATGGTCGCAGCAACCCGGGACGGCCGGGTGAATGAATACAACTGCCTTACGCCGATTCAACTCCTCGAAGACCGGCGTAAATGTGGCGTCCCCTGGCCATCGATTGTCATAACTGCTCACCAGTCCGATGCCATCTGCTTTGAGCACGTCGAGTGCGTACTCCGCCTCCTTCACGCTACCCTCTTGATCGGGCAACGGCACTGCAGCAAAAAAACCGAAGCGCCCGGGGTAATCCTTGACCATCTGGGCGGCGTATTCATTGCAGGTTCGCGCTAGGCTGCGCGCCGCTTTGGCGCCTCCGAACCATACCCCCGGGAGTCCCAGGGAAGTGATCGCCGTACTAATGCCGGCCTTGTCCATTTCTTCGACTGCTCCGGCCGGGGTCCAGTTCAGCAGCCGGGAATGATCCCTGTCGGAGATCGCAAGAATCTGGTCGCGCGCAGCCGTCATGTAGGACGGTGGCAGGATGTGATGGTGTACATCGATGCGGGTTGCCTTGGTCGGGCTGGTCGGTGAGGGACCCTGTGCGCTCAACGAAGTTGACGCAAGCAGGGCGCCCATCCCAGCTCCGACCGCCGACTTCAAAAATTCTCGCCTGGAGGCGGCGCCAAGGTGGCGTGCCCAATCTTGAAGATTTAGGTCGAACGCTCGACCTCTGTTTCCGACGCGATCCCGTTTCATCCTTGGGCTCCTTCCCCAGCTTCGAGGTCTTCGATTCCACTGTTTGCTTCGACCAAGATTTGTCAGCGGGTCACGATGTTGATCATGTTCGACAAGTCCCCTGCGAGAAACCTGCGGATGTTCTCCTCGACCACCGGGAGTGCACGATCCGGATAACCGTCGAAGAATCCGCCCAGATGGGGCATGGCGATGACGTTCTTCATCGACCACAACGGGTGATCTTCGGGAAGAGGCTCCTGGCTGAATACATCCAGAGCGGCCCCGGCAATCTGGGTGTTTTGCAAAACCTTGATTAACGCTTCCTCGTCAATCACGCCGCCCCGTGCGAGATTGATCAAATAACTGGTGGGCTTCATCGCCGACAAAACCGCAATGTCCACGATGTGTCGCGTCGCCGGTGAATACGGGGTGAGTACGACCAGGTAGTCAAGTTCCCGAACGGCGGACACGAGTTCCTCCCTCCCGCATACTCGATCGAAACCGGCAACTGCTCGTTTGACAGAACTGATGCCGACTACGCTCATCCCCAGCGCCTTGCACCTTGGCGCCAGCGCTTCCGCGATGACTCCAATGCCCAGAATCCCGACGCACCTGCCCTCGAGAAGCCGAGCCGGCCAACGCTCCCAAAGGTGGCGATCCTGGTTTCGGATGACGCGCGGGAAATCGCGGGCCAGAGCGAGCATGGCCATGATCGCCGCCTCGGACATGGCAGCGCCGTGAATCCCCCGAACGTTGGTGATGATGATGTCCCGCCGCAGCGAAGGGAGGTCAGCGAGATTGTCCACCCCCGTTCCGAGGGCTTGAATCCATTTCAGGTTTGTGGCCTGGCACAGGACCTTATTGGTCAGCATGGGGCCAAACGTCACGAGAATATCGGCGCTCCCAATGTAGGGGCCAACCTTACTGTGGTGGTCCACCAGGTGAATGTCCAACGCCGGAAACCTCGCCTGTAGACGCGCGTAATATTGTGTGGTGATCTCCGGCGGCATTGCTAAGAGCATCAGCAAACTGGTCATCGAGCTTTTCCCCTGGCCTGTTCTGTCCCGCGGAGTGGTCCCTGTCTTATCCGGAACGTTGTATCACCTTCCCCAGCCGTCGGGCGAGAGCCGAGTCCGCTCTCCGAGATACTTCTTCCTTTCCATGCTGCCGAAGCCCTGCCCCCTGGTTTAGCCGAGCGGACATCAAGGCGAAAATACTTGACATCGCTCCTCGAATCGAGTTCAACTCGAGGTGATTTGTGAACATGTTCAGGTCTCGCTGCTAGTTCTCGGGTGTCCTAAGGGGGCAACATGAAACTCTCCGCCAGGGGGCGCACCGCATCGGTTTACGCCGGCAGCATGGTTCGCACGCTGGGTGCGAGCGTCAGTGTCGGTTTGCTTTCTCTCGCCATGTTCGCCCAAGGCAACGCAGGCCGGATCTTAGGTGCGGTTACTGATCAAACGGGAAGCGCCATCGTTGGCGCTGCCGTCACCGTCACCGATCTCGAACGAGGGATCTCGCGGAACTTGGTCTCGGATGACGCCGGACAGTATTTCGCTCCCAACCTCCTTCCCGGCATGTACAAGGTCCGCGTCGAAGCCAAGGGATTCAAGTCGGTCGAGCGCCCGAACATTCCGTTGGAGGTGGGCAATGACGTCCGTATCGACCTTGTTCTCCCTACGGGTAGGGTTTCCGAAGTGGTCGTGGTGATGGACGAGATTCCACTGGTGGACAGCACCAGCGCCACGCTTGGTGGCACCATCAACAACCAGACCATCAATGACCTGCCCTTGAATGGCCGGGATTACCAGAAGCTTCTTACCCTGCGCCCCGGCGTCATGATCTACCCGGGCGGTGGGGGATGGGACCAGAGCGCAAACGGCGTTCGCCCGGAATCCAATGCCTACATTGTGGACGGTATGACCGACGACGAACCCTTCTCCGCCCTGAGCGTCATCAATGCCCCGGGCCTGGTGGGAGATGCGGTGACGGTGATTCCGATCGACGCCATCCAGGAGTTCAATACCCAGATCAACGCGAAAGCGGAGTACGGATGGAAACCGGGCGCGATTATTACCGTGGGGTTGAAGTCGGGCACCAACGATATTCACGGCACGGCTTACGCGTTTGGCCGCAGCGACAGCTTTGACGCCCGGAACTACTTCAATCCGGCGCCCCAGCCGAAGACCCCGCTCGACTTCAAGCAGTTCGGCGCTACCGGGGGCGGCGCAATTATCAAGGACAAACTCTTCTATTTTGTGGGCTACGAAGCGCAACGCTACACCGTGGGCAATTCCTTTGTGGTGTCGGTTCCAACCACGGCCTCGGTCGGGGACCCCGGCATCAGCGTTCCAGATGCTACGGCTGACCTGGCGGCAAATGGGATCACGACCTTGAGCCCGCTTAGCCTGCACTTGTTGAGTTTGTATCCAGCGAATGCAGGGAACTCATCCAGCGTGACGATTGGGTACCCCAACGTGAATAGCTCAGACAGCGTGCTGGGGAAGATCGATTACCATATCAACGAACGCCACACCTTGAATGGCATGGTCTTCTGGGGACGCGACTCTGAAACTGCGCAGGATCAGGCCTTCCTCCAACCGCAATGGTTGTCCACTCAAAGCCAGAAGCCGATTACAGCCGGGGGTAACTGGACCTGGACTCCGAATTGGAGCTGGGTCAATGAAGCCCGCTTTGGTTACCTCTACGACAACAAGGCTAACCTCGCGGTGGACCACAACGTTCCCGCGACCAAATACGGCATCAACACGGGCGTGACCGACCCGGTGCGTTATGGAATGCCACAAATCAACGTTGCCCCTTTCAACTCCTTAGGTGGCGGAGTGAACTGGCCCAAATTTCAGGGCCCGGACAGTGTTTTCGAAGGCAGCGATTACGTTTCCTATCTGCATGGCAAGCACGCCTTGAAATTCGGCGGCGAGATACGTCACGGCAGCGTGAATGAAGGCTCTTATCGAGGGAGTAAGGGACAGATTTTCTTCAACGGCGGCGCCGCTTTCTCGACGGCCACGGGCACATCGACCCCATTTGAAGATTTTCTGGCCGGCACCCCAACCTTCGGCAAGATCAGTTATGGAAATCCCCAGCGGCACGAGACGCAGTGGTTGTACGCAGGCTTTTTCCAGGATGACTGGCGTGTAACTCCGAACTTGACCCTCAATCTCGGCCTGCGCTACGAGTACACCACGCCCATCCGTGAGGATCACAACCTGCTCGGCAATTTCGATCCCAAAGCCGGGCTCGAGCAAGTCGGCAAGCAGATTAGTTCTCCCTACAATCCGGACCGCAGGGATTTCGCACCCCGATTGGGTCTGGCCTGGGACATCACGGGTAAGAGAACGACGGTGCTCAGGGCGGGAGGCGGGATCGCCTACGACACGATCTCTCTGGAGACCCTGCTGGTACAAGAGAATGTTCAAAACGCCACGACGATCGGCTTAGCCACGATCCCCACCGGCGCCCCGATTGTGGTGGGCGGTGTCACCACGCCGGGCACCGGCACAATTGCTGTTAGTTCCCTCAAGATCCCGGGCGCAGGGCCGACCGGGCTCAACTGGAACGGATCCTCGGTGGGCGGAAATCCCGTCTTCCCGGTCGCCCCGATCCAGTGCGGTGATGGCGACCCCACGTTTAATGATCCCCCACCCTGCAATGTCCTGGGGATTGACCGCGGTTTCCGTACTCCTTACATCAGTACCTGGACCCTGGGCATCCAGCACAGCTTCACGAAAGACCTCGCTCTGGACCTGGCTTACGTTGGCAACCACAGTAACAATTTGATCGGCATCCGCGACGTCAATCAGGGGCAACTGGGGACGGGTGCCTTGACGAATTTCCCCCAGTTCCCCTACCTGGGTTTCATCAACATGATGTCGAACCAGTACGGCGCGAACTACCACGGCCTGCAAGCCACGCTTACTCAGCGTCTCTTCCACGGAGTGTCGTTCCTTGCCGGTTACACGTATGAACATGCCCTCGATTATTCCTCCACCAATCAGAATCAGTTTCTCCCCCAGGACAGCAACCACCCGGAGAAGGAATACGCCAGCAGCGACTACGACATCCGGCACCGCCTCACCCTCTCGCTTACGTATGCGATTCCGGGAAGGAAATCTTTCGCCCAGATGCTGGAGGGCTGGCAGATCAATTCCATCGTGACCCTCGAGAGCGCACAGCCGTGGACCGTCAACGATACGGTCAACAACATCAGCGGGACGAACGAGGCCACCGACCGCTGGGATTTCTTCGGCAGTCCCTCCGACTTTACTTCTGGTCCCAACCCGATTCCGTATTTCGCCGGAAGCAGCAATACCGCTTGCGCCGCAAAGGCCATGGCCCTCGACGGAACGCCGAACGGTCCCATGGCTGCGTCCCTGGGGCTTTTCGGCTGCTATGCGAAGGGCAACTCCCTGATGATGCCTCCCGCGGCGGGTACTTTCGGTACCATGCGCCGCAACATGTTCCGCGACTCGGGTTTCCGCGATTTGGACATGTCGGTCACTAAAGCTTGGAAGTTCGGGGACCGCTTAACCGCGCAGTTCCGGGCCGAGTTCTTCAACATTTTGAACCATCCCAGCTTCGCCAATCCGTATGGCGGAACCAGCGGATACGGTCCAGGCGCGTTTGACGATCCTTCATCCACCGGTATATTCGGCTGCGGCTGCGCGACGCCGGACCAGGCTGGCGGCAACCCCGTGGTCGGCTCGGGAAGCAATCGTGCGATGCAATTGGGGTTGAAGCTGATCTTCTAGGCAACGTTGCGCATCCATCCGAATCGGTAGACAATCCGGCGGAGACGACATAAAGTCTGCCTGTGACGAACAGTGTTCCACTCATCGCTCAGGCCTATCGGCATGCCGGACGCACGGCGGTGGTCGATTCCCAGGGATCGTTCCGCTACAGCGATTTGCTGCATGCGTCGTCGCGCATGGCTACGGCGCTGCTTGCCGGCCGCGATGACCTTCGGGAAGAGCGCGTTGTGTTTGTCGTGTCGCCGGGATTTCCCTGGGTTGCGGTGCTCTGGGGCATCTGGCGAGCTGGTGGCGTAGCCGTCCCCCTACCGCTCAATTCCACCAACCCAGAACTGGAATACTTTGTTAGCGATGCTCGGGCATCGACATTGGTATGCGATGCGCTGGCGATGCCTCTCCTGTCGCCAATTGCCGCAGCCCGTGGCATTCGCGTGTTGTCCTATGAGGAGCTTCACGCCGGGCGGTCCGCAGAATTACCGAGTCCCATTCTGAAGCTAACCGACGACCGGCGGGCCATGATTCTGTACACGAGCGGCACCTCGAGCCGGCCCAAGGGCGTGGTCACAACCCTTGCCAACATCACGGCGCAAATCAAAAGTCTGGTGGAGGCTTGGGAGTGGTCGGCCAACGATCGCATTGTGCTGTGTTTGCCACTGCATCACGTGCATGGAATCATCAACGTTGTTTGCTGTGCGCTGTGGGCAGGAGCGACCTGCCGCATGCTGCCGCGGTTCGACGCGAATGCGGTGTGGGACTCGATCGCCGGCGAGAGCCTGACTCTGTTCATGGCGGTGCCGACGATCTACGTGAAGCTCATCGCGGCCTGGGAGCGAGCGTCACCGGAGCGTCGTCGAGTCCTAAGCCAGGCTTGCTCCAGATTGCGCCTGATGGTGTCAGGCTCGGCAGCGCTGCCCGCGAGCACGCTCCAGCGCTGGAAGGAAATTAGCGGCCATACCTTGCTGGAGCGCTACGGAATGACGGAGATTGGCATGGCGCTGTCGAACCCGTTACGGGGCGAGCGCGTGCCGGGCAGCGTCGGGCAGCCGCTTCCGGGCGTCGAGGTTCAGCTGGTCGGAGAGAACGGCAAGCCGGTTGCTTCAGGAGAGTCGGGCGAGATCGAAGCCCGCGGCCGCGGCGTGTTCGTGGAGTACTGGGGCAAGCCCGAAGCCACTCGCGCCGCCTTCCGCGATGGCTGGTTTCGGACGGGCGATATGGCGTTGGTCGTGAACGGTGGGTATCGCATTCTTGGCCGGACGAGCATTGACATCCTCAAAACGGGCGGACATAAAGTCTCCGCGCTGGAAATTGAAGAAGTGCTGCGCCAGCATCCCTCAGTGGCCGAGTGTGCGGTGGTGGGCGTGCCTGACGCAGAGTGGGGGGAGCGGGTTGCGGCAGCCGTGGTGCTCAATAACGGCGATACGCTCGATCTGCCGTCGCTTCGCGCCTGGGCGCAACCGTCGCTGGCGGCTTACAAAGTGCCGTCACGCCTTCTCGTGCTGGATGCGCTGCCGCGCAACGCGATGGGAAAAGTGATGAAGCCTTCGCTGGTGGCGCTGTTTCAACCTGTGGCAACGCCAAACAAATCGCATGCATAACGCGGGAGTCGCCGGATGACCGCAGCAGATTTTCGCAGAATTGCGCTGAGCCTGGAGGGCGTGGAACAGTACTCTCACGCAGGGCTGCCGGCTTTTCGTGTAGGAGGCAGGAAATTCGCTTCGCTAGCCTCGCAAGCAGGGGGCTACGGAAATCTGATGCTCACGCTAGAGCAGCAGGCGGCATTTGTGGAGGAGGCGCCCGAGATTTTCTTGCCGATTTCTGGCGGCTGGGGAAAAATGGGACATACGCATATTCGCCTGGCGGCGGCGAGCGAGGATGTACTGACGGGCGCGCTCCGAACGGCGTGGAAACTGCGAATGGAGAAGAACGCAAAGACAAGCCCGAAAAGGCCCACTTCGGCGCCGCGCAGCAGAGTAGCAGATAAGAAACGCGGGGAGCGATGAGCTCTGAGGTGCGCCGTATCGCTAGAGCTAGATACTCTCGTGACCAGGAGAGACTGCATGATCTGGGGAAAACATCGAAAACTTTCACACTCATTTACACACTTCCACATTCGTGTCCTCTGATGCCTTTATTTTCATGGCGGAATTACGCAGCGGACTTGGCATCGTCGTCGTCGTGGTTGTTTGCAACATAGCGCACGATCAACGAAATTCGGCGGTTGGAGGGGTCGAGCCGAGCGTCCAGCTTAGGAAGGTTCTGGTCCGCAAATCCCCGGACTGGGGTGACTGGTCAGTTCGTGGAGATGGTGAAGTTGACGGTGATCCTGGCTTGGGTTTCGACGGCTTCGTCACCTTGATAGTGCGGCTTAAAATGCCACTGCTTGACTGCCTCCTGCGCGGCGCTAGCCAGGATCGGCGGACCGCTTACCACGCGGAGATCCTGAATCAGGCCGTTGCGCCCGATCTGCGCCTGCAAAATCACCGAACCCTGCACTTTCATTTGGCGCGCCAGCATAGGATAGTCCGGCTTTACGGGACGACTGAGGATCTCGGCAGTATCGGCGGACATCTGCACGCGCTCGGCGGCGGGCCTGGTCACATTCTCTGCGCTAGTGTTGATCCTGTTTGGAGAATCCGGCTGCGCGACTTGTTGCGGAGCCGTGCCAGGCTGCAGATCGACTCGAACGGAATTCGTGCCGGGATGAATGGTTCGATGAACATCTCCGGCAACTACTTCGACTTCGAGCGCGGGAAGCACGGTACGTGTAACTGTCGCAGGCGAACCCGACGGGTCGGTCACCGGGGATGGATTGGCTGTAGCCGATGATTCGACCGCCAGAGTCTTTGAGCCAGGCGAAGTTTTGGTCTCGGCCTTGGCCAACCGTGACTTTTTGTGGCCCGTGGAAACTGTCTCGGTTAGAGCTGATGGCGGAGCGGATGTGGTGACCGTGTGAGGCGATGACTCCGGCTGCGTTTGATCTCCCGCTTGTTCCCGGTCGGAAAACCAGAATTCACGATCCCCGTAGAGAACCGATGCCAAAGCCAGCAGGAGCAACGCCAGCGCAGTAACCATCAGTCGGCGCTGTTTCCGCTCTGCGGGCGTGCCAGCCGGAGGAACGGCTGGCAGAAAGCGATGGGTCCTCGTAATCAATCTCTTGATCTCAAACATGCGGTCGTTGGCCGCTCCTAAGGAAAACCCTGCGCATAGTATGCCTAGGAAACGAGCCAAAGGCCAGCAAAAGCGCCAGAAACTTGCATTCAGATGGACCTTTCAGGGAGCGACCTTGACCGAGCGTGCTATCTTAGCCGTAACTTTTTGGGATCTGCTGAATCCTATTGGTGCGTTGTGCCGGGGAGGACTATGGATCCAGAAAATCTGAAACCGGGTGCAGCCGAACCCAAGGGCAGCGAACCGAAATCGATGGATGCGCAGCGGATGGATTCGGCGGCCAGCCAAGGGACCGGTGATGATCCGGTAAACCCGAAGATCGAGGAATCCACGAGAGAGCATGCAAAGACGGTCCAGACAAAAATAGTCGCTGGCAGGATGGATGAGCGCAGGTTTGCGCAGGTGTCGCGCCGGGAACTGCTCAAAGTCGCACCCGTGCTCGCGTTGGGTGCCTTTGCCATTCCGAGCTTTCAGGCAGCGCTCCTGAAGAAGGGGCTGCGGTTCAGTGATTGGGCTTCAGAGCGGCTCGTCCGCCGCGGCCATCTGGCTCCGACGTTTGCCGATGCGCAGGTGACACCGTTCGAGAAGTTTCCCATCAACGGATACGATGTCGACGATCCCGGAGTGATTTTTGAAAATTGGTCTTTGACGGTAAGCGGCGCGGTCAAAAAGCCCGGCGACTACAAGTTAGCGCAGATACAGGCTTTGCCGCGGATTCGCCAGAACACCCGACACATTTGCGTCGAAGGGTGGGACGTGATTGGCCGCTTCGGCGGCGCGAGGCTGTCTGAGTTTCTCAGCATGACCGGCGCCGACACGTCTGCTCGATACCTTGCCTTGACCTGCGCGGACGACTACTACGAAACGCTGGACATGGCCACCGCGCTGCATCCGCAGACCTTGCTCTGCTACGAAATGTATGACCAACCGCTCACTCGTCCCCACGGCGCGCCGCTGCGGTTGAACATTCCGACAAAAATTGGCTACAAGCAGGCCAAGTATCTGACGGATATAAAAGTCACGAATGTTGTCGAAAAAGTCGGGTACTGGGAAGACCAGGGATATTCATCGTTCTACGGGTTGTGAGATTTTGTAGCGCCGCCACCCTGCCGGCTGGCGCGAGGGCATCTTGTCCTCGGAGTGGGGCGCGGAACCGCCGCCACGCCAGCCACCCGGACGGTGGCGCTACTCGGGGAGGCTCGCGGATGAGTGGAGCTGTCATCGAAATCGTCCGGACCAAGGACAAGGAAACTGAGACCGTCGCCAGAGCGGTGTATGAACATCCGTTGCCGGTTCGCCTATGCCATTGGTTGAATGCGATTTCGCTGTTGGTCATGGTCGGCAGCGGTCTGCAGATTTTCCGCGCCTTTCCCAGTTTTGGCGCCAAGATTCCGCAGAAAGACTTACTGAACTGGCCGAAGGCGTTTGCGATCGGAGGATGGCTGGGCGGGGCGCTCGAATGGCACCTCACGTTCATGTGGATCTACATCGCGACCGGGCTGATCTACCTCGTCTATCAACTCTTCAGCGGAAATTACCGCCAGGTTTTGTTTGGGCGCAGAGATATCCCTGGTGTGTGGCCGATGGTGAGACATTATTTCTTTTTCGGGCCGAAGCCGGCCGCGCGTGAAGCCTATAACCCGCTGCAAAAACATGCTTACACCGCAGCGATCGGACTGGGCGTGCTCTCGGTTCTGACCGGGCTCGCGGTTTGGAAGCCGGTCGAGTTTTCCTGGCTGGCGTGGATGATGGGTGGATTTCATTGGGCGCGGTTGTGGCATTTCCTGGTGATGTGGGCGATTTTGGGATTCGTCTTCGGACACCTCGTGATGGTGCTTCTGCACGGCTGGGATAATTTTGTTTCCATGTTGACGGGTTGGAAGAAAGATCCGGAGTACTGACGAGCGGACCGAGAAAAGATGTCTGAAGCGAATGTTGTGCTTCACAACCCGGATCAGGCTGGGACGACGCGCGAACGGGATTTGATCGCGCGGGTGCAACGCGGGCAGAACGAATTGTTTTACGAGTTGGTCCGGCCTTATGAACGGCGAGTCTATGCGGCTGCGCTCGCGATTCTGCGGAACCAGACCGATGCGGAAGATGTGGCTCAAGAAGCGGTACTGAAGGCGTTTGCCAATATTCGGCAGTTTCGCGCGGAGGCCCGTTTCAGCACGTGGCTGATTCAAATCACAGTGAACGAGGCGCTGATGCGGCGCCGAAGGGAGCGAGTGGTGGTGATGGAAGGCATCGACGACCGGCGTGACGAAGAAAGCGATTACGCGCCGCGAGACTTTGCCGACTGGCGCGAGGTTCCCTCCGAGGCGCTGGAGCGCAAGGAAGTTCGGCAGAAGCTGGCCGATGCGTTGGCATCGCTTGACCGCAAGTATCGCGAAGTCTTCGTCATGCGCGACATGGAGCAGTTGAATATTCAGGAGACCGCCGAGGCGCTGGGAATTTCCGTCGCGTCGGTCAAGACACGGCTGCTGCGGGCGCGGCTGATGTTGCGGGATTTGCTGGCCGGAGGCTGGGAGCGCGGCTGGTTCAGCCGCCAGCCTTTTGAGAAGGGGAACAAGCCATGGTAAACAGAGAAACCGTGAACTGCGAACGAGTGTGGCACGAGATCTCGAACTACCTTGAGGGCGAGCTCGACCCGGGACTGCGTTTGGCGATGGACGAGCATTTCCGCACCTGCAAGCGCTGCTCGTCGGTGTTGGAGGGAACGCGCAACGTGGTCCGGATATATGGCGACGAGCGCATGATGGAGCTGCCGGCGGGTTTTGGAGGTCGTCTGGAAAAAAGGCTGGCGCAGAATTTGCGTGTGAGCAGCCGTCGATGGTCGACCTGGTCTGCGTGGCTGGTTCCTGTGGCGGCCCTGGCATTGTTCGCCGGCGGATTGAGATTCGCCAATTCTGTGACGGTCGCGCCTGCGCTTAAATCTGAACACGCGCAGCCGGCACATGACATCCCTCCTGACCTCGAGGTCGTGGTTACAGACGACGCCAAAGTTTTCCATGCAGCCGGATGTGGGTTCATTCACAACAAAGACCGGGAGCGGACTTTGACTGCCCAGGAGGCGATGCGGCAAGGATATGTTCCGTGCCTGCGGTGCATGCGAAAATATTTGGACACTCAGGTCGCGGGTCAAAATGCGTTGGAATCGGAGTTTCATGCCGACCTGGATGCTGATACTGATGAGGGAGACGCGCACGCTAGCGGGCATTAAGGGGCTCTGGGACGGGGTGCTGGGTCCGGAACAAACAACGCTGGCGCGGACTGAGAGCCCGCAGCCCTGAATCGAGAATGATTGGCGAGTGAACGAGTGAGCGACTGGCTAGTTGCCTTTCATCTCGTCCTGCTTCCTCTTGTCATCCTTCTTCAGTGTCGTCCTTCTTCATCTGGTCTTCGGCGAAGATGGCCATCGAGGTGGCCAGAACACACGCCAGCGTCAAACTGCTGAAAGTCTTTTCCATATTTTCTCGTCGAATGAGTTTTTGAATATGCGTGCTGGCTAGAGCTTAACCGGCGGGAAGAGAAGAGAGAGGATGGCTGAGGCGGCGGAAAGTACACGCGGATCAACACGATCGTATCCGCGAAATCACTCGTTCCAGAGACTTCGTTCGATAGGCTACGATAGGTCTGCAGCAGATTCAAAATTCTGCAGATAATCTAGATTGTGAGTATATCTCGCTGAAACAAATAAGCTTACCGACAACCTTCCAGAGCGGCTATGAGCTTACACCGGCAGCCCTTCGTGCACGGTTATCTGTCCCGCCGTCCATTCCTCACGATGAATCACGACCCACTTGGGCTTCTGGCGCCGCAGTCGCGCCTGCTTGGGAACCGTAATGTACACTCGTGACGGATTCGCCTCCGAAATCCCATACACCGCCAAAGCCGCCAGTACACTCCAATCATGTCTGACGTTATGGCCAGGATCATGCACCAGATGTAAGCGGAAATCGCGGAAGTGTCAGAGATCGTTCTGGCAGCCCGAAGGGTTCCAGAAATGAGCTGGCCAGTCGCTGGGATGGCCGTATCGCTTTTTTGCGCTGCCGCCTCCATCATGGTAAGTTCTGCGTTCATGGACTCCCTCCCCACAAGGTTGGGCGAGCATGCCTTACCCGGCAGATCGGAGTCTTTAGGAAACCGCGAAAACGCTCTGAAACAACTATGAAGGCCGCCATGCCCAGCCAGCTACCACACTTATTGGAATTCGGGCGGTTTCGGCTGGATCGAACCGAACGCCTCCTGTTTCAAGACGGCGCGGCTCTTCCTCTCTCTCCGAGGCTCTTTGACACTCTCCTGATCCTGGTCGAGAACGGGGGCCACTTGGTGGAGAAGAACCACTTAATGCAAAAGGTCTGGACGGATGTCGCAGTCGAAGACAACAACCTCGCCCAGAGTATCTCCGCTCTGCGCAAGATTCTGGGCGACGATCTGGCGGATCCAAGGTTCATCGAGACCATCCCTAAGCGTGGCTACCGCTTCATCGCGACGGTCAAGGAAGTCGTTGAAGACGAAACCGGGGATGAACAGCCAGGGGTAACGAATTTGAACGACGGACGACAGCGCATAGCTGACCCGTCCAAACATTCGTTCCGCATCAGATCAGCAATCAAGGTAGGAATTGCGCTCGCGGTGCTGGTCGGACTGGCACTGATTTGGAGCTTATGGACGGGTTTGGGAAGGCGACTGCAGCTCAAGGAAACACAACTTACAACCAACTCTTCTGAAGCCTCAGTGATCGCCGTTGCCATATCGCCAGATGATAAGTACCTCGCCTACGCCGACATTGCCGGCCTCTATGTGCGTGTAATCAGAACCGGGGAGACTCACCCCGTCTCGGTGCCTGCATCCTCGATCATCGCCGGGCTCAGCTGGTTTCCTGATGGCACGAGACTGCTGGCGACCGTTACCGGTCTTCAAACCAACGTAGATACCGTCTGGTTGCTATCAATTCTGGGACAATCCCCAGTCAAGCTTCTGGAGGGCGGAAGCCAGGCTGCGGTCTCTCCGGAGGGATCTCAAATCGTCTTCGTGCGCGGAAAAGGCAGAGAACTCTGGCTAATGGCGGCGAATGGGGAATCGCCACACCGGATTCTAGTCGCTGCTGAAAAGGAAACCCTGTCGAGCCCGGTCTGGGATTGGGACGGCAAGCACCTTGCCTACGGAAGAGTTCTCTCAGATATGGATAGGGACGACATCACGATTGAGAGGTTGGATCTTGAAACTGGAAAGACCATCGTCTCCTTTTCCGATCCCGACATTACGTCTGGAGTAACTCTACCCGACGGTCGGATTGTGTACTCTCGAAACGAGGTCGTCTCCGGACAATCCGGTGGCAGTCTGATGGAGGCCAACACGGATCCAGGTTCGGGGAAGGTGATCGGAAAGCCTCGTCAAATCGCCCGTTGGGCCGGTTCCTCGATATCAGGTTTAGGAGTGAGCAATGACGGCAAGCATCTCGTTGCCCTGAGGGGGCTTGCGCAAGCTGACACATATGTAGGAGATATCGTGGAACACCGCCTCGTGAACCCGCGTCGCCTCACCTTCAATGACCGGGACGATTTTCCTTCAGATTGGACCCCCGATAGCCGCTACGTCCTGTTTGCCTCCAATCGCAATGGCAGCTTCGACATTTTCAGGCAAGCGCGAGACGAGCGTACCGCTGAAGCTCTTGTCAGCGGCCCGGAGGACAAACTCTCACTTCACCTAACGCCGGACGGCCAATGGCTGATGTATTTCGCATTTCCAGGTGGGTACGCGACTACCAGAGAGCCACTCCTGATGCGGGCTCCACTCTCAGGCGGCCCTCCGCAATTTGTGTTCAAGGCACGACCCGCTTCCGATTTTCGCTGCCTCAAAGCCCCCGCGACCGGGTGCGTTCTGAGCGAATGGGAAAATCAGCTTCTCGTTTTTTTTGACCTCGACCCGGTCCGAGGTAAGGGCCGGGAACTCGTAAGGCAAGAAATCGTATCGGGACCGGACGCTGTGGAGTCCAGATGGGATCTCTCTCCCGACGGTTCGCATATCGCGGTCGCAATGCTTGAAGGCTTCCCCGCTCGGATCAGACTCCTTTCCCTGACTGGAGGTGCGGCACAGGAAATCGCCGTCGCTGGCTGGCCAGCATTTCAGTCGATCGAATGGGCTGCGGACGGCAAGGGTTGGTATGCCGCCAGTCGATCAGCGGCAGCCAACACTCTTCTTTTTGTGGATCAGCAGGGGCATGCATTCCCGCTGCGTCACACCCCCAGCGGCTACGACACCTACGCCGTCCCGTCTCCTGACCGTCACCATCTGGCATTCCTCGAATACACCACCGCAAACAACGCCTGGATGATTGAAAACTTCTGAGGGAAATTATCGGAGGAAATACAAAAACGGCCTGACGATTCGGCCCCCAATTTCCGTTCCGACAACACAAACAAAACCCGAGAATCTCTACGACGCGGACCGGATTTGTCGGCTACCCTTCTCCAATCGGAAAGGTATCGGAATTAGTCCAGAGGCTTCTGACCGCCGAGGCTCGGCTGGCCGTGCTGGAAAAAGAATAAGCAATTTTCCGGCCTGGCTGAGAGAGCCTGCTCGGCGACCGGATAAAAGATCGCACCGAGCTGCGGGAGTCAGCGAACGCTCCAGCTACCTAGTGATCGCGAGCGTTTTGCGAATGCAGGTGAGCCCAACTATTGAGCTGAAACCCCTGCAATCGCTTCGACCACCGTGCGGAATTTCGTTTCGATGGCCTCCGCTGTCATGGTTCCGTATCCGAGCCCAACTGCCCTCTTCCGGCTGGACGCCGCTTGGCCGCGGCCCGGACGGGCGTTTCGGACTGCGCCGGTTTGGCGCCAAACCAAACCCAACCCCGTTTGGCGACCCAGCTTGACAACGCTAGCTTAACCCAATTATCATGGCCATGTTAATTACCATGGCCATGGTGTATATCGCGGCCATGTTAACGGTCCTTCGTTATGCCATCGCATCAGCAAAATCGCGTAGCAGAATTCGACAATCTCCTGACCAAGACACTTCAGAAGGCGGGATGGCACGTAAAGCAGTCGCCGCGATCCGCAGACAACGGCGCCGACATCGTGGCTCGCAACGGCAAAAGTATCTATGTCTTCCAGCTCAAAGCGTTATCGGAATCAAGGAAAGACAGAGCTATTCCCTTGATTTCACAGGCCATTCTGGAAGCCCAAAGAGCAGCTGCCGGGATTACCGGCAGCGTAACCCCCGTCGCTGTGCTGGCCTCCGAGCATGTTTCGGCTTCCCTGTCGGAACACGTCAAAGACTTCGCCTTGCGTAATGCTCCCGATGTCGGGGTCGGGATCATTGACGCCGGAGGCTTCCGCCGCTTTGCTGGACATGGCTTGGAAGTTCTCAATGCGGAGAGGTCGCGCGTCATCGAAGGCCCTCCCAAAGAGGTTTCGCCGGGCAACCTATTCTCTAACCTAAATCAGTGGATGCTGAAAATTCTCTTATCAAGAAGCATCCCGGATTCCTTGCTCTCTGCTCCGCGCGGGCATTATGAGAATGTCTCTCAGCTTGCCGACGCAGCGGGCGTTTCCACGATGAGTGCGTTCCGGTTTGTGCGTCAGCTTTCCGAGGAAGGGTTTCTCGACGAAGTAGGCGGGATGAGGCTAGTCCGAACCGAGGAACTGCTGGAACGATGGCTGAGAGCGAGTCATTCCCGTATGCATGAAACTCCCGCCCGTTGGATCTTAAGCGGCGAAAAGGATAGGTTTCATGCCGCGCTTCGATCTTACGCAAGTAGTCTGCGATCCAGTGTTACACACTCCAAGACTGACCAGCTGCGCAGAGGGAAGCCCCGGCTCTGCCTTGCACTATTTGCCGCTGCGGAAGCTTTGGGCTTCAAGTTCGTACATGGAACCCAGCCGCATCTCTATATAGAGCGGCTCGATAGGAACGTTCTCCGAGAACTCGGCTTGTCACTTGAACTTGCAGACCATCAGGCAGATGTATTCCTGAGGGTGCCGAAAAATCCTGAGGCAGTGTTCCGCGCGGCAGTCGAACGCGATGGTGTGCCGGCCACCGATATTTTGCAGGTGTGGCTTGATGTCTCAAACCATCCGGCACGCGGGAAAGATCAAGCCGATCTACTCCGTAAGCGAGTATTTTCCCAAATTCTTAACAAGGCAAATGCATGAACGCGAATCCCGAGTTTGCGTCCTTCGCGAGGCTCGTGGAATCTTTGACGCCCTGGCTAGACCAGTTGGTCATCATTGGGGGTTGGGCGCACCGCCTGCACCGATTGCATCCTTTAGCCCAACCACTACAATACGAACCGCTGGCAACACTTGATGTTGATGTAGCTCTTCCCAGGCGAATCAGAGTCGCCGGGGATGAAATTTACCAGCGGCTCGCTGCGAACGGATTTGAAGCCGAGTTTCTAGGACATCACCGACCTCCCGCTGCCCACTATCGACTGACCGATCCGGGCATTCATTTCTGCGCGGAATTTCTTACACCGCTGGTAGGTGGTGCCGCGGGCAGGAGGGGGAAACACAATGCAACACAGAGGGTGGGCGGCATTTCTTCGCAAAACCTGCGCTACATCGAAGTCCTTTTAGCGGCACCTTGGAGCGTTGCCCTATCAGCGGCCGTTGGCTTCCCGTTCGTAAATGAAACCGGAGTGCAGATTGCAAATCCGGTCAGTTTCCTCGCACAAAAAATACTCATCCACCGGAGACGCAATCGCGACGAGCGCGCGAAAGACATTCTCTACAGGCATGACACGATCGACACTTTCGCAACGAGAATCGATGATTTAAGCGCGGAATGGATTAGGAACATCCGGCACGAGTTGCACGCCAACAGTGTTCGCGCCGTCGAAAGCGCAGCGGCAACATTCTTTGGCGCTGTCACTGATTCGATTCGTGCCGCATCTCGAATCGTCCAGGCCAGAAATTTGACTCCAGAGGCCATTCGTGAAACCTGCAATGTTGGTTTTACGCGGATTTTCCAACCAAGACGGCAACAAAACTAGCGAGTCGACCTCCGTGTTTGCTGTCGGCCCTATATCGCAACTTGGCGGAAGTTCTCAAGAATGACAACCGTGCCATCTTTGCGGCAGCCGCTCATGCCCAGCGTGCAGCCGATTACCTCAACCAGAAAGCCGCCGCGGAGGTCCCAGAGACCTGCGCGGCTTGTTCCATTCCTCCACTCAATTGCCGGGTCAAAGTGGACGCCAATGCCGGAGAGGCTTACCGCCTGCATTCTCTTTCTGGTGCCCTTGTAGTTAGTTCACCTGGCGCCGCGTAGCGAGCAGTAATAAGGGAATCGTTCGACAAGCGGATCCGTCTGGCCGAAGTCCTGTCTGATTGATCGGATTTCGTGCGCCATAGTCTTCAACAGATCAACCTCTGGCCAATGTAGATACTTGCTCTCTTCGATGTGATCATTCTGTCCGAACAAGCCCCAACGTCCAGCCGCACACTGCTGAGGCACAGAAGGGAGGAGAAAATGGAACTCAGACTCCAAACTCTGTAGTCGTCGGTGCAGGATGTCCGATCTTCTCGTCATGCGTTTTGCCCCTCAAGCGGCGTTATCTAGGCGAACCTCAACCGGACACCCACGCGCTGCAATTTCGTGGATTAGATCGACGAAGTCGTCCGTCATCTTCTTCGCCTCGCCGCTAATCAGGTCGTAGTTCTTGAGCACCACCCTGTATGGAACTTCCACCTTATTGATTGAACCATTCGCTATGCTGTCATTGAGGGCATTGAAGTTCCTGCCGTGCCACTCAGGCGCGCCAACGGCGAGAAAGAAGGCGCTGTAAACGTCGTCGTTGGTCGTCCATCCTGCGCCGTCAAGCGTGAGTTCTTTCATGATTGATTCTCGCGTCCGAATGAAACTCGACTAAATCAAGCCTTTATGACCGCAACGGGCAGGATGACAGACGTTGGTTGCGCGGGCAGGATTTGCACCTGCGTTTAGAGGTTATGAGCCTCTCGTATTGTCCTACGCTACTACCGCGCCACAAACTACTTAGTGCAAAAAAGAAATGGTCCGGGTGGCAGGAGTTGAACCTGCGTGGACATGTGCCCAAGACATGTGGGTGGCCGCTACCCTACACCCGGATCTGGTGGCTCGGCACGGAA
>Ga0209006_10001917_pt1 | contig 18858 bp, 14 predicted proteins | sample JacPin_JW_Ref_O2_FD_188567 | JGI IMG/M metagenome (GOLD analysis project Ga0209006, IMG submission 188567) | Forest soil microbial communities from Algoma, Ontario, Canada - Jack Pine, Ontario site 1_JW_Ref_O2 (SPAdes) (version 2) | ecosystem: Environmental > Terrestrial > Soil > Boreal...
CCAATCATCAACGCCCCTGAGGTCGCCATCTTGGGTGCCGCGCGCGCTGAGCACAAACCCAAATGGGAAAGTACTCGGTTCGAGCCCAGGTTACTGCTGCCGCTCTGCCTGTCGTGGGACCATCGCGTTGTCGACGGCGCCGCTGCCGCGCGCTTCTTAGTCTATCTCGGTACGCTGCTCACCGACTTCCGGCGGGCACTCTTATAGCCATCCGACAACTGTGCTCTAGGTCCTAACCGCTCAGCAGCTGATGCGCAAAGATGAGAAAGACGCTCGAGGTCCAAGTGTAGGCCGGATCGCGCAAACCCTTGCCGCTAATTGCGTCGAAATTCTCATACATGCCACTCTGCTGGGCCATTCGGCAAAAGTCCTCGCGCACTTTCCTGGCTAACGCGTGTTCACCGATCGAGTCCAGGCCCTCCGCCAACAGCATGGTCGCCGGGGCCCAAATCGGGCCTCGCCAATAGCCATCGGTCGTGTAGTACTTGCTCGTCAGGGATTCCGTTGCATATCCGTGTGTGGTCCGAAACCTCCCCGGCTCTGTGAGTCCCTGAATCAGCTTATTTCGCACGTCGGAAGGGAGGCGCTTCCCTAGGATGATCGGTATGAAGGGCAGAAGACTTTGCGATTCGATCGTAGAGCCATCGGAGGCGCGAACGGCGACAAAATGGTCCTTCCGCCAGAGCGTCGAGAGCATGCGCTCGAGAAGCTCATTCGAGCGCGCGTGCCATTCTGTCCCCTCTGCGTCCTTGCCCAGCCTTGCCGCCAGGTCAGCCAGTGTGTCCATTTGCAGGATCAAGAAGCTATCCAAGTCGGCCGTTTCCACCGGCATTCCGGGCAGCATCACAGTCGAATTGTCCCATCCGGAATCATAGCCGTGGTTGTACTCTGGCAACCCATCGTGATTTGAATCTCTGTATTGGAAATACCAGTTGGTCCAACGCGCAAGCGGCACATAAATCTGTGCCAGGTGCGCCCGATCAGTGATGCCGCCGTGCTGGATCATCCATGCGAGCGCCCATCCATGAATGGGCGGCTTGGTGAAGTTGATTTCATTCGACGTACTGGTGGTCTCGTCGGGCAACGCGCCCTCGGGCCGTTGGTTGTCAAAGGGCAGCATATATTGCTGAAAGGCAAGTTCAGGATCTTTGAATGACAAGGCCATCGCGTTAAAGCAGTGGTCCCACGACCAGATAGCGGCCATCCAGTTCTTCGACATCAGCATTGCTGGTCGATCCAAATAGCCGCTTGGATCGACTACACTCGTCCAATTAACGTAGGCCGCCAGCTCCGCGCCGGGACCGAAGGCTCGAGGCACGTCGGGCATCAGCTTCAGCCAGTGCCCGTAGTCTTGGTCAACCGCCCTCACGCTTTCATCGAAGGTTTCCCTACTCTCATGCGGTACCCAAACGCTTGGGTAGGTGTCGATTTCGCCCTCAACGTGCAAACTGTCCGGATCGGGGGAATAAGTAGCCACTACGCGAAGGTTAGATAAACCGTTCCAAGGCGCATCCATGTGGAGGCTACCGTGGGTCGCCCACAGCATGTACTTCTCCATCACTCGCTCTGAGTTGATCTCCCAGTGATTGGCGTAGTTGGGAACAGCCAAAGCTCCGTCCTGCGCAATGAGCCGTAACGATACGCCGCGTCCACGCAACTTCACATCACCTGAAGCGGTAATGCAGAATTCAACCATACCCTTCGCGGCCTTCAGACGCAGAAGGGACGGGCTCGCCTCGACGACAAACGGAACAGGCTTGTCGGCATCCAGCAACTCCACTCGAAAGACAGGATGTGTACGTTGATCGCCATACACACTCCGCAAGTACACGCCAACAGGGAGGCCCGCGGCGTGAAAGCTCGCGAGATTTTCTTCCGTAAATTTTGAAAACGCTACCGTGGAACCATATCGACTGAAGGGGACTTTAGTGATGTCCAGCGCAAAGCGTCCAGTGTAGGGATACGGTTCGACTCCCGGCTTGGCAACAGAAGTACCTTGAGCACCAGCTTCTATTACCATGCCAAATGACAGACAGAACCAAAAAAGAAACTGCCGCATTCGAATTCTCCATATTAGAGCTCGACAGTCTTGATTTCGAGGACACCGAGGTCGACGGGGGATCTTCACTCGGCAAGGGACTCCCGCCCATCGCTCCGGCATCGTTTGCATTGTCGTGCTCGACCCGCGCTTCATGTCAACAGTATGCGCAAGATCCGAGGCTTTCCGCAGACAAAGTAACGGGCGGCAGCTGAAAGGCTGCCACCCGTCAAAGAGCGCACTGCCGAGACGACACCGTGGCACTACACAGTTCAGAAGGTCAATGTCGCCTTAACATAGTAGAAACCGCCATCGAATCCGAAGGGCGAGAAAATTGGGTACTGGGTGGCGGCTGTGCTGTCGTTGGCGGCGAACTCGCGCTCCAGAATTGTGCCGTTCCTGAGGTTCGGGTAACGATTAAATAAATTGATCGCTCCGACATCCACCTTGAGGTGCGATTGTATTTGATAACCCAGATCGAGATTCGTAATTGGCGTGGCGGCGATGCGGTTCTGGTAGTACACGGGCTGGCCGGTGGGTCCATCACCGTCGTCATTCTCGTAGTCGGAGGAGGGACCGTAGATTTTCTCCAATAGATTGACCGACGCTTTGCCGAACGTCCAGTTGACGCCAAGATTAATCACGTACTTGGGGCTTGCAGTCGTCAGATCAGAAATCGCCGTCTGGTCATAAAACGGCTGCCCGACAAATTGCGCGGGTGCAGTCGGTATTCTGGTAATAACGGTGTCGTTATAGGTCGCGCCGATTGTGTAGTCAACATGGCCCACGTTGTACTCGACGGGGAAGTCGAACGTGAAGTCAGCGCCTCGAGTCCGGGTGTCGATGCCATTGGCGAAAACGTAGACGCCTGTTGTGCCCGTCGCCAGGACCGCTGGATCGAGTGCGTTGCCATTCGCTTCGATGGCGGCGTTGACGTATGGAGCCGCCGGGGTCGGCACACCATTAACCTGACCCAGAATTTCGCCCGTGCCAACTATGCGGTTGGTGACTGTGATCTGGTAGAGGTCTAAGGTCATGATCATGGCCGGCAGCGGCCTGAATACCAAGCCCAAGCTGTAATTAACTGACTTCTCAGGTTGCAGCCCATCGCCGAGACCGAGCAGTTTGCCTCCCGGCGAATTGGGCGGCAGCGTGACTGAGCATCCGCTGATTCCACAATTGGTTGCGGAGTAATAACCCTCAGCGAGCGTGGGCGCCCGGAATCCGTTGCTGATAGTGCCGCGCATCGCAAATTCAGGCACGAAATCGTAACGGGCAGTGAGCTTGCCGACCGTCGCGTTGCCGAAATCGCTGTAATGCTCGAATCGACCGGCGACATCGACGCGCAGGCCCTCGATGGGTTTGGCTGCTAAATCGATATAGCCGGCTTCGTTCTTGCGATCGTGACTGCCAGCGTCCGTCGGCGTCAAACCCTCGAAAGACGACGCGCCGCCATCAATGTAGGAGTTTGGATTGCCCGCTCCGATCTTATAGGTCTCACGACGGTACTCACCCCCGAAGGCCACGTTCAAAGGCCCGGCAAGTCCAACGTCGAAGTCCCGATTCAAGTCGATCGTTGAGGTCCATTGTGTCGCTTGCAGCAAACCATCGTAGAAGTCAGATGGGCTGGGCAGGCCATTGACTCCATACGCGTCGCTGACAGAGTCATTGGTGAACTGATGGACCTTATCCCCACCAAAGCTGGTGCTGGCATCCCAGTTCCAGTCGGCGACCACGCCTTTGAAACCGGCAGTCATTTGGTAGTCCGACTCTTGTGTGGCTTCTTGGGGATTGAAGCCAAAGGGAAACGGAAATGTGGTGACGCTGGTCGTGGGATCGGTATAGCTAACCCGTTCAGGGATGCGGTAGTTCTCATAGGAGGCCGCTTCTTTGTCGCCGTAGCTAGCGGTGAAATAGAACTCCGTGCCCCCACCCACTTGAAATCCAGAGTTGAGCATTGCCAACCTAGTGTGAATTTCAGCGTCGCCTTGGATCATGTTCAGATACGGGTACCCGGGAACCTGTGTCATGTTCGAGTTGGGATAAGTGTCGAGGCTGTTGATTGCCTGCGGCTCGATGCCGCTCCGATTGCTGTGACCGTGATTGTGCGTTTCCCCAGTGATATTCAGATAGCCGCCATCCAGGGGCTCGAACCCAGCATTACCACTGACATCCCCGGTGGTGCCGCCGCCGTCGTAGTACTTGCCGTAAGTACCGTCGAGTTTGCCGCCTCTTGAATTTTTCTTGAGGATGATGTTGATGACGCCCGCGATCGCGTCAGTGCCGTACTGTGCTGCAGCCCCTTCCGTCAGTACTTCGATGTGATCGATCGCATCCAGGGGAATGAAATTCAAGTCGACCCCCGCGCCGCCTTGATAGGGTGAACCGGCATCCACAGCGAGATTGGCGGTCGTGTGCCGCCGTTTACCGTTGACCAGCACCAAGACATGATTTGGACTCAAGCCGCGCAATCTTGCCAGCAACGTCTGGCCACCCTCGTCGAAACCGAAGGCTTCCATTTGCAAAGAGGGCACGAGCTGCGCCAAGGCGGTCATAAGATCCGGCGCCCCGGTTGAGCGAAGGGATTCACTGCTCACGATTTGAATCGGGGCCGGACTATCTGCGGCGGCCACCCCACTTTGGCGCGTTCCGGTGACGACCACTTCTTGCATATCGGAGCTCGGTGCGCTGGTCGCATCCGCAGGTGCGGCGAGACTTGGTCCTGCATGCAACGCCAGAGCCGCGATCGCGAATGTCAGCGCCGCAAGCGCCGCCGAACTCTTCGGCTGCCAAATTGAAGTTACGGTCATTGAGATCTCCCCGCGCCGGCCAGACCGGCAAAATGTTGTTGTTACGCTAACAAGTGTCGTCTCTGCTGAACTCTGGCGCTCGCGCCCCAGATCTCCCGTTCGAAGCCTAGTAGATGAATGGTAGCGCTCCCATAGCATATTAATAATATATATTATTAATACCATGTCAAGCAGGACTAAATCACCCAGTTCGCCCCGCAACCGAATTTTTAATAGAGATCTGGACCGGGCGTCAGATGCGGCGCCGCGAAGTGAAAGTCAACGCACGAGAACATCTATGATCGCCGTGTCGGTTCCCGTCCACGAAAGCAGCATCCTCGCGAGTCACTGTCGCTTCTCGTCGTCCCAATGCAGGGGGACAGTTGAACCTGCTCTCTTCTCGTTAGCACCCGTCATATCGTCGTCGTAGAAGTGCGTGCGTGCGTGCCCGTGCGTACGTGGGGCTGGCATTTGTTCCGTCAATCAGTCAAGGCCGGGCGGAAGACTCTCGTTTGACCAGCGAGAAATTCAGAAAGTGTTGCAGTGGCTCAAGGGTGCGACCCGTGCGTCGAAGTCGAATTTCCTCCAACAGCAACTCCATGGCCTTGGCCGCCATCGCCGCAACGGGCTGTCGCACGGTTGTGAGAGCCGGCCAAATCGTTGTCGCCAGCGGCGTGTCATCGAAGCCTACAACAGTCAAATTAGTGGGTACGTCCAAGTGTTGCCGATGCGCCACGGCAATGGCAGCCGCCGCCATGTCATCGTTACTCGCAAATATGGCGCTTGGTTGATCGCCCACGGAAAGCAATTTCTCTGCTGCGAGTAGACCCGAACGATAGCTGAAGGATCCCTGCTCAACCCAAGTCCGGCGCACCTCCAATTTGGCCTCATGCATCGCTGCCGCAAATCCTGCGTAGCGTTGGCCGCTGGCCGTTTGGTTTTGCGGTCCGAGAATAAAACCGATCTTTTGGTGCCCCAACGACAGCAAGTAGCGTGTCATCGCCGCGGCGGCCTCGTAATCGTTGATGCGTACCGACAAGCCTTTTGTATCCGAGCGTCCCGTCGCCACGGAAACGAATGGAATCCTCGCGGCTTGCAACGCCTCCAAGACCACCTTCGAGTCGGAGAGCGGGGGAGCCAGGATTATCCCACCCACTCCGTCGCGTAGCATTTTCTGGATCGCCGTTCGCTCTCTCTTAGAGCCGCACTTTTCCAAGACAGTCTGGCATCCGGCATTGCTGCTTTGTTCCAAAACTCCTACCAAAAATTCGTTCATGTAGGCGGAGCTTGGATTGTTGTACAGCAGACCTATGTGTAGATTCGGGCCCTTCGCCAGGTTGCGAGCTGCCGCACTTGGGATATAACCGAGTTCCTTTACCGCGGCCTCAACGCGCTGTCTGGTCTCCGATTTGACGTTCATGCCTCCGCCCAGAACACGCGAAACCGTCATTGGCGCAACATTGATGTGCCTTGCCACGTCCTGCATTGTCACTGCCAGGCGACAACGTCGTTTCTTCTTTTTCATAATTCTCTCCGGCTGGCGGTTTACTTCCACTACTTGCCCCCGGCTACGCGCTTGTCTGCGCTCAAGACACCATTGCCCAACATTTTCCCACGCACCTTCTATCCTCCAGCGGCCCCTATCGATCGCCTCCGCACCCTGACCAATTTGATCAGTCCCGATCTTGGTTGACCGCGCTGAGCAGGAGATATCGCCATGCTTGACATACGAAGCCTAGTGGATATTATGGTCGCGCTAACAAGTATTTATCATACAAATCAGGCTTACGCTTGAGTAGGCGCGCGATTCCTTCGTAAAGGTGACCACGTGGCAGAGGAAGGCAAGCGCCTGCGCAGCACGCGCAGTTACGGTCTGAAAAGTCCCGGCTCACGCGCACAGGAATGCGGGCGATTAATCGTGGCCACGGCTCGCCCGGACCAATGCCTCTCCCGCATTCTCACATGTGCCTCTCTTGAAAACGTCGTTCGCAGCTTGGCCGCCATTGGCGTCTCAGCCCCTATCGCTATCGTTTTTCACCTCATCGCGATTGGCGGACGATTGAGGGTACTATTGACGCCCAAGCACCTTGACCACCAACAGCATGTTTTGCGGGCCGAACGGGACTGCGACTTTTATGTACGCGCGGGCGCAATCCACCCTCTCGTAGAACGGGAATCACACTGATGAACGGCGCAGCTTTCGCCGATCCGTTTGTCCGAGCGAGCCTGATCGTGAACTGTGACGATGTCCACGCCTACGACGCCGTGGTGCCGCCCATCGTACAGTCCTCGTTGTTTACCTTTCCCACATACGAAGAATTGGAGGCCACCTTCAAAGGTGAGAAAGTCCGCCCGATTTACAGCCGCGGCCTCAATCCAACAGTACAGCAGTTGGAGTTCAAGCTCGCAGCGCTCGAAGCGACCGATGAAGCCATCGGCTTCGCCAGCGGAATGGCCGCAATCTCCTCGACGGTGATGACCTTCGTGAAGCCGGGCGATCGCATGGTCTGCGTGCGCCACATCTATCCTGATGCCTACCGTCTATTCGAAACTCTGCTCAAACGTTGGAATATCGCCATCACCTATGTGGACGCTGCCGACACGGCAGCCATTGAGGGCGCGCTACCCGGTGCCGCGCTGTTTTATATAGAAAGCCCTACCAGCTGGATGATGCAGGCACATGATGTCGCGGCGCTCGCGGCTCTGGCCCGAAAGTATCAGGTCCTGAGCGTGATCGATAACAGCTGGGCCTCCCCGGTGTTCCAGCAACCCATCGCCCTCGGCGTTGATTTAGTGGTGCATTCGGCTTCGAAATACATTGGCGGCCACAGCGATACGGTAGCCGGGGCAGTCGCAGGCCGGGCCGAGTTGATCGCCGACATCCGCAGCACTACCTGCCCGTATCTGGGCGGCAAGCTCTCACCTTTTGAGGCATGGCTGCTGTTGCGCGGCCTGCGCACTCTGCCTGTGCGAATGCGCGCCCATGAGGCGGCGGCAGTGACGATTGCGGGACGTCTGGCGGAAGATCCTCACGTGACTGCCGTGCTTCATCCGGGGCTGGGCAGGCGCCTTCCGCCCGGCTTGCAGGGCACCTCGGGACTCTTCTCATTCGTTTTGGGCAACAGCGTGGACATCCCCACGTTCTGCAATCAGCTGCGGATCTTCAAGATGGGAGTGAGCTGGGGCGGACATGAAAGCCTCGCGATGCCGGCTCTCGTGACGCGTGTCCAGGCGGCCGGCCCGAATTCCGCCGTCGACTTCGGTGTGCCCGAACGCGTGGTGCGCTTGCATATCGGTCTCGAAGGGGTGGATGCGCTATGGGACGACCTCAATACGGCCATTCGCGCCAGTTTGAAGCGGACCGGCTCGTGAGAGCGGCACTTTGGCTCGCTGCCCTGGCCTTGGGCTTAAGCTTCTCGCCCATCACGCCTGCTGCCACGACCTTAAAGCTGGTCGAGGTGATCACCAGCCCTGAGCGAACTGAGACTCTCAAGAGCATCGTCAAGACTTTCGAGGATGCCAACCCCGACGTCCGGGTCGAAATCACTTCCCTGTCCTGGGGCCCGTCCTTCGAGAAGTTTGCAACCATGGTCGCCGCGGGCGACACGCCCGATGTGGTCGAGATGCCCGATGTATGGCTGGGACTCTACGCCAATAATGGTGCGCTGGAGAGCCTTGAACCGTATCTGAAGACCTGGCCGCACACCCAGGAATTAAATCAGCGGACATTGCAGTTGGCGAGGATGGTCAGAAACACTGCTTACATGCTGCCTTACGGCTTTTATCTACGAGCGCTCTACTACAGCAAGAAATTGTTTGCTGCGGCAGGCGTCAGCGTCCCACCGCGGACTCTCGATGAGTTTGTCGCGGTCTCGAAGAAGGTGTCGAGTCTGCCGGGAAAATATGGCTATTGCTTGCGCGGCGGCGCCGGCGGAGTCAACGCCTGGATGATGTTCGGTGCCGTCGCCAATGGCTCGGACGCGTTTTTCAAGGACGACGGGAGCTCGACCTTTACCGACCCAGGGTGGATCAAGGGCTTCAACACTTTGGCGGACATCTATAAATCGGGATTTGCGCCCAAAGACAGCGTGAATTGGGGCTATAACGACATCATCGCCGGCTTCTACTCGGGCACGTGCGCGATGATCGAGAATGATCCGGACGCACTGATCGCGATCGCCGAACGCATGAAGCCCGACGAATACGGCATCGCGCCCTGGATCAAAGGGCCATCCGACAAAAGTTTCCCGACGATCGGCTATACCGGTTGGTCGATGTTTGCCAACAGCAAGCACAAGGATCTTGCTTGGAAACTGATAGCCACCCTCGACGGTGTGCCGGGCAACCTGGTCTGGAACCGCCGGATCGGAGCGTTGCCCATCTATACGGCGGCGGCGAAAGATCCGCTATATACCGACGTCAGATTCAAGGCCTGGTTCGACGAGCTCAACGATCCGAACGTCGTACCGATGGTGATGCCGGTAGATCTCCGCGCCTGGGCTCTTTTTGCCAGCTCAATTGTTCCTCGAACGAGTCAGAGTCTGCTGCTCGGCCGGATCACGGCGACTGAGATGGCGCAGCAGTGGGCGCAAGCCATGACCAAAGCAAAACAGAGCCAGAAATGAATGCGCGTGGCAGGCGCATTGCAATCGGCGCCGAACCATATCTCTACACCGCGCCTGTACTGATTTTGATCGCTGCGGTCTTGCTGGTCCCCTTAGGTGTGGGGTTGTCCTATGCGTTCCGAGACATCCAGCTACTCGATCCGTTCAGCGGCGGATTCGTCGGCGTCGATCATTTCCGCGAGCTCGCGTCAGATCGCAGTTTTCGTGCTGCGCTATATAACACTTTGATCTGGACCGGCGCATCGGTAGCGCTGCAATTCATTTTCGGGCTAGTTCTCGCGCTTTTGCTGAACCGCGAGTTTCCGGGTCGACGGCTGGTGCAGGCGCTGGTCTTCCTACCCTGGGCAGTGCCCACTTTTCTTGTGGGTCTCGACTGGGCGTGGTTGTTCAATCCCGTGGTGGGACCGCTGCCCGGATGGCTGTTCGCTGTAAAGCTGACGCACGATACCAACAATCTACTCGCCGCACCGGGAACGGCTCTGATCGGGCCAATCGTTGCCTCCATCTGGTGGGGCATCCCGTTCTTCGCCATCACCAACCTCGCTGCGCTGCAATCTATCCCGAAGGACTTATACGAATCAGCTTCGATCGATGGCGCGAGCGTGTTCAAGCAGTTTCGCTCCATCACCCTACCACTACTTGCGCCCACTCTTGCCATCACGATTTTACTGCGTACCGTTTGGGTCGCTAATTTCGCCGACCTGATCGTCGTCATGACCGATGGCGGTCCCGCCGATTCCACCCAGACCGTGGCGAGCTACATTTTCACGGTCGCGTTTCGGCGTTTGGACTTCGGCTATGCCTCGAGCATCGCGGCGGTACTGCTCATTCTATTGTTCATTTACGCCCTGGCTATTCTGAGCTTGCGCCGTCTCATCATGCAGCGGCAGTCATAACCGCATGCTGCGCCGAACGCTTTATTGGAGTTCGCATTACCTTCTGATCGGGCTCTATGTACTGTTCGCCCTGTTTCCCCTGTTCTGGCTGATCAAAGTCGCCTTGACACCCAACGATCTGCTCTACAGCGAGGGCATCAGGCTGTGGCCGTCACGCACGAGCTTGGAGCATTTCCGTTTCGTTCTGGCTCACAGTGAATTTCCACTGTTCTTTCGCAACAGCCTGATCGTCTCGGCCGGCACCGCCGTGAGCGTGACGCTGGTCAGCGCCGCCGGCGGCTATGGCTTGTCGCGCTTCACTTTCCGAGGCAAGCCGCTGTTGGTGGCGCTTATGCTGATCACACAAATGTTTCCCTTGGTCATGCTGGTGGCGCCTATGTTCCGGCTACTGGCGCCCATCGGTCTGACCAACAGCCTCACGGGGCTGGTGATTGTCTACACAGCCTTCAACGCCCCGTTTGCCACCTTCCTCATGCAGTCCTTCTTCGATGCGATCCCCAAGGAACTCGAAGAGGCAGCCATGATTGATGGCGCCACGCGGTTCGGCGCCTTTCGACGCATTATTCTGCCTCTGACTCTGCCCGGCATTGCCGCCACCGGCGGATTCGTCTTCACCGCCGCCTGGAGCGAGTTGCTGTTCGCGCTGATGCTGAATTCCTCGTCTCGGGCGAGCACCTTTCCGGTGGGGCTATTGTCTTTCGTCTCGAAGTTCTCAGTCGATTTCGGTCAAATGATGGCGGCCGGAGTGCTGGCGCTGATTCCGGCGTGCCTGTTCTTTTTCCTAATTCAGCGATATCTGGTGCGCGGCTTGACCGCCGGCGCCGTGAAGGGCTGAAGGGGACCGCCGTGAGTGCAATCGACATCAGCGGCGTCAGCAAGCGCTTTGGAAATACTCCAATATTGCATGAGATCACTCTCGCCGTGGAGGCGGGGGAATTCGTGGTGCTGGTGGGACCCTCGGGCTGCGGCAAGTCGACGCTATTGCGCATGATCGCTGGACTCGAAGAGGTCAGCGCCGGGGAGATCAGAATCGGCGGGACGTTGGTGAACGACCTGCCCCCCAAAGCGCGTGATATCGCCATGGTGTTTCAATCCTATGCGCTCTATCCCCACATGTCGGTAGCCGACAACATGGCCTACAGCCTGCGGCTACGACGCACGCCTAAGCAGGACATCAAGACCGCGATTCATGCTGCGGCGGCGAAACTTGGTCTCGGTCCACTACTCGAACGCAAGCCGAAGGCGCTATCGGGTGGACAACGCCAGCGTGTCGCGATGGGCCGAGCGATCGTGCGTCGGCCCAAGGCATTTTTGTTCGATGAGCCGCTGTCGAATCTCGATGCTCGACTGCGCGAGCACATGCGCGCCGAGATCAAGAAACTGCATCGCGAGCTCGGGGCCACCTCAATCTACGTTACGCACGACCAGATCGAAGCTATGACGTTGGCGGACCGAATCGTAGCGATGAACGGCGGCCACATACAGCAGGTGGGCAGCCCGCTCGAACTCTACGATCGACCTGCCAACCTGTTCGTTGCAGGTTTTATTGGCTCACCAGCGATGAACATGTTTCCAGCGAACTTCAGTCGTCGCGATGGGCGGCCCACACTCGTGCACCCCGCTTTTACGCTCACTTTGGAGGACGATTGCGCTCTCCAGGACGGTGCAGCGCTGACGGTTGGTATTCGGCCCGAGCACATCGAACTCGGCGCCGGTTCGATTCAAGGTATCGTCGACTTGGTAGAACCCACGGGACTGGGCACCATCGCCCACCTCACTTTAGCGGGCACATCGCTCAAGGCGTTCGGTCTCACGCGGCCGCCGCTGATGGTGGGCGCGAGCGTGAGCCTGGATTTGCCGGTGCACAATTTGCATCTTTTCGATGCGGACGGCGTTCGAGTTCGGCGATGACTACAAACTATAATTCCCTGACCGCGCGAACACCGGCGGCAGAATGGGGGATGAATAACCATATTGCGTTCGCGCGCCGCGCAGTTTTTTCCGCGGCTCTTGCCGCGGCCAGCACAGCATGGGTACGCGCCGTGCCGGCCAGATCGTCGATTCGAAGCATGTACCCATTTGATCGCCCCGGGCGAGGGTGGGCGCACGTTGCAAACGCGATTGAGTTATATCGCATTTATATTATAATATTCGAACGACGACGACGACAGTGCCTCCGAACGTGGCATCACTCTCGCAATGCCTGAAAACATAGACCTCCGTAGCCGACGAGACAATGCCCGCGAAAAAACGGCGCGAATCGCCGCGGGTGGTGGAGGCAGTTGACAGGAATGCGCGTGGTATATTGATCATATTGATGCGATCCTTGCGGCTTGGCCGAAGTGTCGCAAACGACGGGAAGACTTGCGCCATGACGAGAGAAAAGAAGCCGCTGCGTAGCCATAAGAGCTACGGCCGCAAGGACAAGGACGGCTTCATTCATCGCAGTTGGATGAAAAGTGAAGGCCTGCCCGCGGACGCATTCGACGGCCGGCCGGTAGTCGGAATCTGCAACACCTGGTCGGAATTGACTCCCTGCAATGCGGGACTGCGCGACATCGCCGAGCACGTCAAACGGGGCGTGTGGGAAGCGGGAGGCCTGCCTCTGGAGTTTCCGGCCATGTCGCTGGGTGAAACTCAAATGCGTCCCACGGCGATGTTGTTCCGCAACTTGCTTGCCATGGAAGTCGAAGAGTCGATTCGCGGCAACCCGATCGACGCCGTTGTTCTCTTGGGCGGCTGCGACAAGACCACTCCCGGTCAACTGATGGGCGCGGCCAGCGTCGATCTTCCGACGCTCGTGATCTCAAGCGGACCGATGCTGAACGGGAAGTTCCGCGGATGCGACATTGGATCTGGCACAGACGTGTGGAAGTTCAGCGAAGCGGTGCGCGGCGGCAAGATGTCGCTGGACGACTTCATGGCGGCCGAATCCGGCATGTCGCGGACGCCCGGAACCTGCATGACCATGGGCAGCGCATCCACCATGGCCTGCATGATGGAGGCCATGGGCATCGCCCTGCCCTTCAATGCGACGACCCCCGCAGTCGATGCGCAGCGCCGCAGGATTGCCCACGAGAGCGGGCGACTGATCGTGCGCATGGCGCTCGAAGACGTGCGGCTGTCGAGCATTCTGAGCCGAACCGCTTTTGAAAACGCCATTCGCGTTTTGGGTGCGATTGGCGGTTCGACCAACACGGTCTTGCACTTGCTCGCCCTCGCCGGCCGGCTCGGCGTGCCGCTCACACTCGAGGACTTCGACCGGCTGACCGCCAACGTGCCTTTGCTGGTTGATTTGCAACCCTCGGGCCGTTTCCTGATGGAAGACCTCCACTACGCGGGCGGACTGCCCGCCGTGTTGAAGGAATTGAGTCCCTTGCTCGACCTGCAGGCCAAAACCGCCTGGAGCCAGCCACTCGGTGCGAGCTTCGCATCCGCCGAATGCTACAACCACGAGGTGATCCGTACTCTCGCCGCGCCGGCCAATCCGGTCTCGGGAATCTGGGTATTGAAGGGCAATCTATGTCCCAACGGCGCCGTGATGAAACCGAGTGCCGCCAGCCGCGCGCTGTTCTCGCACCGCGGTCGCGCGGTGGTGTTCGAATCGATCGAAGATCTGCATGAGCGCATCGACGATCCAGCGCTTGATGTGGACGCCCGGTCGGTGCTGGTTCTCAAGGGCTGCGGCCCTCAGGGTTATCCGGGCATGCCGGAGGTCGGCAACATGCCCCTGCCCCGCAAACTCTTGGAACGGGGGGTCGAGGACATGCTGCGAATCTCGGATGCCCGCATGAGCGGTACCGCCTTCGGCACCGTCGTACTGCACGTGGCGCCCGAGGCCGAGGCCGGCGGACCGCTCGCGATGGTGCGCGACGGAGACGAGATCCTGCTCGATGGACCGAATCGGCGCCTGGAGCTGCTTATCTCGCCGCTCGAATTGGCGGCGCGCACCGAGGCCTGGACGCGGAAACGCCCCCCGCCCAAATATACGCGCGGCTACTATCGGCTTTACGTGCAGCACGTGATGCAGGCGAATAAGGGATGCGATCTCGATTTCCTGACCGGAGCCAGCGGGAGCGTCGTCGATCGGGAATCGCACTGATGGCGCTACCGAGTGTCGTCGCCGGCGATTGGGGAACATCGCGACTGCGGCTCTTTCTCTGCGATGATGGCGGCGAGATTCTCGCCCGTGCCGACGGCCCGGGTGTCGCCGCAGTAGGAGGTCCCTTTCCGCAAATTTTCGAGTCCCTGGTGGCGCCCTGGGAGTCGCGTCACGGCGCTTTGCCGGCCGTTCTCTGCGGCATGGTTGGTTCCAACATCGGCTGGGTGCAAGCTCCCTATGTCGCCTGCCCCGCCCTTCCGGCAAAAATCATCGGCGGCTGCATACCGCTGCGAGCCGGCCGCGTTCGGATCGTTCCGGGAGTGCGCTGCGAGAATCGGTTGGGAGCGCCGGATTTCATGCGCGGCGAAGAAACTCAAATACTTGGCGCGCTGACTCTGGAGCCTGCGCTGCGCCGGGGCGCGCATCTTCTATGTCTTCCCGGTACCCACACGAAATGGGTCCTGCTCAAGGAAGGAATCATCGAAGAGTTCCTGACGGTGCCGACGGGCGAACTCTACGCGGCCCTTCGCGATCATAGCGTGCTGGTGGGCAACGACTTTCGCCGCCAAGAAGTGACCGGCGGTGGCGCTTTCGAAGAGGGCCTGAAACGGTTCGGCGAATTCCCGCAGGTGCCCGTGCTGCACCGCCTGTTCGAGTGTCGTAGCCGGTTGCTCAGCGGCGAGCTTGCCGCCGCCGGCGCCGCGGCCTTTTTATCGGGCCTACTAATCGCCGAGGACGTCGGCGGAGCGCTCCACCTGTATGCGAACGGTCCATCGGCGCGCAGCGTGTACCTGATCGGCGCGCCGGCCCTGACCGGACTGTATGCATCCGCGTTGGAGCATGAATCCTGCGCCGCGCGCCAGCTCGACGGAGCCGCCGCATCTCTGGCCGGCCTCATACGCGTTCACCAACACAACGCCTCGCAGGTGGAATCAAGTGCAGTCTGACGGGCTCGCGGGGGAGAAGGCGCTGGTGGCGATCCTGCGCGGTGTCGTTCCGGAGCGCGCGCTGGGCGTGGCTCGTGTGCTATACGCCGTGGGCTTCCGCACGATCGAAGTGCCGCTCAATTCACCGGATCCCTTCGCCAGCATTGCCGCCTTGGCGGCCGGCCTGCCGCCGGATTGCCTGGTGGGCGCCGGCACCGTTCTGAATGCCGGCGACGTTGGCCGCACTCATGCGGCGGGCGGTGGGCTGATCGTCTCGCCGAATTTCGATGCCGAGGTGATCGGCGCGGCAACGCACCGGGCGATGCGGGTATTGCCGGGGATCGCCACCGCAACCGAGGCATTCGCCGCCCTTCGCGCAGGTGCGAGACAATTGAAGCTCTTCCCGGCCACGACTTACGGTCCTCGGCATTTGCAGGCGCTGCGCACGGTGCTGCCGCCGGGCACTCAGATCCTGCCCGTCGGCGGAATCGCGGCGGCCCACCTCGTCGATTGGCTGGCTGCCGGCGCAGCCGGATTCGGTTTCGGATCGGAGCTGTTCCGCCCCGAGTACGGACTAGGCGACATCGAACGCCGCGGGCAACTGCTAGTGCGGGCGTTCCGCGAGGCTCGCGACCGGCTCGCGGTGCCGCCGGGCGAGGCGGCAACGACAAGAACGAGCGGGGAATCTGCGTGACACGATCGCCAATCGACGGCGCGATCTTCAGCAGCGATGCCGTCTCAATCTCCCTACTCGCTCGTCGGGCTTTACACGACTGGCTGATAAGAGCCGACACATGACTGCGTCCACTCCGATCGAGATTTTGAGGGTTCGCAACGCGGTGGGCGAAGGGATTCTGTGGGACTGGCGGCGGCAGCTATTGTGGTGGACCGATATTCCCAACCGCACTCTGTATCGGTACGAGTGGAACCGCGGAACCACGCGCAAATGGGAGACGCCCGAGCGGGTAGGGTCGTTCGGGTTCATCAAGGACAGCCACCGATTGATCGTGGCTTTCGCGAGCGGCATTGCCTTGTACGACCCATGTACAGGCGCGGTCGACTGGATTGCGCGTCCCGAGGAGATCGCCCCCGGCATCCGGTTCAACGACGGCCGCGTAGACCGACGGGGTCGATTTTGGAGCGGCACAATGATCGAACGCGGTACGCACACCGACGGCGCCTGTCTGTACTCCGTGAACAGTGCGCGCGAGTGTCGCCGCCACTTCAGCGGCATTGCCATCTCTAATGGGCTTTGCCTGAGCCCGGACGGCAGGCTTCTATACTTTGCCGATTCGCCGACCCGCACGATTCGCGTTTTCGAGATGATCGAGCCGGAGGGAACTCTCGGGCCGCCGAAACTGTTCGCACAATCCGCGGACGGCTCCGCACCCGACGGCGCGGCCATCGATGCCGACGGCTGCATGTGGAGCGCGCATTGGGGCGGAGGCTGCGTCGTGCGCTACACCCCCGACGGCCGGATCGACCGTACCTTGCCCGTACCGGCGCGCCAGCCCAGCTGCGTTTGTTTCGCCGGAACCGATCTCGACATCCTTTGCGTCACGAGCGCATGCGAGGGACTCGATCAGGAAATGTTACTGGCCGATCCCAATGCGGGCGATGTGTTTTTCTACCGGACTGGTGTTCGCGGTCTGCGTGAGCCAGAGTACTTAGTATGAATACCCCCGTCCGCGGTCAGAACCTGACTTACAGCATAGCCAATCAGATCGGTATTGCCATCGTGACCGGGGTGTACTCGGCGGACAATCCCATTCCCATCGAGGCCGAGCTGTGCCGACAGTACGGTGCGAGCCGCTCGGTGCTGCGCGAAGCAGTCAAGATGCTGACCGCAAAGGGTCTTCTCGGAGCGAGGCCGCGCCTCGGCACCTGGGTGCAGCCGGAGGACAAATGGAATCTCCTCGATCCTGACGTGCTGGGTTGGCTGCTGGAGCGGAAATTCTCGATGGCGTTACTGATCGAGTTTACGGAGATCCGACTGGCCGTCGAGCCGGTAGCCGCGGCACTTGCGGCCGCCCATGCTAGTCCCGACGAGAAGGCCGCCATTCGAGCCGCGATACTGCGCATGCAGGCCGCCAATCGAGGCGAGGACGACCCGCTGGACTCAGACATCGCCTTTCACGTGGCGGTGCTTCGCGGCAGTCGCAATCGGTTCTATGCGCAGCTCTCCGAGTTCATCTCCACCGCACTGCGCTTTAGCATTCGCATGACGAATCGATACAAGGGCGTGAGGCTCGCCAGCGTCGCGGATCACAAGAAAATCGCCGATGCCATCATCGCCGGGAAAGCCGATCACGCAGGCGAGGCCATGCGCAAGCTGATCCAGGAAGCGATGGATCTCATTTGCAAGCGCGCCGCGCAGGAGAAACGAGCAGCCCGCACGCATGCACGGTCATGAAGAGAATCAAGATCGCGCTGGTCGGGCTTGGCAAGATCGCGCGCGACCAGCACATTCCGGCTCTGACCGACGGCGACGCCTTTGAATTGATCGGCGTCGCTAGCCCTCACCACAAATGGAACGGCCTTGCGAACTACGACGATCTGCCAGCTTTGATTCGCGGGCAGCCGGAACTTTCGGCCGTCGCCCTGTGCACGCCGCCACAGGTGCGTTACGACCTAGCGCGCACGGCGCTCGAGCATGGCCTGCACGTCCTTCTGGAAAAACCACCGGGCGTTTCGGTGAGCGAAGTGGTCGCACTAGCCGAGCTGGCCGCGCGGCAGCACGTCGCTCTCTATGCCTCCTGGCACTCGAGGCATGCACGCGGTGTGGAACCCGCTCGCGAGTGGCTGCGTGAGCGAAAAATTCGCAGCGCCAGGATCGCCTGGAAAGAGGATGTGCGTATCTGGCATCCCGGCCAAACCTGGATATGGAAGGCCGGCGGCCTCGGTGTGTTCGATCCAGGGATCAACGCGTTGTCGATCCTGACCCGGATCCTACCCGGTCGCGTAGCGTTGAAGTCCGCCGAGCTGAGTTATCCCGAGAATTGCGCGACGCCAATTGCCGCCCATCTGTCCATGAGCGGCGACAACGGGATGACCGCCATCGCGGAGTTCGATTTTCTGCAGACCGGCCCTCAAACCTGGACCATCGACGTTGAAACGGACTCAGGGTGGCTGACCCTGTCGATGGGCGGCAAGGAGCTGTACATCGACGGCCGCGAGGCTGAGACCCCGGCCACTGCGGAGTACCCAAGCCTGTACGCGGATTTCGGAGAACTGATTCGACGTCGCCGCAGCGACGTCGATATCGCTCCATTGCAACTCGTGGCCGACGCCTTCCTGTGCGGCCGCCGTATTGAGGTCGACCCTTTCGTGGAATGAAGCGGCGGAATGAAACCCTTCGGGACGTAGGAGTCGCAGGTTCAAATCCTGTCACCCCGACCACTAATTTTTTGGTCCTAACTGGGCGATCGGTACCCATTTTTTTCCTGAGACATGGGTAACAGTTTGGCACCGAACGGGTTTGG
>Ga0209006_10001918_pt1 | contig 18853 bp, 15 predicted proteins | sample JacPin_JW_Ref_O2_FD_188567 | JGI IMG/M metagenome (GOLD analysis project Ga0209006, IMG submission 188567) | Forest soil microbial communities from Algoma, Ontario, Canada - Jack Pine, Ontario site 1_JW_Ref_O2 (SPAdes) (version 2) | ecosystem: Environmental > Terrestrial > Soil > Boreal...
TCCGCGGCCGAGGGGGCTGTAGGCGACGAAGCCGATGCCGAGTTCGCGGCAGGTGCTGAGGATTTGATCTTCGGGATCGCGCGTCCAGAGGGAGTATTCCGTTTGCAGCGCGGTGATGGGATGAACTTTCGCGGCGCGGCGGAGAGTTTGCGGGCCGGCTTCGGAGAGTCCGAGGTAGCGTACTTTGCCTTCTTTCACCAGCTGGGCCATGGCTCCAACGGTTTCTTCGATGGGCGTGTTGGGGTCGACGCGATGCTGGTAATAGAGATCGATGGTGTCGACGCCGAGGCGCTTCAGGCTGCCTTCGCAGGATTGGCGAACGTATTCTGGCTTGCCGCTAACGCCGCGAACCGTGGGGTTGGCGGGATCGCGGAGGATGCCGAATTTGGTGGCCACGACAATCTGGTCGCGCTTGCCTTTGATCGCGCGGCCTACCAACTCTTCGTTCTTGTAAGGACCGTACACGTCGGCGGTGTCGAGGAAGTTGATGCCGAGTTCGAGAGCGCGGTGGATGGTGGCGATGGACTCGGCGTCGTCGCGTCCGCTATAAAACTCCGACATGCCCATGCAGCCGAGACCGAGGGCGGAAACTTTGGGGCCGGTGTGGCCGAGCTGGCGAGTTTGCATATTTCGAGTTTGCATGATGATTGCCTTCCAGAAATATAGATTACCGAATTAATTAGTAGATGCGGATGAGTGGCTTCTGGGATGCAGAAACGTTGCCGATGTGGCGGGCGGCGATTCCGAGGTCGCGGGCTTGTGAAACAAATCTTTCGCAATTCTTTTCCGCGAGCGAGATGAGCAGTCCGCCGGCGGTTTGCGGGTCGAACAGCAAAGCTTTGAGGTCGGGGCTGATCTCGGATTCGTAACCGACCACGCATTCGGCGAATTCGCGGTTTGCGTTCAGGCCGCCGGGGATGTAACCCGCGCGAATGCATTCCAGCGCTCCGGGGAGAGCCTCGAGCTTATCTGAAAAGATTTGCAGGGACACGTTGCTGGCGAGCGCGAGTTCGCGGGCGTGGCCGATGAGGCCGAAGCCGGTAACATCGGTCATGCCGTGCACTTCGAAGTCGGGAGCGTTGAAGCCGTGAGCGTTGTGGTTGTGGCCGACGATGAGCTCCGCGGCTTTTTTGTTGAGCGTGGTCATCGACTGCACAGCGGCATCGATCCATACTTGTTCCGCTTTGCCTTTCTTGATGGCGGTGGAGATCACTCCGGTGCCAAGGGGCTTGGTGAAGACCAAGACGTCGCCTGCTTTTGCGCCGCTGTTGGCAAGAACTTTTCGGGGATGGACGAGGCCGGTGACGGCGTATCCGAATTTGGTTTCGTCGTCGCGAATGCTGTGGCCGCCGATCACGGTGCAAGTGGCTTCGATCATCTTCGAGAGGCCACCGGCGAGGATGCGCTCAAGAATTTCGAGATCGGCTTTTTCGGGGAAACAAACCAGCGCGAGCGAGGTGACGGGGCGTCCGCCCATGGCGTAGACGTCGCTGAGGGCGTTGGTGGCGGCGATCTGGCCGAAAGTGTAGGGATCGTCGACGACGGGAGTAAAAAAATCGACAGTCTGAACAAGGGCTTGATCGGGGGCGATTTGATACACTCCGGCGTCGTCGGCGTGATCGAAGCCGACCAGAACGTTGGGGTCGTGTTGCCGGGCTAATTTCCCAAGCACCGTGTCCAGCGCCGCTGGACTCAGCTTGGACGCTCAACCCGCGGCTTTTACGGACTCCGTAAGCCGGAATGGCTTTGGTTCGGACATGCAGCCATTCTACTGGAATCGTGGTTGGCGGCTGGCTCTAGCGCCTGCTCCGGGGGCCGAAGCCCCGCGCTCATTTCGGAGACTTTACGCGGCGCTCGAAGCTCCGCTCTCCTGCATCGGCGCACGCAGCATCGAGCTTTCGTGTAGCAAGTTGAAGCGGCGCCTTAAGTAATTGGATCAGGGTTTTATTTGGCGGTGACGTCGATGACTTGGATTTCGGGATACTGGTGGTTCCATTGCGCGGAGATGCTTTCGAAGGTCAGGCGAAAGGGCTGGCTCTGGCCGGGAGCGAGCGGGGAGACGGTGAGGTCGACGGCTTCGGGGTAGGGGCCGGTGGTTCTCAGCGCGCGCAGGGGGACATTGTCTTCTCTTTGCGCGACCTGGCCCATGTCGTCTTTGAAAATAACTTGAACGGCGGCGTGAGTTACGGTTTTGGAGCCGGCGTTGGTGAGCGAGCCGTCGATGTAGCTGACGGTGGCGCCGACAAAATTTTCGGCGGCGCTCATTTTGAAGTCGGAGAGCTTCAGGTTGGCGGCGTAGGCGGGCGGGAGTCCTGAGGCGGCTTTTGGTTCGGTGCGGAGGAGCAGGGCTGCGACCACGGCCACGATCAGGACGACTGCGACGGCAAGGAAGATGATGCGGCGGCTGGAATCGCGCTCTTCAGTTAGCGGGGATTGCGGGGTGAGGCCGCCCATGCGGGAATTGTAGATGGTTGATTTTGGAATGTCGATCGTGGAGCGCCGAACCTAACCCATTCAGCCAACGAGGCGATCTCCTAGGCCTCGGCAGCGGGACACGAGCGAAACCTCAGCTAAAGCCCACATCTTTTGGATCTTTGCGGCACGGCCGGAAGCCGTGCCCTCCCCGAACCTAAACGAAAGGACCACTCAAGCGCGCGACGCTAACAGCTTGGCGGCGGTGTCGTGGTAGACCTGCTGGAGGATTGAATCGGGCAGGGCGAATCCGTTGAGGGGCCAGTGGTAGCTGAACTGGTCGATTTCGTAGAAATGTTCGTCTTGCGTTTCGAGGATGCGGAACGTGGTGCGGTACATGGGCTTGTCGAAACCCATGTCGGTGCCGTAGACGAGGCGGTCGGCGTGCTTGGCGTAGAACTGCGCGGCGAAGCGGGGGATGGGAGCGGTTTCGGCGTAGCGCGCGGAAATGTCGGCGTAGAGATTGGGATTGCGAGTGAACAAGTCGCCGAGGCGGGCGAGGTCGTAGTCGAGGTTGGCGAAGTGGCAGGCTACGAAAATTGTTTTGGGATGGCGCTGGGCGGTGCGCTCGAGAATATCGACCATGCCGGAGAGGCCGACGATGTTGGGTTGGTTATCGAGGCGCCATTCGTAGGCGTTCATCAGGCCGTCGTTGGTTTTGTCCATTTTCTGGTACATCCAGATGGGGTCGGCGACGTGGAGGCTGATCGGCATGCCTAGCTCGGCGGTCTTTTCAAAGAGACCGTCCATGCGTGCGTCGTCGGGATGCATGCCTGGGGCGTTCGATTTTCCTGAGCGCAGGCCTTTGCCTTTGTCGTGAATTTCGCCGACTCCGCGAGCGCCGGCTTGCTTGCAGCGTTCGAGTTCTCGGACGGCGGCGGGACCGAATCCGGGCTGGTTGTAGCCGGCGAAATCGAAGCCGCACCACAGCTCGAAGCGGTCGGGATATTTTGAGTAGTTGCGGTTGATGGCGTCGAACTCCGCGCCGGTCGCCATGGTCAGGATGATGGTTTTCTCGACGCCGACCTCGTCCATATTGCGCACCCACTCGGCGATTTGCTCGGGAGTCTTGGCGTAGGGGTGGGAGTGCATGTCGATGATGGGGAATTTTGCTTTCGCAACTTCGGTGACGGGAATTTTGTAGAGGGATTTTGGACGGTAGTCTTTCAGGAGAATTCTTTCGGGAGAGTCGGGGGGCGTGGTTTTTTTCTGTGGCGTTCCCGGAGGCAACGCGGGCTCTTCCGGATTGTGGGCGAAAGCGGCTGCGGAAGGGATGGCGCAGGCTAATCCTGCTGCGCTGGTTGCTTTCAGGAATGATCTTCGATTCATGAGGTCTCCAGAGACGCTGGTGTTTCCAGTCAGAGAGTTTATGTTGTGGGCGTGGGTGGAATATTACGGAGCCGTTTTGAAGAATGCAAACAGGAACAAGACTCCCAGGACGAGATCAACTCCTGCGAACATCAAGTCTGTGGGATGAAGGCGATGCTGGAGGTAGAGAATGATCAGGGCTGCGGCGTAGCTGAACTTCTCAAAGACCGAGGGAATCATCATGGGACGGAAGCGCACGGGATCGCGAGCGATTACGAAGAAAGCGAATTGCCATGCCAGGGCTGCGCCGACGAAACCATAGTAGAACGCGGGGTGGGTGATGGGCGGGGGATCCTGGCGGGCGATTGCGTTGAACATGAAGTAGAGCGGGGTGAGGATGAGGAGGCCCCAGATGGCGGCGATCCAGAAGATGATTTTGGAGAATTTCATTTTTTGTCTCGGGATCAGCGAAAATCGACCACCGGGGCTGAAGCCCAGCGCTTCATGATAGCTCACGAGGCCCTGAAGGGCCGCTCTTCCACGCCCGCTCTTCGAAGGAAACATTAAAGCTATTCGCCGCCAACGGTCAGGCCATCGATGCGGATGGTTGGGGCGGCGACGGAGCCGCGGAACTCCAGGTCGTTGGCGATTTCGGAAATGTTGAAGAACATTTCTTTGAGATTGCCGGCGACGGTGATTTCTTCGACGGGATAGGAAAGTTCTCCGCCGGAAATCCAGAGGCCGGAGGCGCCGCGGGAATAGTCTCCGGTGACGAGATTTGCGCCATGGCCGAGGAATTCGGTGACGTAGAGGCCTTCCTTGATTTCCGCGATTAATTCCTGCGGAGTCTTCTTGCCGGGCTCGAGGAAATAATTTCCGGGGCCGATGCCGGGAGTTCCGGCGAGTCCGCGGGAGGCGTTTCCGGTGGTCTGGAGGCCAAGCTTTTTTGCGGTGTAGGTGTTGAGCAGATAAGACTTGAGCACGCCGTTTTCGATCACAACGGTGCGGCGAGTGGGAACCCCTTCGCCATCGAAGGGGCTGGTGCCGAATCCGCCGCGCAGGGTGCCGTCGTCGATGACGCTGACGTTGTCGCCGGCGATTTTTTCTCCTAGTTTGCCGGCGAGGAAGGAGGCGCCGCGGTAGACGGAATCTCCGTTCACGCCTTCGAAGATGTGCTCGATGATCGATCTTGCGACCATGGGATCGAACACAATGGGGACATGCGCGGTTTTCGCCTTGCGGGCTCCGAGGCGACGCAAGGTGCGTTCGGCGGCAACTCTGCCGACCTGCTCGGGTGATTCGAGTTTGGTAAGGGTGTTCGCCACGGAGTACCAGAAATCGCGCTGCATGGCGCCGGTTTCGGTCTGCGCGATGGGAACCGCGGCCACCGAACAATAAGACCGGCGGTATTCGCCGACGAAGCCGTGAGAATTGGCTAAGACTTTGTGGCCGGTGGCGGCGTCGAACGATCCGCCGTCAGAGTTCTTGATGCGGGGATCGAAGTCGAGCGCAGCTTTTTCGGCACGGCGGGCGTAGTCGATGCGGTCGGGGCCAGGGAGCGAGTAGACATCCTCGTGGTAGAGATCGAGATCGCCGGCGAGCTGGCCGAGTTGGGAGGCTTCGGGTATGCCACCGAAGGGATCTTCGGAGGTGATCTTCGCGAGTTCCAGAGCGGACTTGACCATGCGGTCGAGGCTGTCACGGGAGAAGTCGCTCGAGTAGGTGCTGGCGGCGCGTTGGCCATGGAATACGCGCACGCCGATGGAGCGTGAGCCGGACTCTTTCAGGGTTTCGACCTGGCCGAGGCGGACCAGCGTGGAGAACTCGTCGCCTTCGCGGACTACGCATTCGGCGGCGGTGGCGCCGCCGGTTATGGCGCGGTGGACGATGTCCTGGGCTAGGTTGCGCAGGTCGGTTTCTAGTTTCGGGTTTTTGGTTTCTAGTTCAGTTGAGGGCATTGCGACTCTTTAAATTACTGGATTGGCGCGGGGCCTCTATCTGTTACTCAACTCTGGTCGCCGGGGAAACTCCCTGCGAAGCCGCTGTTTGTGCGGTGCTGCAAGGGATCCTTCGACTGTCGAGACGCAGTCTCGGGGGCGAAAGCCCACAGCTACGGCTCGCTAACGCGGCGCTAAAGCGCCGCTCTTCCATCGTTACTGCATGAAGCCGCCGGGATCTTTTCTGGCGGTGCCGCCGACGGTGAGACGGTCGATTTTGATCGTCGGGATGCCGACGCCTACGGGGACGGCCTGGCCATCTTTGCCGCAGGTGCCGACGCCTTCGTCGAGCTTCAGGTCGTTGCCGACCATCGAAACGCGCGTTAACACATCCGGGCCGTTGCCGATCAAGGTTGCGCCTTTGATGGGCGCGGTGATCTGGCCGTCTTCGATCAGGTAGGCTTCTGAGGCTCCGAATACGAATTTGCCGTTGGTGATATCGACCTGGCCGCCGCCGAAGTTAACGGCGTAGATGCCGTGTTTCACCGAGCGAATAATGTCTTCGGGATGATCCTGACCCGCGAGCATGTAAGTGTTGGTCATGCGCGGCATGGGAATGTGTTCATAGCTCTCGCGGCGTCCGTTGCCGGTGTCGGCGATGCCCATGAGGCGCGAAGAAAGCTTGTCGCTGAGATAGCCTTTGAGGATTCCGTTTTCGATGAGCACGGTTTCCTGGGTGGGCTCGCCTTCGTCGTCAACGTTCAGCGAACCGCGACGCCAGGGCATGGTGCCATTGTCGACGACGGTACATTTCTCGCTGGCTACCCGCTTGCCAATCAGTCCGGCGAACGCCGATGTCTTTTTGCGATTGAAGTCCGCTTCGAGGCCGTGGCCGACCGCCTCGTGCAGAAGCACTCCGGGCCAGCCGGGGCCGAGGACCACTTCCATCTCGCCGGCTGGGGCTTCGCGGGCGTCGAGTTGCAGGATGGCCTGGCGAGCGGATTCCTTGGCGAAGAATTCCGGATTCTTTTCGCTGAAGAAGAAATCGAGGGCCACACGGCCTCCGCCACCGGAACTGCCACGGGCCGAATTGTTTTCGGTTTTAGCGATACAAGACACGTTCATGCGGGCTAGCGGCTGAGAATCTTCGGCGAAGGTGCCGTCGGAGCCGACGACCAGAATGTTGCGCAATTCATCGGCATAGCTGGCGCGGACTTCCTTGATGCGCGGGTCATAGGCGCGAGCGGCCTTGTCGGCGCGCATCACGAGTTCGACTTTGGCCGTGATTTCGGCGTCGACGGAAGGCAATGTGACGGGATAAAGGCTGCGGGCAGCGGTCTTCTGGAACCCCGCGACCGGCGTTTTTGCGGGCGCGCTGGCGATCAGAGCGGCGGTGCGGGCGGCGTGCAGAATGCGCCCGGAGGAAAGATCGTCGGTATAGGCGTAACCGGTGCGCTCGCCGGAAACTACGCGGATGCCACAGCCGGCGGAAATGCCCTGCGATGCCGACTTAACCATGGATTCATCCACCATCAGAGAGGTGGAGGAAAGATATTCGAAATAGAGGTCGGCGTAATCGCCGCCTGCCGAGAGGGCCGCGGCGAGATAGTGTTCGAGGTCGCGCTCGGCGAGACCGTAGTGGTCGAAGAAGAATCTTTGTTTGTCCAGATTTTGTTTGTCCACGGGAATTAGATGCGGGTCAGCTCCGACACGACTCGCCAGGCCCCTTGCCATTATCCCACATGGGGGTGGGCCACGGCTGATGGGCACCCGCGCCGGCCATGTGCCCCGTTATACTCCCCAGGCGCCGAGCAGGCGGCGCAGGTCGACCAACTGCGCTATGTGATAGGCGTTGTGGTCGGCGACCAGCAAGGCTTCGCGGAGGATGGTCTGGCCATCGCCCCAGGGGATGCGGGCGAACAGATCGGTCTTGGGATCTGCGACGAGTAGCTGCATGGCTTTTGAATCGCGGCGGAATTGCTGGATGCTTTTGCCCCAGGCCGCTTGGCTCGGCGGGGCTTCGGTTTCGGGCCAGTAGCCTTTGGGCCACTCGGGAGAGGCGTGCCTGGCGTTGCGACTGAACTCGAGGATGTCCCATTGAGCAAGGCGCAGGTGTTCGACGAGCATCCACGCCGTGTGCGGAAATCTGTCGGGCTTGGCGCCGCGGAGGTTCGGGGGCAGGTCTTCTAGGACGTCGTCAAACTTCGCGTGCGCGCCTCCGCCCTCAAGCAGGTAAATGACGTGCTCGCGGAGGGATTCGTCGTTTGATTTCTTTTTCGTTTCCTTCGTGGTTTTCTTCTTCGCTGCTGTCATGGTGAATTCCTGGGAAGCTCTGATTAAAGTATCCGAAGGAGAGCTTAAACCACTGGGGGCACGCGGGTCACAGGGTACTGCGGGCTAGTTCGTCAGAATTGTTCTGCTTGCCCGCGCGGGGTCGGCGGGAGGTGGCTCGATTGCCCGGAGTTCGGTTCGACTTCTGGTTCCTCACCGCGATAGACACGCGAAATGCCGCGCACGATGCGGCGCATGGGCAGATTGCCTTTTTCGTCGGCGAAGAAAATTTCTCCCAAGCGACTGCCTCGGTAATACCAGCGTTTTAGCAGGGCGAGATGCTCCATGGTTTCGAGGGCGGGCTTCGCTTTCGCCGGCGGAAAAAATTCCAGAACTTCCTGGATGCGCGACTCCATGGATTGCGATTTTGCATGATCTGCGGGTTGTATGCCGAACGGGATCGGCCCCGCAATCGCGCCCCTCTCGACGCGAAAGAAGGTTACCGAATCGTTGAGGCGGGCCGGCTGAACGATCAGCGCGGAAAGGCGGTCGAGGCGATGGATTACTTCGGGAAGCTGGCTGAGGATTGGCTTCAGTTTCTCCAGCCGCGCGTGAATGGAGGCGGCGTCTTCGAATGCCAGGTTGGTTGAGGCTGCGTCGCGCTGGGCGGAGAATTCGCGGAACAGCGACTCGCCGTTCGAATCGAAGTAGGACTGCACCCGACTCACTTCGGTGGCGTAGTCGTCATCCGTGCAGCCCTTGAAGCAGGGCGCGAGGCACATCTTCATTTCAGAATAGATGCAACCGGGAAATTTGGGGTCGGGATGCAAGTCGTCGACGCAGCGACGCATTTTGAAGAAGTCGAGGGAATCGTTCATGAACTTTTCGGCGCCGGTGCGCGAGGCGAAGGGGCCGTAGTAGAGATTGCGTCCGTTGAGCCGGCCGAGGCGGGTGGTGATGGAGGCGCGTGGGTATTCGTTTTCGAGATGCAGCTTTACAAGGGGCGCGAAGCGGAAGCGAAGCCGGTCGGCATAGGTCTTGCGGAAGGCCTCGCGGAGCACGGTATAGAGGACAAAACCGGATTCGAAGTCGGATCCGGTGGGCGTGTATTCGATGGTGCGGACGCGGTCGCGCAGGTTGAGTTTTTTGGTGCGCTCTTCCACGGGGCCGAGCAGGCGCTGCAGGCGGCGGCGAAGATTGGCGGTCTTGCTGACATAGGGCTCGGATTGCAAATCGGCTCCGCGCAGCAGGAACACGGCTGGAGCGACGGGGACAGTCGCGAAGATTTCGAAGTCCCGCTCGGGAGCGAATTCCAGGCGCTCGGTCAGCACGGAATCATTGTAAGCAAGAACCCATCACGGAGACACTGCGAGTGACAGGCCGGCGCTCGACAGCTGTCAAGACTGAGATCCCTCCGCCGCGATGAAAAACGCGCGGACGTTCGGGATGACAAGAAACCTTCGATCCGTTGCGTGATCTACCGGAAGCTGGCGCTGCGGTATTTCAGGCGAAAGTCGGTGCCGTCGAGGGTGATGACGCGGCACATTTCGTGCAGGCGGGAGCGCATACGCTCGCCGATGCGGTCGCCGAGGGTCTCGGCCCGCGCGGCGGCCCGCGCGGCGGAAGAGGAAGCGGCCACGCTCGCCGCTGGCTGATCTTCGAAGTTGGTGGTGATGATGGTGGTGCGATTGTCGTTGTAGCGGGTGTTGAGGATCAGGCTTACGGTGTCCCAGACCCACTCGGTGGGCTTGACGGCGCCGAGTTCGTCGAGGACCAGGACTTCGGTATCAAAGACGGGGCGAAGCACGTCTAACTCCGTGGTTTGAACGGCGGCGTTGTAGGAGTTCTGGATTTGCTTCAAGAGTTCGCGATAGTCGTAGAACAGGCAGGGAACGCCTTTGTTCAGGATCAACTTTTTGATGATGCCGACGCCGAGGTGAGTTTTGCCGGTGCCGATTTTGCCGATGATGAGCAGACCTCGATCGCCGTGCGGGTCGCATTTCTCGGCGAACGAGGAAGCGAGAAAGTGAGCTTCCGCGAGGGACGGATTCGCTCCGGGAAAGTCGGTGTCATAGTTGGCGAGTTCGCAATGCTCGTAGCGTTTGGGGATGCGCGCGGCGGAGAGTAGCGTCTGTTTTCGAGCTTCCAGTTGGCAGTCGCAGCGCATGACGCGGCGGTCTTTGATCATTTCAAGGGGCGCGCCGGGGCCGGCAGAGACCGTCTTCCATCCACTGCCGCCGCACAGAGGGCAGGTGTCGGAGTGAGCCTGGGACGTTGAAGTATGGGATGGCGAAGCCTTAATCGTTGAAACGCTGCTCGACGAAATTCGGTTTGCAGAAAATCTATTCACGGATAATTAGCCCACTCACACCCTTTTCAGAAAAGAAGCTCTTTGCTTCGCACCTTGCTATCAAGACTTCACTATTAGACTTTACTACTAGAGGCTATTAGGCGATCTCATAACCTTCGCCGGCGGGACAGCAGCGAAACCTCAGAGGCTAAAGCCCGCATCTTCATCGGCTCTTTACGGCACGGCTGGAAGCCGTGCCCTTCCCGAACGCATTTACCAGACGACTACTAGACTTTGCACTGGCGACCCTGCATCGCGCAAGTCTTAAACCTGTGGCGCCTGTGTACATCCTGTGTAGCGGCGCCGGGGGCTGTGGATGGCGGAGGAAAACAGGGCGTCCCGGCGGAATCGGCAAGACGGCGAAGCGAAAGTCGGCCTCCAAAGCCCCAATTCGGGCTTCGCCGGTGCAAAACAGGCTTCCGGCGCGGATTTTCACAGTTGACAATCCGCTGGGAGGGAGGAAAATACAAACCGTCAGGTTTCCCAACTCAGGCACAGCTTGTTGTTCCCCCGTGTGCGCTGGGCACGAAAGAGACCTGCGAGGAGAGACTATGAACAAAGCCGATCTGGTTGACAGAATCGCAGGCGCTTGTGAAATGAGCAAAGCGTCGGCTACGACTGCGATTGATACCGCTGTGGACAGCATTACGGGTGCGCTGCGGAAAGGCGATCGGGTAGCACTGATTGGTTTCGGAACATTCTCTGTGTCGCAGAGGAAAGCCCGGAACGGACGCAACCCGCAGACGGGCGCTACGATTAAGATCGCTGCCCGGAAGGTGGCGAAGTTCACTCCAGGGGCCGAACTGAAGAAGGCGGTCAACAAGAAGTAAGCCCGGATTTGGAATTGTCGATTGAAGAAAACGAAAGCGGCAGGGGGTCGGCCCTGCCGTTTTTCTTGGCGTGGAGAGCGCGACATGGAGAGCGCGTCTGGCCTGACCCGCCGCCGACCGAACCCTGACATTCCAGTTTGACCACGTACCGGCAAAGCAGCAGAGTCGCTGTCCGGGTGTCGCGATGCGGCTTACTTCTTCGTCGGGAACTGCATGGTGCGAACCACGCCTTCGCCTTCTTTCACGAAGACCAGTTGGTTCGCCTTGACGTCCTTGATAGTGTCGACGTGGCTGCTGGGCCAGCGGATTTCGAGCAGATCGACTTGCTCCGCCTTCCCTATGCCGAAGTGAATCCGCAGATCGTTTTGCGAGATGTAGCTGCCGCCGCTGCGGACTTCGTCGATCTGGCGATGGGGCTTGGATTCGCCGGGGACGCGGGTTACGCAAGCGACGCGCGCGCCGATGCCGCTGCGGTTGGACTGGGTGCCGATGGTCCGCACTTTAATCCAGTTGTTGGCGAGTTTGGAGTCGCAACGAAGAAGCTGCGGAAAATCGTTTACCGTGTTGACGACAACGTCGATGTCGCCGTCGTTGTCGAAGTCGCCGAAGGCGCAGCCGCGGCATGCGGCCGGATCGGAGATTCCCGGACCAACCTGGAGAGAAATATCCGCGAAGTGGCCGTTGCGGAGGTTGCGATAGAGCAGCTTGCGCTGACGGTATCCGGCTTCGGTTTTCAGCTGCTCGACTTCGGGATAGACGTGGCCGTTGCAGATCAGAATGTCGGGCCAGCCGTCGTTGTCGTAATCGAAGAAGCCGCAGCCCCAGCCCAGAAACTGGGTGTGCGCTCCTAAGCCTGCGGTGAAAGTGGCATCCTCAAAATTTCCGCCGCCGAGATTGTGGTAGAGCGACGGGGTGTCGCCGGCGAAATTGGTTTTGACGATGTCGAGATTACCGTCGAGATCATAGTCAGCGGCGGCGAGTCCCATGCCGGCTTGCGGTTTGCCGTCGGGACTGAGCGCGCATCCGGCCTCGATGGCGACGTCTTCAAACTTGCCGTTCTTTTTATTCTGGTAGAGGGCGCTCGCAGTCGAATCATTGGCTACGTAAATGTCGGGCCAGCCGTCGTTGTCGAAATCTGCGGTAAGCACGCCCAAGCCGTAAGTACCGTTCGCGCGGAAGATCCCCGCGGCTTCGGAAACATCGGCGAATGTACCGTCGCGGTTATTGTGGTAGAGAATATTTTTGCCGCCCTGCAAGCCGGGCGGTCCGCAGGCCACTAACACGCCTTTATAAAGGCACGGGCCCGATTCGGGCGCGGGAGCGGTCGCGAGGTCCAGGTCGATGTAGTTGGCGACGAAAAGATCGAGATGGCCGTCGCGGTCATAATCGACGAAGGCGCAGCCGGTGTTCCATCGTGTGCCTTTGCCCGCCACGCCTGCCTTTTGGGTTACATCGGTGAAAGTGCCGTCGCCGTTGTTGTGGTAGAGAACATTTTTTCCGTAATACGTCACGAAAAGATCTTCCCAACCATCGTTGTTGTAGTCGCCGATGCAGACGCCCTGTCCCCATCCGGAGTGCGCGACCCCTGCTTTTGCAGTGACGTCGGTGAAGGTGCCGTCGCGATTGTTTTGGAACAGATGTGAGGTGGGCTCGGCGCCTGGGGGAAAACCCTCGAGACGCGAGCCGTTCACCAGAAAAATGTCGAGCCAGCCGTCGTTGTCGTAATCGTAGAAAGCCACGCCGCAGCCTGTGGTTTCGAGCAGATACTTGTTTTTCTGCTCGGCTCCGAAAATAGTTTTCACGTTCAGGCCCGACTCGCGAGCTACGTTGAGAAAGCTGACGCCGGGATCAGGGGACTGCGGACCGGAATTCCTTGGCGGGTCAGCTTCTTGATCCGATAGGGAGTTCGGCCACGACCCACGTGGGCGGGCCAGCGCCAGGACGCTCTCCAGCTGCAGCACCAGGGCTGAGCGGCTCAAGGATTTCAGGAATGCGCGGCGTGAAGGGAACAAGAGGTGGGTACCCGGTCCACTCGGATGTGGGTTGAGATTTGTTCTGTACCTCTTATATGCAGGGGGGCGGGACTTTGCAAGGTCGTTAGGAGAACGATTTTCTAGGGCAGAAGCGCCGACCCATCCGCGAAGAAAACCCCCAACCTGAACGCCCGGCGATGCTATGATGCCGAGCGACAGAGCCGGCACACTCTTCGAAGGGTGGATTATTCATCTATGGCGATTGCAGCTCCCAATAGTTCTACCTCTGGTTCCACCTCCTCACCGGTTTCTCAGAATGGATCTCCGTCCTCTGCGGGACCGCTGGCAGTTGTGACCACGCTCTTCTTCATGTGGGGATTCCTTACCTGTCTGAATGACATTCTGGTGCCACACCTGAAGCCCATTTTCGACTTGAATTACACGCGGGTCATGCTGATTCAGTTCGCGTTCTTTGGGGCGTATTTCCTGTTCTCCATCCCTTCCGCCTGGATCATTGACTGGATCGGCTACCAGCGGTCGATGGTCGCGGGCCTGCTGACCATGGGGGTGGGCGCATTTCTGTTCGTGCCTGCGGCTAGTGTTCCCTCCTACCCGTTATTCCTGTTTGCACTGATTGTGCTTGCTGCCGGTATCACGTGCCTGCAGGTGGCTGCGAATCCGTACGTTACCGTGTTGGGCAAACCTGAGACAGCGTCCAGCCGCCTCAATCTGACGCAGGCATTCAACTCACTAGGAACGTTTCTGGCCCCGTTCTTCGGCAGCCTGTTCATCCTGAGCGCAGCTCCCAAGACCATTGAAGAGATACGCGCGCTGGCACCCGATGCTTTGCAGGCTTATCGTCTCCATGAAGCAGCGACCGTGAAGACGCCCTATGTGGGCCTGGGAATCGCGCTGGTGGTGCTGGCAGTGGCGATTGGCAGTTTCAAGTTGCCGAAAATCGAACACGCCCAGCACAAGGTCGGCGAAAAAGTGAATGACTCGATCTGGAAACATCCTAATTTGATCTTTGGCGCGATCAGCATTTTCGTCTATGTGGGTGCCGAGGTTTCCATTGGGAGTTTTCTGGTCAACTACTTCAGCCAGCCCGACATTGGAGCCATGACGGAAAAAGCTGCGGCCAGTTTCGTGGCCTTTTACTGGGGCGGGGCTATGGTTGGGCGCTTTATCGGTTCCGGACTGTTACAAAAGATGAGCACCGGGCGACTGCTGGCGATTTGCTCAGTTTGCGCCGCTGCCCTGGTCGCCATCTCTATGTTGAGCACGGGACACACGGCCATGTACAGCATCATCCTGGTCGGGTTTTTTAATTCCATCATGTTCCCGAGCATTTTCACGCTGGGTGTGGCGGAACTCGGGCCCCTTACTGGAGATGGTTCTGGAGTGATGATCATGGCGATCGTGGGCGGAGCATTGATTCCGGTCGCACAGGGCGCGATTGCGGATCGCATTGGGATTCATCACGCCTTTTTTCTGCCGGTCATCTGCTATCTCTACATTCTGTTTTTCGCGCTGAGCGGATCGAAACCTAACAGCGAGCGGTACGCGAAAGCGTGAGAGATCGCCAAAAGGCTGAGGTAGCGGCAACCATGGCGAGTCTAAGGGAGTTTACTTAGATAAATGGCTGCAGTTTCCATGACGCCTGTTGGCGAAGTCTGAAACCAACTCATGGCCCAAACCAAAAGAACCGGCCCCACATCGACGGTTGTGACACTCAAGGCCGTGGCTATGCATGTGGGCCTGACTCCCGGCACGGTTTCCGCGGTGCTCAACGATTCGCCCTCTGCGCGTTCGATTCCCCGAGACACCAAGGATCGCATTCATGCCGCGGCGAAAGAGCTGAACTACCGGCCCAATTTCTTTGCCCGAACCCTGCGCAACAAGCGAACCTACACCATCGGAGTGATCGCGGAGGAGATTGGCGACTCCTATGGATCCATGGTGATCAGCGGGATTGAGGCACACCTGAGAAAGTGGGACTACTTTTTTCTTACGGTGGCCCACCGGCATGATCAGAATTTGCTGAGCCAGTATTCCGAGCTCCTGCTGCAAAGAGGAGTGGAGGGGTTCATCACGGTGGACACGACGGTTCTTGAGGCGCCTTCTCTGCCGACGGTGGCAGTTGCAGGGCACCAGACCATCAAAGGAGTGACGAACGTAGTGCTGGATCATGGGCAAGCGGCTACGCTGGCGCTGAATCACCTGGCCAGCCTTGGGCACCAGCGAATCGCCTTTATGAAGGGTAATCCGTTGAGTTCGGACTCCGACGACCGGTGGAAAGCGATCTGCGAAGTCGCGCAGAAAATCGGCATGAGGATCGATCCGGAGTTGACGGTGCAGATTGACATCAACGATCCGACGCCGCAGCTTGGCTATCCTTTCGCGAAACAGTTATTGGCGCGCAAGAAGCCGTTTACGGCCCTGTTTGCTTACAATGACATCTCGGCGATCGGAGCGATTCGCGCGTTGCAGGAGCAAGGTCTGCGAGTGCCGCAGGATGTTTCAGTGATGGGCTTCGACGATATTCCCGGCGCGGCCTTCAACACGCCGACTCTCACCACGGTGCGGCAACCTCTCGCCCGCATGGGGCAAGTGGCGGCGCAGACGTTGCTCGAACGAATCGCAGGCAGGGACGACTACCCTCCGGAGATCGCGATTGAGCCCGAACTGGTAGTGCGGGAATCTACAGCGAAGGCGCCAAGAGTCTAAGGAGAACGGGCGCGATTGTTTCACGTCTCTGCATGCAGCGCCGAGCGCTTTTCAATGAGTGCCTCCCAGATACCCGAAGCCGAGGATTTTTCACGACCCCTAACCGTGGCCGCCCACGCAGCATTCGTTCCCATCGGAATCGTAACCGTGTTGCTTGGACCCCTGCTGCCAACACTCTCGGCGAGATGGTCTCTCGATTACACCCAGGCAGGTGCGCTTTTCACCGTGCAATTCCTGGCGTCGACGGTGGGCGTGACGCTCTCCGGATTTTGCGTGTCGCGCTGGGGATTTCGCTTCGCGATCAAGGCCGGCCTGCTGGCGATGGCGGTGGGAGTGGCCGGGCTGCCTTACACTTCGCGAATTCCGGGGTCGGCTTGCATTGGGCTCTATGGCTTGGGTTTCGGAATTGCAGTCCCGGCGGCGAATTTGCTGGTGGCCGAGGTGCACCCGTTGCAGCGGGGTGCGGCTCTGAACCTGCTCAATTTTTCCTGGAGCGTGGGGGCGGTGGCGTGTCCGTTCCTGGTGGCCGCGGCCGTGCGTGCGCACCACGTGCCGCTTCTGCTTGCGGGCTTTGCCGGACTTTTATTTTTTGTGACGCTCGGCATTGCGGCCATGCCTTCGCGCATCGTGGAACCGCGCGCCAGTGGCGGAAACGACGCGCAGAGTATAGCGTCCGTTGATTCCAGTAAGACGTGGAATAGCCGCTCCTGGACAAGCAACTCTGTCTTGTTGCTCGCGTCGCTTTTCTTCCTCTACGTGGGGGTGGAGAATTCCTGCGGCGGTTGGATTGCCTCCTACGCCAAGAGTCTGGGCACGTTGTCGCTGGGCCTGGCCTTGATGAGTTCGTCTTTTTTTTATTCAACGCTGATGGTGGGAAGGTGGCTGGCTTCGCTGCTTTTGACGAGAGTCGAGGAGGTCACTCTGGCGCGTGCCGGCCTCTTGACCGCCTGCGGGGGAATGGTATGTTTACTTTTGTCTCACGCATCTCTCGGTGTGTTAGCGGGCGCCAGCGTCACGGGCCTCGGCTTGGCGGCGGTTTATCCGATTACGATCTCGCTGTTGTCTCGAGAATTCGGGGATGCCGCTTCGCAGATGGGTTCGATCATGTTTACCATGGCGAATCTTGGAGGCGCATTCTTGCCGTGGCTGGTGGGCTATTTCTCGAATCGATTCGGCAGCGTTCGAGCTGGGATGGTGGTTCCTCTGATCGCCGGAGGTGTGATGTGCGGCCTGTATCTGATGAATTGGAGAGCGCAGGCGGAGGCAGGTTAAGTCTTAGCGAGCCTCGCTGCCAGGCGCCATAGACGTACCAACCGGTACAAGGGAAACAGCGGCGCGGGCAGTTGAACCGATTTCCATTCGCCTGGTCCGGGTGTGAAAGCCAGCCTTTGCAGGAATCGAATGCGATCTGCCTTTCGCTCGCGCAGACGCATCATCAGCCGGAAGTAGGACAACGACTCTACATTGTGCGGCGTCGCGCGGCCGATCTGGGGAGCAATCTCGTCCGCGAGTGCAAGGGCAGCGGGATCGGCAGGCAAAGTTTTTTCAGCGGCGTCTGGAACCGCAGTTTCTAACAGTCGATTCGTCAAGACCAGCGTGACCTGCAGGATGCGCACGATACCGAGCGACTGCGCGGTCTTCCCGATCCAATCCCAGTTGAGAGCGGGCAATTTCAGAAGCTGCGCGATATCCGAGAACCAGATCAATCTCCCCCAGACGTGCTTGGCCGCGTGCAGCGACAGGACGAGGAACAGGTCCTCGGGCGAGGGCGTTTTCATGTTTCGTCCCGCGACGCTTACGATGATGGCGCGGCGAAATATGGCTTCCATTTCGAAATCCACTGCATAGAAGCGCGGCTGCAGAGCCCATTGCACTTCCAGCAGATTGCGTCCCAGGGCACTGTCGAAAGCGCACTCGTAGCCGGAGGCGAGATAAGCGCGCTCTTCGGTCTCATTGAGCAGCAGGTGAGGCGAATAGCCCACTCCCTTCAGTGCGGCTTTGATGCGCGACAAGTCTCGCGAGCGAACCAGCAGATCAATGTCGCCAGCCTGGCGCATCCCTATGTCGCCATACAGCGTCTCGGCCAGGGCCACGCCTTTGTAGGGCAGGACGTCGATGGCGAGCGAGTCGAAATGATCGAGGATACGGATGAGTTCTCGAGCTAGAAACAAAGTTCGGTGCAGATTGGTTTCGTAGCGCTGTCTTAGTAGAGCCAGGCTCGCGGGTGGCACGTCGCTGCCCAGTGATGACAGGGCCTGATAGAGGGTGGGCACAACCCCGTGCTGATCGGCCAGCTGCAACAGAGATTCCCAGTTCAGCGGTCTTCGCAGAGACTGACGAAGGATATTCTGGCTCGAATCTGCGCGGCCGGAACTCAGGCAACATGCAGCCAGCAGCAGCGACCATTCGGACTCGAGTGAATTGATTGCTGCCGGCATGGCCTCGGGCAGACCCAATGTCAGATCCTCGGGATGCAGTCTACCTGAACTGGTTTGGGGTCGATTAGGCGGGGCTTGACAGTGCCCTGAGCCGCTTCAAGCGGAGACGGCCGCACCTGCAGGCTGCATCCGAATTTGTATCAGGTTCTTGGCGGATGGCTTCTTCGACTGCAGATTCACCGAGGGGATTCCGGTTCTGGCGAAGGACTTTTCGCAATCTTGCGTGGACGGGCCGCGCATGTTGCCCTCCATGTAAGCCAGGCCCGGACAGCGCGTGCAGTTCGTAACATGCGTGCACTGGGAACAGCCGGTCAGATCCTTCATGCGGATCGAGCGCACTTCCTTCAGCTGTTCGGAGTTTCGCCAGATGTCGAGGAAGGGCCGTTGCCTCACGTTGCCGCAGGTGAGCGGAAACTGAACGCAGGGATAAAAGTCACCGTAAGGCGAGACGTAGCAGGCCGTGTGCCCGGCGCTGCACGGCAGGGACTGCAGTTCATCTTCGCCCGGCCGCGGCGGCACCGCGCAGAATTCCTCCACGTCGCCCACC
>Ga0209006_10001919_pt1 | contig 18851 bp, 14 predicted proteins | sample JacPin_JW_Ref_O2_FD_188567 | JGI IMG/M metagenome (GOLD analysis project Ga0209006, IMG submission 188567) | Forest soil microbial communities from Algoma, Ontario, Canada - Jack Pine, Ontario site 1_JW_Ref_O2 (SPAdes) (version 2) | ecosystem: Environmental > Terrestrial > Soil > Boreal...
TCAAATCACGCCCGGATTCGAACCGGGCAACCTCAGCGTGCTGCGCGTGGGCAATGGGGTTGCAACATTGGCCAGTTCGGGCGATCCATTGTTCCTGGACGAATACACCACCAACGGGACCCCCACTAATTCCGTCGCCATTCCTGCCAGCGGTTCGAGTTCGCTGATCATCGGGTCGGCCTCGTCCGAAGGAGCGATCAGCCGTTCGGCCAACAGCAATTTCATCGTCATGGCCGGTTACAACACCGCTTATCCCTATACCAGCTCCCTGGCCAACTCCACGGCAGCGGCGGTGCCGCGCGGCATCGGCGCCATTGATTTCAACGGCAATTTCACTTTCATCACCAACACCACCACCGCCTTCAGCGCCAACAATATTCGCGGCGGCGCTTCCGATGGCGCGAATAATTTCTGGGCCGTCGGGGCTACCAGCGGCACCGTTTACCTGGGTCTGGCCTCCCCGCCTGCCACCGTCCAGAGCGGTGACGCCAACAGCGAGGTGGTCCATATTTTCAACGGCAACCTATGCTTTTCCTCGCAGAAGACTTCCCCTGTGGGCGTCTATGCCTTTGCGGGCACACCTGTGACGACCAATGGCAGCGCCGCCTTGCTCTTTGCCACCGGTTCGGGTTCCTCCCTTTGTGGATTCGCCATCAGCCCGGACAATACGGTTGCTTATGTGGCGGATGACCGATCCGTAGCTTCCGGCGGGGGCATCCAGAAGTACACCAACAATGGGACCTGGAGTCTGGCTTACACCTTCGGCACCGGCGCCGGTTCGACCGTTGGGGCACGCGGCTTGACGGTGGCTTTCGGGCCCACGCCGGTGATCTACGCCACCACAGCGGAGAGTTCGACCAATCGCTTGATTGCCATTACCGACTCCCATGCCGGCGCGGAGGTGACCGTGCTGGCCACCGCCGCCGGCAACGAGGTCTTTCGCGGAGTGCAGTTCACTCCGCAAGGCAGCCTGCCCACAGTCACCGGCCCTTTGCAGCCGCAAAGCGTCGGCCAGGGGCAGGATGCTCTTTTCACCGTCACCGCCACCGGCAGCGGGACGTTGTATTATATGTGGGAATCCAATGCGGTGCCCCTGACGGGCTGGGAAACCAACGCCAGTTTCACGCTCTCCACCAGCAACGATCCGCCGGAGAGCTTTACGGTCGATTTGTTGATCAGCAATGCCTGGGGCACAGCCCTGTCCAGCGCCACCCTGACCATTGACGCCACCAATGCGCCGCCGCCAGCGCCCGTAGTCACGGCGGAACCAGCCAGTCTCTCCGTCAATGCCGGCGCTACGGCGGTCTTTTCCGTCACCGCCACCGGAGCATCACCTTCTTACCAATGGCAGTTCGACAATACTAATTTGACCGACAACGCCTTGATCAACGGTTCGGCCACGCCGACGTTGACGCTCTCCAATGTTTTCGGGGACAGCGCCGGCATCTACACGGTGACGATCACCAACGCAGGCGGTTCGACCAATTCGACCCCGGCCATGCTGACGGTGGCCGACCCGTGGATTAACACGCAGCCGGTCGGCCAGACTTATCTGGCCGGCGGGACCATCGACTTGTCGGTCGGAGCCATCGGCACGCAACGGGCTTATCAATGGACCTTGAATGACGCGGACATTGCGGGCGCGACCAACAGCGTATTCTTTGCCACCAACGCGATGGCGGCGGAGTCCGGCAGCTACGCGGTGGTGGTGACGGGCACTTACGGCGTAGTCACTAGTGCCACAACCGTGGTCATTGTCGCCCCGCCCCAGACCACCTTCTTCCCCTCCAATCTGGTGGTCCTGCGCGTCGGTGATGGAGCGCAAACGCTAACCAACTCGGGCAACACCCTCTTTCTGGATCAATTCGCCTCCGACGGCGCCTTCGTGAGCACCATGGCATTGCCCGACAGTGGTTCGTCCGCTTTGCTGATCAGCGGCGTGGCTTCTTCGGAAGGTTACATGACTCTTTCGGGAGATGGGCGGTTGCTGGCCGTCGCCGGATACAATACCAACCGCGGGGTTCTCACCAGTTCGCTGTCTTCGTCCGCCTCCGCCAACGTGCCGAGAGCGATCGGAACCATCGATGGAGCGGGCAAATTCGCCTTGGCCGCCACGACCAGCGTGGAATATAGCGGCGACAATCTCCGCGCCGGCGCGACGGACGGCGGCAATAATTTCTGGGGCGCAGGCTCCGGCGATGGGACGTGGTATTTTGGCAATACCGCCGCGTCTCGGAGCGTGCAAACCAATGTGGCCAATTGCCGAGTGATCAACGTGATTAACGGCGGACTGCTTTTTTCCACGCAAAACGGGACTCACGGGCTTTATGCGCTAGGCGGCCTGCCCACCAACACGGCTGTCACCAATCTACTCTTCGCCACCGGCGGTACCTCCAGCCCGGAAGATTTCGCCGTCAACGAAGCGACCAATCTGGCCTACATTGCCGACGATTCCAGCGCAGGCGGCATCGAACGCTGGCAATTATCCGGCGGGACATGGATAAACGCCTACACTCTAGGTAGCGGAGCGGCTGGAATCGGCGCGCGCAGTTTGACCGTCGATTTCAGCGGCGCCTTCCCCGTCATTTATGCGATCACGGCGGAGACGGCGGCCAACCGCCTCATCGCCATCACCGACATTGGAGCAGGCTCCGTCGCAGTCACGCTGTCGACGTGTCCGCCCCTTGAATTGTTTCGCGCCGTGAAATTTGCGCCGGCATTGAATCCCTTCCCCGCGCCAAGCTTGGTCGCGGCGACGCTGGCCGGCGGACAATTCACTTTCAACTTGACTGGCGTGCCCGGATTTTCATATGTGATCGAGGCGTCATCCGATTTGATGAACTGGCTGCCGCTGCAAACCAACACCGCGCCTTTCGGTTTTACCGTGATCAACACGTCCAGCCCGGCGCAACAGTATTTTCGCGCGGTGTTCTTTCCGTGATGCTCGCCAATTAGCGATAATAATTGGCATCTCCTGGAGGACGACCTAGGGCGGAGGCGGTTTCGCCTCGTCGGACACAATCAGTCCCACATCGACGTACTGTCCCCCGGTTGTTTGGTGACAATGAACGGCGATCGTGTTGGGGCCAGGTTTGAGCGCGGCGACCGCCTCGGGCCGAAGATCGAATTGTTCATAATGCTCGATGAAGCCCGGAAGCTCGGCAGCCAGGACGCCGTTGAGATAGACTTCCAGGTCTTCGTCGTGGTGCGCCTCCAGTTTGAGGCCGCGCAAATCCTCCGTGCCAAGCACAAACTGCCGCCGGAGCCAGATGTCCTCCGTGTTCCAAATGGTATGCACCAGGGCGCCCGGCGTGTTAGGAGTGCCGAAGCCGGCCACGCCTTCCCGCCAGCCACCGGCGTTGTAACCGGGCTTGAACCAGTCGGGTCCAGGCGCGTCGATGGTGTAGCTCCATGTGACGTTCGAGGAGATTGCGTCCGGAACGACCACACGTCCCGGTTGCAGACCGCGTCCAAATCCGTTGGCTTCGGCCAGGACTTGCGGCTCCAATTTGGCCACAGCACGATCGTAGCTGAGCAGGCCGTTGCACTCCGTCTCCACATCTGTGGTTTGTGTATAGACGGCGGCACTTAAGCCATGAAGATCGTGCAAGCTCCAAACCTGCCGCAGCAAAAGGAGATAGGCTTCTCCCAAGGCCTTGGCGTCAGGCTCCAGTCGGTAAGCCCAATGGTTGGAGGACCAGCAATGTCCCTCGGCAATGAGGCCCAGACCGCCAAACTCGCCCACCACGGTGGCGCGGTTGGCTTCTGGTTCCAGGGACGCAGGGCCTGGATAGCCATGGCCATCGACAATATCGCCAGCATGCGTATCGACCCAGCCGCTGGCGTCATCGACCAGACGCGAAGGGTCAAGCGTCTTGAGGCATTGCGTCAAACGTTGCGTGTCATATTGCCCCCAGCCTTCATTAAAAAGGACCCAGAGGATGATAGAGGGATGGTTGTACTGATCCTTAACCATGTGCTGCAACTCGACTTCGAATTCGCGTTGCCCGTCCGGAGTGGCATTATTGCCGCTGGGCATGTCCTGCCAGACCAGAAGCCCAAGTTTGTCGCACCAATAATACCAACGGTCCGGCTCGATCTTGACATGTTTCCGTGTCAAGTTGAATCCGGCGGCTTTGAGAAAGGCGAGATCGGATCGGAGCGCGTCATCGGTCGGGGCGGTGTAGATGCCATCGGGCCAAAAGCCCTGGTCCAGCGTGCCGATTTGAAACAAGGGCTGGCCATTCAAGGTGATGCGCGCGACGCCTTGGGCATCCTTGAGCAACGCAACTTTCCTCATCCCGAAGTAGCTGGCCACGGAATCGATTTCCTGCCCTCCCTTTTTCAACGTAATCTGCAAATCATAAAGAAATGGCGAATCCGGCGACCACAACCTGGGTTTCGCCACCGGCAGGAGCAGCTCCGCACCGGTGGAACCGATCACGCGACCGGCGACAACTCCGTCCGCCCACGCCACGGCCTCCACCTGCAAGTCGTCAGCCATGCTGTTGACCGAGACGCGCAGGTGCAATCCTTCCGTGTCCGGATCGGGTGTCATCCACAAACCGTCAATGCATTCCGTCGGCACCGGCTCCAGCCAGACCGTCTGCCAAATTCCTGAGTTGGACGCATAAAAAATGCCCTGCGGTTTGAGCGATTGTTTGCCGCGCGGTTGATCGCCTTCGGTCGGGTCGGTGGCCATGACGATGATTTCCTCCGGGCGGTCCCAGTGGAGGCAATCGGTGATGTCGAAGGCAAAACGATCGTACCCGCCACGATGTTGGCCGACTTCGCGGCCATTGACGAAAACCTTGCATTGCCAGTCCACGGCCCCGAATTGCAGGCGGATGCGCCGGCCTTTCCACTCCGGCGGAATTCGCGCCGACCGCCGATACCAAAGCTCATCCTTGGGGCCTAACACCTTCATCACACCCGAAAGAGCCGACTCCATAGGGAAAGGCACGAGAATCTGCCCGTCGTAGTCTTCGGGCCGCCCGGCCGCAGCCGGGCGAACGGCGTAATCCCATAAGCCGTTAAGATTCTGCCATTCGGGCCGCACCAATTGCGGACGAGGATATTCCGGGTGGGAATTGGTAGGATTGACAGCAGCAGCCCAGCGGGTCATCAGAGGCGCCTTGGCCTGTTGCCATGTGGAAACTGCTTCAGCCTGCCCAAGGATCGCCCGTGGAATCGCCACAAAGAGACCGATGGAAGCGACGCGTGCCAGGCAGCAGTTCATGTTTTGAGGTATTTGACCACCGCCTCGGTCCGGCATCGCACATGCAGTTTCTCGTAAACGCGGCGGATATAATTGCGCACCGTGTGAATGCTCACATTGAGCTGGGTGGCGATTTGTTTGTAAGCCAGGCCCTGTGCCAGCGCTTGCAATACTTCCAGTTCGCGGTGCGACAACTCGGCGGATTCCGCCCCGTGCGGCGGCGCGGTTTGAAAGGAGCGGACGACTTTGCGGGCGATGGAAGTGGACATGGGCGCGCCGCCGGCCACGACTTCTCGGATGGCCGCCAGCAATTCCTCCGGGCGCTGGCGTTTGAGCAGATAGCCGCTGGCGCCCGCGGCCAAGGCCCTAAAGATTTTTTCGGTGTCTTCGAACACTGTCAACATTACAACCTGCACGTCGGGCAGCAATATCTTGAGGGACCGCACGCACTCGATTCCATCCGTGGCATGTTCCTCCAGGTTGATGTCCATAAGGACGACGTGCGGCGGATGCTTGGGCAGGCCTTCCAACGCTGCTCGCGCCGTGGCGTAAGAACTGATGCAACGGAATTCCGGGAAAGCCCCGAGGTAACCGCCAATATTCTCCCGCAGGTCCGCGGAATCGTCCACGATGGTGATGGTGATGACCTTGCTCATACGGCCTCCGTTTTGATCGAATTCAGGGCCACTCTCAACTCCACCGTTGCGCCCTGGCCCGGCTGGCTTTGGATATCGCAACTGCCGCCCACGTCAGCCAGGTGTTGCCGCATGTTCGTCAGGCCGCTCCGGCCGCCTCCCGCGCTCTCTCCATTGCGCGCGGCCAAGGCAAATCCAATCCCATTATCGTTGATGTCGATATGCAAGGTTTCTTGTTCGACTTGAATATGCACCCCTACGCGCGTGGCGCGCGCGTGCTTGAGGACGTTGCTCAACGATTCTTCAAAAGCTAAAAAGACGTTGTGTCGAAATTCGGCGGATAAATTCCATGAAGGCAATTCGCTCTGGACACGCAATTCGCAATCCACAGCAGTATCATGGAAGTACTCCCGCGCGTAGTGGCATAGATACGAGGCCAGTTGTTCCAAAGTATCGTTGCGCGGGTTAACCGCCCAGACCATTTCATCCAGCGCTTTGAGCAGATCGCGCGAAGTCGTGGCAATGGAATCGACTTTGTCGCCCGCCGTTCCGTTCTGCCCGGATTCCACTTTGAGGCGTTCGCTGAGAAAGGAAATCTTGGTCAACTTGGAGCCTATTTCGTCGTGCATATTCCGGGCGATGCGCATGCGCTCCCGTTCCATCGCGCGTTGCTGTTCCAATCCCGCCATGTGGCGCCGCAAACGCCGATCGGACACCATGCGCACTGTGCCGGCGGCCATGGTCATGGCCGCAAGACTGTAAAGCGTCAGCGTCCAGGGAGCGCGCCAGACGGGAGTAGGAATGATGAACGCCAGATGCACACCCTGATCATTCCAAATGCCGTCGGCGTTACAAGCGGTCGCGTGAAAGTTATATGAGCCGCTGGACAGGCCTTTGTAGCGTACGTGCCGCTCCAGCCCTGTTTCCACCCAATCAGCGTCGAATCCATCCAATTTGTGCCGGAAACGTATCCTCTCTGGCGCTTCGAAGCTGAGCGCGGTGATTTGAAAATCGAGCGAACGCAAGTCGGCCGGGAGTTTCACCCGGACCGACGCGCCGGCTTCGGCGCTGCCTGGCTTTTCATCGGCCAAATGCGTTATTTCATTGTTGACATAAACGGATTCCAGATGAACTCTCGGCGCCGGCTTCTCCGCCTCCCACCCGTGCGTATCGATGCCGACCAGGCCGTTGGCCGTCGCAAACCATAGGCGGCCTTCGACAGAACGCACGGCACGCGGCCAACCCAGATAGAGCGCGCGATTCGGGCCAGGGACGGCCTCAAACAACAATTTGGGTTTAAGGTCGCCTCGCCCAGCCACGGCGGACGAAACAGAATTGCTCTCGATGCAGCACAAGCCGCGCGGCGTGGCCAGCCAGAGGTCGGACTCCGCATCCTCGACCACGCCGGAAACGACATCATCCAGGAGACCGTCCCGAGTATCCCAAACCAGGCATCGACCCCGCGTCAGGCAACCCAAGCCTCCGCCCGCGCTCGCAATCCACAGCGTCCGGCCTGTCCCCTCGCACAATCCAAGGATCGACTTGCCGGCAAGTCTTGGGTCCAGCTTTGCGGCCGTCACGCGCTGAAACGTTTCGTCGCTGTGGAGCAACGTCCCGTCCTCCAGACCGATCCACAGACCGTCTTCACGGGCTGGCAGAAGAACGGTAATGGGCGAACCAGTCAATCCATCAGCGCTTGTGAAAGTGGATACATTCCCGCCCTTGAATCGGTGCAACGTTCCTGCACGTGTGCCAGCCCAAATTGTGCCTTGCGCGTCAGCGCATACGGCCATGACATAGTCGTCGGCAAGGCCGTTGGCCGTGGAGTACACCACCGTTCGTCCGTCCTTGATGTGATAGAGTCCGCTGCCAGTTGTGCCTGCCCAGAGGCTGCCGTCCAACCCGATGCAGCCGGAGGAAACAAGGTCCTGGCCGAGCCATTTCGTGTCGTCGCTCACCTTTTCAAAGTGATCTCCCGTGCTGGCGTAAAGCCCGCCCGAATCCATGCCGACATAGATGCGCCCCTGCGCGTCGGCCATCAGACAAGTTGCTGCGCCGCCCGGCAATCCGTAGGTGCCGGTGAGTAAGGCAAATCGTTGCGGACGCAATTGCGCCAGGACGCCGTCGGAAAGGCCCAGCCAGAGATTGCCTTCAGAGTCCTCGCAGATCGTTCGGACGTCGGTGGGCCAACGGCCTTCGTTAAGCGTGACGGGTTGGAACTTGGTTCCGTCAAAGCAAAAAACACCACGTCCGCTGGCGCCAATCCACAACCGCCCGCTCCGGCCTTCGCACATGCTCCAGATGCGCGTCATGGCAGATTTCTCGCCGGGGAAGTAGTTGATGCGTTTGTTGCCCTCGGTCAGATTGATGAGGTAGGTGGCGTAAAACGCCCACAGGTTGCCGCGCCAATCCTCATAGGCGCCGAGGAATCCCTCTTGTCGCTCCTGGCCAGTGGTCGGAAACTCAAACCGCCTGATCCGGCCATCCACAAAACGGCACATGCCTCCGGCGGTCGTGATCCAGACCGTGCCCGATTTGGCCGCATGCACGCTGGAAACAGAATTGTCCGGCAGGCCTTCCCGCGGCGTGAATGCCGTCCACTGGCTCCCGTCGCGCCGGTTGACGCCGCGCTTCGTGCCGATCCATAAGCGGCCCATCCCATCCAACGTCAAGCTGGTCACGTTTTCATCCAGCAAACCATCGGCTGTGCCATAATGATGTAACTGGCCGTCCTGCCACGAGAAAATCCCCTGATCCTCAGTGCCAATCCACATACAGCCGTTTGTGTCTTCGCACAACGCCGTAATGGCTATGGGTCGGTCGGTGCTCCCCGCCAAGGGCACTTGAGTGAATTGGACTCCATCAAATCGCACCAAGCCCACCGTCGTGCCAACCCATAGGTAGCCGTCTTGAGTTTGCGAAATGACACTCACCGCGCCGTCGGGCAGCCCGTCCGTCTTGCTCCAAGTGCGAACAGCGAAGTCTCGCAATTCCGCCCCGAGATCATCACCTCTGCCCTGAAGGGCAAAAGATGCCAGCATCAGCGCGAGGAACCAGGCGCACAACCCTTGGCAGCGAGACCGAGTGGACACGACTCCACGCCGAAGCGCCGCCAAGGGGAGACATCGAATCAATCTGAACATATTCTACCGCAGGCGAATTCATCATCAGTTAAGAGTCGCCGCCGCTGGAAGGCAAGGAGGAATTATCCTGAACGCGACGCATGGGCGCATATTGGGGCGTCATCCACTTTGGTACGTCGAGTGGAAGCCGGATGGCGACGCATTGAGAACGCCGTCCCCTCGATTTCAAAAGACTCTTGCCAACAAAGCGATGGTCCGATCGCGTTAAGCCGTCGCGTTCAAACTCGTGCCACCAGTGCCATCGCCACTGCCTGCGGTGGAACTCGCGGTTGCGCCAGCAGCCGCGCCAGCGGACGAACTCGCCGTCAGGCTATCAATCGATATCGTCGTCCAACTCACGTTTTTGCCGTTGATCGATATTGTTGTCAGACTCAAGTCCATGGCGCTGATCGATGTCGTCGGATTCGTGCCGGTGCCGCTGGACGATGTCGCCGTCGGACTCGTGGTGGAGCCGTCGGTCGATGATGCTGCCCACGCGCCTCCTCCCCCGCGATGATGACGGTGGCCTCGGCGGGATGAGTGCGCGGAGGTTTGATCGGTTTTCAAAGCGTTTTGCAAACTGGCAAAAGCCTTCTGCGCGTCCGAAAGATTCCCGGATTGGAGGGCGCTGACCAAACTTTGATAGGCCGTGTTCGCCTGATTGTTGTTGCCAAACGGTTGATTGGTCGAGGTCTGCGACGCGCCTGGCGAGTTCTGTTGGAGCGCGGTCAGAGCGGATCGGGCGGATGAGGTGTCGCCGGATTGCAGCGCGCTGGTCATTGAATTGAATCCCTTGTTGAAACGAGCAAAACCGTTCTGCTCCGCGACCGGAGGCGGATTGGTTGTCGAGGTTACGCTTGAAATAGTGCTCATATATTTGTGCTGTTAACCTGCATGGACCGGGCATCCTTGCCCTTAGGTCATTATATCGGCTCTAGCTGGCTGAGCTTGAGAGTGAAAGCCAGCTTCTCCATGCTTGGTGGGATGCCAAGCGACGAGTGAGTGTTGCAGTCCGACCAAATGAAGAGCAGTCGCCTCGCAGGCTTGTGTTGATATCAAGCCTAATGTAATCGCGCTCTCTAAATGTTGAATCGAATTCCGAGGTGTATTCCGTCCCGCGGACACGGTATCTTGCGGGATGAAAAGATTTCTGATTGCTGGCGCCGCCGCCCTCGCCTTTAGTGCAACGCAAGCCCAGGAAGCCGCACCTCCCGTCCGCTCGGACGTCGCATTGCGCTAGGTCCAATGCTCAAGTGAGATTCCCGTATGAGTGAACTCCAGCTATCTGATATTTTATTAGCCAAATTGGCCGGCTGGGAAGTAGTCAAACAGGCGCGCAGCCTCGTGGCGTCGGGTCGCGTGCTGTCTTCCGAATGGCAGCCGCCCAACTTGCGCGGCACCGTCCAGGACGGTTCCGCCACCTATCGTGCGGGCTTGGTCATTCGCAGCGCATCGGATGCCGATAACCATTGCACTTGTCGCGACGCCCGCCAACGCGGGTTGATCTGCGCCCACTCGGTCGCGGTCGGCATCCACTTTCTCAAACCGCCAGCCACGAAGGAGACGCCAAAAGCGCCTCCGCCCAAGGAGCCGGGCTTGCTTCGCGCGCCGCCCGGCCAACCTGGCGAGGCGCTGCAACTCTTTCTGATTCTGCCGCCGAACTTCGCCATTGCTGCCGCTCGCGGCAAAGTTATGCTTTACATCGAGGCGAAGTGGCGCAATGGACGTTCGCCGTTGGACGCACTCCCATTGGACACGCCGTTTGCGCTCGACGACCACGATACCGTCTTGCTGGACGCGCTCGAGGAAATCAATCACGGAGGCAAGCCGGCGATGGTATTGCTGGAATCGCGCCAGCTGACGGAAGTTTTGCCACGACTGATCGGGCATCCGCGCGCCACGCTGGGCAAAGCGCAGGCTGTGGAAATCGTCCAGCAGCAGCCGGCGCTGCGGGTGAAGGCGCACCTCGAGGCCAATGGCGAGATTGTCCTCTCTCTTGCCGCGCCTCTGCCCGGCAGCGTGATCGCCGGAGCCACGCCGTGGCTTTTCACCGGGCGAATATTGCAACCGCTCGGTCTGGCGGCGGAGTTGGCGGATGTGGTCCATGGCCCGGTGCGGATCCCGCGCGCGCGCGTGCCAGCCTTTCTGAATTTGGAGTGGCCGAAGCTCGCGGAGTTGGGCGGAATGGAGGCGGATTTCGCATTGGAAGATTTCGAGTTGGAACCAGCGACGCCGGAATTCAAACTGCATCTGGCCGGCGGACTCGCGGTCTTGGACGCGAAGCTGGAATGCTTTTACGGCGGCACTTCCGCCACTTTACTGCCACCGGAATCGCCGTGGTTGCCGGACCCGAAATCTCCCACGCGCTACGCCATGCGAAACTTTGCCGCGGAACAGGCGGCGGCGGCGAGCTTGCTGCGGGGCGGTTTCATCGGGCCGGATGCGCAAGGGTTTTACCACATGCGCGGGCAAGACCCGGTGCTCAATTTTTTCGCGCGCGATTTTCCGCGCCTGGAGAAAAAATGGAACGTGACGCTGGAAGAAAGGCTGGAACGCAGCAGGGAGAAATTGGAGCGCGTCCAGCCGCGTTTTCAAATCATGCCTTCCGGCGAACAATGGTTCGATTTGCAAGTCAGTTACGACACACCCGGCGGCGAACCGCTCGCGCAGTCCGAGATTCAGCGGCTTTTGCTCTCCGGGCAGAGCCACACGCGCCTCAAGAACGGCAAATTCGCCCTGCTGGACACCGGCGCCGTCGAGGAACTGCAGCAAGTGCTGGTCGATTGCGCCCCGCGCCAGCACGCGGCCGGTTATCGACTTGACAATGTCCAGGCGCCCTTTCTTGAGGCCACGCTACGCGAACAAAGCGGTTGGAAAGTTCAAGCGCCCGCGAGCTGGATGCAGGGGGAAATCAAGCTTCCTCCGCCGGCGCTGGGAGACTTGGAGAACGTGTTGCGTCCCTATCAGAAGGAAGGAGCGGCCTGGCTGCACTTTTTGCGAAGCCACGGCTTCGGTGGAATTCTGGCCGACGAAATGGGCCTAGGCAAGACGGTGCAGGTACTGGCCCATCTGCGTGCTATCAGGCAGAGCGGCGGGGCGGCGGGCGGTCCCTCGCTGGTCGTCTGCCCGTCTTCGCTAGTGTTCAATTGGGAGGCCGAAGCGCAAAAATTTACCCCCGATCTGCGGGTCCTTGCTTTGCACGGCACGGAGCGGCGCAGCCTCTTCGCCGAAATTCCGTCGCACGACTTGCTTATCACCAGCTACGGGCTTCTCCGGCGCGACGCCGAACATTATCGCGGCCTGGAATTTGACACAGCGGTGCTGGACGAAGCGCAGCACATCAAGAACCGGCAGACGCAAAATGCCCAGGCCGTCAAGGCCATCCGCGCCCGCCATAAACTGGTTTTGACAGGAACACCTATGGAGAATTCCGTGCTCGATCTGTGGTCGATCTTCGATTTCCTCATGCCCGGTTATCTGGGCGCGGCGGCTGATTTCCGCGAGCGCTACGAAATCCCGATTATGCGCCGTCGCGACGCCGAGACCCAAGCGCGCCTGGCCCGGCGCCTGCGCCCGTTTGTCCTGCGCCGCCGCAAACGCGAAGTGGCCGCCGATCTGCCGGAGAAAATCGAGCAGGTCAGCTTTTGCGAGCTGAATCCGGAGCAGCGCGCCGTGTATCAACAGATGCTGGACGCGGGCCGGCGCGAAGTCCTGGACTCTGTCAACACTCGCGGCTTGGCCGGCAGCCGCATGGTCGTGCTCACGGCGCTGCTGCGTCTGCGGCAGATTTGCTGCGACTTGCGCCTCCTCAAAACCGGCGGCGGGGCGGCTGTTTCGGGCAAGGTGGAGTTGTTCAATGAGTTGCTGGAGGAGGCGCTGGACGGCGGCCATCGCGCGCTGGTCTTCAGCCAGTTCACCAGCATGCTCGCTCTGTTGAAGGAGGAATTGTCCGCGCGCGAAATCCCGTTCTGTTATTTGGACGGCTCGACGACGGATCGCGCGCGCGTGGTCAACCAATTTCAGCGCGACACCGCTGTGCCGGTTTTTCTCATCAGCCTCAAAGCCGGTGGCGTGGGCTTGAACCTGACTGGCGCCGACACGGTCATCCATTTCGACCCTTGGTGGAACCCGGCCGTCGAAGCACAAGCGACCGACCGCGCCCACCGGATTGGGCAGAAGAAAGTCGTGACCAGTTACAAGCTGATCGCGCGCGGGACAGTGGAGGAAAAAATCCTGAGTTTGCAATCCCGCAAGCGCGCGTTGACGCAAGGCCTGCTGGGCGGCGAAGAGACTTTGGCGGAGGCCGTGAATTGGGAGGACATCCGGGAACTTTTGGAAATGTGAGGTAGAAGAGAGCGAGTAGAGTAAAGAAGAAGTATTGTTGTCTTCTTTCGCCCCACCCCATGAGTCCTATAGGTCTTATAAGTCTTATACGTCCCTTGAGGCTACCACCACCCTCACCTCAGTAAACCCAGCAAAAGCTCCGCCACCGCTGACACCCCGCTGTGGCGCATGGTGTCATCAAACATGGGTGCAGCCCCTTGCCCGCCCAGGAATTGGTCCGCCCTGGCCAGCCGACGATCCGCTTCCAGATTTTGTATCTCCCTCGCGCGAGCCTGGTCCATCCCGCCGGCGCGGATAAACTCCACGATGCGCCGCAGTTCATCGCGATCAAACCAGGTGCCGTGCTCGCGGCAGACATCCACGATCACGTTGGAGAAATTGGCAAAATTAACCCGGTTCATCAAATCACCGCAGACCGGGCACGGCAGATAACGAATTTGTTTCTCGAGCTCCACGCCTTCGTTCGATGGCAGATGAGTCGGCATGCCGAGCACCGCCGCTTGCTTTTCCCGGTCCGCGCAAATTTGCCGGAGCGTCTCCGTGTCCGTCCAGATACCCTCGCACTTGGGGCACTCGCGCACGTTGCTGGCGCCGATGACCACCGCCTCCAGATTTGTCTTGCAGCGCGGACACGATGCAGTCGGAGCCGTAGTGGAGGGATCCGCGCGATCGGCTTTGGCGCCGCAATGAGGACAAAACTTTTGGCCCAGGAACATCATGCCGAAACAGGAAGGGCACGCCACCGTGGCCAAACGCGCGCCGCAATGTTCGCAGCGCGTGGCCTCAGTAGCCGCTGCCGCGCCGCACATCGGACAATTTAAAGTTTCAGCAGGCATAATTTACCGGCAATTGACGAGTCAAAACATGCTGTGGCTGCTCTTGAGAGTCAAGTCAAAACTCGTTCCAAACCGAAGCCCATTTTGGAATCGCGATGTCGGAGGAATCGATGATTGGCGCGTGATTTGCGTTGTGGCCGCTCCCGCCTTCAAGATAGGCAGCAAATTGTACATGCAGGATTCGGTGCGCGAGGGGAATACGAACTCCGGCCACAGAAACTTGTTTTTCAAAAGCGTCTTTGCCAGCACGGCCAAGCCGTCCATAAACTTCGAATCCGCAAGACCAAACTCCGTCGGCATCTTGTCCAAGTGATCTCTGTGCAAGAAATAGGTTCCTCGCTGTTTTCGGTGGAATGGAAATCCTCCTAGGCCTGGCACGCTTTGCGGTCGGATTAATATGGGGACGATGTCTCGAGGTGAATTTCGCATGTAACTCTTTCTCTATGAGCTTCTTGCTCTTGAAGCCGGCGGCGACGGCGGCCTTCGGCCTCGGAGCTTCGCTCCAGGCCGAACTCCAAAAAGGGCTTTTAATGAAAATCTATTCCACTGAAAACAGCGAAGAACCTGAAAATAACTGAAACTATAGTGGAAATCAACGACTTGCATAAGGCCTATCCTGGAAATCAACGACTTACAAACGGGCATTTCAGGATTTAACAAAAGATCGCAAAGATAACGAAGGTGTGCGGCCAAAGCGCCTGTCTTGAAGATTCCGTGCATCCTGCGCATCCTTTCATCCCGTCTCTCCCTTCTTTTCCGATTCCCGCTGATGTTTTTATAATCCATCATGGTGACGACTTTACACCGATTCGCGAAAAGCAAAAAACCTACCGTAGGCTTTTTGGTATGATTTTTTTTAGAGGGTCGGAATCCATGCTAAATACTGTATTGCAACGGCTTGCAACTCGAAAAATCTTAAGGAATTGCCAAAACACAAAAGTAAACTCGATTTTTATTTCACAAAACATCGTTTTAGCTGCCAAAACGGCCGAAAAAAGGCCTGTTTTCTCTGTCAGTACTAAACTGTTGTGCGGCGTTTTGATCGCCAAGGCATTGCGGCAGAGGAAATTACATTGATTATTGGAAGCCGCGCTTTTGGGCAAGGATCCACGCATTGAACCAGAACCGAACACCATTCGAGGGTATGCCCCACTTTGACCTATCCCAACTGGATTGAATCATTCAGCCCAGGGTTGGGAGGAACGACCTACCCTAGGCTGAATGATTTAATTCCTTCAGACATGAAGAACGTCTCTTCGGGCGATTGATGCAGCTCCTTAACGCTCTGCAATGACCATCTTCGGCACAGGAGGGCTGACTGTTGGAGATGTCACGACTGTGGCCGGTATCATGTCCACCGTTGTTAAAACCCCGTGGGCCCCACCGCGCCAATCCATCGGACGACCTTGCTCGGATCTTTTGGGTCCATGTAAAAGAAATGGCACATCGTCGGTCTCACAAGTTTCATGTTGGGCTCGTCGAATTTCATCCCAACTTTGCCGTGAAAAACTTTAAGCATCGGGCTCTCCCAATACTCAACGACATCGTGATGGGCGGTAAAGCCCGTGTCGATGAAGGCGCGCAGGTTCTCGCGGATCGCCTCGCGTCCGTGCCAATCAGCCACCCCCAGGTTGCAGACAGCGTTCTCGGCAAAGCAATCGAAGCCTTTGCCGAATGTCTTGTCATCAATCTCTTTCCACATCGCCAAGAGCCATCCAGGGGCCGCGGTTTGTGTGAAGGTTATCGTGTGCATATTATTTATTCTCCGTATTTTTCGTGCATCTTGCCCCACCGCTGGCAGTCGGCGCTCTCGCCGACTGCCACCGCACCTCCAACAGCAGGTGGTCGTTCAGCTTGATCGTATACGTCCGCCTTGGACGCATATCATGACCGGCCGGTTGGACGCTCCGGCCGGATGATTGATGCACCTCCTTAGCGCGCTGCAACCACCAACTCCGGCGGTGGAGCGTTGACTGTTGGAGACGTCACGACTGTGGCCGGTGTAATAACAGCCACGGCTTCAGCAGGCCTTACCTTGAGTTCTCCATGCCAGTGATGCCAGCCATGCCCTTCGCGGATGATGCACCCGGTCGTCGTTAACACGGTGATAATACAGGCTATCAGAACTTTTTTCATAAGTCCTCCTTTCGACTGGTTCAACCTGCGCCTCAAGCAGTAGATTTTCCAGTGGGGCATGGCCCTAATTTAGGGAAGGAGATTCCCCTGATATGGGTGCGAGCGTGACATCGGAACATGAAATTATTTGAAAACCACGCAAAATATGTGATGTTAAGACGATCACCCAGTAAGTGGCTTTCGGTATTGATGTAACATATTAAATATAAGGAAGTTATGCAGACATGCACGTGGTCAAATTATCAATTCGGCGTATACTTGCAGGAAGGCAAATGGAATGATGTGGGCGGAATTTACATTTTTGCCAGCCATAATTATTTCGGCCGCTGCACCGCCCATTATATTGGCCAAACAAATAGCTTCAGCACACGTCTTCCATTTCATGAGAGGTGGGCTGAGGCGAAGCGCCTTGGTGCGACGCACGTCCATGCAATGGTGCTCATGGATCAAACCGCCAGAGAAAAGATTGAGCAAGAATTGATTGCTTGGTGCCGTCCGCCAATGAATACGCAGTTCAATCTCGACCCTTTCGGTGTTCTTGGATCGTTGCTTGCAAACAAATTCCCAAATCCAAGCCCGACGCCGTTCAGCGATCTGTTTTAAGACGACACGCTTGTAAAGTGGACTGACACCCGTACTCGGTGCGCGGAGCAGCCCACAACTCGCGCAAATCTGATGTTATGGGTTCTGTAATCTGAGCTTCATTCGTTTCAGTGTCGTTCAACGACCGCAAAATCGTGCGCTTTGGTTAATGTCCAGAATTTTCCTGCTTTCTCGGGCACGCCAAATACTCGGATGGCCTTTCCCTCTTTGTGAGCATCGCAAGCCTGTATATATTGCTGAGGCGACAAAGGGACACGTATCTTAACGGTTTGACCTTGTTCACGTTCCCAAAACATCGTAATTATATGCTCAAACTCCGCTTGAGCATCAAGGCCCGGAGGCATTTCTGATTTTAGAACCACAATTCGGCCTTCGATCAAAGAGTCAGGAAACTTTTGCGCTCTTTCCAATTCTGAGGCGGCACCTCGCGTAAAATCGTAAGCACGGCCCTCAAACACGACTGGCCTCCAAACTGCCTCACATGCCGTTCTCAACTGCGGGCTCCATGAGATATCGTACTCTATGCGGCGTCCATCTGCTCGCTCATAAATCTGCGCCAATTTTCTACACATATTCGCGCTGAATCCGGTGCGATAGCCTGCGAGCAACGGGTCCAGGGAATCGTTTGCTACGGACTCCCGAAGTGTTACGAGACCATTCGCTACACGTTCAAACACCTGCCGCTCTAATGGAACTTGTGGTTCGTTACCCTCTAACGGCAGAACGGGCGTCACATCCAAAGGGCATTCAATTTTCAACCCGAAGCTTCCAGGAAACGTATGGCCAAACAAACAATGGTTGGCAAATTCTGCGCTGATCGCCCCGGCTTTGTCAAAATAGGGCTGAGGATTAGTGTGGGTGTAAGCTGCATAACCAATGAATTCTCTTATACTAGATATGGATTCTGCGGCGACTTCTAAAGGCAGAGTGTCTTCTCCTCCGAGCATTTTGAAAAACCGCATTCGTAGGATGTCACGATCCCAGCGCAGAATTTGATCCACTACACGTTCTAAGGTTGCCTTTTCGTAATCTGCTGCCAATCTTACAGCTTCATCTATGAGGTCGCCAGCGTCACTTAGCTCCACCGAGCTAGGAATTGAAACCAAGGCATAGTCACCTGTTTTGTCAGGCGTCGTTCTAAGTATCTCAATTCTTGCATTCGGATGTGGAATCCTTTGCCAACCACGAGAAGTCAGATACGTTCGAAGGTTGTTGAGCACTGCGCTAGTTGGCGGAAGCATACTCATGGAAGCATTACTCCTGATTCAATGTCCTGCAGTATGGAAGTTACAGCCGCCGGACTGAATACGTTTGCGACTGGTATTTCGACTCGCTTCGTGGCCACATTATCTGTTGCGGCCCCGTCCAATTTAGCCCAAAAGGCACATCTTTGAAGAACCAATCGGTCCATCGAAACATCAAGCCAGCCCGTTTCGTCCTTAGGAAGGCAAAGCAATACTAATAAAAATGGGATAGCTTTCCCGTTCGCCCGGGAGACAAGGTCGTTGTAAGCGCCCGCTTCCAGATCATATTTGACCGCAGGTCCCTCAATTTGCCAATCGACTGTTGTTTTGCTCTGGAAGTCAAAACCGACTCCCATCTCACGGATCCGGGCGCCAAACCGCCTAAGAATCCTAACTGATCCGTCGACCCCATAATCGAACTCGCGCCCCCACAACAAACTGTTGCGTGACCGCCCTACGACTGCCGTCACGTAAGCCCGACTGAGGCTTTCTTTACAGTGCGGGATCGTAAGCATATCGACGCATTCTAAACGCTTTCGAAGGCGCTCGGCAAGGATTTCCTCGTGGCTGTCCGAACCGGCGTGACATCTGGCCGCGCTTGCTGTCTAATGGGCTGTGGAATTATCCATGAACCAGGCCTGCGCGGAAACTCAACGCCCGGAGGCGGCGGATGCCCAACTGCTGCCGGCCGAGTTGAGCGCCCTTTATACCGA
>Ga0209006_10001920_pt1 | contig 18846 bp, 15 predicted proteins | sample JacPin_JW_Ref_O2_FD_188567 | JGI IMG/M metagenome (GOLD analysis project Ga0209006, IMG submission 188567) | Forest soil microbial communities from Algoma, Ontario, Canada - Jack Pine, Ontario site 1_JW_Ref_O2 (SPAdes) (version 2) | ecosystem: Environmental > Terrestrial > Soil > Boreal...
CGTCGTGCCATCCGCGTTGGTGGGCTGAGAAACATCGGATACCAAGTTTTCTTGCACGTAATGTTGGGCAAGCGCTGTCGCTGGAAAAATCGATAGCACAGAAACGGGTAGGAATAGCCTTGCTGCTCTCCATGAGATTTTCATTTGATTCTCCTCTTATGTTTGTCGGGCATCGACCAGAATTACTTTTTGGGCGAAGGCACGAGAAGCGCCGATGTCAGATTCCACGAATTTCTGGCTCCGGCGTTCGGAAACTACACGGTTGAAAGCCCTTCTGTGTCCTCCGAAGGTCCCAAGCAGGTAAACAATTTGTCTCTGGGCAATCTAAAAGAACAAACAGTTGTGAGACGCGGGGCGGAACTCGGAAGAGTAAGTCCGTCAATGAAGAGCGGCCTCGCTCCTCGGAGGAGCGAGGCCGGACCATTTTGGGGATCAAGCAAGTCGGGTTGGGCTGCTGTTCAGTGAAGCGTTTCGCGAGCGTTACCAAGCTTCAACGAGGCCCGCTAGCGCGCGCATCGAGTGCGACGAGCGTCTGTGTTATTCGTCTCGCCCGTTACCATTGCGTCGGGCCGCATCAGCCTCTTCCGCCAGGTTACGCATCACTTCAAAGAACTCCTGGTTTTTCTGGCCGATGAAGAGTCCATCCGCCATGAGACTATTTAAAGCGGCCATGGCGCCCGAATTCTCCGTCGAGGTCGGGCGGATGATCGCGACAGGCGGGAAGTTTTTGTCCAGAAAGTGAGTCGGCTCGGGCATGATCAGGTTGGCCTGCAAAGTATCCCCCTTCAAGGATTCCGGGTTCGTTTCGCCCTGCGCTTGAGCTAGGTTGGTAAACGTAACCTTTGCGCCTGTTCCGCCTGGTCCGTTGTCCGTATCCGAAATCGGAAGCGCGTTGCCTGCCTTGTCCTGCCAAGTTTGAAAGTGCATCGTTTCGCTGGGCCCGATACTGAGCAGAACTCGCAAGACTTCCGCATTACTGACCTGCTGAGCGAGCGTCGGGTAGAGGCTGGTGCCGCCCTGCTCGATAAACGCGAAATGGAAACCAGCCGTGAACGCGATCGCCTGCAAGTGGGCGGTTATGCTTTTGGTGTTGTCACTGCTCAGAGAACTCCCCGCGGTGTCCGCATCCGTTCGGGGAATCGCCGTGTGCTGCCCGACACCGAGGCTCGGCACCGCTTGCACGAACGGCGCGCCGCGATCGACGTCGGGGTTCGTTATGCTGCGGTACCGCGACCAAAAGCTGGTGTCCACGGTGAGTTGCGTCAGGTTGGTGAGCCGCAGTTTCTTGCTGGACCCTTGCGCTGTGCTGCCGGGGATCGTGGCAAAGCGACTGAGGTCTACCGCCTCCGCCCCCTTCGATTCCAGGTACGCTTTCAGAAAGGCCACGTGGCTGATTTCGTCGTCGGTGTTGTCGGTGATGTATTGCGCCATGTCGCCATCGAGTATCTGTAGGGCGCCGACGTAAAGCGGATTCCCTCCGTTTGCTCCAGGGATGGTGCTGTCCTGGACTCCCCCGAGTTCCGCGTATTGTAGCCACAGGTCGGCTTCGATCTGTTCCACGGCATTAAGGAACCGCAGAATCGCAACGTCGCCCTTGGTGACGTTTGCTTCGTTTCCCTGGGCAAATGCGAGCGTGTTACCCCCAATCAACCCTGCGCCGATCGTCGCAACGCCACCAGCCATCGCGCCCTTTTTCAGAAACGCTCGCCGATTTACCGAGCGGTTCGTTCGACCTTTCGTTTCTTCCATTTCGTTTCTCCTGTCTCAAGAAAGTGTGAAACAGCCAGGTACGGTAGCCCGTGGTATTGGCGAAACTTGCTAACGAGAAGTCAAATAATTGTCTTGTTCTTGTCAGGTTGCTGGGAGGTTTCGGGAAGGTTGCTGCTTTATCTCCAGCGGAGCGAGCTGTGGCCTCCATCATCTGAAAGAGGTGTTTCTCCGGAGTGAATCTCAGCATCAAAGGTAAGCCGAGCGTTTTTTATTTCGCCGATCTCGATGCCAGCATTTGACTTGCGCCTAAGAACTCGGCCGCGGTCGCGAAAAGGCGATAAAAAACACCACTCGGTGCGATGAGCGTGCCAATGCGGAATCAATTTTCTGCCCTCAATCGAGTTGAACCGGACTGTCGTGCGGGAAGGTCGAGTTAGAACCCGAGACGGTGGGAACACCGGGCCGTGATCTCGGTTCAATTATAGAAGCACCAAGTCCGCCCTCCCGGCGAGGAATCGGCACATGAAAATCTTACGGATTGCCAAGGAGGTTCAGATGCAAAACAACCGACGCGCCCGATTCTGTTTAAGGGCATTCGCCGTAGGCAGTCTGCTGCTGTCTATGTCTTCGTTAGCGCGAAGCCAGGATGTGTCAGATAAGTCGCCGAGGGAACCGGCACCGGATCTGAAATCCCTGGCCGCCGCGGTGCGCGAACTACAATCGCAGGTGCAGTCGCTGAATTCCCAAGTAAGCGAGCTGCGCACTGCCGAGCAACGTGCGCTGCTGGAAGCTGCAGAGCTCCGCGCCCAGCTGAATCGGACGAAAGGCCAATCCATTGCCAGTGTCGCCGACAGCGACGTGTCGTTGCGACCGTCCGCCTCGCAGGGCTCAGCGACAGACTTGCCAGCCTCTCCAGAAATGCCGGCAACGGGCAGTTCCCTGGAAGAGCGAGTTTCCAGCCTGGAAGACGACCAGCATCTGATGAACGACAAGATCGCTGAGCAGAGCCAAACCAAAGTGGAGAGCGGATCGAAGTACCGCGTGCGTCTCTCGGGAATCATCCTGCTGAATACCTCCGTTACGCGGGGCTCAGTTGACAATCTGGACTTTCCGCAAATTGCCACTCCACCGACCGCGCCTGGGGACTCGGGAGCCTTCTCGGGATCACTTCGCCAGTCGCAAATCGGAATCGAAGCGTTCGGGCCGGACCTGGCCGGAGCGCACACGAGTGCCAACCTGAAATTCGATTTTGCTGGGGGCTTTCCCCAGACGCCGAACGGCGCGGCCCTGGGAATCGTGCGGTTGCGCACCGGGACGATCCGATTGGATTGGGAAAACACGTCCATCGTTGCCGGACAAGACTCCCTTTTCTTCGCGCCTCTTACTCCTACCTCGCTGGACTCTCTCGCGATTCCAGCACTCTCCTATTCGGGCAACTTATGGAGTTGGACGCCTCAAATCCGGATCGAACATCGCATCTCATTGTCCGACGGCTCAGCTCTGCTGTTTCAGGCGGGCATTCTGGATTCGCTGACCGGGGACGTTCCGCAACCAGGCAACCGGATTCCGACGGTAGGCGAGCAGTCCGGTCAGCCGGCTTACGCGACGCGGATCGCATGGACTCGAAAGGCGTTTGGAAGGGATTTGACGTTCGGACTCGGCGGCTATTACGGGCGGCAAAACTGGTCGTTCGGAAGAAGCGTGGATGGCTGGGCCGGCACGACCGATCTGACCGTTCCACTCGGAAATCTTTTTGCTCTGACCGGCGAATTCTATCGCGGCCGGGGTGTTGGCGGATTGGGTGGTGGAATCGGGCAGAGCCTTTTACTGTCAGGACCCATCGCGGATCCAGGCATCGCGATTTATGGCCTTGATTCGATGGGAGGTTGGGTGCAATTAAAGTTCAAACCAAAGGATAATTTCGAAGTGAACTTCGCATACGGAATGGATAACCCGTTCGCCAGGGAGCTGCGGGCCTTCCCCGCGAGCGGGATTTTCTACGGCTCTTCACTTTCACGAAACCAGAGTCCGTTGGTGAATTTCATTTATCGAGTGCGCTCGGATGTGCTCTTCAGCGTTGAGTACAAGAGGCTACAAACGTATACGCTGGATTCCAGCGCAAATACCGCCAACCAGATCGGCGTGAGCATGGGGTACCTGTTCTGATCCGCGATACGACCGTTACCATGAGGCGAACCTTCATACGTCTGAGCTCGCTCGTTTTCCTGGTTGGCTGCGTCGGTGCGGCAGGGCTCCCCCCTCAGAACAAGGCCGCTGTGGCAGATGTGGTCATTACCCGAGCGAAGGTCGGGGACACCAAGTCGGACGCCGACCGAGTTCCGGACGCATCCAACGTGGCCGTATGGCTCGCCCCTTTGGACCGGAACAACGCGACCGGCACAGTCCTGTTGCCACTCGTGGCAAAGCCGCCGGAGTTGGTGCAACGACATAAGACCTTCGAGCCACACGTCCTCGTCGTGCAGGTCGGCACTCTCGTTGCATTCCCTAATAAAGATCCCTTTTTCCACAATATTTTTTCACTGTACGATGGCAAGCGGTTCGATCTTGGCCTGTACGAGGCAGGAACCACCCGTTCGGTGCTGTTCGACCGGCCCGGTGTGAGCTTTCTGTTCTGCAACATTCACGCGGAAATGAGCGCAGTCATCGTAGCGGTCGATACGCCGTATTTTGGACTTTCCGATCGATCCGGGCACGTGATCATTCCCAATCTCCCGGAAGGGCGCTATCAGTTGAATGTATGGTACGAACGGAGCTTGCCCGAAATATTACGCGGACTTACTCGCGTTGTTACGATATCGGATGCTACGCGTAATGTTGGAGTGATCCGCATCCCCGAGGATTCCAATTTCACGCCCACCCACAAAAACAAGTACGGCTTGGATTACGTCCCGGCTCCCCATCCGGATTACGACTACCCTTGAAATCGCTGCGGAGATCCACGTGGGACAATTTTACATAATGTTTACAATTCTCAGACAGCGCGCCGACAAGACCCTGGGGCGGATTTGTGTACTCTTGCCCGCTTAGGGATTTGAAAACCAGCAAGCGTGCTCGGGCTTCCAGACTGCAAGTTCTCCATGCTGTTTTTGAACAATCGTGAGCTTGAAAGCCGGACTCCTCTGCCGGCCGGTGGCTGCGGTTGATGGCCATGGTAGAGCAAGAATTACGCGGTCGGACCCGGATATAATAGAGGGGCGGCATTGCCCCGCGGGGCTTGCTCGACCGGGCGAATTTTTGCCCAGTTCAAAAAGGAATCCCATGGATACCGTTTTGGTGGTGGAAGACAGTCGGCCGATGCAGCGCACCCTGCAACGCCTGTTCGAGGCGGATGGATTGAATGTGCAGATCGCTGAGGATGGCGTCACGGGTTTAGAAAGCTTTCGAAGACAGACTCCCAGCGTCGTAGTTTTGGATCTGAAGCTTCCGCGAATGCCCGGAAAGGAAGTCTGCCGCGCGTGCAAAGCTCACGCCGCATCGGTGCCGGTTGTGGTGCTGAGTGCGAACGATGAGGTGGAAGACAAAGTACTCTTGCTTGAACTCGGCGCCGACGATTACGTCACGAAGCCATTCAGCCCGAAGGAACTGCTGGCGCGGGTACGGCGAGCGATGCGGCGCGGCGGACAACTGGCAGAGGAGACCAACACCTTAAGTTCGGGCCTTCAACACGATATCGTGGCCTTTGACGACGTGCGAATCGATTTCACCGGCATGGTGGCTGCGCGTGGCTCAAAATCCCTGATCTTGACCGCGCAGGAATTCAAACTCCTGAAATACTTCACAAATTCTCCTTCTCGCGTTATTTCCAGGGAGGAATTGTTGAATGACGTGTGGGGATACCAGAACTATCCGACGACGAGGACGGTGGATAACCACGTGCTCCGGCTCAGGCAGAAATTCGAGCCTGACCCGGCAAACCCGCGCTACTTTCTTACGATTCACGGCTCCGGCTATAAATTCGCCCCCGGTAATCCGGGCCTACCCCCGGAGAAATAGGACTGCCTGCCAGGAGATTCATGGCGCGCCTGCGATTACGCACCCAGCTGCTTATTGCCACGCTGCTGATTATCTGCGCCCTGCTTGGAGCGCTTCTCTTCTGCGTCCGTCGTACCGTGCGATCGGAGATTGCGGAAGGCGTGCGGCAGAGTACAAACGCGTCACTTAACGCATTTGAGAACGTCCAGCAAGAGCACGAGATGGATCTCTCCCAAACAGCAGCTTTGCTGGCGGAGCTGCCAACCCTCAAAGCGGTGATGGCCACGCAGCATGCGCTCACCATTCAGGATGCGTCGGAACCGCTTTGGAAACTGGCGGGCAGCCAGCTGTTTGTACTCTCAAGTCCGGACGGGCGGGTTCTGGGTTTTCATGTTTCCAAACCCGGATGGGAGCCGAGTCTGGCCGCGGCGGACCTCAAGAAGTCCATCGAACGAGGAGAGAACGTTGCCTGGTGGTATGACAATGGCCAACTCTACCGGGTGTTTCTGCGCTCAGTCTTCGCGGGCAGCGGAATCAATCAGCGGCAACTGGGCATCATTGCCCTTGGGTATCAAATCGATTCGGCTGTTGCGGAGCAGCTGGCGCTAGTATCCGGCAGTCAGATCGCTCTCGCGGCAGACGACAGAATCATAGCGTCCACGCTTTCTGCTTCCGAAGAGAAAGAGTTGCAGGATGCATCGAACCAGCATTCGGACCTCATCAGCGGCTCGCGCGAAATTGTTCTGGGCGACAATCCTTATCAAGCCGCCATTGGATCGATTCACGAAGGGCCGCCGGCCAACGTGAAATGCTACGTACTGATGTCCTTGCAACCGACAAATTCCTTCCTCGAGCGGCTCAATCGGAGAATTCTAATTCTGGGGATTTCGGCCATTGTGCTGGCGGCCTTACTCCTGAGCTTCGTGTCGCGCACGATCACCCGTCCCCTCGACGATCTAGTCGCGGGCGTACGGGCACTCGCCAAAGGTGACTACGCATACTCCATAAGCCCGAGCGGCAGCTGCGAGGTGGCCGAACTTGGCGAGGCGTTTTCCAAAATGCGCGGCGAATTGCTCACCTCCGAACAGCGCCGTTTTGCCATCGAACGGGTCGCCGCATTTGGCAGAGCGGCCCGCTCCATATCCCATGATCTCCGTCATTATCTGGCCACGGTCGTGGCCAACGCGGAATTCCTTTATGAAGCGGAAAAGCTGAAGCTCAATCGTGACGAGATCTATTCCGAAATCAAAACAGCGTCCGAGCAAATTACCGATCTGCTGGATTCGCTTAGAGAACTGTCCCGGGAGGAGGCCTCCATTTCCCCCCGCCCCTCGGCAATCGATCAGACGATCCGCCACGCCGTGGATGCGGCCCGCACGCGCTCTGAAATGAGAACCCGGGCAGTCTCAGTGCGCACGTCCGGAGAAATGACCGGAATGTTCGATCCGCAGAAAATCGAACGCGCCTTTTTCAATCTTGTCCTGAACGCATGTGAAGCCTCAGCCCAAACTCAAGCTGGGATCGAGATCGACATTCGTTCGTTGGCCAGCCTATTTGAAATTCGCGTAACCGATCACGGACCGGGAGTGCCCAGGCCCATTCGAAGTACCTTATTTGAACCCTTTGTCAGTTATGGGAAATCGAACGGAACCGGGCTGGGGCTCGCCATCGTCAACAAAGTGATCCACGACCACGGTGGCTCGGTGGCGGTCGAACAGACGTCGCACTCCGGAACTACCTTTCTGGTCAGGTTGCCGCGCACGGCAACCGTGGAAGTGGTGCAGATAGTGAACGGTCGGACCGCACGGTTAAGTCCCTAGTCGCGTGCCATGCGATCGGCGCGCGCCTTTCGCCACGTCTGCCGGAATTCGAGCGACGGGATCGTCATAAAGGACTAAGAGCGTTATTCGGTATTTGACCAGTAAGCACGAGAACGCTTTCTAGAAACAGACAAGCGAACCTAGAAAGCGCAGGTCCGACCTTGGCCTTCCGGTGCGAATTTGTGCGACACTTGACGTCGGATGATGCAAGGATGCGCTCTTCCCTAACACCGAACCACTCACTGGACTCCGCGGAGTCGCCAAGCGCACGATCAGAAACACAGCGCGAAAGCGACCGCCTGAAATTGCTGCTGGACATCACGAACACTTTAGTCTCGAACTTGGAGTCTCGCGACCTCATTCGCGCGATTTCGACGAGCATCAGGCAAGTTATGCACTGCGACGTCGTTGGAGTGTGGCTGCCAGATGCGGATCGGCGCCAATTGCGCCAACGCATCATGGACTTCCCGGAAAGCAAGGGATTCGCGAGAGAGGACCTGGTGCAACCTGTCGAAGGGTCCTTAGTAGGCAGTGCATTCAAGACCGGCAAGGCTGCGATACGAACACCAGCGGATTTCACGAACGACCCGGCAACCACGGACGTAGCTCGCGGAGAAGGCATCCAGTCAGCTCTGGCGTTGCCGCTGATCATCCGAAGCCGGACGCTGGGTGCTCTGGGACTCGGCAGCCGGGCCAAGAACGCGTTCAGCATTGAGGACGTTGATTTCCTGATGCGAGTCGCGGGGCAAGTAGCGATCGCCATCGAGAATGCCTTGGCCTATCGCGAGATCGCCGAGCTAAAAGACAAGCTCGCACAGGAAAAACTCTATCTGGAAGAGGAAATTCGGAGTACGTCGGATTTTGAAGGGATCATCGGGCAAAGCTCGGCGCTGCGGCAGGCGCTGCAACTGGTCGAAACGGTAGCCGCGAGTGATTCGACCGTGCTTCTGTTGGGAGAAACCGGCACCGGCAAGGAACTGGTCGCGCGGGCCATTCATGAACGCAGCCTTCGCAAAGCACGAACATTTGTGGAACTAAACTGTGCTGCGATTCCCACTGGATTGCTCGAAAGCGAACTTTTTGGGCACGAACGAGGGGCCTTCACCGGCGCAGTCACCCAGAAAATTGGACGATTAGAACTCGCCGATCAGGGCACGTTGTTTCTGGACGAAGTCGGCGATATTCCGCTGGAGCTCCAACCAAAACTCCTGCGCGTACTTCAGGACCGACAATTCGAACGCCTGGGAAGCACACGCACAAAGAAAGTCGACATTCGACTGATCGCAGCGACCAATCGCGAGCTGGATCGGATGATTGAAGAAAAGCAATTTCGAAGCGACCTCTACTACCGTCTTAATGTTTTTCCCATCCGCCTTCCTCCCCTGCGCGAGCGGCCGGAAGACATTCCTTTGCTGGTGCGATACTTCAGCCAAAAATACGCGCGCCGCATGCAGAAGCGAATCGAAAACATTCCTGCGGCAGCCATGCGGAAGCTGGCGCGCTGGCATTGGCCCGGAAACGTCCGTGAACTTCAGAATCTGGTAGAGCGCGCTGTGATCCTCACGCGCAGCAGCACACTGGCGATTTCAGTGCCGGAATTGGTAAACAACGGCGCGAACCTGGCTCCGGCGAAAGCCAGTGACTTCGATGAACGCGATAGGATTGTGCGAATTCTAAGAGAGACCAAGGGACGCGTGGGCGGACCGAATGGTGCCGCGTCCCGGTTGGGACTTAAGCGGACCACTTTGCTCACGCGGATGAAGAAGTTAGGCATTGATCCGCGAAAGATATCGTAAGCTCGCCGAAATTCAAGCGAAAGACAAAGCGCTTCGGTTTCATTCTCCAGCACAGCCGGTAATCGCTCTCCAAGAATGCTGAAAGGTCTTGCTCATTGAGCTTCGCAAACTTGGGACGTCGCGCAAAGACCACATCAGTAGGGCTCCCATAAATGCCTGCTGCAGCAGGAGCGCCACTTCATCTTTGTTTAGTCTGCAATCAATTTCACCGCACCTTTGTCCGATCTCGACAATCTGCGCGATCACTCGCCGCTCGTCGGAGGTCTTGTGGTCGAGCTGTCGTCGAACAGCTTCACTTCCGACAAATGATGCCATGAAAGCGCGCGCTACTTCGGGATTGCCGTGGTGATCTTTGGCGATTTGTTGGAAAAGGCGCCGGAGTACGGATTGGATGGATCGCTTTCCCGTCGCGGCTAGCTCCAGCGCCTCGCGAACCCGGTCCAAGCTAACGTCGATAATCGTGGCTAACAGATGGTTTTTACTCTCGAAGTAATTGAAGAAAGTCCCTTTGCCGACATCGGCGGCTTCGGTGATGTCCTCGACCGTGACATGGGGAAAACCGCGTTCCGCAACAAGCTGCAGGGCGGATCGAAATAGACGTAGCCGAGTTTCCGCGGCTCGCCGGTTCCGGCGTCCGCCAGAACTCGTTTCAAGAATCGAAGATGCTCGAATGGGAGTCTTGCGCTTCATGATTTACAGGCCGTCAAGCGGCAGGCTGAGTGCCAAGTGATTTCGGGGCATACTGTTTGTTTAGCGAACTTCGACGAGCACCAGTGACACATCGTCGAGTGGCGGGCCATCGCGCCACTCGGCGACGCGATTTAGAATTCCCTGCTTCATTTCGTGGAACGGTAGAAGAGCTGTTTCGCGAACGAAGCTCTGCAATCCTTCCACTTTGAGCATTTCGCCACGGGAGTCGAATGCGTCGGTGAGGCCATCGGTGTAAAGCATGATTCGGTCGCCTGACTCGAGCTGTCTGCAAAGTGTCGCGTCTGCGTTCACGGCCTCGGGAAGAGTGCCCAGAATCGTGCTGCGGGACCGGAGCAAGCAAGGCTCGGCTCCCGGCTGAACAATGATGGCCGGCGGGTGTCCGGCTCCAGCGAACTCCATGGTGCGACCGCTGCGGTCAATGCGAGCCGCAGCTAATGTAAAGAAAAATCCCAGCGTGCCAATATTCTGAATCACAAGAGAGTTCAATCGACGGAGCACGTCGGCGAGCGGAGCCCGATCACCCAGCAGCGTAACCGACTCCGAGTATATTCGGTTGGCGACGAGTGCGGAGCTGATGCCGTGCCCCGAGACATCGCAGACCAGTAGATTCAGATGTTCGTCTTTCCACGGCCTCACAAAGCCGAAGTCTCCGCCGATGGTGTGAGCGGGTTGGTAGAAGGTGTCGACTCGCAAAGCTCCCCAGAGGAAAGGCTCGGGGGTCAAACTCTGCTGTACTCGGGCCGCCAAAAGCAGGTCTTGCTCAATCTCTCGTTGATACTTTTCGAGCCCCGCGATAGCAGCGCGGAGCTTTTCTTCCGTTTGTTTTTGTTCCGAAATATCAGTCAACGTTACTACCGAGAAGTGTTCTCCATCGGGCCCAGGCATCACGCGCATGCTGACGACGACAGGTAGTCTCCCGCCGTTCTTCGTGGGCAGGAAAAACTCTTCGCGAGCCCGCCCCAGCTCCCTGGCTTTCTGGTTGAGCGCCTGGGCGAAAGCGAACTCTTCGGTTCGGTGATACAACTGCCGGGCGTTTCGGCCGATGACCTGGCTGCGAGAGAATCCGGTCATTTCTTCGAAGACGGCGTTGACAAAAAGAATCTGATCAGAATCGTCTGCAATGACGACGCCGTCATTCAGCGTTTCAAGAATCTGCTCCATCTCTTGCAGCGATTGCCGGGTTTCGCTGTTCACGAGTCACCCCATTTGGGCCGATCCGATCCTTGGGACACACAACTAGTTCGACTTGCGTTGGAGTCGGTCCAGTACATGCTTGACATACACATCGCTGGCGACAAGTTGCGCGCCCTGGCGGCACATGCACCGCAACATTCGTTCACCGCTCTTGTCGATGAACGTGACTTCATCGAGGTTCACGATGCACTTTCCCTTCTCAGGCACGCGGCGCGCCCTGTTCCAGTTCGCCTTTAGTTCCTTGACCCATGGTCCGACAAGGCGACCTTGCAGTGTCCACCGCTCTTCCTTCGCCGTATTGGTGACCGTGATCTTCAACATTTCTTTCTGCTCCCACACGGGTGGCCATTGCAAACGTAAGGCCAGAGGTCCTGGACGGCGCCACAAACGTGAAAGCTTTTAACTGATTGAACCGACAAACGATTTCCTGGAAATTGCAGAGACGGGACCGACCGGCGAACCCTGCGCAACTGTCGGAGACGCTCGACAATTGTCGGAAAAAGTGTCGGAGCCGCCGACAGTCTTCCTTTAAACCGTCCAGTCGCCATGCACAGCTCTTCTGCCTTCAATCATTTGGCGTCAATTCCGTTCGATTGCGTTGTTGGCGATCCCATTGCAACGTTTCGTCGTGTGGACAGACAGAGACGCGCTTGAAGGACGGAGTAGAGCGTGAGCCATCCATCAAATTTGCGAATCGAGTCGGTGCGAACACGCGAGAGTGACTCGTGCCTCGAAATCGAGGCTCTGATGCCAAGTGACGTCAAAGCAATTTCGCCGCTGCTAGACCGAGTGATTCGCCTGATCGAAGAATCGCGCTGCGTTGCGGGAGAAGAACCGTCCGTTGAATTGGCCCTGCGGGAGGCTCTCAACAATGCAGTGGTTCACGGCAACCGGCTCGATCCCGGCAAGCTTGTCCAAGTTTATTGCCGATGCGAACTGGGGAAAGAGTTGTCTTTGATCGTCAGGGACCAGGGAATTGGATTTGACCCGAACGGGATCGCCGATCCTCTGGCTCTTGAGAATCTACAGGCTGAGCACGGGCGAGGAATCTTGCTGATGAGGTCGCAGATGGACGCGGTCTCATTTGAACGAGGCGGAACCGAAGTTCACATGCGTAAGACGGCCTCGATTGGAGAAATGCAACACAGCGCCCGCGAATCAGACCATCCGTCTTCGGAGGACATTAGTGGGTCCGCCGATTCGGATAAAGACAAACAGTTGCCTCCGATGCGAACGCGCGAGGGGGAAACGTGCTGAGAATCTCCATTACCGAAAATGGGACCGAAATGCGATTGGTCCTGCAGGGGCGTTTGACGGGACCTTGGGTTGACGAACTCAAAACAAGTTGGCGGGCCGCAAGCCAACTCCTCAAGGGACGCACCTGCAAGGTGGACATCGACCAGCTCACATTCATGGACAAAAGAGGTAATCGCGCATTGCGAGCCATGTCCCGAGAAGGTGTGCAATTCATTGCAAAAGATCTTCACATGAGGAGCGTGGCGGACGAGTTGAGATCCGATAACGGGCACCGATGGTCCGGAATGATTGCCGCGTTCTTGCGGCTATCACGCCGATGAATTTTGAATTCTGGGCAATGAATGCGAGAGACCAAATCCGGGCACACGCGACCTCAAACTATGGAAAAAGTCACGCTCAACCCGCCACTCTCAGCTTAAGAGAAAGAGGTTCAAGAACATGCTGGCCGACATCCTTGACAGAATCGACGAGAACGATGAGGCACTGGTTCCGGATGACATTCTGCTTAAAGAAGACGGGGCGCTTGTCGCTGCCGCCAAGAGCGGAAGCATCGGCGCCTTCGAAGTTCTAGTCAAGCGTCACCAAGGAAGAATTCTGCGTGTTGCACAGCGCGTGACCCGTAACCGAGAAGACGCCGAAGATGTCGTTCAGCAAAGCCTTCAAAAGGCCTTTGGACATCTGCACAAGTTCGAAGAACGATCGTCGTTCTCAACCTGGTTGACACGGATTGCGATCAACGAAGCCATCATGTGCCTGAGAAGCCATCGGGCGAGAGCGGCACGGGTCGAGGCATTGACTCCCCGCAAAGAAGTCGCACTCACCACCCTTCAGATTCCCGATCCAAGCGCGAGCCCTGAACGCAGTTATGCACGGGGGGAAACGGAGCGCTTCCTCTTCCTCGCCATCAATCAACTGACTCCCGGACTACGGACGGCAATCCAGCTGTGTGACCTTGACGAGCACACTGTCAAAGAGAGCGCCCAAATGATGGGACTGTCCGTGACGGCTGTGAAGTCGCGCGTATCGCGTGGCCGCCGGGAATTGCGCAAGACACTCAAGCGCTTCGTAAAGCCGTCGGCCTTTTTTGGATCTGAGTCATTCGACGGCGAAGCGGGCAGCGGCCCAGGCCCGTCCGCGCAGTTCGTTAGAGCAATGACCGATGGAGGCTGTGATGGTGACGATCCTCTTGGGAACCGCCCTGGTGGTTTTGGTTTTCCTCTCCCTCACTGGGCCAGGAAACGGCGACGGATCAACTCGTCTTCGCTGAATCGAGTTTGCAATGCCAGCCGACGCAATCCAGCTGAGAGAGAACAAGAGTCATGAGGCCCAGCACTACAGAAACCAGTTTCCGCAACACTTTTTCACCCGCTGGAGGACCTTGGCCGAACCGCGCACGGTCTTCTGGCTTTGGACTTGGCCCGAAGTTAATTCTCCTCGCCGTTCTTTGCGCCGCAACTCCCGCGGCAGCTCAATACGCCGGCGTTACCGGAAGCGTCCCGAGCGGGCCGGCGAGCAACGAAGTTCTTCGGCTGACGCTACGCGATGCGGTCAACATGGCTCTGCGCTACAACCTCGGAGCCATCGAGAGCGCCCAGAACGCGCGGATCGCTCGTGGTCAGCGTCTCATCGCGCTAAGCAATTTGCTGCCGCAGGTGAGTGCAGGCGTCTCCGAGGAGGTCGCGCAGACCAGCCTTGCAACCCTTGGCATCAAGAGTTTACCCGGCATCCCAAGTGTCCTGGGACCCTATAGCTTCAGCACCGCTGATGCCAGCCTCAGCCAGACGTTGTTCAGTCTGGAATCCATTCAACGCTTTCGCGCAGCGCGCACGGCTGAGCAAGCTGCTCAACTCAGCTACAAAGACACCCTCGACGTTGTGACCCTTTCGGTGGGCAATGCTTATCTGCATGTCATCGAACTGAATTCACGAATCGAAGCGCAACAAGCTCAAGTTCGCAACGCGCAAGCGCTCTACGATCAAGCGTACCGGGAATACCGAGCAGGGACCAATCCGCGCATCGAAGCGACTCGCACAGAGGTTCAACTCCACACTGAGGAGTACAACCTGAGCGTCGCTCGTAACAACTTCGCAATCGCAAAACTCACGTTGGCTCGTGCCATCGGACTGCCTCTTGAACAAGTGTTTCAGATAGCCGACCAACTTCCGTACCCAGATGTCAATCCGCCCAGCGTCGAAGACGCCCTCAAGACAGCTTATAGCCTGCGCAGTGACCTGCGCGCTGCGCTTGATTCTGAGAAATCCGCCGAACAGGCACTTACAGCCGCGAAGGGCGAACGCTATCCGGTCGCGACCCTACGCGGCGACTACGGCGACGTCGGCGCGACGTTGGACCATTCGCATGGAAACTTCAGCGTAGAAGCCGGGGTACGTATTCCGCTCTTTACCGGCGGACGTATCAAGGGCGACGTGACCCAAGCCGATGCGGCGTTGCAACAACGTAAGGCTGAGGCGGAAAACGCACGCGGCCAGGTTGATTACGATGTGCGCACTGCTTTCCTGGATCTCGATGCTGCCAAAGAGCAAGTCGACGTAGCACAAAGAAACGTGACACTGGCCAACGACAATCTAGCGCGTTCCAAAGATCGCTTCACCTCGGGAGTAACCGATAGCGTCGAGATTGTGCAGTCTGAACAGTCCCTCGCCAGCGCCAACGATCAATACATCACCAGCGTGTACAACCGAAACCTCGCCGAACTCATGTTAGCCCGTGCTCTAGGAGTTACGCGCGAACTTCCTGCAGTTCATTGGAGATAGTTGATGCCCGACCACAACGGAGATTCCGGCGGAAATCGTTCGGTGGCTCTGAAAGAAGAGAATAATTTTCCAGAAGATCGATCCGGCGCTGCCGTGTCCACCGCTGAAAAAGGAAATGCAACGGATCGTCAGACTTCCCTCTCCCTGCGGGATCATCCCATGAAAGTCACGGTTGGACTCGTAGTTCTTCTCGCCGTGGTCTTAGGTGCGGTCTATTTCATCCGCAATGCGTTTCTGATCGAGAGCACCGATGATGCGCAAGTCGATGGTCACATCATGCCCTTAAGTGCGCGGATCAGTGGCTACGTGCTCGAAGTCCCGGTGATGGAGGGCCAGCTCGTCCATGCGGGTGATGTGCTGGTGACCATCGATCCCCAGGATTACAAGGTTGCGGTGAATCAGTCTCAGGCGGCACTTGCGGACGCGATGGCTAGCGCAGCGAGCTCTCGCTATAACGTACCGATCACTTCCGTTACCGCGCAGAGCAACCTCGAATCAGCAGGAACCGCAGTTATAAACGCACAGGCCGGACTTAAGGCTGCCGAGCAGAATTTCGAGTCGGCGAAGGCAGCTTTGGACCAGGCTGAAGCAAATTCCACGAAGAGCGCTGCGGACCTGATGCGCTACGAAAAGCTCGTCGCAAAGGAAGACATTTCGCGTCAGCAGTATGACGCGGCGGTAGCCACAGCAGCGGCAAATCGAGCCGCCGTCGCGTCGGCTACGGCCGGCGTGCAGGCCGCCGAACAAGCCGTTCGGCAGGCGCAAGGGAAACTCCTGCAGGCAAGCGACGATTTACGAAGCGCTCAAACCGCCCCGCAGCAGGTCTCACTGATCCGCTCCAGGGCGGATGCAGCCGATGCTCAGGTGCTGCAACGGAAAGCACAGCTTGCTCAAAGCGAACTTAACCTCGGATACACAGTCATCCGTTCTCCAGTCACAGGGGTTGTCGGAAAGAAGTCAGTCGAAGTCGGTCAGAACGTAAGCATCGGGCAGGAATTGGTAGAAGTGGTGCCGCTTGACGACGTCTGGATCACAGCGAACTTCAAGGAGACGCAACTTGCCCACATGCGCCCTGGCCAACCTGTCGAAATCAAGCTGGACGCCTACGGCCGCACTTGGAAAGCACACGTTACCTATATAGGCGGCGGTACAGGATCGGTCTTCAGTCTGTTGCCTCCTGAGAACGCCACTGGAAACTACGTAAAAGTCGTGCAGCGCGTGCCGGTGCGCATTGATTTTGAACGTGCCGCAGGACAGGCGTTCAATGCGGACGGATTGCTAAAACCCGGCTTGTCTGTTGAACCTGATGTGAGGGTCCGATGACGGACGGACCATCTGGTCCCTTGCAAGAGGATGTCTGGCAGCCCAAAGGAAACCCGTGGATCATCGCGGTCGCGGTTTCGCTGGCGGCATTCATGGAAGTGCTCGACACGAGCATCGCCAACGTGGCGTTGCCTCACATCGCGGGCAACCTTGGCGCAAGTAACGATGAAAGCACGTGGGTTTTGACCAGTTATCTGGTCTCCAATGCAATCGTCCTGCCAATAAGTGGCTGGCTGGTCGGATGGCTTGGGCGGAAAAGATTTTTTTTGACTTGCATTGTATTTTTTACAGTCAGTTCCTTTCTGTGCGGGATTGCACCGAGCCTTGGTCTGCTTCTTCTGTTTCGCGTTTTACAAGGCGCGTTCGGCGGAGGTTTGCAGCCAATGGCTCAGGCAATTCTGGGAGACACGTTTCCTCCCGAGAAGCGAGGGCTGGCCTTCGCACTCTACGGAATCACGGCCATATGCGCCCCTGCCATCGGTCCGACGCTGGGCGGCTGGATTACCGATAGCTATTCCTGGCGCTGGGTTTTTTACATCAACGTTCCAGTGGGCGCTCTAGCGCTATTTCTGGTCTACCAACTTGTCGAAGATCCACCTTACTTAGGCCGCGCGAAGAAAAAGCTCGCCGGGTTCGACTTCATCGGATTTTCTCTCCTGACCCTCGGCGTAGGTGCTCTGCAGATCGTCCTCGACAAGGGACAGGAAGACGATTGGTTTGGATCTCATTTCATTACGACTCTGGTTGTGATCGCCATTGTGGGTCTTGTTTCTTTGATCATCTGGGAATGGTTTCACAAAGAACCAATCGTTGATGTCCGCCTGTTTAAAAATTTCAACTTCGCGACGAGCAGCCTGATGTTTCTGATGTTGGGAATGGCGTTATTCAGTTCCACAGTACTCATGCCCCAACTCCTCCAGACTCTCATGGGATATACCGCACAAAAGGCGGGGATGGTTCTTTCAGCCGGCGCCCTGGTGGTGTTGGTGGTGCTGCCCATGGTTGGCAAACTTACCACCAGATTCCAGGCACGCCATCTCATAGCCTTTGGTTGGATAACTCTTGCGATCAGCATGTATGTATCGTCCAAGCAGATCGACCTGCTTATGAGTTTCCGTTCGGCCACCCTATTACGCATATGGCAGTACATCCCTGTGGCCTTTCTGTTCGTCCCCCTTACGCTTGCCGGATACGTCGGCCTTTCAGCCAAAGAAACCAACGCTGCCGCCGGGCTCATGAACTTTATGCGCAACATTGGCCAGAGCGTCGGGACATCTGCCGTCACTACGCTCATCGCTCGGCGTAGTCAGTATCACCAGGCCGTCTTAGCGGAGTACACAGGTTCCGGCCGGTTTCACAACGCTCTCACATCTCTTTCGATGGGCCTGACCCATGCGGGCTTGAGCGCGCACGCCGCTCAACAACAGGCACTGGGCCGCCTGTACGGTTTGCTTCAGTCTCAAGCTGCCGTTCTCTCTTATGTGGACGCGTACTGGCTGCTTTCGATGTGCTCCTTAATCATGTTTATCAGCTCGTTCCTACTGAAAAAAAATGAACCAGGCAAGGGTGGGAACGTCTCAGTTCACTAGGATTCTGCGAAAATCTGTGCCACGGGCCGCTGACACTGACTCGATAGGTGTGCCGTACATTCACCTGCGGAGAGGAAATACGACTCCCCTTTGGATGCGAACAGGCAAGTCCTGATAAGTCGCGTCACCGGACATGTGCTTTTTCGACTGAATTTCACATGTCCGGTTTCGGCTTTAACCAGGCATGTGCACTACCTTCGCATCGCCGTCATCCGATGTGTGTGTTATGGGCGCGACTTCATGAGCCCAAAACGCTTCCCAAATATAGGGTCAGGACCTTCTTGAATTCTTCCACCACCAGGTCTTTTGCTTTATCACCCACTTCTCCATAGAGCGTTATCAAGCCTCTGATGATCTGGAGTGTCACGTTCGCAGCCAGCATTGCTCGTTCGTCGGAAAGGGATGGGTTCTTCGCTCGAAAAGCATTCGCGATGTTAGCTCGCAAGGCTCTCTTCGCAGCGGGGTCGCGGCGTAGCCGAATCGGCGCCGCGACCAGTCTGAGATAAGCCGGACGTACCCGAAAAATTTCAGTGATCCGTTCGATAAAGCGCCTGGCGAACTCTCGATGACTGAGCTTCTCCGCCTGCTCTATCAATGGCCTCCATTGCTCTTCCATCTCCTGGGCGTACTGGCCCAACAAGGTAAGGGCGACGGCCTGTTTGTCCGGGAAGTAGTTGTA
>Ga0209006_10001922_pt1 | contig 18827 bp, 20 predicted proteins | sample JacPin_JW_Ref_O2_FD_188567 | JGI IMG/M metagenome (GOLD analysis project Ga0209006, IMG submission 188567) | Forest soil microbial communities from Algoma, Ontario, Canada - Jack Pine, Ontario site 1_JW_Ref_O2 (SPAdes) (version 2) | ecosystem: Environmental > Terrestrial > Soil > Boreal...
GCCCGGTCTGCTCAATCACCATCGGTACCAGCATCATTTGCGGATCGTTTGCTTTCACATTCACCTTCTGCACACTTTGCCCCAGAACGTCGCTTGTGCGGCTTGGGGAGGGTTAAGTGGTCCGTTCCTAACTTAGCGGCTACGCGGACTGATGATAAAGAAAGTCGAGGGTCTTTTCGCTGCGGATTCTATTTCGGATTCTATCCAGCCCCCCATCCTCTGTCAAACGTGCGCGCACCGCCTCCGGAGTCTGTTTTGTCTGCACCGCCAGCGCGGAAATCTCGCGGTTCACTTCATCCTCATTTACCTCAATTTTTTCCTCGTCGGCTATCCGTTCCAGCAGCAACGCCGACTTCACATCCTGCACCGCCTGCTCTCTTTGCCCGGCCCGCAACCGCGGCAGGTCCATCTTCTTCATGTCTTCCATCTTCATGCCCTGCGCCGCCAGCGCGCGCAAGCCGCGCTCTAACCGCAGATCGATCTGCCGGTCCACCATCGCTTCCGGCACCTGGAATTCATTGCGCTTCACTAGCTCGGCGACTAACTTGTCTTTCGATTCGCGCTCCGCCGTATGCCGCCGCTCAGCTTCCATATTCTCGCGAATCTGCTTACGCACCTGATCGAGCGAAGTAAACTCGCCCAGCTCCTTGGCGAAGTCATCGTTCAGCGCAGGCATATCCTTTTGCTTGATAGCGAGAATCTTCACGGTGTAGGTAAATGTCTTTCCCGCCAGGCGTGTCTCCGCCGCGTCCGGCGCATACATCACATCGAACGTGCGCTCGTCCCCCGCCGACGCCCCCCGCAGATTCTCCGTAAACTCCGGCACCGTATTCTTGCCGCCAATCTCGATCAGCACTTCGTCCATGTGTACGGGCTTGGCTTCGGCAGAATCTTCCTCGTTCTTCGCATGCCCATCAAACGAAGCCTGCGCAAAATCTCCATCCGCCAGCGAACGTCCTTCCACCGAAGTAAACGTCGCATGCTGCTCGCGCACATTCTCCAGCGCCTTCTCGACTTCGTCGTCGGTAACTGTAATCTCCGGCTTGTCGGCGCGCAGTTCCCTATAACCCTGCACCGGAACCTCGGGCAGCACTTCAAATGTCGCCTTGAAGCGCAGCGGCTCGCCATCATGAATATGCAGGTCGGTCACCTGCGGCTGCGAAACCGGAACCAGCCCTTGCCTCTCCGCTTCCTTGCGGAAATATTTCGGAATCAGCGCCTCGGCCACATTGCTCTTGAGGTCTTCGGCAAAGCGCTGCCGGATAATCGACGCCGGTACATGCCCCGCGCGAAACCCCGGCAGCCGCATCGTCTTCTGATATTTCTGGATGATGGCCTCGGTCTCCCGCGCCACATCCGCCGCCGGGATCTCCACCGAAATCTCGCGCCGAACGCCGTCGTCTTTCTTGGCTTCCGAATTCTTCGCTTCCGTTACCGCTTCAGTGGGACTCACATTATCCCTTTCAAATCCTAGCCTACGCTGGTCGGCGGAATTCCTGGCGTTTCTGGGAGCACGCCCGAAGCCCGCATTCATACAACGTTAATCTTGAGTGTAAAGATAGATGGAGATCACCGTCAAACGGCGAGGTAGTCTTTAGTCACCTGAAGTTTCGAACAGTCAAACACTTTGATCCGAGGATTGGTCGACGACCAGACGCTTGAGGCGATTTACGAAGCGGTTGGGTGCCTTGAGTTGGCACTCCCTTACGCGGACGACCTTCCAGCCGCTATTTCGAAGCTGCCGCGAAACCTTCGCATCACGCCGGACATTGCGCTCAATTTTCGCGCGCCAAAACGCAACCGAGGTTTGAGGCACGCGCTTACATCTTGGGCAACCGTGCCAGAAACACCCGTCAACGAAGACGGCAACCTTCAATTTTTGGAAAACAAAATCCGGCTTCCCAAACACTAGAGAGTGCCGACGCCACCCAGATATTCTCGCTGCGCGGAAAAGCGCAACAACTCGCATCTCGGTGCTGGCGTTGTCGCGTCCACGGATGCGGGCCATTACCATGGATCGCTGTGTCTTGGTGAAGATGTCAGCCATCTTCCTTCGCCGTTCCGAACTTCTTCGTTAACCAGTTCAGGACGGCCCGCTGCTCCTCTTGTCCGGCCCGGCGGACTTGAGACAGGAGCCAAATAGAGGTGGGTTTCTCTGCCGTTATGTTCTTAGCCCCTTGGTTACATGTTGAACAGAGCGCGCGAAGGTTTGACAGCTCAATTTTTCCGCCGAGACTTTTGTCTTTGATGTGTCCGAGATGAAGCCGAACCTTTCGTCCCGTTGCGGGATCAATGTCCCCTGGCGTAAGGCCGCACATTTGACAGGTGAAACCATTGCGGTCGAGAACTTCGGCGCGTAGTTTGGCTGAGATGCCGCGCTCGAATCTGATGGCATTTTCAGGCGGTCCCTCCGTCAGCATGTACTGTCCAGGCTTCAAGTAGGTGACATCATTGTGAGTGACAATCTTCCACCCTTCAATCTCCCTTAATTCGCGCACGCGTCGAGCCCATTCGCTCACACTCGTGCCCGCCGCATTACGGATTTCTATGGAGGTCACGACTGTTCCGACACGAGAACGCAGGAATTGCCGGATTCTCTCTTTCGATCCTGGTTTGCGAGCCGGTTTATCCATTCAGTAATTGCCGACCAACAAGCTCCGTGTAAGCTGGTGGGATCGATTCGTTGATCTCGCTTTTGGTCATCCAGTCTATACCCATTGCCTCGCGGGCCGCCGCCAAAGTGCAATTGCCTCCACCCGTGACCTGTACGAAATCCTTCCACTCGTCGGTTTTACCGTAGTGCGATTTTCGACGATCAAAGGTGTGCACTTTGGGGTGCCTTTGGTGCGGAGGAGCCAGTACTAGGAAGTTCGTCTCAAACAGCCGATGACGCAGCACACGAAGGCTTGGAAACATCGTGCCGCATAGCACGACCGGATTCATGAGGGGCGCTCCATCCACGTTTTCGATCACATAAGGCAGCCCGGAGCGGATAAGAATTTTACGAATGGGATCTATCAAGCGGGGCCATTTATGGCCGTTGCCGTTGCGCTTGGCAAGGTCGGAATATGATTGACAGGGCGGTGAGGCATGGACGGCGTCGAACGAAGCGATGAACTTAGGATCAAGTTTAAGCGCATCGGCCTGGATGAATTCGAAGGGATAATTCGGCTGAGGGGAAATATCGACGCCCACCACATTGAATCCTGCCCTGTTATAACCCACACTGGCCCCGCCAGCGCAACAGAACAGATCGAGCAACCTCGGTTTCCCCACTCGCTTTGCAGCCATTCCTTGTTTATTCTTTCCTTGCCGCGGATCGGCGGCGGACTTGACCTATGAATATCATCGGCTACGAGCAGAGTCCATAGGAAATTCGGACGCGACTAAAGGGAATGCCCTCGAAATTTATATTTACACCGACGCGATGCTCTGTGATGAGTTCGTGTCCGTGGTGAAGCGCGGTACAGGGCAAGACCTATGCGCTTGTGGTATGGCCTGGACGAACCATTCATGAACCAGACGGCGAATCCACCAAAACGCTTTTTTCAAATCGCGTGTTTCTTCGTAGGTTTCGCCACACTCGCGATCATTTCTGCGCCCGCCCAGGAAACGCTCCAGCCCTCACACCCGCCCCTCGAATACGACTACTGTGGCAGCCTCGTGCCCGCCACTTTGCCGCACATGTATCGCTACGCCTTTCGACTCCTGTACAAGCCCAAGAAGGACATACCGATGTACGCCGAATCCGCGCGCGCAACGCTGAAGTACCACTTACGCCTCACCGATGCCGAGTTGCAGCTCTTTGCGGATTCTGCCGTCCGCTTTGACGACAGGGATGATATAGACTTCAGTCAGCGCCTCGCCGAGATCAGAAAAGCCGACCACGAGCAGCACCCGGACTCCCACGGCATGCTCTCGGAAAGCGCCAGAAAAGCAAATCGCGCCGTCATTCGCGAACGAGAACAAGTCCTTGTCCAGAACGTGGATGACTTGCGCGCGCATTTCGCGCCCAAACGCGTAAAAGAGATCGATGCAGAGGTTGTAAGTCTCTACGCGAACAGCCTCACCGTGCCCCCTTCAGCCCCGAGAGCGTCAACTCCCTGCGCCATGCCCGATGACAGCCCCGCGAAAGCATCAAGCGTCGACCATTAGACACTCTCGATACCCTCAATAATGGCGTCATCCCGAAGCCCCGCGTTCCCTCCAGCGGGGCGAGGGATCCCGCGTGCAGCGCCTGTGATGTTGTGGGCCGCGGCGACCCAGCCTGCAGCGCCTGTGAATCCTGATGTTCATCCATCACAGACCGCAGCCGGATGTCTTCCCTACGCTAGCCTGCGACGCACCCCACGCCAGATCCCTCACTCGGCTGAAGAGCGCCGAGTTTCGGGATGACGCCATCGAGGAGTAGCATGCGACCACCCAAACAATTCCATGTTTACATCATGACAAACCGCCCGCGCTCCCATGTCCTCTACACGGGTGTGACCGGCAATCTGAGCCGTCGCGTCTGCGAACACAAGAACAAATTGGTCCCCGGTTTCACCAGCCGCTACAACCTAACTCGCTTGGCCTATTACGAATGCTTCGTCTATCCAGACGCTGCGATCAATCGTGAAAAGGAAATCAAGGGTTGGCGCCGCAGCAAAAAGATTCGCCTGATCGAATCCACAAATCCCCACTGGCACGACTTGGCGGAATCTTGGATGAAATTGTACAAACCCGAAACAACGTCCAAATAAAGAAAGTGTCGGCGCTCTCTCCAAGGCGTCATCCCGAAGCCCCGCGTTTTCCAGCGGGGCGAGGGATCCTGCGTGCAGCGCCGAGGTGCCCGCTCATCGGCAGACTGTGGGAGCTCGATGGTGCTTCCACCGCCCCACCGAGTGGGATGCCGATCATGGTTTATCTTGATTATTCAAGACTCCATGATAAAATGAAAGCAATAGGAGACATCGCGTGTCGGCCACTACCAAAAAGTTCACCCCCGAAATCGACGCTGCCCTCTACGACGAGTTCGTCGCCGTCGCCAGGCAGAATGGCCAGTCCCAGCGCTACGTTCTGGAGCAGGCCCTCGCCTTCTACCTGCGCAACGTGGTTCCGTCGCAGCACTTGGTGCGCCCCGAAGTGATGAATGCCTTCGACCAATCCGTGGACGCCAACCGCGATCTGCTCGACCGCCTCGCCAAATAAATGTCGGAATACCTGACGGTCGCCGAGGTCTACCAAATGCAGCATCGCCTGATTGACATATTCGGCGGTCTGCACGGCGTTCGCGACAAGGGCGCGGTTGAGGCCGCTGTCTTCCGTCCGCAAACCGGCTACTACGATTTCCTCGAAGAAGAAGCCGCCGCGCTCATGGAATCACTCGGCAACAACCACGGATTCCTGGACGGCAACAAGCGCATCGCCTTCACCGCCGTTGACGTGTTTCTCCGCCGCAATGGTCTCTACATCGAAGTCGAAGGCGCAGCCGGGTATGAGTTCATCGCCGGCTCCATGGAGCGCCACGAATTCCGATTCACCAAAATCGTGGACTGGATTCGCTGCCATGCAAAGCCGCTAGCTCCGCCCTGATAACGATTAACCCCTGTGTTCCTCTGTGCTACCCCCAGTGGCCCTCTGTGTTAAGGGTTGGCAGCCTTTTTCCACACGCCCAATGTGACATCCAACCTTGTATCCACAATCTCATTTGAGCGATCATGGTCGAGGCCAAGGGAGCGGGGTAAGCCGAAATCGCCCGCTCCTAACTCCTTTGTTTCACGTATTTTGACCTCTAAGCCCCTTTGTTCCACGGTATTTGCGGATGAATCCGGCGTAGTAGGCCCGTAGTCGACGGCACGAATTCCCGCTAACTCGATGATTCCACACGGGAGAGGGCTGAAAACGGAGGGAATAAAGGGGATGGGGGGTAGCAGGGTCCAAGGTCCAAATCCAACGTCGCAAACAATGCCGCACTGGCTCACCGTTCTCAACCGAGAAGTCGTCGCCTGCACTCGCTGCCCGCGCCTCGTCGCTTACCGCGAGCAAGTCGCGCGCGAGAAGCGCCGCGCCTATCGCGACTGGGACTATTGGGGCAAGCCCGTTCCTGGTTTCGGCGATCCCGAAGCCCGCGTGCTCGTCATGGGGCTTGCCCCCGGCGCTCACGGCTCCAACCGGACCGGACGTCCCTTCACCGGCGACGCCTCCGGCAACTTCATGTATCCCGTGCTGTATGAAACTGGATTCGCTAACCAGCCCACAGCCACCGACCGCAACGACGGCCTCAAATTGAAAGACTTGTACATCACCGCTGCGGTCCGCTGCGCACCGCCAGACAACAAACCCACGCCCCAGGAACTGGCCGAGTGCTCGATTTTTCTCGACCGCGAAATAGAAGGATTAAAGAAAGTGAAGGGGGTGGTCGCTCTGGGCAAGATCGGATTCGACGCGTACCTCAACTATCTGAAACGGCGCGGAATTCTGGCCAGCAAACAGCCCTATCTCTTCAAACACGGCGCCCACTACCGGTTACCCGATGGCAAGACATTACTGGCCTCTTATCATCCTTCCAACCAAAACACGCAAACCGGCAAGCTCACCCGCGAGATGTTCGTGAAAATCTTTCAAGCGGCGGCAAGATTTGCCGATGGATGAGCAAGGCGCCGCCGGGGCCGGATCGATGTACCTTCCCCATCAGTGGGGTTACAGCGAGAAACCGAGGTCACGATCTGGGGCGGCGCCGTTATTTTTTCCCGGGAACGCACGCTACCTCAGCTTGGTTACGGTAACTTCCAGTTGAAACTGCCGCTTGGAATTGGGATCGTCCACGCTGCCCAGCACCATCGGCTTGCCCAGCAATGCGATCGTACTGGCGTTGATTTTTAGTTGACGAATCAGCGGTCGCGAGTCGTGCCCTTGTCCCTGATCCGGAATGGCAAAGTTGCTGATCTCAGCTCGCACTTCCAATCTGAGTTGGCCATCGCGCGCTTGCAGCCTGCCAAAGATACTCGTTCCGACGTCTATGTATTGATACTGCTCCTGCGAGGTCTGAACCGGCACGCGCGTGCCAATCTTGATGTCATTGCCATCGTTGCCGTTCAAGTTCATGGAATATTGACGTGTATTGATCTTCTTGCCGTCTTCCATCTCGTTGACGGAGAAATCAAGGCGATAAGCTTCTACGGGCGAAGGGTTATCTTGGGTCGCAGGTTTTGAGGATGGAGTCGATTCCTGCGCGAATGCCCCGCTAATTCCTAGGCTGAATACGAACGCCAACATCAGAATTACTACTGTCGTTACTTTCCTGGTCATGGAATGATTCTCCTTAAGTTTGTGCCGCTGTCTTCTCGAAAGTGTTTGCCTGAGATTCAGCGAGCGCTGTTCGTCTCGTCCGCTCGCATCTCTTCTTCGATCTCTCGCTGAAGCGCCTCAGTTCTCAATTGAGCGATCAGCGCCGCTTCTTTCGGATACTCCGATACGTAACTCGCCAGCATCTTCTCCTGTTCGCTCATCGGTAGCGGAGACGGAAACACATCGAGCTTCGGCCCCGCAGCGTTTTCGGTCCTGCGGAGATGCACGCTTGATCTCTTTCCCAGCGTCCGCGTTCTTGGAGCAGTTCCATTCATCTCGCTGTTGCGGACAACCTGAGTCCCAGCCACGCGTGGCGCTTCGGTTGGCGAATCATGCTTTCCCGCATAGTTCGCATGCCTCCACGACAGCATCGCCGCGACAACCACAACCACAGCTGCGAGAGCGCCCACAGCAATCCAAGCCCACCAAGAACGTGTCCCAAGTTGTTCTCGTTCCCCGCGCAAGTTCGCCAGAACGCGCTCCTCCAGCCCTGTCCTTGGCTCGACTGCCGCATACTTCGCCAAAGCGGCGTCGAGTCCACGATCCTGCGCGTCGCCTCGATGCCCCGCGTTTTGCTGCCACCCTTCATGATCCGCCATGCTCATCTCCCATGACTTTGCGCAGTCAGTCCCGTCAGCTTCTCCCGCAAAATCTGGCGCGCCCGAAATACGCGCGACCTTACAGCTGCTTCGCTGATTCCCAGCGTTACCGCTACGTCGTATGGCGACATTTCTTCCAGCGTCGACAAGATCAACGGCTCGCGCAATTTCTTCGGCAAAGCCGCAATCAAACTCTCTAGCACAGCGCTCACTTCATTACGCTGCAATGTCTCATCCGCACGCGCCTCGGAGGACACTGCTTCCTCAACCGGATTTTCGCGATCGTCAAGGGGAACCTCGCCTCTTCGTGTCTGACGCTTGCGCCGATCGACCGCAACACGCCATGCGATCCGCGCCAACCAGGTCTTCGGATCATCCACACCGGCGAGCTTGTTGCCGTAGCGCAGCACACGGACAAATGTTTCCTGCGTTGCGTCTTCGGCATCGTGATGGGATCGCAGCACAGCGTAAGCGATTCGGTAGACCAGGCGCGTATTTTGCCGGACCAGGATTTCGATCACTCCTTCCTGGCTATGCGCGACCGTGAGAACCTCGGTCAGAGTCGCCTCTCCCGCCACCAATCGTGTGCCCTCATTCATAAATGACCGACCTCGGGCGGATTCTGTTCAGAAATTTCTTTGGGAGAACGACCGGAAGGGTTATTACTTGCAAAATGCGACAGGAGGTTAGTGCAATGGAAGAGAAATCAGATTCTCATTGACTGAAACTGGGCCCCAACCACTGACCACTGGTTCTAGAATCCGACCATCACCGGTTCTGGCTCCAGGCGGACGCCCCAGATTTCTTCGACGCGCTGCTGGATTTGATCTTTTAGGGCCAGAACCTCCGCTGCGGTTGCTCTGCCGCGGTTGACGATGGCCAGCGCGTGCTTGCTGGAGATGCCGACATGGCCGAAGCCGTAGCTTTTGGCGAATCCGGAGCGCTCGACCAGCCAGGCCGCAGAGACTTTCTTTTGTGTATCGAGAGCCGGGTAGCTGGGCAGCGTAAGTCCACGCTCGGCCGCGCGTTTTTTTAAATCTTCATGGCGTTCTTCGGAGATGATCGGGTTCTTAAAGAACGATCCCGCACTTTGGCAGTCCGGATCGCCGGGAACGATCAGCATGCCTTTGAGGGCGCGGATGTGGCGCACCGCTTCGCGCGCTTCGGCCAACGAAGGAGTGCTCTCCCGTCCTTCGAAATGACGCTTCAAATCGGTATAACGGATGCTGGGGTTGCCTCCGGGCGTAAGCGCGAACACAACTCTCAAAACGATGAAGCGGCCACGCTCGGAGGTGTTGAATATGCTGCCGCGGTAGGCGAAGCCGCAGGCTTCATGGCACAGTTCGCGTACTTGGCCATCTTTCAGGTCCAACACCAGGACCGATTCGATTGTTTCGGAAACTTCCTGCCCGTAGGCTCCGACGTTCTGCACCGGAGTTCCACCTACGCTTCCGGGAATGCCGCTCAAACACTCGACTCCCGCGCATCCGGCCCGCACCGCGTGCGAGACAAACCGGTCCCAGGATTCGCCCGCACCGGCGTCGAAGAGAACTTTGCCGTCGTCGTTGGACTCGCTGCGGCGGTCAATGCCTGCGATGGCGATTCTTAGAACAATACCAGGCCAACCTGCGTCAGAAACCACGAGATTGCTCCCGCCGCCCAAGACGAAGAGTGGAAGGTCACGCGAACGAGAAAAAGTTACAGCTTCCTCCACTTCGGCGATGCTCGCGGCTTCCACGAAATAGCGCGCGGGACCGCCAAGTTTGAAGGTGGTCAGCGGAGCAAGAGGCACGTTTTCCTGGACCAGCATGGATGGCTTTCAATATACACAGACGCGCGTCGGATGGGTGCGTAGCGAAAGATCATGTTCTAAAAACATGTTCCACAAACATGACTGCCGCATGCGCCGCAATCGCGGTAAAATAGAGTAGAAACGTGAGAGGAAATAAACATGCCGATGTATCCGGAAGTTATGCTGGTCCCAATGCGCGAGGAATTGACGCGACTGGGCATTGAAGAACTCCGAACGCCCGCCGCGGTCGATGCGGCTCTGACGAATCAGCCCGGTACAGCACTGGTGGTGGTCAACAGCATTTGCGGCTGCGCCGCTGGGCGCATGCGCCCCGCTGTCCGAATGGCATTGCAAAATGGATCGCGGCCGGACAAGTCTTATTCGGTTTTTGCCGGGCAGGACAAAGAGGCCACAGATCGTGCGCGCAGCTATTTCAGCGGCCAGGCGCCGTCATCGCCTTCGATTGCGATTTTGCGTGACGGCAAACTGGTCTACATGATGCAGCGAAGCCAGATTGAAACCCGCGAGGCTCAGGCGATTGCAGCGGATTTGAAAGTGGCGCTGGATCAGTTCTGCGGAAAGGCGGCCACCGTCTAGGCACCGAATTTTATTTTGTCAGCGGCTTGCTCACCATAAACGACTTCACCACAATTGCGTTTGGCTGCATGCCCACGGGAATCATGGTGAGGAGCGAGTATTCCGTGGGTTCCAGTTTGCGCGGCTTCCGCTTCTGAATTACGGTCACATCGCCCGATTGGGTATCCAGCACCAGTAAGTAATTTTGATTTTGCGATAGTGCCAGGCCATCGGGGCGACTGCCCACCGGCATGGTCGCTATGCGCTTGCCGATATCGATGTCGTAAACCGAAACACTATCGGAGCCGAAGTTTGAGACGTAGAGCCGGGAATTGTCGAGTGTGACCGCGCCGTGCGCCGGATGTTGCCCGATCACCATGCTGCTTCCGACTTCGTCGTTTCCGGTCTCGATGATGGAGATGCTGTCAGAATCGAAGTCGCAGACCATCAGTTCGCCCCCGTCCGGCTTCAAGGCAAGGCTGACTGGCGTTTGACCCACATCCAGCAGCGCTAGAACCCGATCGCCATTTTCGCTGCCGATTTTCGCGTCGGCAGTCTTCAGGCTGATCGAGGCCACCTGCGAGGACCCCGAGCAAGCCACAAACGCTTTGCTTGAATCCGGCAGGATGGCAATGTCTTCCGGTTGCCGGCAAACGGGCAGCGTGGCGCGAACTTTCAGCAGCTTTGCGTCGATGAGGGAAACCGTGTTGTCGCCGCGATTCGAAACCACCACGGTCGAGCCGTCCGGTGAGATCCGCGCTAGACCTGGCACGCCTCCGACTCGCACATTGCCCACGACCGTTCGCTTCTCCAGGTCGATTACAGAGACGTTATTCGAACCGGAGTTGGCCACGTAAGCCCGCTTGCCGTCCTCGGAAACGTCGATGAAATAAGGCTTGCCGTGGACTCCGAGGGTAGCCACTACCGCGTTCTTTTCCGTATCGATAACGCTCACGCTGTTCGATCCGGTGTTGACTGCGTAGATTTCATTCCTACGATGATTGGCGGCGACCCCGGTCGGCTCCATGCCCACGGAAATTGTTTTTGCCAGTTCGAAGGTCCGCAGGTCAATCACGCTGACAGTATTGCTTTTGCCGTTGGTGACGTAGGCGTACTCGCGGTACGCGGGCCCGTAGTCGGGAAGTGGTTGTTCGCGGAAATACCACCAGGCGAATCCCCCGAGCACGGGAAGCAAAACTATAACGATGAGAAGTTTTCTCAAGACAGAGGCCACATGCGTGGCAGGGAAAGATTATCAGAGATCATTAAGACGCCGGCGGCAGTGGGGATTATGTCGGAACCTTCAGATCCATTCTGGGTGTGCAACGAAAACCGGAGGACCACGAAGGACGCCAAGGTTCGCGAAGGCGTTAGGTACTGCGCGTTCGTATACCCTCGTGTAATTACTGGTTGCAGTCTTCGATTATTTTTGTCCGGATGCCGGTTGCGTTAAGGCGACTCTTTCGGCACCGCCGCCAATGCGGGTCAAGTGCGGGAAGAAAGGAGTGATTTCGAACGGCATTTTTTCCCGGGCCGAGGCCAGAGCCACAGGCTTGGCTTTAGCCAGTTCCACCTGATCGGACCAGGGATCGACTTTGATGCGTCCGCCTAAAGGCAGCGCCGCGATTTGATCCAGCTTATGCGCATCCAGTTCAGGGGCGCCGGCTAGCAAAGTCGACATGCGAATGCTCTTTCCGTTCGCAAGGCTGTTGCCCAGGTGTGGCCGGATCAGGTTGGGAAGATCCGGGGCTTTGGCTTGCAACTCTTTGAGAAACAGACCGGCGCTGCCCAGTTTGTCTTTGTAGGGAGAATTCTTCAGCAGCTCCAAGGCCTTGGCGTCGGCGGCTTCCTCGTCGGCGTTGCTGCGCTTAAAGTCGAGGCGCTGAAAAGTGTCTTCGTCGGGGAAAAACATGCGGTCGTTGAAGGCTAGCTTGGTGTCGAAGTGATGCCCGAGGACAATGTGGCTGAGATCGTGGGCCAGAACCATGGCCAAAGAAGCCTCATCGGGCAAAACGTCGAGCATGCCGCGGCTGACGACAATCGTGTGACCAATGGTGAAAGATTCGAGCGGCGAGGTGAGCAAGACTCGACAGCGCACATCGCCTTGCAGATCGATGTTGTTAGTTACCAGCAAATTGTTGACGACCGTCTGAAGAACTTTGTCGACTTCGCCCGGAGGTGCGAGGAGACCGATCTTCTGCATGCGTTCGACGGCGTTATCCTCCGCCTGACGTTCCCACATGCGCGCGGCCACAACCGGAGTCGCATCGGCCGCTGCATCCGACTGATCCTTCACCGAGTCCGGTGAATCGACCAGAATCTGCGTTAACTCTTCGTTCTTTCCTATCCCTTTGAGGTCGTAACCCCAGAGGCGAGTCTGGGCTTTGAAGTGAACGCCCTTGGAGATACCAGTCTTAAGGTTCGATTCTTCGCTGTAGATATAGGCCGGGAGCCATGTGCCGGGGCGCATGTTCAGCCGCCAACTATCGAAGTGAAGATAGAACCCGAGTTTGGGCTGCGGATAGTAGGTGCCGTTGAAGCGCACGATGTTGTAATCCTGATCTTCAACCCAGATGCGGCCCATGAAACGGCCCGGAGGCGCGTCCTCCCGGGGCTGAACGTCGATCACGAGGCAGCGGAGTTCGCCTAGAAATTCGCGGCGAACAAAGGTGAAGTTGTAATACTTCTTTTGAAAGTCCGTATCCAAGACAACCATCTGGGCGAAGCCCAAAGGCAGAAAATGCATGGAGTAGATGCCGGTGAGCTTCTTGAGCATGCGTTGGCCGAACCCGGGCTGGCCGGTGAAGGAAATGTCCTCCGGTCCGTCGGTCATATCGAGACGGCCGAGAAAATACTGGTCTTTGACGGGCTGGGGATTCTCGCTGCTGTCGTTCTTCAGATCCTGAAGGTAAGTTTCGACCATGGGGTGCATGTGGCGCATTTGCGCCAGAAACAGATGCTCTTTTTGCACCGTGCGGTCGAGAACGTCAGACAGGGAAGCGGGCGGGCGCTGCGCGAAGGTGGACGCCACAGGACCGGAGGCTGAGGGCACATTGCTTGCCGCCGGGTTCGATGTGGGTGCGGTAAATGGAGGATCGGACGGCTGGGCATCCTGAGCAGCGGCCGGAAATCCAGAAGCTAAAACCAGGGAAAAAAGCACCGGACCCAACAAAACAATTCTCATAAAAACCTTCACAGACTTTACGCCAGTTGAAAAACGATGTGCAACACGGCGGTGGAGTCGGCTGGCTGGCCATCGCGCTGCGCCGGTTTGAAGTGAATTTGCTCCGCCGCACGCACGGCCGAGTCGTCGAGGCCGTGACCCAACCCGCGCACTATACGCACTACCTGCAACCTGCCCGACGCCTGCAGGACCACTTCAAGAAGGACTTCGCCTTGAATATGCAAACCACGGGCTTCTTCAGTGTAGACCGGAGTGGGTTTGGAAAGGATCTCGGCGGGAATAATTTTCGCCGCGGCTTCCGCGGAATGGGAATGAACCGTCGGACCAGCTGCAACGTCGGCGTCGCCGAAACCTGCCTGGCGCACAACGGTGCGGGAAGCCGACTTGCTGTCGACGGTGGAAGTTCCATTGCCGAAGCCCGAGCTGGCGACCACGCCACGGGCACCATTCGCGCCACCGCTTCCATTGCCATAGCCGGGACCGGAAGGCAGGTCAAACGATCCCATCGGCGCGATGTTGATCGCTTTACCCTCGCTGGCTTTCGCGGGCACGCCGTTGGGATCGCCGAACCCGCCGGTCTGCACTCTGTCGGGAGCTTTAGCAATCGTTTGCGGCGCGGAGCTTCCGGCGGAGAAGACATTCGTCTTCACTGGCGCCTTAGGAATCACGGGAGCAGGGATTGGCGGCAACGCGTCCAGCTTTTTCGCCGCGATCTCCACCTTCGGGGCATCCTCGGGGGCGATATTGGGTTTGATCTTGGGTTGAGATGTCGGCAACCGCAAAGTGTCGCTCGGATCCAGGCGAGCGATCAACGCCGGTCTCTCAGATCGCAATGGAGGTTGTGGGGTGTGATTGACGGGGACGGGAGTGGGCGCTAATTGTACGGATCGATACGTGTGCTCGGACGGTCGCAGAACTTCAGGGTGAAGCACGCCAACCCAAAGAAAAACCGCGATGATTAAACTTTGGCTGGCAACGCTGAACCCGAACTCGGTCCAAGGCTTCCTGTACTCCGGCAGGAGGGAAAGAGAAATTGATTGGGAGGAGGAGTATCCCATAATTCGTTTGCCACCCTGAACCACCAACCCAGATTAAAAGCAAATGTTCTTCGCCGCAATACACTCTGAGACGTACAGGAGACGGTGAACCGGGAAAGTACAGCCCAGTCGTCCGCTACTGATTAATGCACGGCAAGGGCCACTAGCCGCCCTCGTCTCAGATTGATAAAGCTATTGTCATCAAACACTTAAACACTTCCGGCCGAACCGTCGCCGAATCCACGCGCAAGAAAATACACCTTCGGTGTGAGATTTGCCGTCGTGGCCCGCCGCGGCACAACTCCCGCTTAACAATGGACGATCTTGGGACTTTGGATGCCTTTGGTGGCGTTTCGGCTGTCGACGATTAATTGAGATTCCTGAACGATGCGGGCGTAGTCGTAATCGGAGTGGTCGGTGACGATCAGCACGCAATCGTATTGTCCGAGGTTGTCGAGCTCGGTGCGCTTCATCTGCAAGTCGTACTTTCGGCCACGGCCAATAAAAGGGAAGTAAGGATCGTGATAGCTGACCTGTGCGCCATCTTTTTGCAGGAGTTCGATGATGGTGAGCGCGGGAGATTCGCGCAAATCGTCGATATCTTTTTTGTACGCTACGCCCAGCACCAGCACACGCGATCCATTCAAAGCCTTCTTTTGGCCGTTCAACGCGCTGCCGACCGAAGCCAGTACGTGGTAAGGCATGTTGGTGTTGATTTCGCCAGCCAATTCGATGAAGCGTGTGCGGAAGTCCCACTCCTTAGCCTTCCAGGAAAGATAAAAAGGATCGACCGGGATGCAGTGGCCGCCAAGTCCGGGGCCAGGATAGAAAGGATGAAAGCCGAAGGGCTTGGTCGAGGCCGCGCCGATGATCTCCCAGATATCGAGACCCATGCGCAGGCAGAGCAACTTGAGTTCGTTGACCAGCGCGATGTTGACGCAGCGATAGATGTTTTCGAGGAGCTTAGTCATCTCCGCCGCGGCTGGCGAGGAGACTACGACGGTGCGGTTAAAGATGGCGCCGTACAAAGCGGCGGCAAGTTCCGCCGCTTGCTGATCCAATCCGCCGACGACCTTGGGAATATCGCGCCGGGCAACGGTCGTGTTGCCGGGATCTTCGCGTTCGGGCGAGAAAGCGACAAAGAATTCATTTCCGCCGGGCCTAGCCGCGGACTCGCCTGCGCGCGCGGCCTTCAACCCCCCAGAATTCTCTTTTTCTAGAATCGGCACCATGACTTCTTCGGTCGTGCCCGGATACGTCGTGCTTTCAAGAACTACCAACTGTCCCGCCCGCAGGTGCGGCGCGATGGCATGTGTAGTATTGGTGATATAGCTGAGATCGGGCTCGTGATATTCGTTCAGCGGCGTGGGCACGCAGATGATGATGGCGTCCATGGCGCCGATCTGCGAATAATCCGCGGTCGCGGTGAAGCCGCTGGTCTTGGCTGCCTGAATCTCTTCCGCCGCAATGCGATAAATGTAGGATCCGCCGCTGGCGATAGTTTCGACTTTGCGCTGGTCGATGTCAAAACCGGTCACCTGGAATTTCTGCTCGCTATACAGCAGAGCGAGGGGAAGACCGACGTAGCCGAGTCCGATGACGCCGACGCGGGCCTGGTGTTGCTGAACCTTAGCCTTGAATTGTTCGATCGGGCTGGCGACGGTAGAAGATAGTATCGTCATGGCTGGGAACGGCGACCAAAATTGCTGGGATAAATATCGATTTTAGCATGGCGAAAAGCCGATGCGGCGCCGCGGCATGCGATTTGACTGTGCCTTTGGTCACGACAGCGTTCAAGACGACACGAATGGGAAAACGAGGCTGGCTCTGGCTGTTCGCGGGACTGGGTGTGCTCTTCGTCATGGCGAGTTTTGCGGCTAGGGCCGGATACATGCTGGTAGTCGACTCTCCACAACCTTCAGACCTGATCGTGGTGCTGGCTGGCGAAACCGATCACCGGCCGCTTCGCGCAATCCAGCTTCTGGATCAGGGCTACGCGCGCCGGGTGGTTCTCGACGTGCCCGCCGATGCGAAGGACTTCGGATTTTCCGAGATTGAATTGGCGCAGAGATACGTGGGGAAATTCCCGGAGGCGGCTTCGATTCTCATTTGTCCGGTTGTGGGACTTTCCACCAAAGACGAATCCCATGACGCGGAGAAGTGTCTCGAACACGAAAGCGGGACTCGCATCTTGCTCGTCACTTCGGATTTTCACACCCGGCGGGCGCTGAGCGTTTTTCGGCACGAGTTGCATGGCAAAACATTCTCCATCTCGGCAGCGCGCGACGGCCGGGAATTCGGCGAGCGCTGGTGGGAGCATCGGCAGTGGGCCAAGACCTGCGCTTACGAGTGGATGCGTTGGATCTGGTGGAACGCGATTGACCGCTGGCGATGAAGCAATCCCGCCTTCATCATCCAAACTTCGGGTAGGGTCCTAAATATCGGGCCTGTGGGAAAAAGCCATTAACGTACCCGGGACGGACGATTCCCTACTTATATTATAGACTTTATTTGTGCGGCAGCGTACACTGTTGAGCCATGCTTTCTCCCGGCGACCGAGTGATCATTAAGGCTGAGATTGAGCGGCTCCAGAAAGCCCAAAAGGAATGCACAGATAGCGGTATTCGGCAACTGATTGAGCAGTGGATCGATAACGAGCAAAAGAAACTGGAAAACAACCGACCGAAATCCTAGCCCATTCCAGCGACGCAGTATTAGGACACCGCCGAACTTCGGGCTAACCGCAAGAATTAAAAAGTTTTCCACACAAAACTTCATTGACTGAGAAATAGGTGGAGGCTTACGATGCGCAGCAGGGAACCTACTTAGTTATTAACGGAGCGTGGGAATGGGCCGGTCTGTCTTTGGGCGAGTGGTAAGTTGCTTGCTACTGCTGCTTCCGTTTCCTGCTTCTTTGTTTGCCACCGATTCTGAGACGGCGATGCTTTATACCAACGGCATCGCTTGGGTGAACGGATCCGGTGTGCCTCGCGCTACCTCGGCCATTTTCTCAGGCGATCTGCTGCAGACCCGGTTCGACACGGTAGCGAACATCAATTCGGCGGGCTCAAGCATCACCGTTCATCGCGATTCTCTCGTCCAGTTCGAAGGCTCGTCGCTCAAGATCGAACATGGCGGGCTTACGGTTTCGACATCCAAAGGCATTGCCGCGACTGCGGGAGATGTGAAAGTGGCTCCGGCTTCGGACGCCTGGACCGAATTCAACGTGACCGACGTCGATGGAACGGTAAGAATTGTGGCGCGCAAAGGCGATCTCACGATCAGTGACGGCAGAGAGACTTCCACCCTGGCTCAAGGGCAGGAAACCACGCGCGAGGAGTCTTCGGATCAATCCGCCAACAGCAAGGATAAGAAGAACAAGAAACGTGCTACCGGCGCCGCTCCTGCCGCCGGCGGCGGTATTCTTAATTCCCCCGTCGCCGTCGGGATTGGTACCGGAGCGGTCCTCGGCGTCACGGCTTGGGTGCTGATCAAGAACGACAATCCAGCCAGTCCTTCCAATCCCAACTAGAAACGTACGAAGCTACACGACCTCTGAGGCGGGCAATATAACTTCGGCAGGCGGTTTGATTGCTTTGCGCTTGCGCATAGGCTGCGCGAAGGGATCGGCGGCCGCGACCGTACAGAGAACGTAAAACAGAGCAGCGTTGGCGGGGATTTGCAGATTGAAGTCCACGGCGCTGTGAATCAGAATGCCAGTGACGCCTAGCAGACAAGCCAGTGCAACGGCGCCGCTCACGTCCGAAGTCCAGTTGCCGATCTTCTTCCAGGCCTGCCGATAGAGCGCGATCAGGAACCAGACCATAATTCCGAATCCCAGCAGCCCGGTTTCCACCAGCAACTGCATGTAGTCGTCGTGCGCCTGGTTGACGAAAAAGTTCGTGTAGAAACTTCGGAACTGCGGATAGACAACCGGAAATGTGCCCAGTCCCCAGCCGGTAACCGGCCGCTGAAGGAACATTTTGAAAGCGTCGCGGTTGATGTTCCAGCGAACGCCGCCGGAAATTTCGGAACGTGCTTCCGCGGAAATGCTGAAGATTCTTTTGGCGAGTTCCGCGCCACCCAGCCAGACGGACAGAGCGATCATGATCGCGAGAAAGGCTCCCGTGGCCACGGCCAGTCGCGGTCCTTTCTGCTGTCGAACCAGGATAACGGCAAGAACCATCAACTCGACGAACAATGCCAGCATTCCCCCGCGCGATCCGGAAAGGAATACCGTGCCGTCCATGATAGCTGCTGCTGCGGCGGCGGTCAGCCTTTCTTTCCGATGAGCCATCCGGGTCAGAGAC
>Ga0209006_10001923_pt1 | contig 18819 bp, 19 predicted proteins | sample JacPin_JW_Ref_O2_FD_188567 | JGI IMG/M metagenome (GOLD analysis project Ga0209006, IMG submission 188567) | Forest soil microbial communities from Algoma, Ontario, Canada - Jack Pine, Ontario site 1_JW_Ref_O2 (SPAdes) (version 2) | ecosystem: Environmental > Terrestrial > Soil > Boreal...
CGGCTCTTGACGCCGTCAAGAGGGATCACCACCTTTCCTGCGCATCAAGTCCACTGGGCGTCGCCACGAGCTGCCGCCGCCGGCGCACTGCGCGAGCGTGCACGATTCGCTGCGCCGTCTTGTAGTTGATGCCCGACGCTTTGGCGGCGGCGTTGATCGATGCGCCGTCACGGCGTGCCGCCAGCACCGCGTGTGGCGGCGCTGTTCATGCGTGCGTATAAGACTCGGGTGCCCCTACCTGAGGTGACGTTCCGAGCAGTTGGTAGATAGGAGTCGTCCAGGCATACCCCCCGCTGGTGCTGAGCGCGTAGCTCGTATGGATGGCGACTGCAGCGGGGGTCACCTTGCCGGAACTGGAGTCGTAGTCGCAGACCGCGTCGCCGCGATCGCACACGCTGATCGTGCGGCTCCCGATGGTCATTGGCAGCTTGGCCGGAGCATGCGCCAGAATCGGCCAGTCCTGCGCGACACCTTTGCCCTTGCCGGGCGTCGCAGTGACCGAACCCATGGTGAACACATTGTCGCCGGGCAACCGGTCGCCGTCCGCGACCAACAGCACCGCAGCCACGTTCGGGCTGCCGGCCAGCGACTGCAGATTGCGGTGCACCACCATCGCGCCCTGTGAGTAACCCGCCAACACCACCTTGCTGGCTGGGCAGCGCTGAGCGAACGACGCAATCTGCGCGCCCAACGCGGCCGTCCCGGTATCAACGCTGCTCAGGAACCCGACCCAACCCAGCAAGTCGCCGTCGGCGGGCACTGCCTGCGCCGGGTAGTCGACCGCCTCACCGGTGATCGTTCGGCCATCCCGTTGCACTTGCTGCGCAAGATCCCAATAAGAGGAATAGATCACCCGGCCCATTCCGCCGTACGCGGTCGGATCGTCACGCTCACCGGAGCCGGCGGCGCCGATCCAATGGACGTCGGGGCAGCCGGGATCGGCATGCGCAACACCGATCGTGAGACCAACCAGCGCGGCACCTGCCACCGCGGCGGCACTCAACAGGGCACCAAAGCGTCGTAACACCGGACCCCCTAACCCCTCTGCCACCACCAGCCCGTTACGACGAATATCGCCTCAACCGTCGCACGCGTTACAGGCGTCACAGGGTACCGTCCGCGCTGCCCGACCTCAAACGTGCTGTAGTTACCTGCGGTTTCGTTCTCGGGTCTTGACGGCGTCAAGAGTGGTTGAAGCAGTGAGTCGCCGGACGGGGGTGGGGCCGAGACGGACGACGTCACCCGAGTCGGGCAGATCGACACGTTCGGCCCGAGCCCAGCGAGCAGTGCCCGCACCACATCGTCACGCTCGGCTCTTGCCTGGTTCTGGCGCCGGTCGAGCTCAGCGACGTACTCGGCAGCCACCAGACTGGAGATGCGGTCGATGTATCGAAACCCGAACCGCTCGAGATCGATAAACGTTCTCAGCGCGACAGTGGGGTCGTCGATCCAGTCAGTGAGCGAGTCGGAGAGCTTCTCGGTGAAGTACTCATGGCCCAACCGATAGAACCGCAGCATCACATCGACGCTGTGCCCTCGTGATGCCATTGCTCGCGCGTGTTCGAGCGCCGTTACCGGCGCCTCCGCAGCCGCAACGTCGATCCCATGACGGAACATCGAAAGTGCCGCTTCGAGATTCGACGAGCAGGACCCCAGGGTCAGGCCGCGAAGCTCGGCATCCCCGCCGACCTCCGGTATCCGCTCGACCAAATACCGCAGCATGTCGTCAGCCAGGCTGGACACATTCGCCAGCAGAGACGCAGCAATACCACTTCCCACGTCCGCGCTGTGGGCCGGCTCTAGCGCGTCCATATCTGCACACTAACGTTGACCGAACTGCGACAGTCGACCGTTCACGATCGACGCAGCACCGCAGTTGTTACGTATCTGGGGGGCGAGGACCGGTCGGCCAGTCCGGCCGAGGCGCCGTGCGATCTCTCAAGCTTTTGGCCCCGGCGATGGTCGGCAAGGCCCCCGATGACCTGTTGTGGTGCCGCCCAGATGGGCAGCCGTTGCGGCCCCCGACGACGACGCATTGGTTCGGCGCGGCGGTCAAGCGGTGCCAGGCCGCTGATCCGGAGTTCCCTCGAGTGACCGTCCATGAGCTAAGGCACACTGCCGCCTCGTTGATGATCGCTTCGGGGGCCAACGTCAAGACGGTGCAGTCGCAGCTAGGCCATAAAACGGCGACTATGACGCTCGATCAGTACGGGCATCTGTTCCCCGACGACCTTGATGACGTCGCCGACAAGATGGACGATCTTGTTTTTGGGGTGTGCCCAAAATGTGCCCACGGGGGGCGAATCTGGGGGTGAAAACACCCTTGAACTGCATGTTCTCTAGTGGAGCTGCCGGGAATCGAACCCGCTTCTCTACCTGGGCAAATGCCTTCTGAAATGCGCTTTCGTTACGTTTCGTTCCAATTCGTTCCAGCTGAGTACCTGCAGGTTTCCGTTCGGCTCTTGACGCCGTCAAGAGGGATCACCACCTTTCCTGCGCATCAAGTCCACTGGGCGTCGCCACGAGCTGCCGCTGCCGATGCTCTGCGGCAGCCGCCACGATCCGCTGCGCAGTCCGGTAGTTGATCCCCGTTGCTTTCGCGGCAGCGTTGATCGATGCGCCGTCACGGCTTGCAGTCAGCACTCGCGATGTCAACTTGAACTGGCCCCGGGGTGACGCTGCGAATTGGCTCCAGGCTGTTCGCCTGTGATTGCTTGGCCCTGGGGGTTGCGTTGTAGCGCTCTCTATGTTTGGGGGCGGAAGGTAGTTACGCGCGCGTTGCGGCGCATTCACAGTGGCTGGTTGGCCGGCGGTGTGCCCTAGTCGAGCGGCGGTATGACGTTCAGTTGCCGGAGCATGGCGAGGACGTCCTTGTCCGACCACTTCTCCGCCAGGCGGCCGTTCTCGATCCGGTGGATCACCGTCGCCGTCATGAGCACCTCGTTGCCCGTGGCAGGTATGCCGGGCAGGTCGCCGCGGTGCGTCCCGCGGGCCGTCAGCCTGGTGACCACCTTGTCGCCCTCGGCGATCTGGTCCTCAATCTCATGGGTGCCCGGCGTCGCATCCCAAAACAGCCGGAACGCCTGTTTCAGTCCGGCCCGGCCCGGCGCAAAGCCGGGAAACGGCGGCGGCGAGTGGTCGACGTAGTCCTCGGCCACCAACTCGTCCATCGCGTCTAGGTTCCCGGCGTCGATCTCGTGGTAGAAGCGGCGGACCAGACGCTTGTTCTCCTCGATCGACATAGAGTCACTCCCTCCGTGTGGTCTCACTTCAACGAGCCGAAATCGCTTTTGCGCTGCGGGGCGGGAAGATTTGCTCTGGCCAAGATCCGCACTAGTGTTAGCGTGCGAGGTTGGGTTGGCTGAGCAGTTGTTGTTCGACGAGATCGGCTCCTCGACCGACTCCTCCGGTGGCCGCGAAGCCGTCGGCGATTAGGTGCGCCCTTTCGGTCTTGGCCATAGCCTCGCGGATCTTGACGCGCAGCCGTTTGGTGTTGAGTTTCTTTGCGGGCAGCGAGGTTCCGCATCCCGAAACTTCCACCCGGCGGGCGACCTCGAATTGATCGCGGCCGTAAGGCACGACGCACACGGGTACCGCGCTGGCGAGAGCCTTCTGCGTCGCTCCCATCCCGCCGTGTGTGACGGCGCAGACGGCGCGGCGCAGAACCTGGCTGTGCGGCACGAACTCCCGCGCCGTGGCGTTCGTCGGCACGCTCACATGCTCGGGCAGCCCGGCCGGGAAAGTGGCGACCACATGGACGGGCTCGTCCGCAAGTGCGAGCATTGTGGTGGTTGCCAGGTCGGCGTCGCCTTGGCGCTCCGATGACGTCGTGACCAGCACGATGGGCTCCTTGATGGCCTCGAGCCAATCCGGCGCGGCAACCGGAGCTGGGTCAAACGCGCAGGCGCCGATCATCTGAACCGAATCACCCCAGTCCGGATGGGGGTATTCGAACGGCTCGCCGCCGGCGACGAGCATCAGGGGTGCCCGACGCAGAAATTCGTCGAATGTTGTTATCGGCGGTGCGCCGGCGTCGGCCCGAACCCGGTTCAACGGCGGTCGTATCAGCCTGTCAAGTGTTCCGGTAATCAGCGGGCGCAACGCGTCATCCCGTATCCGGCCCCACACACCCGGCCACGGTCGCAGGCCGGGCCCGAAGGGTGGCACGCCGCGCGACCGCAAGAATGGGGTGAACGGACAAAACAACAGCCACGGCACGTCTCCGGCATCGGCGACCGAAGCCGCTCCCCAGCACATCGCGTCGATGACCAAGGCATCTGGCCGCTGGTCGGCGATGGCCGCGCGCAGATCGCCCACCTCGTGCACCGCACGTCTGGCGAAAACATCCATCGCAAGCTTGAGCGCGGCGCGGGGGTTCGGTGCCGTCCAGTCATCATGGACGGTAGCTTCGATCCGCGGATCGATGGCTTCGGTGGCAAATCCCAGTTCGTGACCCGTCTCAACGCCGGCAGCCAGCGTCCGCAGCGCGATCACATGACCGCGATTGCGAAGCTCGACGAGCAGTGCGCTGATCGGGTACAGATGCCCCATTGCCGGTGAGGTGTAGGCGAGTATCGTTGCCATGTCTAGTCTTTCGTGATCAATGGTTCGATCATCTCGTGCAATGCCCGTTGTGTCTGTTTTTGGGTCAGACCCGAGCCGATCCGCAGCAACTCCCAGGTGCGCAGGTCGCAGGTCGCGACCAGCTGAGCGAGACGACGAGCTCGATCGGCCTTGGACAAGTCGGCCAGCGTGTCGGAGAACACGGTTTCGCACCAGTCGCGGTGATAGTCCTTTCCGGCCGCCACGGTGTCCCGGATCGCCGCCGATGCGGCCTCCTGGCCAAGCATGTTGAGCACCACCGGGCCCCATTCCTCGTAGTGCTCAACAAGGTTGGCGACGATCTCGTCGAGAGCGTTGGGCACGGCCTGGCCACGTTGGGCGTGGACCTCGGCGGTGAAGTGCGCGACCGCGGCGGCGAACAGTGAATCCTTGTCCCCAAACCGGCGCAGTACGGTCTGCACCGTGACTCCAGCGCGTGCGGCGATGTCGGCGAGCGTGATCTCGGCGAACGCGTTGTCGACGAGGAGCTCTTTGGTCGAGTCCACGATGCGTTCGGCGGTCTTGGCCGCCGAGTCCGCGCGGGCCGTCATGGTGTAGGACCGCGTCCCTTTCATGTCAATCATTCTAATGTGAAAGAGAATTTCATGTCAACCGGGCTATAGCGAAATGGTCAGGGCGCTAATCTGATGGCCAGAGCCATGTGGAAGTCGCCATCACCAGCAGGGCGGCTCGCGAGTCGGGTCAGCACGCTCACGGTAACAACGTCGTTCCCAACTACGGGCGCGCCGCATTCCAATCGGTATTCCACATCCACCTGCATGTGGTGCCGCGGCAAAACGGCGACAAGCTGTCGTTCGCGAAGGGCAAGCTGCTGCGGCGTGACCCGGACCGTGAGAAAACCGGACGCACTTTGCGGAAGGCACTGGAAAAGATCAACGTACTGAGTGAGACTGGCAGCTATGGGTTTCGTGGAGGAAAAGGTGCTCCCGCAGGTGCTGCGGGTGCACGACGCGGTGTACCGGAAGACGAACGGCTGGATCGGTCACCGCACGCTGTGGATACCGAGCCTGCTACTGCATACCGTCGGTGCCAAGACCGGTAAACAACGCACGACGTCGCTGACCTACGCCCGCGACGGTGACAGCTATCTGGTCGTCGCCTCCAAGAGCGGCGCGCCCGAGGCCCCTGGCTGGTACCACAACCTAAAGGCCAAGCCCGACGTCGAGATCAACGTCGGCCCAAGGCGTTTCGCTGTTACCGCGCGACCGGTGCTGCCCGACGATCCCGACTACCCGCGGCTATGGCAGATCGTCAACAAGAACAACCAAAACCGCTACATCGAATACCAGAAGCGGACGTCGCGACCCATCCCCATCGTCGTCCTGACCCCGAAAGGCTAGAACAGCTCTTTCGCGAGCAGTTCCAGTGTCGCCCTACCGATGCCTCCGGTCGCACCGGTCAACAGAACGCTCGACCCTCAAGTTCCATCGGACACCTCCATCGACTTGCGCCAGGTCGGCCGACGGTGGCTGGACCGCCAGTTTCGAAACCGCCCACGAATAGATACTCGCCTTCGAGTGCCAACCTGTTCGTGAAGTTCGCGAGATCGTTGACCCGGACACTCCACGAGCGGCCGTTGGCGTCCACGGTGACCCCCACACACAGAGTTTTGAGAGCCTCGTATCTCGTCTATTCCGAGACAGGGTTCAGTTCTGCTCGGGCCTGGTCGATTTGGTCGTGTACGTAGGTCGCCACAGCGGTGGAGCTCATCGTTTCACCCTTCCTGGCGAGCGATTCGTAGGTCTGGTCGCCAAGGACATCGCGGAGGTGGGCGATCGTGGTGGTGAACTCGGAAAGCCATGCGGTCAGGGGACTGAACGCCGAACCGGCGATGGTCGCCGCAGGCTCATAGCGGCCGAGCCGGTCGAAGAGGATGGCGAGCTGAGATTGCGCCACGCGCACATTGGCGGTGTTGCCCGCGTCTTGGTAATTGCGGATAGCCAGCGTCGTGTAATCCAACGCCGCCACTGGGTCACCACATTCGGCCTCGAGACGGGACAGACCGACTGCGAGTTGTGTCGCGTTGAAGCGGTTACCACTGTCCTGAGCGATCGTCAGACCCCGACGAAGGGCGTCAAGTGCGCCGGCGGGATCGGCGTCGCGAAAGGCGAGCCCGTGGACGAAAAGGGCGAACGAGATCGCATACGGATTGCGGGTGGCCTCGGCGGCGGCGACGAGCCCATTCGCGGCGGTCATCTGCTCGTCAGCAGAACCGGCGACTGTCAGTGCGAGTACGAGGCACGTCCAGGTGAGGGTGTGTGTGTCGCGACCGCGCTCAAGCTGGGCGCGGCACCACTCGACCCACCGTCCGGGCTGGCCGATGACAAGGTACGGAGCGCCAAGCCAGCCCTCGATGCCGTACGGCACCTCGTCACGGTCACTGTCGATCACCGTCTGGCCGGTATCGCTGTATCGCACAGCCTCCTCGATCCGCCCAGGCATCCAGCACTGCGACGCCATCACGTACAGAGTGGCGAGCCGGGGATGGTCGACCGCCCGGGCGGGCTCGACCAGCTCTTCAGCCCAGGCGATGGGCTCATAGCTTTCGACCCCACTGCCGAGGAACATCGCGTAGGTCGCGATGGTGGCGGCGACATCCAGATCACCCTGGTCGGCAGCCCAGCGGAATGCGATGCGCAGGTTGGCCAGTTCGATGGTGAACCAGTCGTAGGCCTCGCGCTGGCGGGGGCTGTCCCAAAGGGCCAGGATGTCGGCGTCCCGGCCAGCGAAGTACCGTGAGTGGGCGGCCCGAATCTCGGATGCTTCGCCGCGGGCGACGAGTTGTTCCTCAGCGAACTGGCGGATCGTTTCCAGCATCGAAAACCGGGTCTGCCCAGACGACCGATCGACGACGAGCAGCGACTTGCGCACCAAGGCATCGAGCATATCGAATACCGCGATGTCGTCGTCGGAACCCGTAATAGCGCAGGCACTTTGGAGGTCGAACCCACCAGCGAACACCGAACAACGCTCCAGCAGTGCCTTTTCGGCGTCGTCGAGCAGGTCGTAAGACCACGCCACGGCCTGACGCAGGGTGTGGTGGCGTGCCAGTCCGCGGCCTGAACCGACCAACAGTCGGAACCGCTGATCGAGACGGTCGCGCATCTCGGTCGGGGTCATCGACGCCATGCGTGAGGCTGCCAGCTCGATAGCCAAGGGGATACCGTCGAGTTGGCCGCAGATGTCCACCAACGCCGCAGTGTCATCAGCGTTGCTGAGCGAGAATCGCGGCGAAACAGCTTGCGAGCGTTCAACGAACAGGGACACTGCGGCCGAATCGGTTCCCGTGCCGACCTCCAGCGAGGGCACCGGCCATACATGCTCGTCGGTGACCCGCAATGCTTCCCGGCTGGTGGCCAGGACCTTCACGGTCGCCGAATGGGTGAGGATGGCTTCGATCAGATCGGCGGCAGCGTCCAGAACGTGCTCGCAATTGTCGATCACCAACAGCCGGAGTCTTCCCTCCAACGCGGCGGCCACCGACTCGCTCACGGTCTTACCTTGTTGTTGGGTAATGCCCAGCACCGCTGCGACGGCGTCGGGCACCGCCGACGGATCAGTGACGGCGGCCAGTTCGAAAACCCAAACACCGTCAGGGAACTCATCGCCAAGTTGGGCCGCGACCTCCAACGCAAGCCGCGTCTTTCCGACCCCACCCACCCCGGTCAGCGTCACGAACCGATGCGCCTTGACCGCAGCTTCGATCTCGCCGACCTCGGACTCGCGCCCGATGAAGCTCGTGGTCTGCGGCCGCAGGTTCCCCGGACTCGCGTCCAGTGCCCGCAACGCAGCGAAGTCCGTGCGCAGGCCAGCGGCGCGGACCTGAAACACGCCGATCGGCGTCGAGAGGTCCCGCAACCGCCGCGGACCCAAATCCACCAGATCAACGCCGCTGAGCAGACCCGCGGTCGACTCGGCCACCAGCACCTGACCGCCATGCCCGGCGGCCATCACCCGCGCTACGCGGTTGAGCACCGCACCGAAGTAATCCCCCTCGCGTACTTCGGCCTCGCCGGTCGCAATCCCCATCCGCACCGGCAACTCCAATGCCCGCTGAGCAGCGACCGCGGCATTGACCGCCGCCGGCGGTGACGAAAACGCAGCACACACGCCATCACCGGTGTGCTTGAACAGGAACCCGCCGTGCACCTCGATCGCCGAGCGCAACACCGCGTCGTGTGCGGCCAGAGCTGCCCGCATCGCATCCGCGTCGGCCTCCCACCGACGGGTCGAACCCTCGACGTCGGTGAACAGAAACGTCACAACCCCCGACGGCCGACCCGCACTCTCAGCGGACACCCAGGAAGAATCTCACAACAGACACGCTCCCACCGCGTACATCGGCGAATCCGGCCCGGCCACCGATAACACGTGCTTTTGAGACGAACTTCCGCGAGCCTCAGATGTCGTCTATTTCGAGACGGCGTTCAGTTCGGCTCGGGCCTGGTCGATCTGGTCGTAGGCGAATGTCGCCATGGCGGCGGTGGTCATCGTCTCACCCTTGCGGGCGAGCGATTCGTAGGTCTGGTCACCGAGGACGTCGCGCAGGTGGGTGATCGCGGTGTTTGGCGGGTTAGGCGACGCGGCCGCCGACCAGTGCATACCATTTGCGGCGTTGCGGTTTGCTCCTGACACCGCGCGCGGTGAGAGGAACCTGATGGGCACTTGGCATCTCAACGATCTGACTGCTGCCGCCGGCGCGCCGCCCGGCCAGGAGGGCCCTGTGGCCGGCTACGTATTCGTTGCACAAGGCACACAGCACGTCGTGTACCTCGGCGATCGCCACGCTCATGAGCTCTGGTGGGACCCCAATGGCTGGCACCACAACGACCTGACCGCCGCATCGGGCGCACCGGAGACGGGCGGCCCGGGCCCGGTCGGCTACGTATTTAACACCCAGGGCACTCAACACGTCGTCTACCCCAGTCTCGACAATCACATCCACGAGCTGTGGTGGGATATCCACGGCTGGCACCACAACGACCTGACCGCCGCCACCGGCGCACCGGAGGCGGGCGGCCGCATCACCGGCTACGCATTCGACTCTCGAGGCTCTCAGCACGTTGTCTACATCGGGAACGCCACCGCCCGTATTCACGAGTTGTGGTGGGACGCCACCGGGTGGCACCACAACGACCTGACCGCCGCCACCGGAGGACCGTTGGCGGGGAGCAATCCGCGCGGCTACGTGTTCAAGGGCCAAGGAACGCAGCACGTCGTTTATCAGGGCCTCGATGATGGCGGTCGGATCCACGAGTTGTGGTGGGACGCCAATGGCTGGCACCACAACGACCTGACCGCCGCCGCCGGTGCTCCGGAAGCACTAAGCGACTTGGCGGGCTATGTGTTCGACACCCAGGGCACCCAGCATGTCGTCTACGTTGCCGGCCCCGACGCTTATCACCCACACGGCGTTCACGAGCTGTGGTGGGACACCCACGGCTGGCACCACAACGACCTGACCACCGCGGCCGGCGCGCCGGCGCCATCTGGCGATGAGCCGACCGGTTACGCGTTCGAGGCGGAGGGCACCCAGCACGTCGTCTATCCGGGCGCGGACACGCATATCCACGAGCTGTGGTGGGACGCCAATGGTTGGCACCACAATGACCTGACCGCAGCGACCGGCGCCCCTCAGGTGGACGGCTTGGTCGGCAACACCCTGTTGGGCTACCCATTCGAGAACCAGGGCACCCAGCACATCGTTTACATGGGCCCCGACAATCACGTCTACGAGCTGTGGTGGGGCTTTACTGTTTTGCCGGGGTGACAGAGGGGCAGCGCCGACCGAACTGTCGCGAATAACGTCGATGTCACAGTTCTCCCCTACCCCGTTATGCCGCAGCTCATCGGCTTTTGGTTGAAGTAATGAACGGCTGGCATCCCGTTGTAATGAGTGAACTCGGCATCGACACTGTTGAGGCCGTCCAGACCGGGTGGGACGCCTTTCGGGCAGGCGATGTCGAAGTCGTACCAGAACAAGAGATTGGTTCGGCAACCGGCTGGCTGTGGGTTCCAGGCATGGACCACAACCCGGTTCCTGTAGCGGTGCCCATTCGCCGCAACTGGGGACGCAGTCGGTGGTGTCGTCGATCCCGGTTCCGTCGGCTTCGTCGGGGCCGTAGGTTGTCCACGTCATCGCTTCCAGGATTCCCGTGCTGTCACAACGTCAACGAGCACCTGGACGCGCTTTCCGGTGTGGAAAAGAAGACAACCGCTCCGCGGAAGGCGTCGACAGCGGAAGCGACGCCAGCGCCGTCACCGACGCCGCCAACTGGGACAAGAACCGAATCATTTTCGTCCCCTACGTCATTCTGTGTAGAGCGCCCAGACAGCGAGCTTTGGGCCGAGCCTGTTGCAGACATCCTGAAACCTCAGCGCCTCGGCGTGGTCGTCGAAAGACGACGAGGTTTGTTTGCCGTTGTGGACGTACAGAACGCTGGTGTAGACGGTCCCGTCCTTGCGCTGACGGGTGCGAATCGAAGCCACGAAACGGGAGCACACCTCGGAAATCTTGACGGCGATCTTGACGTAGCATCCATCTCCGAGAAATTTAGTGCTTTGACCTGCAGTTTTCTGGTGGAGCTGCCGGGAATCGAACCCGGGTCCTACGGCATGTCCTCAAGGCTTCTCCGTGCGCAGTCCGCTACGTCTTTCTCGGATCTCCCGGTCTCACGGACTCGCCGGGATGACGATCCCAGTCGCTGTTAGGTGTTCCGGTGAGTCCCGCGACCGGACTCACCGGTGGATCCCTCTAGCTGACGTCAGGGTCCGGGCCGAGGGCGTTCCCGGTCTGACGGACTTGCTGTCGCTTAGGCAGCGAGAGCGAAGTCGCGCTGATTTGAATCGGCGCTTAATTGGTTGCATCGACGCTTACGGTGGTCTCTTGCCTGCACCGGCACGCTTCCCTTGATTCGATGCGCGAAGTCGAAACCGTTCAGCCCCTCGCATCCCTGCCGACGTTCGGCAGGACAGTTCAGTTTACGCCCCGAACAACGTGGGTCCAGCGAATAAAAATTCCGCGGCGCGCTGACCACTCAGGTCACGAACCTCAGCCGCTCCACGATTTGACGTCCCAGATCGACATCACCGTTGATCTCGATGGCTTTCGTGTTCTCGGCTGCGGTCGTCCGCCCGCCGGCCACCCGGGTGAACAACACCGCGTCCAGCCGGATCGTCGTCGTCGGATCGTCGTCGAATTCGTCGACCACCCGGGCTCGGCCGTCGACCCCCACCCGCAGCGTGCGCTCCAGCGGCCCGGTCAATTCAAACGCAACCCGGCTGCCGTCGGGCGCCCCACCGAGCTTCCCGACGATGTAGCCGAGGGTCGCCGTGATCTCGGCGAGCGCGTCCTGGGCGGGCGCGCCGGCCAGCACCTCATCGGACGCCCAGACACCGACGGCGTCGCGGATATCGTGCTCGTGCATCCAGCAGTCGAAGGTACGGACCCGCATGAATCGGCCGTAGGTGTCCGGACCCACCGGCGTCACGGTCTTTTGGTTCCACGCGCCGTCGTCGATCGCCGCCAGTGCGCTGCGCCGCTCCCCCGTGACGGACCGGAACTTCTCGAGCATCGCGCTGGGCGACTCATCGTGCAGATGCCGCACCCAGCACTCGTTCAACACGCCGATCTCGTTGTGCACGTGCGGCAACTGTGACACATCGCAATCCGGGGTCGGTGCCGGCACGCCCGCCAAGAACGACTCCGTGCCGATGATGTGCGAGACGACGTCGTGCGCTCGCCAGCCTGGCAGATCCGTCTGTGCATCCCACTGTTCGTCGGACAACCCCGCGAGCAGTTCGTCGATCTCGTCCCAACAGCCAAACAGTCCGTCGAGCACCTCGCGCTTATCGAGCTGAATCACCAGCCGATGCTAGCCCCGCCGCGAGCGCGATCGCGGGCTGCCACATCACATGAGCGAAGGAATACCCTTACTGCCCGCCTCCCGGCGACAACTCGCTGACCTGCGTTGCAAGCCTGACGTTGTCGCTGATCGCCGGATCTTCGTTGTGGCCCTGACCTGCGCAGATGCTGTTGTCGCTCGGAGGTGGGAATTCGGCAACGATCCTGAAGGCGCGTGCGTTCGCCAACTCAGGTCATGCCCTTGGCGCGGCGGCCCAACTCCCGGGCCACCTCGCGCTGCGCGTCGCGGCGCGCCATGTCCTGACGCTTGTCCCGCGCCTGCTTACCGCGGGCCAGCGCGATCTCCACCTTGACCTTGCCCCCGGTGAAGTACAGCGACAGCGGCACGAGCGTCAGGTTCCCGTCGCGGATCTTGCCGATCAGCGTGTCGATTTCCCGGCGGTGCAGCAGAAGCTTGCGGTTACGCCGCGGCGGATGGTTGGTCCAGCTGCCGTGGTGGTATTCGGGGATGTGCACATTGCGCAGCCACACTTCCCCGTCGTCGACGGTGGCGAATGCATCGACCAACGACGCCTTGCCTTCTCGCAGGCTCTTCACCTCGGTGCCCGCCAACACGACGCCGGCCTCGAACACCTCGAGAATCGAATAGTCGTGCCGCGCTTTGCGATTGGACGCAACGATCTGGCGCGGGGGGCCGTCCTTCTGCGCCTTCTTCTTGCTCACGGCTAGCGCCGCACGTAGAGTCGCAACGTCACGTAGGCCGTCACACCGGCCAGCACCACGCCGACAAGCACCAGATATGGCGTGATGTAAACGATGTCGAGGTAGTCGACGCGCGCTATCAGCGGCGGATTGGCTTGATAAAACTGCTTGAGCGCGTCTTCCAGGAAGAATGCCCGCACGAATATCAACCCGATAATCGCGAGGATCACGCCGATTAACGCGGCCAGCATCGCCTCGAGCAAGAACGGCAGCTGGGTGTACCACCTACTGGCGCCCACCAGCCGCATGATCCCGATCTCGGTTCGTCGGGTGAATGCCGACACTTGAACCATGTTGGCTATCAACAAGATCGCGCCGAAGGCCTGTACCACGGCTACCGCGAATGCCGCGTCGCGCAGGCCGTACAGCACTGCGAACAGCCGGTCGATCAAGTTCTTCTGGTTCAGGACTTCGCGAACACCCGGCTGCGCGACCATCGCCGCACGGAATTCCTTGTCGTCATCGGGATTCGTCAGCTTCACGATGAACGACGCCGGGAATGCCTCTTTGCTTGCAACGTCTTTGAACTGCGGGATCCTCCGGATCGCGTCTTGATAGGCCTCGTCCCGGTTGAGGTAACGCACCGATTCGACGTCCTTGCGGTTCTCCAAAAGATCGCGCAACGCCTTGCAGGGATTCGCCTCGCAGTTCGGGTCGTCGGCCGAGACGTCGGGCGTCAGAAAGACCTGCGACTCCACCCGGCTCAGGTAGATGTTGCTGGACTGTACGGCCAGCCGCCACACCAACAGCGCGCCGCCGAACAGGCCGATCGAGATCGCGGTCGTCAAGATCATGGCGACCGTCATGGTCACGTTGCGACGAAGACCGGTCCAGATCTCGTTGATCAGGAATCGAAAGCGCACTTAGCGATCCATCCCATAGACGCCGCGCTTCTCGTCACGCACCAGCCTGCCCATGTCGAGTTCCACCACCCGCTGCCGCATCGAGTCGACGATGTGATGGTCGTGGGTGGCCATCACCACGGTGGTCCCGGTGCGGTTGATCCGTTCAAGTAGGTCCACGATGTCCCGGCTCGTATCCGGGTCCAGGTTCCCGGTCGGTTCGTCGGCCAGCAGCACCAGCGGGCGATTCACGAACGCCCGAGCCATCGCCACCCGTTGCTGTTCGCCACCCGACAACTCGTGCGGCAGCCGGTTCGCCTTGCCCGACAACCCCACCATCTCGAGCACATCTGGCACCACGCGCTTGATCACGTCCGACCGCTTGCCGATCACCTCGAGCGCAAACGCGACGTTCTCGTACACCGTCTTCTGCTGCAGCAGTCGGAAGTCCTGGAACACGCAGCCGATCACCTGCCGCAAGTGCGGGACGTTCCGGCCGTGCAGCGCGTTGACGTGAAACTTCGAGACCTGGATGTCGCCCTCGGTGGGTTTTTCCTCGGCAAGCAGCAGCCGCATGAACGTCGACTTGCCGGAGCCGGACGGGCCGATCAGGAAGACGAACTCACCCTTTTCGACCTTCACGCTGATGTTGTCGAGCGCCGGCCGCGCCGACGACTTGTACTGCTTGCTGACATTGTCCAGGGTGATCATCACGGCACGCCAGTGTAGCCGTGGTCAAGGGCGGTTCCCGTCAGCGCGATGGGCTGGGCGACGGCCCGGGTCCCGGCACCGCCGGTGTCGGCGACGAGGGTCCAGTGCCGGGCGCGGGCGCAGGCGGCGCGGTGGTCGTCGGCGAAGTCGTCGAACTGCCAGTCGCCGAAGTGCCGGTCGTCGTAGTGTCCGTCGACGACGTCGTCGACGTCGGGCTCGTGGTCTCGGTCGTCGTCGGAGTGGTGGTCGTTGTCGTCGTTCGCGGCTCCTCCACGTTCGTGCGCGGCACCCAGGTGTAGGCCGGATCAGGCACGAAGCCGGGCGGAACGACGTCGGTGGCCGGGGTCTGCACCGGCTGCGGCGCCGGCTTGTACTCCTGATACAGCCACCACACCAGGCAGAACGCCACGAGCAGCACGACTGTGGAGGTACGGACGTGACCACCCAACAGGTAGCCGGGCCACTTACGGTCTTCCTTGGTCATCGGGTCACCCCGAACCTTCCGGACCCTGGGTCTCCTGCTCCGCGCCGCTCGCCGTCGCCGGGTGGACGATCGCGCCGACCGTCGGCGACGACTCGCCGGTGCTGACGATGCCGGCGCGGCTCAGCGCGCGCACCACGAGCACCCGCAGCCGTCGGCCAACCTCGAACTGCTTGCCGGGCAAGGTGCGCGCGACCATCCGCAGGATCACGTTCTCCGGCTCGATGCTCTCTACACCCATCAGCGACGGCTCATCGAGCAACAAGTCCTTCAGCTGGCCGTCGTCGACCGCCATGTGGCACACCTCGTGGAGCAGCTCGTTCACCTTGTTCAAGTCGGCGGTGACCGGCACCGGAATGTCGACGACCGCGCGGGCCCAGTCCTTGGACAGGTTGACCGACTTCACGATCTGACCATTCGGGATTGTGAACACCTCGCCATCGCTGGAGCGCAACTTGGTCACGCGCAGCGTCACGTCCTCGACAGCGCCGGTCGCCTCTTTGTTCACGCCGGTGACGGTCAGGGCCACCAAGTCGCCGAACCCGTACTGCCTCTCGGTGATGATGAAGAACCCGCTGAGCAGGTCCTGCACGACCCGCTGCGCGCCGAAACCCAGCGCCGCACCAAGCACCGCCGCGGGCGCCACCAGCGATGCGATCGGCACCTGGAGGATGTCGATGATTTCGACCGCCACCACCACGTATAGGAGCGCGATCGACACCCAGGAGATCACCGACGCGACCGCCTGGCGGTGCTTGGTGGCCTCCGAGCGCACCAGCGCGTCGCTTTCCTCGAAGCCCTGGTCGAGCCGCCGGGTGATCCGCTGGGCCGTCCAGGTGAAGAACCGCGCCAGCAGTAGTGACGCGATCAGCCACATCACGATTCGCAGGCCCCGGGTGATGATCCATTCACCGATCGGGCCGCGCCATAAGCCGTGCCACTGATCGGCTAGCGACAGAGCCAGGTAAGTGTTATTCGTCATCTTTTCTATTGCGCCATCGGATTCCCGCCTCGAGGAACCCGTCAATGTCTCCGTCGAGTACCGCGGCCGGATTGCCAACCTCGTAGTCGGTGCGCAGGTCCTTGACCATCTGGTAGGGCTGCAGAACGTAGGACCGCATCTGGTTTCCCCACGAACTGCCGCCGTCGCCCTTCAGCGCATCCAGCTCGGCACGTTCTTCTAAACGTTTGCGTTCCAGCAATTTTGCCTGAAGCACGCGCATCGCCGAAACCTTGTTCTGCAACTGCGACTTCTCGTTCTGGCAGGTGACCACGATACCGGTCGGGATGTGCGTAAGTCGAACCGCCGAGTCGGTGGTGTTCACCGACTGACCACCAGGTCCGCTGGATCGGTACACATCGACACGCACATCGCTTTCCGGGATGTCGATGTGATCTGTGGTCGACACCACAGGCAACACCTCGACTTCGGCGAATGACGTCTGCCGTCGACTCTGGTTGTCGAACGGGCTGATCCGAACCAGCCGGTGCGTGCCCTGCTCCACCGACAGCGTTCCGTACGCGAACGGGGCGTGCACCGCGAACGTCGCGCTCTTGATGCCCGCCTCCTCGGCGTAGGACGTGTCGAACACCTCGACCGCATACTTGTGGTTCTCCGCCCAACGGACGTACATCCGCATCAGCATCTCCGCCCAGTCGGCAGCGTCGACCCCTCCCGCGCCGGACCGGATCGTGATCAGCGCCTCGCGCTCGTCGTACTCACCGGACAGCAGGGTGCGGACCTCCATCGCCTCGAGGTCCTCACGCAGCGACTTCAGCTCGGCGTCGGCGTCGGCGACGTCCTCGCTGCCGCCTTCCTCGTCGGCGAGCTCGTACATCACCGGCAGGTCGTCGAGCCGGCGTCGCAGGTCCTCCACCCGGCGCAGCTCGCCCTGTGTGTGTGACAACTCACTAGTCACCTGTTGGGCCCGCGTCTGGTCGTCCCACAAATTGGGATCGGCGGCCTCGTGCCCCAGCTTCTCGATGCGGGCCCGCAAACCGTCGAGGTCGAGCACCTGCTCCACGCTGGTCAGCGTCGAGTCCAGGGCCGCGATGTCGGCTTGACGGTCGGGATCCACGGCTGCCAAGGGTAGCCCCCCGTCTAGCATCGAAGTCGTACCTGTCGGGGAGGCTCGAACATGCGTCCTTACTATGTGGCGATTGTCGGCTCAGGGCCGTCCGGCTATTTCGCGGCCGCGTCACTGTTGAAGCTGGAGGACGCGCCGGAGCCGCTCGACGTCCACGTCGACATGCTCGAGATGCTGCCGACGCCGTGGGGTCTGGTGCGCTCCGGTGTCGCGCCCGATCACCCGAAGATCAAGTCGATCAGCGGACAGTTCGAGAAGACCGCGTCGCACCCGCGGTTCCGGTTCTTCGGCAACCTGGTGGTCGGCGAGCACGTGCAGGCCGGCGAGCTCGCGGAGCGCTACGACGCGGTGATCTACGCGGTCGGCGCCCAGTCCGACAAGCCGCTGCGGATTCCGGGCGAGGACCTGACGGGCAGCGTCGCGGCGGTTGAGCTGGTCGGCTGGTACAACGCGCATCCGCATTTCGAGCAGATGTCGCCGGATCTGACCGGCGAGCGGGCCATCGTGGTGGGCAACGGCAATGTGGCGCTGGACGTGGCCCGCATCCTGGTCACCGATCCCGAGGAGTTGCGCACGACGGACATCGCCGACCACGCGTTGGAGCTGCTCGATCCGCGCGGAGTCGAGGAGGTGGTCATCATCGGCCGCCGCGGCCCGTTGCAGGCCACCTTCACGACTCTTGAGCTGCGCGAGCTGGGCGACCTCAAGGGCCTCAAGGGTGTCGACGTGATCGTCGACCCGGCGGACGTGTCCGACATCTCTGACGGGGACGCCGAGGCGGCCAGCAAGACCGTCCGCAACAACCTCAAGGTGCTGCGCGGGTACACGGGTAACCAGCCGACCCCCGGCAACCGGCGGATCGTGTTCAAGTTCCACACATCGCCGATCGAGATCCGGGGCGACGGGCGCGTCGAGCAAGTGGTGCTCGGCCGCAACGAATTGGTCGCCGACGAGAACGGGCGCGTCGTCGCCAAGGACACCGGCACCCGTGAGGTGCTACCAGCACAACTCGTCGTACGCGCGGTCGGCTACCAGGGGGTGCCGACGCCGGGTCTGCCGTTTGACGAGCGGACCTGCACCATTCCGCACACCGACGGGCGCATCGACGGCAGTCGCAACGAGTACGTCGTTGGCTGGATCAAGCGGGGTCCATCGGGCGTGATCGGCAGCAACAAGAGCGACTCGCAGCACACCGTCGACACCCTGGTCGCCGATCTGGCCGGTGCCTCCCATCCCGAATTCGCGGACGACCACTCCGACGAACTGACGAAGTGGCTGCTATCCCGGCAGCCGCGACTGGTCACCGACGACCACTGGCAACTCATCGATCGGCACGAGCGCGCCACCGGCGAGCCCCACGGCCGCCCCCGGGTCAAGCTGGCCAGCGTCGCCGACCTGCTGCGCATCGGGCACGGCTGACAACCGGTGCGCCGCTGCCCCAACGACCTA